>Ga0105239_10003510_pt1 | contig 19196 bp, 18 predicted proteins | sample KBSC44metaG_FD_92761 | JGI IMG/M metagenome (GOLD analysis project Ga0105239, IMG submission 92761) | Corn rhizosphere microbial communities from Kellogg Biological Station, Michigan, USA - KBS C4-4 metaG | ecosystem: Host-associated > Plants > Roots > Rhizosphere > Soil | place: Michigan, USA...
TCGGCATATCACCATTAAAATTATCAAGAAGAATAAGACATTTCCTCCACGCCGCGTCAAACCGGCTGGAGCTTCGTCTGAAGCCGGCCGTCCCGCCGGACGCGGTGGTTATTCTCGCGATGGCGGACGATCATCGTCGGCGCCTAGCGTGACGCCGCCGCCTACCGCGGCAGCACCGGCGACGGAAACGCCCACGCCGTCAGCACCCGCGACAGGAGCAACCCCCGCGTGACGCCTACAACCCTTCGCTTATTGCAGTTGAATGACATTCGCTTGGTCGGACGTTTAACGCGGGATCCGGAAGTGCGTTATACCCCAAAAGGTCAAGCCGTCGCGCGTCTCGATATTGCGGTGAATCGCCGCTACAAAGATGGCACCGGGGAATGGCGGGAAGAAGCTACCTTTGTTCCGGTCACCGTGTGGCGTGAAGCCGCTGAGCGTTGTCGCGAACGTTTGAAAAAAGGCCACCCTGTTTATGTCGAAGGCCGTTTAAAAAGCACGTCTTGGGAAACCAAAGAGGGACAGAAACGCTCAGGACTGGAAGTCGAAGCATTCCGTCTCCAATTTTTGGCCAAGACCGGTATGGAAGAAGGGGGCGAAGCCGATGCTGTCGGCGAACCTGCGACTTCTGCCGCCGGCGTAAGCGCTCCGTCCCCGGCAAGCGCTTCCGATGATGAAATTCCGTTTTAAAGTTCTGAAAGGATTCGTATTATGACCCCCTCTTCACCCAGTTCAGCAGGACCCAAAAGTCGCGGCACCGGACGTCCCGGTGGTCGCGAAGAAGGTGGCCGCGGCCCGCGTCGTTGGGGTCCACCCCGCCGCAAAGTCTGCCGATTTTGCGTCGATCGCGTAATTGATATTGACTATAAAAACACCACGATACTGCGCAATTTTATTACGGAACGCGGCAAGATGATTTCCGCTCGCTCCGCGGGAAATTGCGCCAAGCATCAGCGCATGCTAACCGTCGCCATTAAACGGGCACGCAACATCGCGCTCTTGCCGTATCTTGTGATCTGGTAGGAGGATGGTATGGCACGCCCAGTAAAAGTCGTTTTTCGCGCCGATGTGCGCGGCATTGCTCAAGCCGGTGATGTGAAGACGGTAGCTCCCGGTTATGCTCGAAATTATTTATTTCCGCATCAGTTGGCGTTTCCTGCGACTGCGGCCGCCTTGCGCCAATGGGAAACGGAACGCCAAGGCGTCCTGGCCCATGCGGAGCGTTTGCGTGGAGAATCGCAAGCCGTGGGTCAACGTATCGATAAATTAACGGTATCCATCATCGCCAAAGTCGGACATGAAGGCCAGCTTTTTGGCTCTGTCGGCCGCCAAGATATTTTGGATGCCCTGGCCAAAGAAAGCATCACGATTGAAAAAGCGGCGTTACTTATGGACGGCCCAATTAAAACAACGGGAACGCATTCCATTCCTGTGCGTCTCACAGGAGGGGTCCAAGCGACCCTGAAGATTAACGTAGTGGCTGAAGAGCAAAAAGCAGTGACCGCCGCCGAATAAAATAATTAGTTAAAGGCCCCATGGCCGATTTCATCGACAAAACTCCTCCGCAAGCGCTAGACGCCGAAATGGCCGTCTTGGGCGCTATGCTCATCGAACGTGAAGCGCAGGCTAAAGCCTTGGATCTGTTAGACGAACAGGCTTTTTACAAACCGGCGCATCAACATATTTTTCGCTGCATGGCTGACCTTTTCGGCGAAGGCGCCGCGATTGACGTAGTGACCGTCGGCGAACGCCTGCGCAATCAACAAGTGCTGGCCGAGTTGGGTGGCTCATCCTATCTGACCGACTTAACCCAAGTGTTGCCTACGGCGGCGAATGTCGAACATTATGCCCGGCTCGTCAAAGAAAAATCCGTCTTGCGCCGCATGATCGCGGTTGCCACACGCATTGTATCCACGGCCTACCAAAATCAAGATGATGTGGAAGCCCTGCTCGATCAGGCCGAGCACGACATCTTTGCCATCGCGCAATCCAAAGTGGAAAAAGGTTTTGTCGTCGTCGGAGATTTGGTTCACGACGTGATTGAAACCGTGGAGCGACTCTACCAACGGAAAACCCACATTACAGGCTTGTCTACAGGCTTTACCGATTTAGACGCTATGACGTCGGGTCTGCAGCCCTCGAATTTAATTATTGTCGCCGGTCGTCCGTCGATGGGAAAAACCAGCTTTGCCGTCAATATTGCTGAACATGCCGCGATTATTGATAAAAAGCCCGTGGCGATTTTTTCCTTGGAAATGTCGCGCGAAGAATTGATGATGCGCATGCTTTGTTCGCAGGCGCGGGTCGATTCACACAAAGTTCGCCGCGGCTATTTAGAAAAAAAATATTGGAATACGCTCACGGCTTCGGCCAGCCAAATTGCGCAAGCCCCGATTTATATTGACGATAGTGCTGGCCTTTCTGTACTTGAAATGCGCGCCCGCACACGGCGTTTGGCCGCGGAACTCGCCGCCAAGGGCACCCCGTTAGCGTTAATTCTCGTCGATTATCTTCAACTCATGCGTGGCACGGGCCGCGTCGAAAATCGCCAGCAAGAAATTTCCGAAATTTCCCGTAGTCTTAAAGGACTGGCGCGTGACTTGCGCGTGCCGGTGATTGCCTTGTCGCAGTTATCGCGCCGACCTGAAGAAAAAGGCCGCGAGGGCCGCCCGCAGCTATCCGATTTGCGTGAATCGGGAGCTATTGAACAAGACGCAGACGTTGTCGCTTTTATTTATCGGGAAGAAGTGTACAAGCCGCAAGATTTAGATGTCCAAGGCAAAGCCAAAGTCATTGTGCTAAAACAACGTAACGGCCCGACGGGCGATATCGATCTCGCCTTTATGCGCGAATACACCCGCTTCGAAAATCTCATTTCATCGCATGTCCCGGAATCGGTGGCATGAGCGGTGAACTAGCGACCCCCCCGTTTCATCGTCCTTGCTGGGCTGAAATTAATCTGGACGCGTTCCAGCATAATTGGAAGGTGCTTACGGCGCAGGTGCCCTCGGGACATTCTTTTTTAGCCGTCGTCAAAGCCAATGCCTATGGCCATGGCCTCCTTCCCATCGCGCAGGCAGCGGTTAAAGCGGGCGCGGTCTATCTCGGTGTTTCAAGCCTGGAAGAAGGCATCGCCTTAAGAGAGTCAGGAATCAACGCTCCGGTTCTGATCTTGGGCAGTCTTTTCCCGTTTAAAAATTTCCCTGTCCTTTTTGATTATCACCTAACACCCACGATCGCGAGTTTATTTACGGCCGAAGCCTTATCGGCATTGGCGGTTCAACGGAACGAAACCATTCAGGTCCACGTCGAAATAGATACCGGGATGGGACGCACCGGCGTTTCGCCCACAACGGCGCTCGATCTTTTACGCGCCATCGTTCAATTGCCTGGGCTTGCTATTGAAGGGCTTTATACGCATTTGGCGAGCGCGGACGTAGACCCTGACTTTAGCGCCGCGCAAGTCCATGCCTTTGAAAATGTGGTGGCTCAAGCGGCGGCAGAGCAGATCCGTCCGAAGTGGATTCATTGGGCCAACTCCGCGGCGTTGTTTCGCTTTCCAGAAAAACAACCGGTTTTAATTCGTCCCGGTCTCACGCTTTATGGCGTTGCGCCTTATGCCGCCATGCCGCATGCCCAGGAATTAAAACCTGTGCTAACATGGAAAACGCGGATTATCTTTTTAAAAAATTTACCGTCGGGATCCAGCATTAGTTATGCTCGTACATGGACAGCGCAGCGCGCCAGTCGGATCGCCACGTTAGCCGTGGGATACGCGGATGGCTTGATGCGTCTTTTGTCGAATCGCGGCCGTGTGCTGATTGGTGGCCGGCGCATGCCGATTGTCGGACGCGTGACGATGGATATGACGATGGTGGATGTCACGGATCTCGAGTCCTGCGACGTGGGCGATGAAGCGGTGTTAATCGGAAATCAGGGGGAAGCGCAAGTGTCCGCCGGTGATCTTGCGCAATGGGCAGAAACCAATCCGTATGAAATTCTTTGTGCGATCAGTGCGCGCGTTCCAAGGATAAGGGTCCATGGCTAAACGCGCTTTCGAAGAATTGACGTGGGAACGTCGCCTCTTAGATTGGGTCGGGCGCACGTTGCTGGATGTGGCCGATATGATGGGACGGCTTGTGATTTTATGCCGTCAAACGATTTATTGGCTAAAGTCCGCAGAACGTCGCGTGGTCATGCAGCAGATTGTGGAGATTGGCGTCAATTCCTTTCCTGTTACCGCACTCACCAGCCTGTTCACCGGCATGGTCCTTGCCCTGCAAACTGGTTTTTCCTTTCGCAAAGTTTTTAATGAACCTATTTATGTCGGAACCGTGGTTGGTCTTTCGCTCACCAAAGAGCTGGGGCCCGTTCTAACGGCCGTCGTTATTGCCGGCCGCGTGGGCGCCGCGATTGCCGCAGAACTGGGAACCATGAAAGTGACGGAGCAAATTGACGCGTTGTACACCTTGGGAACCAACCCGGTAAAATATTTGGCTGCACCGCGTTTTATTGCCTGCATTATCGGGATTCCTTTTCTTACGCTGATGGCGATTTTTATTGGAATTATTGGCGGTGGTTTAGTGGCGGTGTATCGTCTGGGTATTCCCAGCGGAACTTACATCAATGAGATCCGCCAAATCGGTTGGAAAGAAGGCGCGCATGGGCTCATCAAATCCGTCTTCTTTGCCGGCATTATTGTGACGATTTCCTGCTTTAAAGGATTTACGTGCGAAGGCGGCGCTGAGGGCGTCGGGAAAGCGACAACCAGCGCTGTCGTTTTATCGATGGTGCTCATTTTAGTTCTCGATTATTTCTTATCGGCCATTTTGGTGGCTTTCGGCATTGGGTAATTTATGATTCGCATGGTCAATGTTTCTAAGGCATTTGGCACCCACCACGTGTTGCGCAATTGCTCGCTGGAAGTGAAAGATGGCGAAAGTTTGACGATTATCGGCGGATCGGGTACAGGAAAAAGCGTTACGCTGAAGCTCATGCTTGGTCTTTTAAAGCCAGACCGCGGTCAAATCTATGTGGATGATGTGGAAATCTCTAAATTGGATGAAGATCAATTGTCCGAGACGCAAAAAAAGATGTGTTACGTGTTTCAAGGCGGCGCATTATTCGATTCTTTAACGGTGGGCGAAAATGTGGCGTTTGGGTTGCGGCAACTTAAAAAAGGCACGGATGACGATATTGCGGAAACGGTCTCTAAAACGCTCAATCTCGTCGGATTGGCTGGCATCGAACGGTTGAAGCCGGCGGAACTTTCAGGCGGCATGCGTAAGCGTGTCGCCATTGCTCGTGCCGTGGCCTTAAGTCCTAAATATTTATTCTATGATGAACCGACGACAGGATTGGATCCAATTATGTCGGACGTGATTAACGATTTGATCATTAGTTTGCATAAACAGCTGGGAACTACCAGTGTCACGATTACGCATGACATGAAGTCGGCTTACAAGATTTCAACACACATTGCGATGCTTTATGAGGGGGGCATCTTGCAGGTGGATACCCCCGAAAATATTCAAAAGACCACCAATCCCGTCTTGAAGCAATTTATCACGGGATCTGCAGAGGGTCCGATTAAAATGAAAGTGCGAGCTGGCGAATAAATGGCGGAAGAGCGAAGTCCGATAGACGGCGATGAGCCTAACGGCCTGTCTGCGGAAAGTAAAGTCGGTTTGTTTGTCATGGCGGGTCTCGCCATTCTCTTGTTCAGCATTTTGATGCTGGGCGATATTCATTTCCGGCCGATGAATAACATCAATGTGCGCTTTCGCAATGTCGAAGGCATCACGGATAAATCACCCGTCAAAGTATCCGGCGTTGAAGTCGGAAGTGTGAAGAATATCCATTTGAGCGACGACGAGGCGGAAATTACGTTGTCGCTCAATAAATCATTGGCTGTTTACAAGAATGCTCGTGTACGGATTCGCAGTACGGGTATTATCGGCACCAAATTCATCGCTTTAGATCCCGGTCATCCGAACCCGGGCGCCTCCGAAGAATCGCAACGGGCGCACAATGGCGATACGTTGATGGGCGAAGAGTCCTTATCGCTGGATGAGTTGATGGAGCGTGTGGCGAAATCGCTCGATGATGTGACCGGCGGCGGAAAACTAGGCTCCAACTTGAATGCCACGATGGCCAATTTGCGTTCCATTACGGATTCCTTAAATGCGGCCATCGGCCAGCAGCGTCAATCGATGGTCAACATTGTGAAAAACACCGAAGAATTTACCGCGTATGCGAAATCCGTCGCCGCGCATCTGGATGATGTGTTGTCGCACAGCAAAGAAGAAATTAAAGAAGCGATTCATAATCTTCGCGAAACGCTCGATAAGAGCAATACCATTCTGGCGGGCGTTCAACGCGGCGAAGGCACCGTGGGGGCTTTGTTTGTCGATAAGAAAACAGCCGACGATGTGAAAGAAACGGTCACCAATTTAAAGCAAACCAGCGAATCCGCCAAAGAAGTCTTAGGGCGCTTCACCAAAGTCCGGGCCTTCTGGATTGTTCAAGCCCGACGTGACTTTAAAGCCGGTGTTTATCATGGCGATTTCGGTATGCGTATCGAGCCGCGACCAAATAAGTTTTATGAAGTGATGGGGCAGAATTTAAGCACAACGGGTAGCAGTCAAAATTCGAACTCCGATTTTGAACGAACCAATACCGTCACCGCCTTAATCGGACAAAATTGGGGATCCTTGACGGCCGCTGCCGGAGTGATTAAATCGCGTGCCGGTATTGAAGGTCGTTATCGCCCGTTCCAAAATACAGATACGGCTTTAAATCGAGTAGAAGTCATCGCCCAGGGATTTGATTTTGGTCGCGACGCCTACATTAAAGGACGGCGCTTTAGAAATCCCAACTATACGGCCGGAGCGCGCGTGCATGTGAATGATTATGTAACCGCTGGGGTGCAAGCGGAAGATATGGCTGAAACCACTAATTTAAATGGCCTGGTTAACATTTCCTTTGAAGATAAAGACATCGCCTATCTTCTGGGATTTGTTAGCTTTGCCCGGTAATTTGTGGTGAGCGAAGTCGAACCATGAAAACACGAACTTTATTTCGTTGTCAGTCTTGTGGCTATTCCAGTTCGGGCTGGCTGGGGCGTTGCCCGGAATGCGAGCAATGGAATACGTTTGTTGAAGAGCATGAAGCGCGTCCGTTGTCGGCCAATGCGAAGGCGCGGCCGCTCACGGATTTTTCGTCCAGCATTGAACGGTTATCCGATATTGAAGTAAAACCGGTGGCGCGCCATTCAGCCGGGATCCCGGAGTTTGACCGAGTGGTGGGCGGCGGCGTCGTGTTAGGATCGATGGTTCTTTTGGGCGGAGCGCCGGGCATTGGAAAATCAACGCTGATGCTGCAAGTCGCCGAAGGGCTTTGTCAGGCCGGGCTATCCGGTTTATACGTGTCGGGTGAAGAATCATTGCAGCAAGTCAAGGACCGGGCCCATCGTTTAAATTTACGTGCGCCGTCCTTATCGTTAGTGTCCGAAACTGAAATGTCCAAGATTGCCGCGGCGATCGAAAAAGTTGATCCTAAGTTTTGTGTTGTTGATTCGATCCAAACAACCTATCGCGAAGACATGTCTAGCGCGCCGGGTTCAGTCGGGCAAGTGCGGGAATGCGCGGCGGAATTATTACGCATCGCCAAGTCGAAGAACATCACGATTTTTATTTTGGGGCATGTCACCAAAGAAGGCGATTTGGCCGGGCCGCGCGTTTTAGAACATATCGTGGATTCGGTGCTTTATTTTGAGTCAGAGCGCGAACAGTTATTCCGTCTATTGCGGTCGTACAAAAACCGATTTGGCCCTACGCATGAAATCGGCGTTTTTAAAATGACGGGGCAAGGGCTGCAGGGCGTAAAAAGTCCGTCAGAGATTTTTTTGAAAGAACGCACAAACGCACCGGGATCGGTGGTCGTGGCGAGCCTGGAAGGTACGCGCCCGTTGATGCTGGAAGTCCAGGCCTTGGTCTCGCGCACGCATTTTGGTTTTCCCAAGCGCATGGTCACTGGCTTTGATCAGAACCGCGCGTTGTTATTGACGGCAGTTTTAGAAAAAAGGTTAGGATTGCATTTAGAAACGGAAGACATTTTTATTAACGTGGTTGGCGGCGTAAAAATTAAAGAGCCCGCCGTTGACCTCGGGGTGGCGATGGCGATTGCCAGTGCCCACCGTAATGAAACGCTCGATCCGGACACGGTCTGGATCGGAGAAATTGGTTTGGGGGGAGAGGTTCGATCCACTGGCGCACTGGCGCTTCGGTTGTCGGAAGCGGCACAGTTGGGTTTTAAGAAAGCGGTTGTCCCCCAGGCCTCGCTGCGGCAGGAAGCAGAGGAGTTAAAATCTCTCCCACTCAAGCTTCACGGCGTTCGTTGGCTCGCCGATGCCCTGAAAGGAATCGAATTATGATTTGGTGGTTTATTCGTATTGTAGTGATTACGGCGTCGCCCATTATGGGCTGGTATGAGTCGCATGATTGGCACGGTGTAGCGGCTGGTTTTGCCGTAGCCTTATTAATTATTGGAGCGGAAATTATTATGGAACGGGTTCCCTTGACGCATTTGTTGTTCGGTATTTTGGGCGGTGCTTTGGGATTGAGTTTTGCTTTAGCGCTGCATCAAGGAATTTCTATCACGGGGTTGGGCGATAGTTTTCCGTTCATTCACAAAGCGGTGCCCTATTTGTATTTAATTTTTACTTATATCGGCGCCACCATCGCCGTGCGTCGTCAGCAAGAAGTGGATCGGATTGACCGAGGGGAGCTGCCCAGTAAAAGTGGCGTGCGTCGCAAACCGGGCGATATTCGAGTGGTGGATACCTCCGCTATCATCGATGGCCGCATCGCTGATGTGTATGAAACGCATTTCTTGGTAGGAACTTTGGTCGTTGGCCGGTTCATTCTTAAAGAACTTCAAGATATTGCCGATTCTAGCGATACGCTCAAACGTGCGCGTGGCCGCCGGGGCTTGGATATTCTGCGCCGCCTGCAGGAACACACCGACATTCAAGTAAAGATCTATGAAAAAGATTATCCAGAAATTAAAGATGTGGATGGCAAGCTCGTGTCCTTGGCCAAAGAATTGGATGCGGCTGTACTAACAACAGACTTTAATCTCAACAAAGTGGCATCGCTTCAGGGTGTCATCGTCTTAAATGTGAATGATTTGGCTAATGCTTTGCGTCCGGCTGTTCTTCCGGGCGAAGCCATGAGCATCTTTGTGGCTAAAGACGGAAAAGAAAAAGAACAAGGCGTCGGATATCTCGATGATGGGACGATGGTCATTGTCGAAGAAGGTCGTCGGCTCGTAGGAAAAAAAGTAGATGTGATTGTGACCTCCGTGCTTCAGACGTCGGCCGGTCGAATGATTTTCACGCGTTCCAAAGAACGTGACCGTTCCGGTAACGGTAAAGCGAACGACTAACCGGTGTCGCCAGACACGGCAGCGATTGTTTTAGGCGCAGGTCAAGGTTTACGTTTTGGCGGCCATGTGCGAAAACAGTATTTACGCTTGCAAGGTCGCCCAGTGCTTTGGTGGTCCTTGGCTGCTTTTCAAGCGAGTCCTTCCATTGACACCATCGTGCTTGTTGCGCCGAGAGAAGATTTGCCGCGTTTGACCCGACAGGTCGCGACCTGGCGCTTTTCCAAATTGAACCTGCTGGTGGCCGGGGGAAAAGAACGATCCGACTCGGTGAAAGAGGGGCTTGCCGCTGTGTCCGACGCTACACGTTGGGTGGCTGTTCATGATGGAGTGCGTCCTTTAATTACGCCCGCGCAAATTGAATCCGTTCTCGCCGTGGCGCGCAAATACAAGGCCGCGATCGCTGCGGTTCCCAGTCGCGATACCGTTAAAATCGCCGATCGCATGCAGTGCATTGCCGCCAGTCCCGATCGCCGGAGCGTATGGCAGGCCCAGACGCCCCAAATTTTTGCGCACCACTTATTGCGCCAAGCGCATGGGTTGATAAGAGGCGCTCCAGGCTCCAGACTCAAGGCTCCAGGAATCTTGCCTAAAGCCTGCAGTCTAGAGCCTAAAGCGGCTATTACCGACGACGCGCAGCTCGTGGAGCGGCTAGGGGTCAAAGTGAAACTTGTTGATACTAGCGCTGAAAACATGAAAGTCACATTGCCGATCGATTTGGAATTCGCCAAAATTATTCTGAAAAGGCGTCGGAGAAAATAACTATGTTTCGCGTCGGCATCGGTTACGACATTCATCGTTTTAAAAAGGGGCGTCCGTTATTGATCGGTGGCATCAAGATCCCGCATGCTCAAGGCCTGGACGGTCATTCCGATGCGGACGTTCTTCTGCATGCCATTACCGACGCGCTTTTAGGCGCCGCGGCATTACCTGATATTGGATTTTATTTTCCACCGACGAAGACCGCCATAAAAGGCATCGACAGCCGCGTGATGCTGGCTAAAGCATTACGCGAAGTGCGGCGCCAAGGGTTTCAGATAATGAATATTGATAGCGTGGTGATCGGTGAGGCCCCTAAAATCGCTCCGTATCGCGAGGCCATCCGCGCTTCCGTCGCGCGATGTTTAAATATTCCTGTGTCTGCGATCCAGGTTAAGGGAAAAACAAATGAAGGATTGGACGCCGTCGGCAAGCGCCAGGCCATGGCGGCTCAGGCCGTGGTTTTGTTGCGTGGTAAAAAATAATGCAATTTTTTAATACGTTGATCGGCACCAAGCAGGCTTTTACTCCCTCTAATCCCAAGGAAGTGCGGATGTATGTCTGCGGTATTACGCCTTATGACGTTTGTCACGTGGGGCATGCGCGTTGTTATGTCGTATTCGATGTGCTGCGGCGGACTTTAAAAGCCCATGGCTTCCATGTGCGCTTCATTCAAAACTTTACCGATGTGGACGATAAAATTATTGATCGCGCGCGAGAACGTGGGATTAATCCTAGTGAGCTGGTGCAGCAAAACATCGACGATTTTTTTAACAAGATGGATGCCTTGGGCGTGCAGCGCGCGGATCTTTATCCCAAAGTCACGGAACATATTCCCGATATCATTGCGCTGATTCAAAAATTAATCGACAACAAAGCCGCCTATGTTTTAAATGGCGATGTGTACTTCTCCGTCCGCGCGTTTCCGACTTACGGCAAACTTTCTAAACGCAATATCGAAGACCTGCAATCCGGCGCGCGCGTGGAAGTCAACGCAGAAAAGCATGATCCGCTTGATTTTGCGTTATGGAAAGCGGCTAAGCCAGAGGAACCCGCCGAGGTAATCTGGGAAGCGCCTTGGGGAAAAGGCCGGCCCGGTTGGCATATTGAATGTTCGGTCATGGCGCTCAAACATTTGGGATCCACCTTTGATATTCACGGCGGGGGACGCGACCTTATTTTTCCGCATCATGAAAATGAAATCGCGCAATCGGAGGCGGCCACTAACGTCCCCTTTGTGCGCTTTTGGCTGCATAACGGTTTTGTGACGGTGGACAAAGAGAAAATGTCCAAATCGGTCGGCAACTTTTTTACCTTGAGTGATGTCTTTAAGACGTATCATCCATCGGTCGTGCGTTATATGTTGTTGACGGTGCATTATCGGTCGCCGCTCGATTTTTCCACCACATTGCTTGATCAAAGCCGGCATACATTAGCCAATTTAAAGGATGCGATTGCGCGCATGACGCAAGTGCTGCGCAAACAAGAACCCGGCATGGATGACCAAAAACCGGCGGATGCACTGGTGATTCAAGAAGCGGAAAAATTATTAGGCGAATTTAAAGCCGCTTTAGCCGATGATCTAAATACGCCGGGAGCCTTAGGCGTTTTGCATCAGTTGGTTTCCTTGGCAGAAAAACAATTCAACAGCAATCATGTCCAGCGCGCGTCTGTGCGCGCGGTGCTGAATGTGTTTCGTCCCGCCGCCGAGATGCTTGGTCTTGATCTTATGCCCTCCACGCGCGATGTGCTTGTTCCGCCGCAAGTTTCCGCCATGGCCCAAGAACGGGATACGGCGCGTCAACAAAAAAATTGGAAAGAATCGGATCGTTTGCGTCAAGCCATCTCGGATGCTGGCTATGTGGTTGAAGATACGCCCCAAGGGTTTCGGTTACTGCCCAAAGCTAGCGGATAAATCGTGGAACTGGTCTATGGTCGTCATCCGGTATTAGAAGCGTTGCGGGCCGGCAAACGCAAAATTCAAAAAATATTTCTCGTCGAAGGCATCGAGGGCGAGATCTTCAATCAGGTTTCCACCTTGGCGCGTAAACGCCATGCCCCGATTGAGCGCGTGCCTAAAATGCGGCTCGATCAATTGACGCGCGGCCATCACCAAGGCGTTGCCGCGCAAGTGTCTGACACGACCTACGGCAACTTAGACGATTTTTTGCGCGCCCATGTCGATAAAAAAGCACTTTTTATCGTCGCCTTAGACGAAATTCAAGATCCGCAGAATATCGGCTCCATCCTACGCAGCGCCGGCTTCTTTGGCGTCGATGCCGTGCTCGTCCCCCGCTGGCGTAGCGCACCGGTGGGTGAGACCGCCACGCGGATTTCGGCTGGCGCTCTAGAGCATCTATCGCTTTTACAAGTAAAAAATTTGGCGGAAGCCGTTTTGCAATTGCAAGACGCCGGCTTTCAAGTTTTGGGCGCCGACATGAGGGGAGAGCCCATCTGGGCGATTGAGCGTCACGCCCGCCAAGCTTTAATTTTGGGGAATGAAGGCGAGGGGTTGCGTCGTCTAGTGCGTGAGCGCTGCGACAAACTCGTCGGTATTCCCGCCCGCGCCAAAGTTCAGTCGATGAATGTCGGCTCGGCAGCGGCTGTGTTACTTTATGAATTCTTCCGTGGACCAAAGCCCTAAATATCTGCGCGCGGTGATTCAAAAAGATCGAACCGGCTGCGGAATCGCCAGTGTCGCCGCCCTTGCCGGTGTTTCGTATATGGAAGCTAAAAACGCTGCGAAGAAACTGGGAATCACGATTGATGATCCCCGTCTCTGGTCCGACACAAGGGCTGTGCGCAGACTGCTAAAACATTTTGCCATCCAAACCGCGCCGAGAGAAAAACCGTTTCGCAGCTGGCGTCAGCTTCCCGCGCTTTCGTTACTGGCCATTAAGTGGCATCGGGAAAAGGGAAAACCCTATTGGCACTGGGTTGTCTTTGTGCGCCATGGTGAAAAAAGCGCGGTGCTTGATTCCAAGAAAGCGTTACGCCGCCATTGCCGCACCGATTTCGGCCGGATCAAGCCCAAGTGGTCGATCGAACTCAAAGCGCCGCAAGCCAAACCCCAAGCGCCAGGTTCTGACTAGGAACTGGATATGTAATAAAATGAACTCATACGCAGTCCGCCGGTTGCAATAGCGGTGCAATGAATTTTTTGTCTTCGACTCTGCTCAGGCCCATGGTGAGCCCAGTCGAACCATGCCGACGTAGCTCAATTGGTAGAGCACCTGTTTTGTAAACACGGAAATGCCGAGCCCCATTGCACTTTTCCGTCGGAGTCGTTACTATGAGTTCCCCGGGTTTGCTCTCAATTTCCCGGGGTTGGTTGCAATAGAGTTGCAATGAATTTTTGCCGACGTAGCTCAATTGGTAGAGCTCCCGTTTTGTAAACGGGCGGTTGTAGGTTCGAGTCCTATCGTCGGCTTAGTTTTACGCAAGTTATCTCTGATAGAACTCATCGAAATGTGGTCGGAATATCAATATGAATTGTAGGCCCACAAAAAGGATCCACCCTCTTGCCTAATCAAAATCGGGCCCAATTTTCGAGAACAAATTAACATGGACTTCACATTCGTTATATAGACTTATTGGGATGTAGTTTCTGCAATGTTAAAAACCCTTTCTCGCATCATTGCCGTACTTTTAGTTCCGTGCCTTTTGGCGGATCAGTCCTTAGCTTTTTCTAAGCAATCGCTAAACCCTAGACCCGCCCACACAACACTTCAAGTAGCACAATTTCAAGAACAAGCTCTTGAACCCATTAACCTCTGGGTGCACCGCGCGATAGCCGGATTGAAAACAGCGCCACACGTACGTGTTTTGGCCGGAGTTGCCGCTGCTGGAGTAATAGTCGAAGCTCTTATTGCCCACCCAAACATTTCTGCTGTGACCTGGCAACGTTCTGTTTGGATCGCGGCGACTATTGCTCTTGCATGGCTTGGAAAGAAATTTGGGTTTGTGCCTGGCGGCTTAATGGCAAGTATTCCGGACTCTCCACCTCCTACACAGGTTGAAAAACTAAAGTCCCAAGAGCTGGCTGGACGCAAGATCAAAGTCATCTTTTGGGACTGGGGTGGTACGTTAGGCTACTGGCCGACCGGCTTAGCCGATGGAGCTGCTGAGTTTCTTCAAATTGCTCAAAGCCGAGGAATGAAAAATGTTTTGGTGACCTCGGCTCCTCGCAACGAAGTAGATCATTGGATGCAAACACATGGGATCAATCCTCTATTCGTCGATATCCTTTGTCCTCTTGATAAAGAACATCCCATCGATAAAGCAACGGCCATACAGGATTATCTTGAGAAACACCGCTCAGAGATTTCGCCCGCTGAAACAATCGGCATGGGCGATGACCCTGTGAAAGATCTTGCAGCGTACAAGCAAGCTGGAATCTCAAGCATCGGTGTTTTGATTCCAAAATCAAAGTTTACGCGAGATCAGCTCGTAAGCACCGACGCTGCTGCATTAATCCATAACAATTACACGAGGCCGGATCCGATTCTAGAGTTGCTCGGCCATGGCGCTGAAAGCAATTTGAGTCCTAAAGTCCGCCGTGTCGTCGGTATATTCGTCCACATGCCAAACGGTGACGTTGTGGTACATGTCAGAGCGCATTGGAAATCCAATCCTTTTAAGATTTCGGCATTTGGCGGTGGCGTAGAAGACGGAGAAACGCCTGCTGCTGCGGCCCTACGTGAAATTGCAGAAGAGTTAGATCTCCCTAAAGGTTACCAACCTACAGGAACATTGACGGAATTAGCGAAAGATCAGGCCTTACCGGGTGACGCTAAGGACGAACGAATTGATATTTTTCGATACACGCTTGCTGACATCCCTAATGAAGTTTTGGAAGGCAAATCAGAAGCCGCCATCGTTGTTGAAAACATGGAAAAGCTTCGTGTTGCCCAAGAGACGGCCACTAATGAAACCGCATATAAAGCTTATCTCGAAGCGAAAAGAGACGCTAATCCCGGCGACGGAGAGGTTTGGCGTATATATGCGCTGCCAATGGACCAGCTAGTACAGATTGCCCACGGTGGTTCGGCTACATTCCGAGAACATTACGCCGATGGAGATATCGAACGTAAAGTCGGGATGGTTGGGGGGCTAGCCTACGTTCTAAAACTCCCGGATATGGAATCGACTTTGAGCATTGGAAATACCGGTCCTTCATTCTTTAAAGGGCTGGGATCAACAATTCTTTCGACAATTACTCTGCTCTTAGTATCAACTGCGCTCGGTTTCGGCTTTCTAGTCGCTTCATCGGTGGCTGGGTTGTTGCCTCGTTCTGAAGCACAGGTTCAAGCGCAAACCGGGAATGCAGCTATTATGGAGTCGCAAAAGTTTTATCCGGGGCCGCAAGATTTTTATCGAATGCCAGCTGGCCTTAATCCGGAGTTTGCGAGTTTCTACGATTTCGTCAAAAAGGACGGTGACCAGACTGTTCGTGATCAAGTCGATTTGCGTGGGAAAACCATCATCGTCCACCTGGAAGATAACGTGCCAGTGGGCGCTGAGGTTCAGGTTTCTTTATATCCCACAGGCGCATCCTTGAGATCGCCGAACAGTTTAGTTAAGACTAAAGGCGAAAATGGGACGTATGGTCGAAAGACCTTCAAGGTAGATAGTGATCACACAATTACCATCGATATTGATACCGTCGGAATGGCTCCGGGGTATCGAGAAGAGTACATGTCGAAGGTTTACCGGATAGCGGTTCACAGCAAATATGTTTGGGGCGAAACGCTTAATAAAGGTCAGAATGTAGAAGCCAAGGCAAAGTTTTTTGAGATCATTACAAAGTCTAAGAAGGCAGCAGCGCATGTTATACCTTCAGGCCAGGAGACCATTGCAGATCACTTGCTCGTCGTTATGAAGGGTGGAAAAGCATTTTTGCTTCGAGAAAGTAATTCGTCCGTCCTGCATAGCGATCCCCGTACACTCACTGCGGCTTAAATTAAAATTAAATATTAAGTCCGCCATTTGTAATTTCAGAAGTTATTTTTCGCAGTTCCTCAAAGCGCGTTGTTCCGACTTTTGCTCTTACCACCCTATCACAAAGTGTCTTTATGATTTCAACGATACGCAGGAGATCCCTGTAATACAAAGCACAGCCGTCGGTGTTTTGCCGTCCTAAAATGAACATATCACGACCGAAAGGGACCGACCGAAGGGGACGGTCCTTTTTCGTTTACAAACTCTCGGCAAACATAAAATAATGATCGATGAAAGCAGTGTTTATTATCGATGAATGGCTAGGAGTTTTTCACGGAAGGCATGCTCTTGCGCCAAAATACGACCGCGACGCCGAGCCAGACTTACACCGCCGGACGTGAAGCCTAACCGTCTTGCGATATCGGCGCTGCGATAATCGCACCATTCCGTCGCCGCATAAACAAATAGAGCCCGCGCTTTGGCTACTGCTTGGCTGCGGTCATTGGTTCGGAGCAAGAAAGATCCAATAGCTGTGGTGGAAGAAGCAAGGCGTTCCAACGTTTCAATGGATAAACGCCGTGACCGAAAGTCGGAACGATCCTGCTCCCTTTTATCGGCTTGCGCGAGAATTTTCTCAACAAACGCACCGTCGCCCAAAATTCTCGAATCATAAGCAAACCGTTCCTTTTTATTGGGTAGAAGACCTAATGCCCGAAGACTACGTTTGAGTCCACCGCCTTCAAATTCCGTGCGGTGCCCCTGCGTCCAGCCTTCGTTCAAATAGGCACAATAGGCCGCTCGTGCAGCACCTGCCGTAGCTCCGAAATGGGTCAGGACGGGATCCACGGCCTGCCAGGGCAACCGAGTTTTATCCATGAGCGCCGAATGACCTGTCCATGGAAAATGTGTCAGCTCGTTTAAAGTCTTAATGATTCCAGCACGGACAGGATTCAGGTGAATATAACGAATGAGTTCTTGAAAATAGACATCCGAGTCGCAGAGAATTGCTTTGAAGCGGTTTTGAACTAGATGCCCCACACGACCATATCGGCGATTAAACGCGCCAACATACCCAGTCATGACTGGATGCATGAGGGACGCCAGTCCGGTCGTTCCGCTCAGAATAAGCAAGTGGAGATGGTTGGTCATAAGCGCCCAGGCATAGCAAAGACTCCCGGTAGAGGTGAGATTCTGAGCTAAACGTCCGAGAAAGTCGCTTTTATCACTGCCGGTTCTAAAGATAGCGTATTTATTCACACCACGAACGATGACATGATAAAACTGTCCTGGAAAATCAAGGCGTGGGAGTCGGGGCACATGAGATTAGAGCGTGGGAAGGCGATTTTTATTCATTTTTATTTTTGCTAAACAAAAAAGGACCGTCCCCCTCGGCCGGTCCAACACACAGCTGTGGATTCTGGCTGGCCATTAACAAAGATTATGTGGATGAGGCCAAAAAATCAGGATTGCGGGATCCGGGGTGTCTTCATCCTCCCACGTATTCAAATGATACGACGATAAGTTGCAGGAATGGCGAATGTGTTTTGATCATCTCTACTGCGGTTGTAAAAACGTCCGGCGCTATATAGTGGGAATGACGCGGGCTGCAGATTCTCCATTTTGTTGCGTTTACAGCTAGCGCCCAATTAGTGCGATTTCTTTTCAAGAAGGGCTACTAATTGTTCTAACGGTACCACCTGTACGGACAATGTCCCGAAAGTTTTTTCATAGGGGTGCGTGACGAAAGGGGTGACCAGATAGTTCGCCCCTTTCGGATGCAGCGCACGTAGAGCCCGGAATCCATTCGGCTCCAAGTGATCTTCATTCCATTTACATTCGATGCCGATAAGTTCGTCATCCTGGATGGGAATAACGAAATCGACTTCACGTTTATGGATATCGCGCCAGTAATGGATCCGCGGAGCAGGTCCCATCGTACGCAGAGTGTCTAGCACTAAATGTTCCCATAAGAGTCCGCCGTCTTCCTCGCGAACATCTTTCCATCCGCGGTTGTAACAGATGAATCCCGTATCGAAGGCAAACAGCTTAGGTTGCTTCAGGATTTCCTGTCGTCCCCCGCCATGATAAGGTCGAATGATGTGCACGACATGCGTAATCTCGAAAACATCTAAATAGTTCATGACGGTAGGACGAGTTAATCCCGAGAGTTTTGAGAGTGAGGAAATTTCTGCCAACCCGCCGCTTTGGCGCATGAGCAACTCAAAAAGTTTTAGAAACCCAGAGCGTTTGCCGATCGTGAAGAGCTCTTGAACATCGCGAGCAAAATAAGAATCCAACCATTCCGCATAGAATTCTCGGTCTAGCTCCGGAGCCAAGAGCGCTGGCGGTAGCCCCCCACGCAAAAACCGATGACGGATATCGGTAACGCCAAAGGCGGACATCTCGGAATGCAGAATCGGCGCCAGTTCAATCGTTCGCTTACGTCCAGTCAAAGAATCACGAAATTTCTGAGTGGCCGCCAATGTCGAAGATCCGGTCGCTAAAATTTTGAGATGGGGAAATTCATCCGCGCCTATTTTTAGAACCCGGCTGGGATCAGCCAGTTGGTGCACTTCATCCAAAATGAGGATCGGTTTTTGAACGGTTGGAAAGAAAGTTTCAGGTTTTTCCAAAGCTCGCGCGACATCTTGAAGATCACAATTAAGATAGAGCGCCTCATCAAAACTGCGCGCTAAGGTTGTTTTTCCTGCGCGCCGTACGCCCGTGAGCCAGGCCAAAGGCGCTGAATTCCAAGCGTTTTTAATACGGTTTATACAAAAATTTCGATTAATCATAAATACAATTTACATTTACTATTAGTATTTGTAAAGTTAATAAAATTCATGGGCTTCCACGCTAACTTTTCCAGTTTCTACTCAAGACGTTTCCTTCCTTCCGCTGGCCATTCTGATCTTTCCTATTATGGTCGGATTTTATGCCTGGCACGTGGAGCCTTATTGGATTGAAGTCACGTAGTGCAGAATCTTTAAGGCCCTGCTATTTGTAGGATCAGATAAAAATGGGGAGTGATTTTATAGATATATTAAATATAA
>Ga0105239_10003512_pt1 | contig 19194 bp, 16 predicted proteins | sample KBSC44metaG_FD_92761 | JGI IMG/M metagenome (GOLD analysis project Ga0105239, IMG submission 92761) | Corn rhizosphere microbial communities from Kellogg Biological Station, Michigan, USA - KBS C4-4 metaG | ecosystem: Host-associated > Plants > Roots > Rhizosphere > Soil | place: Michigan, USA...
CGTAACCGAAGATCATCGCTCAGTGCTTGTGCCATCATCCACCTCTTTGCTGTGGATGTTGAATCAGCTTCGCCGCGCCGCGTCACCTCACAATCGATTCATCGATCGCAGGACCTGCTCTAGCGGAGGTTGCGGATAGACAGCCCGCCAGATCGTGGAGAAAGTCGAGGACACGGAGCTTTTGTTGTCCCCGGCGATTAGCACTACTTTGCCGACAGCTCGCTCTCGTCATATGACGGCGATGCAACCGCGCTACTCACCATCCGAGTGCGTAAGTTCCTGGATCGCGTTTGATCCATGCCGGCGTTTTGGCTTGAGCCCAGGCCCGAAACGTGGTCCCACAACAGTGCTTACCGTGCAGCGTTTGGTTGGAAGGGCAGCAGGCCAAAATTCCTACGCGATTTTGCACCTAGTAACCGACGCATTTGTAAAGAATCTTATCATTAGCGGCGCCGTTGACAGTCAGCGTCGCCGATGTGGTGTCGTCAGCGCTCTCCTTAACCAAGGCGTTCACGTTGCTTTCGTTAGTCCCATCGCAGAAATATCCGTTCGGCGTTGCCTGAGTGAATGACAACACGATCAGCGTTGATGAGCAAGTCGAGTTAAGGTTGAGTTTTCCGGCGGAATTACCGCCAGCAACGAATGTTGCAGCGCAGGTGCCACTGATTTTTGGGGAAGATCCACCAGCAATCATCGAATATGAATAGCGAGCAGCGCCGGCGATATCGAGCGCATATGCAGGATCGGCGTTGATCCCCACGCCCCTACTAGTTGCTCGTAACGGCTGTGATCGTCCTTCATTCAGTTGTAGATCGAAGCGATTATTCCCGAGGATGATCTGGCCGGTTCCCGCGTTACCGCTGCGGCGGATACGCCAACCAAGCGTGGACGCAGAGTTGTACCAATCGATGGCGTGATTTGGTCCCATGGCCAAGGCGGTGCCAGTTCCTGTTGACGTGTCAAGCGCGTCTGCTGAAACCACGATGCCGGCCTTCGCGTACCCACCATCTCCCGCGGTCGCCTTTGAATTATTCGTCAGATTTATGTACGCGCTCGATTTATTCGACACAACCCCGTCACCAAGGCCATTATCTAAGCGGAGATTGACTATCATCCGTGAGGGATTGCTTCCGCTTACGCTAGAAAACGGATCTAATGCTGGCGCGTCAGCCGCAAGATTCTTCACGCTATTTTCTTCGCCCATGTAGCTGGCGTAAAGCCCGTTGGCAGGAATAACTCCTTCCGAATACCTGCACCATACGCGATGCGGTATCTTAGTATTATCGGCAACACCTAGGCAGGTATCGGAAATGATATTGTCCTGCGATCCCATGTTTTCACTTGATCGCGTCGCCGTCAAAAATGAACCCCATCTAGCGGTTGGATTTGTTACGGCAGAAACAACGCCATCTGCAGACCCAGGGAGATATTTATTCCACCAAGTCGAGGTTGAACCGACCGACGCTCTTTTACTTGTAACGCTATTGTAAGAGGGCGATGGCAGTTCCTGCGCGTATACGATTGAAGTTAACCCAAGCAGCGCAAAAAGACCCAAACAAACAACGCGACGAGATCCCATTTCGATATTCCTTAACGCTCGACCGGCAATAATGGTGTTGTCAATTAGCGTTCGGCAAATCGAAGTTAAGTGTCTTTAATGCCAGGTCTGATTTTATTGCCGCCGTAACGCCGATCCGGCCCTTGCATCTGCTCGTCCCAATGCCTGCAGCTGATACCTTCGCCATCGCTTTTGCAAGAATTTCCTGGTGTAATTTAGGTGTCGGGGGAGGGCGTGATCAGTTCGTCCAAGTAGTGCGGTACTGATGACGGAGAGCACCATTCGGCCACCATTCAGAAGGCAGATGCGGCTTAATACGTCCCTACTAGCGCGCGGAAACATGAGCAGCTCCAATTTTAATCCAAAAAAAGTTGATAAATGTTGGGGCACTCTTTATTGCAATGCAATTGATGCGAGAAGCGTTTGGCGAGTGTTTGTGATGAAAAAAGACATGACGGAAGGTGACATCGTATTTACGGACTTTTTGTCTGATATCTCGCTTCGAACCCCCGAAATTTTGGTTTCATCCGCCTGGCAAGAACATGCCCCCTTCGCATTTTGGCTGGTGGATAAGCTTAAGCCAAAAATGATTGTGGAATTAGGGACGCATAATGGATTTTCTTATTTCGCGTTTTGTCAAGCAGTAAAAATGTCCGGCCTAATGACATCAGCATTTGCCATCGATCAGTGGACAGGCGACGTGCACGCTGGTTTCTATGGTGCCGATGTATACGAAGGTGTTCAACGTCTTAATGAAGACAGATATAGTGATTTCTCTTCCCTAATGAGATCTACTTTTGCTGATGCTCTCCCATACTTTGGTGATAAATCGATTGATTTACTTCACATTGACGGAAGGCATCACTATGAAGACGTGAAGGAGGACTTTACGTCTTGGTTGCCTAAGCTCTCAAATTCCTCTGTCGTTTTGTTCCACGACATAAATGTTCGCGAAAGAGACTTTGGGGTCTATAGATATTGGTCCGAGCTTCAAGAGCAATACCCCCATTTTTCATTCATTCATGGCCATGGTCTCGGCGTTTTGGGTACCGGCACCGAGTTGCCAATGGACATTCTTCGGCTGTTATCCCCGGGACTAAGCGACCCTCTCAAAAGTTCAATCAGATCTATTTATTCACGTTTGGGCCGAGCAGTTAGTTCAGGCCATAAGGCGGCAGATGCGCGGATACGGGAAGCGGCGGCTGTTTCGAGAATCGACGAGCTTAGCGAGAAATTGCAAGATGCGCAGACCGAAATTGCGTTCCTGCAAAGGGAAGGTTCGTACGCAAGTGGAGGCGCGGTCTCCGCCGATGAATTGGCGAAAAATATCATCCAGGAGCAGACTGTTAGCAGAGCTGATCGCGCGCTGATCGAGGCCGCGGAGCAGCATGAAAAACTACAGACTGAGCTAAATCAAGCGCTCCTTGGGTATGAAACAGCAGAAAAAAAGATCGCCTTTATCGAAGAGAACCTTAGGCGTGCGACCGAGGACGTCGCAAGACGTTCGAAAGAGATTGAATTATTACGCGAGGAGAATGAGGAGCTTCTGCTTAAAAAGCGGGCTTTGCTCGATGAGCTGGCAACTGAAAAGGGGGAAATCGTAAACATGGTCTCAGTCCTATCGCAAGAGCGAGAGAAGACCGCCGATTTCTTTGCCTTGCTTTCCGCTGAAAGACAGAAAACAGCAGAGCTTTCCGATGATATCAGTGCGCTGCAGTCGGAAAGAGCGTCGTTCGAATTGCAACACATAAACATCATGGAAGAATTAAGAAGATCGCAGGAGGAGTTCAAATTGCGGCTCGAAGAGATGCAATTTGAGCATTCGAGCCTGCTGGCGAAACACGACGAGAGCCTCTCGGTCATAAGGTCTCTTTCGGAAGAGAAAGATAGCGTTGCTAATCACGCAATTCTTATGGAGTCCGCATTTTCCCGCCTTGAAAGACAACGCAAACAAAGCAGTTCTGCGAGCGCAAAGGATGTTAAACGTTTCATCAAAAATACTGTGAGAAGTGGTTTGTTTGACGGGAAATGGTATCTCGCCAAGTACGAAAATGTCGGCAAGAGCCAGATCGACGCTGCCTATCACTACCTAAATACAGGCTTTTATTGCGGCTACAACCCAAACCAATATTTCGATACGAATTGGTATATTCGTGAATATGAGGACGTGAGAAAGTCCGGAATAAATCCTCTTCTTCACTTTGAGCTGTATGGATGGCGCGAAGGCAGAAATCCAAGCACGACTTTTAATACTAGGTATTACTTGGATAACAACGCTGATGTAAGCCTTGCTGGTGTCAATCCACTTCTTCACTTCCTAAAGTACGGTATGCATGAAGGCCGCCGCCCCTGCGCAAAAGAAGTGTGATACTTTTGCGTTACCGTTATCGAATGTAGTACATACATTGGAATGCCTAAGCTTAACACACGGATCAGCGCCTTTGGAGCATATCCCACATATATCAGAGCTAGAGAGATACCCGCTAATCGCGTATATTCGGGCTCCGGGAACGACGAGCAGCAAGATATTCTCATATCTGCATAGATGCTCGCCATATGGCTCAACGATAAATTTACACGCAGGCGCTTCTGCTTTAGCGGTAACTCGGAAGTGCGACTGGATAATATTTGAATCGCCTCAGCCAGAGGTGGACCGATCTATCGCCGAAATTAGCCGGCCGGTAAATTATTTCGCATATGTTGAGGAACCTCTTGAGCACGTTATAGCTGTATTAAACGAGTTGTATGTTCAAGCAAAATTGCTGGAAAGTAAACGAGAATCCCTGGACGCATTCCAGCGGGATGTGCTGTTGCTTGGCTCGGCGAGTGAGTCCGACATTATAGGTTTTCTAAATTGCTATGATGATCAAATATTCAATTTACAGACTGCGTTTATTATTGGCAATTTTGAGAAGATTGATGATGACGAATTAATTGCGAGGTTGGGTTGCTATAATTCTATCGTTTTATCAAAAGATATAGATATGTTATTGGAAGCTTTCGCTTTTACGGTTCCAGCGCCGGCGGTCCCGATTTCAGCCGGACTATCCAATCAATTTGGCGCGCTCATCCGTAAAAATAGAGCCGTTTTGGATTTCATTGTCTGCCAAAGTTCCCAAGACTATAAGTTGTTCGAGGCGGTGCGAGGCTTATCGAAGCGAAGCAATATTTCTCGGCAGGAAAGGCCGTCGTTCTTAGCTTCGGGTTATTTCTCCAACGAGAATTTTTCAGAGTGGATGTATCTAGACTCGAATCCTGATATTGCTGAAGCAGTAGTTTCGGGCAGTTTGCCGGCTGGTAAAACGCACTTTCTCAAACATGGTTACAGAGAAAATAGACAGCGAAGATTGAAATTCACTCCAATAGAAAAAGCTCGCCCGATCGATGCGTCGCGCTCATTGTTAAGCGAGGCGGCCGAAAGATATATTTCTAAGTTACACGCATTACGGGCAAGAGATGATGCGTCCGCTCTGCATCAGTCAAATGATCCACACCGAGATAAGTGAACATTACCTAGCCGATCTAGGGCCATTCTCGGTTTATAGAGCGAGCAAATCCTTCGTGGAGATAAAATGAAATGAAAATTGGCCTCTCTTTAAGAGCGCAGGGCGCTGACAAGAAAAAGTCAATTAAGCAAATTGAAGTGTTGCGCTCCTCTTCCTTGCTGGATCCCATATGGTACCGAGAACACTATGCTGATCTATCGTCCAGCCCTTTGGATGTTGCTGTGCACTACCTTAACCACGGGGCGGCGGAAGGAAGAAACCCTGGGCCAAGATTCGATACACAGTTATATTTGACGCGCTATCCTGACGTTAAGGCATCGGGGATGAACCCATTGGTTCATTTCATTCTCTATGGCGAGGCTGAAGGGAGAAGTGGATTTCTTGGTTTCGACGAGTCATTTTACGCGCGCCTCTATCCAGACTTCGCAGCGTCAGGGCTGACAGCTAAAGAGCACTACAAAACCATCGGCAGGGATCAGTTTCGCCACGCAAGGTTTGACCCTCGCTGGTACAGAAGCGAATATGATCTGCCATCGTATAGCGATATAGAGGCCGAGGAGCATTTTTTTGAGTTTGGAAGGGCTCATGGTTTCCATCCTTCGTTCAATCCCGATTGGTATCGGTCGGAATATCAAGAGATCGCGGATGCAGAAATTGAACCATATGGCCACTATGTCAATCATGGCGCAAAGGAAGGCCGACACGCTTCTTTCGACCGTGATTTTTACCTGAGAGAATATCCTGACATTGCGAATTCGACGATTGATCCATATGAGCATTATGTTGCTCATGGAAGAGCTGAAAATCGCTATCCCGCGTTCAACAGGGGATGGTATTCCGCCACCTATAAGGAAGTTTCTAACCTAGAACTAGACCCATACACGCATTATTCAAGCTTGGGAAGGCTTCGCGGTTTCAAACTCAGTCCTAGAAATTGGGCCACAATGTCCGTCGGAGCTGGTCTGCGTCCGATTTCTGATTACAGCAAGTCTATCTCTCTATACGGAACGCCGCCGACGGCAAGCAGCAGCTTTGTGCCCAAAGTTTCGGTGATCGTACCGAACTTTAATCATGGTCCGTTTCTTCGGGAGCGCCTAGATTCAATATATAGTCAGACCTATAGAAACTTTGAAGTCATACTGCTTGACGATTGCTCCGGAGATGACAGCGTTTCGATACTTTCTGAGTATGCAGAAATACATTCGGAGAGAACGATCCGTGTGTTCAATGAAACGAATTCCGGTGGCGTCTTCCTGCAATGGAAGCGTGGATTGGAGTTGTCGACCGGAGAGCTTGTATGGATTGCCGAAAGCGATGATTTTTGCACCTCAAATTTCCTACAGGAACTTGTTCGGTTCTTCATAAACCCGGCGGTAAAAATTGCATTCGCCAGGACGGATTTTGTTCAGGGTGATCCTCTTGGAAGAATTTGGACCTCCGAGGATTATCTGTCTGAAATACAATTGGACTTGGGCAGCCAACCTGTTATTCGCTCCGCCGCCGAACTGGTAAATTCCGGTTGGGGCGCACGAAATATTATACCGAATGTAAGTGCCTCAGTGTTCCGCAACCCCGGTCGCATGCGCCTGTTTGATGATCCTAATTGGCTTCAATTACGCATGTGTGGAGACTGGGTCTTCTATATGCACCTGGCGCGAGGGGGGTTGGTCGGATACAGCCCCAATACGACGAATTTCTATCGCCGTCACGAGGATAATACGTCGATTAGTATACACGACAAAGATATCTACTATAAAGAGCATGAAACAACTGCCATATATATGGCTGAGTTGTTTAAAGCGGATCGTCAACTCATTAGCGCTCATGAAGAAGTTCTATATCGACATTGGTGCATGAAACGCGGCGAAGGCAGTCGCGAGCAATTTGAGAAGCTTTTTAGTATCTCCAAAGTTTTGGATGCAGCCAAAAGACGATCGCCAAACATCACAGTCGCAGTTTATGCTTTGGTTGCGGGTGGCGGCGAGACGTTTCCGATTAATTTAGCGAATCTACTGAACGATAGCGGTTATTCGGTCTCTGTTCTTAATTTTGCGATGCAACCGACAAATATTGGGGTTAGGCAAATGTTGCATCCGTCGATCCCATTGCTTGAACCTGCAAATAATGCGGTGGCCGCCGCTATTCTCGCCGACCTTTGCGTGGAGGTTGTTCACAGTCATCATTCTTGGGTGGATATAACGCTAGCTAATCAACTTCGGCGGCATCCCCACATTCAGCAGGTAATTACACTTCACGGAATGTATGAGTTGATGGATGTCTCCGAGGTTGAACACTATCAGGAGAGTTTGGATAAGGTTCGCGAATTCGTTTACATTGCGGATAAGAATCTATCGCATTTTAGCGAAGATTTTCGATCGTCTACGAACTGGACCAAGATTACAAATACTGTCCCCAAATCGCCTTCGAACTGCTCCACGCCCGCGCTGTCGCCCATCTCCAGTAATGGAGATTTCATCGTTTGCCTTGCATCTCGCGCTGTAGAGGAGAAAGGCTGGGAGGAAGCCATCCAAGCGGTCGTGTGGGCTAATAGCCAACCTGGGAGAAAGATCAGACTGCGCTTGGTTGGCGATGGGCCTGTTGCCGATCGTCTGCAGAAGCAGCAACTTCCTGAATTCATCGAGCTATTAGGTTTTCAGTCCAACGTAACAGAAATTTTCTCCGGCGGGCATGTTGGGCTTTTGGCCTCGCGATTTAAAGGTGAGAGCTGCCCCCTGGTGCTCATCGAATGTTTGAATGCTGGGCGACCTATGATCGCAACAGATGTAGGCGAAGTGCATACGATGCTATCATCGGATCGGGGCTTAGCCGGAGCGCTACATACCTTAGTCGATTGGAGAGTCGACGTATCCAACTTGGCTGCCGTCCTCCGAAACTTGGCCGATGACACGTCGGAGTACCAGCGGATGCTGGACTGCGTCCCTTCAGCCGCGGCGAAATTTGATCCTCAAGCGATGCTGGATCGATATCTGCGGGTGTATCGTCGAGCAATTGTCACTATGGAGCGTCCGGCATCCATACGACCGAGGGTTTCGGTTGTACTGGTTACATATAATATGTCCCGAGAACTTCCTCGGACGCTGTTTACATTCGGTGCGAACTATCAAAAGGGTATTGATCCGTGCGATTATGAGATTATCGTCGTGGATAACGCCTCAACTCAGCAATATGATTGGAAGGATATTCTTGAGCGGCACGAGAATATCAGAGTTTGTTCTTATATTCCAGCGAACCAATCTCCCGTGGATGCGCTGAATTTTGGAATTTCGCTGGCACTTGGAGAGGTGATTTGTGCTTGTATTGACGGCGCACGTATGGCTTCACCTGGTCTAGTTGCATTAGGCTTCGAAGCTTGCAAATCAGCGAAAAGTACTGTCGTTGGTTCTTATTCATTCCATCTGGGCCACTTGCCGCAAAACGATAGTGTTAATTTGGGCTACGATCAATCAGTCGAAGATCAGCTTCTTAAGACGATAGATTGGCAAAATGACGGATACAGCCTTTTCAGCATAGCAAGTTTTGATCCGTCTTCCAGATTTGGGCTATCCAAATGCCCGGCGGAAACAAATGCGATATTCATGACCCGCGAAAAATGGTTGGAACTGGGAGGATTTGACGAACTTTTCGTTGGACGCGGCGGGGGGCTGGCAAATCTCGATCTTTGGAAAAGACTATGCCAAGACCCTGATAACAATATAGTCATGCTGATGGGCGAAGGGACCTTCCACCAATTCCACGGCGGTACAGCCACGAATGCACCTGAAAGTCCTTGGGGGGAGTTTCATGACGAATACATGAAAATAAGAGGGGTCGAATATTCTGTGCCTACGCGTCGACCATATTTATATGGCACGATCCGCAAGGAGTTACTGGAGTTCGCTATGCGGATAGAAGGGGCTTTAGCCTAAGCGTTGAGTAACAGCGCAAAAGAGAGTGGCTTGCATTCGAAGCCATTTCCTGGCGACAGTCAGGAGATGGTTTATGGGCTCCAAGATGACGTTCTGAGAAGTGGTGTAGCAAACGGATGCGGCCGTGCTTCTCTACAACGGTTGGCGGGGTATTAGTGTGCGACTGCAGGCAAGCTGATTGTGAGCGCGACGAATATCCCACCTTTTCTTTTGTGATTGGGGCCGTGAGATAAGCTCCTTCATCGATAGGAGCGGAACGGAATGGTTGGAGATCGCGCTGATGCCATGCTTGAAGTCATGGATGAAGGCATGCATGAAGCCAGGCATGAGGGAAAGTATCGTCGGATCGAGGTGATCACCGGTCGGCGGCAGCGGCGGAATTGGACTGACGAGGAGAAGGCGAGGATCCTTGCGGAAAGCGCGGAACCTGATGTGAACATCTCGGCTGTGGCCCGGCGCTGGGGCGTCAATCGCGGCTTGCTGAACGTCTGGCGTCGGGACGCTGGGCTGACCTCTCAACGAACCGCGAAGGCCGGCGCGCAGCAGGCGATGTTCGTGCCGGTGACGGTGGTTGGCGATCGAACGTCTCCCGAAGGCTCGCCGTCGAATGTCGCCCGTTTCGCCGCGGGTCGGATTGAGATCGAGATTGCTGGCGCGCGCATGACGGTTATCGGCTCGGTAGCGCCTGAGTTGGCACAAGCGATGGTGGCGGCGTTGCAAGGTGAGCGTCCGGCGAACGCATTTTTTGGGTGTCGAGAGATGGAAGCTATAGGCCGCGTTTCATCTCATCGGCCATGATGCGGTCGATTATTTCAGGATCGCACTGTGTGTCGATGAGGAACTCGCGGATACCGCCGTCCCACGTTCTGATGTCGGCGAGTAGGCTTTGAAGTTCTTCGATGCCATTCTCGGTCAGACCCTTCGTGCCATCTTCAGTGCCATCGCTAACGTAAACCAGTTCGCCCTCGGAGATGTTGTCCGAGTTGGCCGTCACTTCCTCGATCAGTTCGAGATTTTCGCCGATCTTGCTGGCGACTTGCCTGAGTGTGTAAATGAACCTTGAGCGCGCCATCAGGCGGCCTCGTATCGAGCGTTTGCTGGCGTCCAGTTCCAGGGCAGCAGGTCTTCAAGTCGATCCTTGGGGTGATCCTGGATCCGGGCGAGGACATCTGTCAGATACACCTCCGGATTTTGGCCGTGCAATTTGACTGTTTCGATGATGGTCAGGATGTTGGCGATGCGCTCACCGCCCTTGTCCGAGCCGGCAAACAGCCAGTTCTTTCTTCCGATTCCAAGCGGACGCATGGCTCGTTCAGCGATGTTGTTGTCGATTTCGACACGGCCATCATCGATGTAGACACTCAAGGCTGTCCATCGCGACAGCGCATATCGCATCGCCTCGGCCAGCCTCTGCTTCTGTGGCAAAGTTGAGAGTGTCGCCTCGATCCAGGCCTTAAGCTCGTCCAGAATGGGCCGGGCATGTTGTTGGCGCAGGGTGCGCCGCTCGTCAGCCGACATGCCTCGGATACGGTTCTCGATATCGTAGAGAGCGCCGATGCGCGACAGTGCTTCCTCAGCGATCGGAGAAGGCTTCAGCTTGATCACATCATGGAACTTGCGGCGCACATGCGCCATGCAGGCGGCTTCAATGATCTGGTTGCCGTAGAGTTTCTTGTAACCCCCGTAGCCGTCGGCATGCATGACGCCGCTGAAGCTTGCCAGGTGATCAGCCGGATGCGCGCCCTTGCGGTCAGGGCTGTAGTAATAGGCGATGGCTGCGGGAGTGGCGGATTGATAGCCACTGCCGTCAAAGACGTAGACCCAGACCCTGCCGGTTTTTGTCTTGCCCCGCCCGGGGTCGAGGACATCGACCGGGGTATCGTCCGTATGTATTCGGTCGAGTGCTGCGATATGGGCCCTGATTAACAGCACAAGTGGTGTCAGCAATGCAGATACCCGGCCGACCCAGTCGGCCATTACGGATCGGGAGATGTCTATCCCCAACCGGTCGTACATCTCTGATAGGCGGTAGAGGGGAATGTGATCGTCGAATTTGGCGATCATGATATGGGCGAGCAGTCCCGGCCCGGGTTTGCCGCGCTCGATCGGCAAGGTCGGCATCTCACCAGCCACCGTCGTATCGCATTCCCTGCAGATCATGCGCTTCTCGACATGCCGAACAATCTTGACCGACGCCGGCACGTGCTCCAACACCTGAACCACCCTGTCGGGCGCCTTCAGGAATGAAGTGCCACCGCAGGTCGGGCAGTTGCAAGGAGCCGCATAGACCAGTTCTTCGGCTGGCAAACCATCGGGCAGAGGCTTGCGCTTCGGCTTGTCCGGCGCGTCGTCCAACTCCGGCAAGGGGATTTTCCCGGAGCGCATTTCCGCCTCAGCACGGGAGGCCTCAATCTCCTCCAGCATCAGCTCGAATTGCTCGATCTTCCGGTCGATCTTTTCCGAGGAAGCGCCATGCTGCCGATGTCGGAGCAATTCCAATTGTGCCCGCAACAGCCCGATTATGGAGTCGCGTTTGATGACCTCGGCTTCCTGGCTTTCAAGTTTCGCCGCCTGTTCCGCGACGAGTGCGCGCAAAGCAGTGAGCTCGTCCTGACTGTCCAGCGGCGCTGTTTCCATACCGGCATATCTACCCGATTTGCCTCCGGCACGCCAGTTTTATGCCTCGCATGTCTCTGCAAAACATGGCTTTTATCCCGTTCGGCCGGGGGCTGACGTCCACGCCGGGCGGCGCCAATCTATCCCCTCAACCAGCATCGAAAGCTGCGCCTGCGTCAGGTGCGCAACGCCCTCCTTCGCCGTCGGCCAGGGAAAGTATCCGCGCTCCAAAATCTTGTAGAACAGGCAGAACCCCTGGCCGTCCCACCAGAGAAGCTTGATCCGGTCAGCGCGCTTTCCGCGGAAGCCGAAGATCGCGCCCGAGCCCGGCGCCTCCTTCACGACCGTTTCGACCAGCGCCGATAGGCCATCGATGCCACGCCGCATATCCGTCACTCCGCAGGCCAGGTAGACCCGCACATTCCCCGATGGCCCGATCATGCCGCCTCCACGCAAGCGACGAGCGGGCCAAGCAGCTTCAACTCAACGTCAACCGGAACCTTCAAGCTCCGACCGTTTCGAAGCAAGATCTCGACGATCGCCGGCCTCGTTGCTGCGTTAGACGGCTGGCTTACGCCAACCTCCTCGGTGATTTCCACCGGGAGGAACACCGTCGGCCCATCGCCATAGCTGAATGATTGCCGCCACAAGCGGATCTGGCCCGGATGAACGTCGTGCTGGCGCGCCACATCGCCAATGCGAGCACCGGGCTCATCAGCTTCCGCAAGTATCCTCAGCTTCGCCTCGTCCGACCAACGCCGTCTGCGCTCGGTACCGGACATGATCTCTATGCGAGCCATGAAACCTCTTTGTTCTGGTATTAATGTCAGCACTAATGCTGGTTCTAATGCCAGAACATCGCCTGATTTGCCCGAGCAGCAAAAACAGCTCACCGGACGCTCACGTTGCAAGGTCACCGGTGATTGGAGTTTCGCCGAATGGTGTGAAGATCATGGTGGCGACGCAGCCTGTCGACTTCCGACGCGGCATGAATGGTGTGGTGGCTTTGGTGGCGTCAGCGCTTGCGGTCGATCCCTATTGCGGCGACGTGTTCGTATTCCGTGCCAAGCGTCTCGATCGGCTTCGCTGCATTTATTGGGATGGGTCAGGCATGATTTTGACGACGAAGTGGCTGGAGGCTGGCAAGTTCGTTTGGCCGCCGATCCGCGATGGCGCGATGTAGATGAGTAGCCAGGAGTTCTCGCTGTTACTGGCCGGCATTGACTGGACGCGCGTCAAACGAAACGCGGTGAAGAGGCCCTCAAAAATAGGCTGATCCTATTGGATTCACTTGAAGATTCAGGCTCCTGTGGTAGGGTCAGTCATGCCGCTTCGACCCGATCCCTTGCCACAGGACGCTGCGCAATTGACCCGGATCATTCTCTCGCTCAACGAAGAGAATGCCGATCTCAAAGCGCGTGGCCTTCCTCGAGCACCAGCTCTTCGGGACGAAATCGGAAAGGATGACGATCATCGATCCGACGCAGGCAATGTTCGACCTTGGCGATGTGAGTGATATTCCCGTTGCTGCCAATGACGATGTCGCGCCGGTCGGTGAACACAAAACGCAGGCACGGCGATCGCCAGCCCGCAATATCGGCCGCTTGCCCAAGCACCTTCCGCGTTATGACGAGGTCATCGAGCCGGAGAGCAAGACTTGCCCCTGCTGTTCGTTCGAACTTCATTGCATCGGCACGGACGTCAGCGAGGCGCTCGACATCGTGCCTGCAGTTGTCCGGGTCAAACGGACGATCCGGCCGCGCTATGCATGTCGGGCCTGCGAAAGCGTTGTTGTGCAAGCGCCCGCGCCGGCACGCGTGATGGACGGTGGCATGGTGACCACGGCCTTTGCGGCCCATATTGCCGTCTCGAAGTTTGCCTGGCATTTGCCGCTCAATCGTCAGGCGCAGATGCTGGCCTCCTGCGGCGTCATCATTGATCGCGGCACGCTCGGGACCTGGGTGACGCGGGTCGCCTGGTGGCTGGAGCTTCTCTACGAGGCGCTGCTTGCCTTCATCCGCGCGCAGCCAAGGGTGTTCTGTGATGAGACGCCGCTTCCACGGCTTGATCCGGGGCGCAAACGCACCAAGGTTTGCCAGTTATGGGCCCAGGCAATAGACGACCGGCCGTGGAATGGTCCGGTGCCGCCGGCGGTTGCTTATATCTTTGCCGAAAGCCCCAGTGCGCGCGAGATCGAGGGGCAACTATCGTCATTTGCCGGCGTGCTTCAGGTCGACGGATACCAAGCCTATAAGACCATGGCCAAGCGCCGAAGGAAGAGTAATGTCGCGCCCATGCGGCTGGCCTTCTGCCTGGCCCACGCCCGGCGAAAGTTCGTTGATGTCGTCAAACTGACCGGCTCTTTGGAGGCTTTGTCGATCCTTGCCAGGATTGCCGAAATCTATCGCATCGAAGCGAGACTGCGAGGCGAGAGTGCCGATACCCGGCTCGTAGTGAGGCGCCGCGAGGCAGCTCCTATCATGGGAGAGCTGAAGGCCAAGCTCACCGATCTCCGCGAGGAGTTGTCGTCGAAATCAGCGCTTGGCAAGGCCGTCACTTACACGCTCAACCACTGGAGCGGACTGGCAGCCTTCCTCGATGACGGCCGAGTTGAGGTAGACTCCAATGTCGTCGAGCGTTCAATGAAATCCGTGGCTCTGACGAGAAAGAACTCGTTATTCGTAGGCAATGAGCGGGGTGCAAAGTCCTTCGCCGTCCTCGCATCGCTCGTCGACACCGCAAAACTTAACGGCGTGGACCCCGAGATCTGGCCTTTCGGCGCATGCAAGCATGCGCCTGTCGGCTAAGAGCTTGCCGATGTGCTGGAGCGCATCATCTCCGGCAAAGTGAAAGCCAACGAAATGGAAAGTCTCCTGCCTTGGGCCTGGAAGGCTGAGCGTGAAGCGATGACACAGCAGGAGCGACGGGCGGCATGACACCGAACAGCCAAGGGACGACGGTACGACCGAAGCTCGATGACGAGGCGTTCGAAGCCTTTATCAGGAAACGTCGTCCGGCATCGCCAATCTGGTCAATGAGCGGTCTCGATGGTTATCTTACGGCTCTCATCATCGGCCCGAAGTTCATCGATCCACGCAAATGGATTCCGGAACTGACCGGTCCGGATGCCCTGAACCTGCCGATGGAAACAATTGAACATCGGGCCGTGCAGACGATCGTTGCGGAATATAACCGGATATCGGCAAGCCTTGCCGAAACACCGAAAGACCACCGGCCCAGGTTCACCAAGATCGATGATCAGACCTTTGATCCATTCGATTGGGATCTCTGTTTTCTGCTGGGAACAGGATATGCGCCGAGGCTTTGGCAGCCGGTCCTTCGAGGTCATGCCGTCACTGGCGATATCATTGCGCCCATCCGCAAGCTCGGCGAGACAAAACGAAAAGCGACCCGCCAGGATGTTGCTGACGTCGCCGAAGCACTCGTCAATATCCGAACCTACTTTATGCCGAAGCGGGCAAAGCAGAAGTTCTGAAAGAAAGTGCTATTGCGATCCCGTCAACACCGAAAGCCGTGTGCTGTTCGTCGCGCTCACAGCTGATTTTCGGATCATCGTACTTTTTGGGGAAATTTACAGCGGCATCGACAAGCTCCTACCGGAAACAATGATGACCAACGCTATGCCGCTACACCACGCTCTGGGAAGTCATTTGCTATAACTCTCTGATGCTGGATGAGCTGGAAGTTGACCGATATTTAGTTTCAGAAATTATTGTATGTCGATAAAGCATCCTTGTCGGTGTCTTTCCGCATGGTCATACTGGTCATCTGATTGCAAATTGAGGAGGCAACGCATACCGCTCGCGGCGGCATCGCACACACCGGTGTAGTCGGACCGATGTGGAATCATAAGTTATACTGAATATGAGTGTCGAAGTGTTGGAGTATTTGTATGTCCCGAGGTAACAGTTTCAACAAGCCTATAATGGTCGCGGTGGACCAGGTATCGTCTTTCAGCAGTAGGCCTGTTGTCGAAATTCTGCGCGGATTGGGCCTGAATTCCGGAAATTTGATTTTTACAAACTCTTTAACGACTCTCATATCAAACGTTAAAATCATCAATTCTTTCGACAATTTACTTGCCGAAGCTAGTGATCGAGATTGCATTGTCCTAGCCGCCGCAAATTGGCTGAATGAATACGAAGATTTGGAGTGGCTCGCCAAGCTGCTTGAACAAACGAAACTTCCGGTATTCCTAATCGGAATAGGTGCGCAATCCTCCCTCGCAATGCAAATTCCGCAACTTAAGGCGGGGACATTGAAACTACTCAAGCTTATATCCGAGCGAACAGGATTTATAGCAGCACGTGGGGAATTTACTTGCGAGATTTTGAACTTCTACGGCATTAAAAACGCCATTCCTACAGGATGCCCCTCCATGTTACTCGCAGGGCCGCGAGGTCCGGTACTCTCAGAAGCAAAAGCAGCAGATCCTATAGTTCACAGTACGAGACATGAATATGAGCAAGCGGATACATTTCAGCTTTTTTTGTATAGGCAGGCCAGGAAGCATGGTTACAAGATTTTATTGCAATCGGAGACGCCTGATATTCACCGTGTCCTTGGTAAAGCGGATTACGATTTAAGGTGTCATGAAGTGTTACGAACAACGTATGGCACCGAGAGCGATGCGGAAATTGCATCTTACCTTTCGTCGAACGGGCTATTTTTCTCGAATTATTCAGAATGGATGGCAGGCGTCCAGGGGCATGGCTTTTCAATTGGCACTCGAATACATGGGACAATTGCTTCAATTCTGGCCGGAATACCGAGTACACAGATTGTTCACGATGCCCGAACGCTAGAGATGGTACGGGCCATGTATATCCCATACATCCTCGCCAGTGAAATAGATATTTCACGCGATTTGAATATTCCCGCTTTTGTTGATAGTTACGACGCGTCAGAGATGTTAAAATACTATAGCGTCTATTACAGGCGATTTGTCGACTACTTTCGTTTGAACGGATTAGCAACTTCTTTGGGCTAGTTTGTTTGCTCTCGACATTTTGATAGGATCGGAAGGATTGTAAACTTTTCGGCCTGTTTGCCCATACTCCGAAGGAGGAGAACCGTCGGTTCAAAAGATGCACGTTCAGATGAGGATGCAGGCTGAGCTTCTAAAAGAGGATTTTGGAAAAAGATGATGCGGCCATTTGCATGTCGAGAGACGGTCGGGAAAGATGTGTCGCAACAAGAGTGTCGTTACGTGGCTCGTCCGCGGGATTTCGCCTCAGCAGATATACACTTGGCGCAGGAAATGCCTTGCGGGCCGAACCGGTCGTTTCGTTCTTGCCCGTCACTTTGACCGCGTCGGAACCAACGGGAAATATTGATGCGGTATCAACAACAAGCAATGCCTCCGGCGCTACCCTCAGATGTTCGCGCAAGTCGCAAGATGTCCGAAGTATTATTTTGCAAAGCTGGAAAATAACTCTCTATCCTGAACAATCGCAGACTCACGTTCAGGACACGATGCCCCAACCTTCCAAACGTTTCTGCAAGAAATTTCATCCGCAATAAACTTCCCTTTTTCGCGCTCGCCCCCTCCTTTCCTAAAGATCGCAACAAAATCATTCCAGATGTCATTTTCGCGATTAGCGACAAATGACTCGATTAATTGAATGTCATGACCGTTCCTTCTGGCCCACTTTGCCAACACTCTCCCGCAATCTGGGTAAAATCTCCAATTGTCGTTCGGATATCGGTGGTAATCACCATTAGAGGGAGCGTTGATGTAAATCAAACCGTCGGGCTTAATTACTCGAGCATACTCGATAAAGGTCATCCAGAAGAACTCGTCATGCTCCAGCTGAGATGAGGAAACTAGGCAATCAGCGTAATTGTCGCGAAAAGGTAAAGGTTCGCCGATACTGACTTTCACGTCCACTGATTTTCCAAAATCTGTGTCAAGTCCTATGTAGTTGACATTTGAAGGCGCAACAGCTCTTAGGCTTCCGTTTACATCCATCGATCCTACTTCAATTATCGTTTTCCAGTAATCCTCAGCATAATTCTTAAAGAAGCAATCACCAATCGTCATTGCAGTATCATGCATATTTCACCCTTAACGCATTGAGATATTTAAAAATTCTTTCAGAAATTGACGGCTCTGACTTTTAGCCATTGACTGCAGATTATAGCAGACGGCGACTGGAAATTGATATTAATCGCCAAAATGAAACTTCACAATCGCAGATTCGTACGATACCGCGATACCGATTTCGTGCATTCTAACGCAATCTCAATTCGTCGAAACCTCGTCTTAACTTTCGAGGCCCGTCAGTTACTGACGATGAGATTGGCAGCGGAAAGTGATGTCAATATAGCAAGACCAGAAGCTCAAACCTCCAGTATAGCCTTAATCACTTTGTCTCCAGGCTGCAGCCACTTTGTAAACAGCACCGCGCCATCATCAAGCATCCCGCGATGGGTGTTCAGCGCGGCCGCCGGAACACGGCCGTTTTCCATCTGCTTCACCACTTCGGCAAAATCGTCTGGCTGCGCATTGCGGCTGGCAAAGAGCGTGGTTTCGCGCTTGTGGAATTCTGGATCAGAAAAAGTGATGTCGTCGCGAACGACGCTGACAAGCACGTAGCGACCGCCGTGCGCCACTAAGCCGAAGCCGCGTTGCATGGCGCGGGCGTTGCCGGTCGCATCGATCACCACGTCGAAGAAATCGCCGTCGGTAAGACGTTTTGCATGAGCTTCGGCCTCGTCATTGGCGAGCAGCGTCCGGTTGGCGCCGAGCGAGGTGATCGTGAAATCGAGGCGGTCCTCGCGCATGTCCATGACGGTCACGTCGGCGCCGCGTGCCTTGGCGAAGATGATGGCGGACATACCGATCGGGCCGGCGCCGACGACGAGAACGCGGTCGGTCGCGGTGACGCCGCCACGCTTGACGCCATGGGCGCCGATCGCCAGGAATTCGATCATCGCGGCTTCGTCCAGCGAGGCTTTGCCGGCAGAGACGACATTGGGCTCCGGCACGCAGATGAATTCCGTCATGCCGCCGTCGCGATGAACGCCGAGGACGGAAAGACTCTGGCATGCATTGGTCACGCCGCGCCGGCAGGCAATGCATTTTCCGCAGGAGAGGTAGGGAACGATATAGACGTTCTCTCCGTTTTTCAGGCGGTTCGAACCATTTGCATCCTCCACCGTACCGGAGAGCTCATGGCCCATGACGCGTGGATATTCGAGAAAGGGATGCTTGCCCTGATAGATGTGAAAATCCGTGCCGCAAATACCGATGCGTCTGATGCGCACCAAAACCTCGCCTTCCGCAGGGGTGGGAACATCGCGCTCAATCAGAGATAGGCGGCCGGGTTCGTCACAGATCAATGTTTTCATGGTGATACGCTCTCGATGGGCCGACGACGCCGACCATAGCTGTTAGAATTCCGTATCCTATTGAGGTCGCAAGTCGGATGCGCGGCGGCCGTTTGACGTCCGGAATACGAGCCTCACCGGTCTGCCACTCACTTAGCATCTGAATGTCCTATAGTCTCACGACGCTGTCTCGTTCAAAGGATAACGGGCTGCAATTTGCCTCAGTATGGGCACC
>Ga0105239_10003513_pt1 | contig 19193 bp, 15 predicted proteins | sample KBSC44metaG_FD_92761 | JGI IMG/M metagenome (GOLD analysis project Ga0105239, IMG submission 92761) | Corn rhizosphere microbial communities from Kellogg Biological Station, Michigan, USA - KBS C4-4 metaG | ecosystem: Host-associated > Plants > Roots > Rhizosphere > Soil | place: Michigan, USA...
ACCGACAGGCATGAATGTTCTGCCAGATCCTCCAGGCTTATATTTTGGTTATAGTTACTGTACAAGTATTCTTTAGCGCGGTTAAGCCTGCGTAAGATCTCTATTTTGGTACTGGCATTTAAAAAATGAAGCTTATCTGCTTTTTTAAATATCTCTTCATTATAGATGCTGAAATAGTTGATGAGGCAATGATGCAAGTATTCATTGATCAGCAATTCATCATGCAGGCCAGTATCCAGGTATTTTTTGAGGTGATACACATTATGCATAATATCACCCGTAAATGGGTAAATAGTTTCATCAAACTCCTGGAATTGTTTTCCTTTATTTCCTCCCTTTCCAGACAGGCGATTATCGCCCAGCAGCCAGCAGTCTTTAAAATCCTGCAAAAATTGCTGATCAAAGCTTATACTGAATGACTGTACCGGTATATCCGAGTCGGTATCGGTAGAATATTGTGTGCCCCTGTTCAATATTAAAAAAGAATCGGGATATATGGATAAATGCCGCTTACCTATATCGTAGCGTTCATTTCCTGCAAAAACAAACCTCAGGCTAAAATCTGAGCTATACTGCTGATTTTGTTTCTGACTGCTTGTACGGCTATAAATTTTATTATTGTTCCGTAATGTTTTTGAATAATCCATCATATAAAAATTTATATTTCTGTATAATTTCTTTCCTCTAATAAAATAAACCTGTTACCAGATGGGTCCAGAAACTCGGCCGCAAGGCCTGTTGGCAGGTAACGTGGGATTGTGGAAAAAAACACACCCGCGGTTTTGTATAAATGATAATCTTTCAAACAATCATCGGTATTTAAAATAATACAGCTCTTAAATGCACTGCCGCCAACAACAAGAGCCACATCAAGATTGTCGGCTTGTAATACGGCATATTCTTCGCCTTCAGCAAACGACATATTACTGATCGGGTTGAAGCCTAACTTTTGCGTATAAAAACTTATCTGTGCGTCAGCGTCCTCTGCAAAAACAGGGATATATTTCAATTTCATGTTGCAATAGCTCTTATAAAAGATTTCTACGGAAATCAACCCAATATCAATAACGAGTAGTTAGGGGTGATGATTTTTGGCGTGGGGTACAGTAGCCGATCAGTTAAAACTACTGCACATACCAAAGATAGGCTGGTAGCAGAGGCAACGTATCCCCCAAATAGGGGGATTTATTTATTATTAAACAATAATAAATACAATAAAAAATGCACGGGAAATTACTCATTTACAGAGTAAAGCATCGTTTTGATCAGATAAGTTTATTTTGCTTAGCCATTTTTATGGCATCTGCACGGGAGTTAACATCAAGCTTTACGTATATGTTTTTGATGTGGCTACGCACGGTTTCAAGGTCAATAAATAATTCTTTGGCAATCTGGCTGCGACTTTTTCCGTCGCCTATAAGTTCCAGTATCTGAGTTTCGCGTTTGGATAAAGGCGACTCCTGATTTTTTTGAAATGAACGTATAACCAATTTGGCAATATTAATGCTCATTGGGCCCCCACCATCCTTAACCTCCTTGATGGATTCAATTATTTTAGCGGATGGCGTATTTTTAGTAAGGTATCCGGAAGCCCCATTGGCTAAGGCGTTGAATATTAATTTTTCGGATTCGTAAACCGTTAATATTAACACATAACATTGTGGCAAAAGCTTCTTTAATTTAGGGATGGCGTCAACCCCGTTGGTGCCGGGCAATTCAATATCCAATAGTACAACATCAGGGCGATCGAGAGTTATTTTTTTGGCGGCCTCGTCATAGGAGCAATAAGTGCTCACCACTTCATATCCTTCAGTGGCACCAATTAAGTAAGCATAACCATTTCTAATGGTTTCATCGTCTTCAATAATGGTTATTTTTATAGTGCGGTTCATCTTCTTTTTCTAATAATTAAGCAACAACGTTTTTTCTGAATTTTAGCTCTACCGAGGTTCCCTTGCCTTCTTCCGAAACAATAACCAATTCGGCATTAATACGTTTTGCCCTTGCCTTTATGTTATGCATACCATGCCCTTTTGATAGGGTATTACTGCTAAAGCCTTTACCATTATCGGTAAGGCGCAAACTGATCTCGTCTTTATCAACATAGGCCCAGTGTAATATAACCTGCCCGGCCTCGGCATGTTTAAGCGCGTTATTCAGCAGTTCTTTATATATCATGGTGATATTGCGGCTATACTCCATCGGTAGCTTAACTTGTTTCAGGTTATCATCAATTTTGTTAAACTCAAAATCAACCGGCATATCCTGAAACAGCTCAATGCCAATTTCTTTAATGTGTATCAAAGTTTCATATAAATTATCGCTTTTGGGGTCAAGGGCCCACAAAATATCTTTGGTACCATTATAAAGGGCAGCTGCATTTTGTTTGATCTGGTCAACAAGCCCATGCTGATCTGTTTTGTTTTGATCAATTTTAGCGTTTAAAATTTCTGAAAGTATAGAAATACGGGTAAGTTTATTCCCCAGGTCATCATGAAAATCTTCAGCTGTTTGCTGCCTGATCTTTATTTTTTCTTCCTGTTTAATGGCTTCAATGGCTTGTTGCCGTTGTATTTTGCTATGATGCCAAATATTTTGTAAACCAAAACCTATTAATACAAAAAACAGTACCGCCGATATTTGAAAAGTAAGTGTTTTATAAAATGGTGGAATAATTTCAAAACTAAAATTAGCCGTATCCGGCGAGACTTTACCATCCGGACTAATGGCCTTTACCCTAAACGTATATTTGCCGGGTGGCAACATGGGATATTCAACAACATTGTTTTTTACGGGCGAACAAAAAGTACTGTCTAAACCAACTAATTTATAGCGATATGACACACTTGTAGGATTTTTTAAATAAATCCCTAAAAAGGAGATGGCCAGGTGGTTTTGATTATAAGTTAAAGTAGCCCCATTATTTAAACAAGTAAAAGCGGTATCCTTACTCCTGCCTATCTGCGGCATCAGCTTTACATTTTCAATAATGATATGTGGGGGTGGTGAAGATCGCGTTTGTAAACGGGTATTGTAAACCATAACAGATTTGGTGGTTGCTACCCAAACCTGATGATCTTTATAAAGTATAGCGTTTTGATTGGTTTCAAAAACGGGTTCCTTTGAGCCTGAATTATCAATAACTGCAAATTTATCCGCAGCCTGATCAAACTTCATTTGATTCACGCCTTTACCTGTACCTATCCAAACATTGTCTGTATCATCAGTTATCAAACTGTATATTGTATTTGCTTTAAGACCATCATTTACGGTATAACTTTTCAAATGATTATTTTTCAGGTTCCAAACAAATAAACCCCTGTCATCGGTGCCTATTAAAATCAGGTTATGATATTTAATCATGGTGAGGATAGCGGAGTTTTTAAGAACGCTTTGATTAGAGGTCTGCACTACTTTTTTATTTACCAGTAGCACAATACCATTTTGCGTGCCTATAAACACAGAATCGCGACCTGCCGCTACTAATGATGATGAGTATTCAGGCACACCATCCAACTGTTTAAGCACCCCTTTTTCATAATAATAACACCCCAGTGACGTGGCCAGCCAGATAACCCCGTTATCATCGGCTATAATGGCGTGGTAAGCTATTTCATCACTTCCTTTTACCTGTCTGAAACCCTTTTGATCATACTGCCACAACCCAGCCTGGCTGGTACCTATCCAAACGGTTTTATTTTTATCGGTATATAAACACTGTATACCCGCTAAATACTTAGAACTGGCTGGTGTTGTTATATTGCTGAGTTTTTTACCGTCATATCTTATCAACCCTCCCCCATCTGCTCCCAACACAATATGATCGTTCCAATCTTTGGTGATCCCCATAATTATTTTTGACTCAGGCAAACCTTGCGTACCATCAAAAGTCACATATTTACTACCCTCACAACGGTATAAACCATTACCCAAGCTCCCAAGCCAAAGATTATTGTCTGTATCAACATATATATCTGCAATAGAGATATCAGTAAGTCCATTTGAGGAATTGTAATGAATAACATCACCATCCATTAAACAATAGGCCCCGTTATCGGTACCTATCCAAAGATTCTTGTACTCGTCCTGTTCAATACAAAGCAGCTGCCCCTTTACACTTGCCATTTGTGCAGAAGCATAGGGCATCACCTGATTATCGCTTATATAAAATAGGCCTTTCCAGGTTAACAGGTAGGCTCTTTGCGTGTCAAATTTGTCAAATAATATTTTTCTTACGGCCAGCTGCTCATATTTTCCACTAAAGCGGGTGGAATATGCCCATCCATTGCGGGTTAAAGAATATATACCTTTTCCGTAAACGGCGGCATAAAGTCTGCCGGTTTTATCAACGGTTATAGTGGTCACTTTGCTGCTATCATCAAATGTCACAGGCTCCATCTTATTGCCGGTAATTTTAAATAAAGCATAGCCCATCACCGCCCAAATAGTACCGCTTCCATCCTGGGCTATATCGGTTACAATATTGTGTTTTTGAGAGGTTGCGGGTTTATAGTTCATGATTTTGCCATTGCGAAGCATGGCCAATCCATCAAGTGTACCAAACCATACACGCCCGGCACGGTCAGAAAAAACGGTACTTACGTAGTTATTGGGCAAGCCATTCTGCCTGGAATATCCTAAAAACTCCTTTCCATCAAAACGGCAGGCTCCTCCAAAAGTGGCTATCCATAATCGATGATCATTATCCATCGTGAACTTATTTACCTGCGATTGGATCAAACCGTCGTCGATATCATAATGCGCAAACGTATATTTTTGCCCCAACGCCGGAAATATCTGCATTAAACAAATAAATACAACACCCCAAAACACCCGCACCATATATAAAAAATACCTGTTCACTTACGTGTTAAATTAATAGTTTGCAGTATTACTGCAATTAAATTCAAAATAAAGCTAAATAAAATAAAAAAAATCACCCTTTTGGGGTGATTCATTAATATAGGGTATATTGGTTAAAGTCCCCTATGAATTTTTATAATAAGATCAGTTAAATAAAACTCAACTTTTGGCGGTTACAGATCCATTACCACTTGCCGGGGTTTCCAGATCCTCAAACATTTTACAAACCTGGGTAATTTTCCATTCCTGGGCATCGTCCTTTTCCAGTATCAGATAATTATGCTGTATACTATCATGATAGCTAAAATCAACCCTGGCTATTACCAGCGCATCGCTTTTAGCCAGCACTTCGTAGTTTGACTGGCAGTTTTGCTGTGTGCCTGCCTCCTTTTTCATGGCATCAACCAAACTTGATTTACTTTGCTGAATTACTTTATTGCCCCGGGGAATTTTCAATGTATAATTCTCATCCAGCACCTTGCTAAGCTCTTTATAATTGCCATTCATATGGCTGTCAATAAAGTCGCGGATCACGGCTGCATAACCAGTTTCGCCAGTTTTTGGCCCTGTATAAGCGTAGATTGATGTGACTGATAATAAACTTATTAAGCAAGTCACTAAAAATTTATTTTTCATTGTGATATTTTTTTTATCAAATGTCACTACGGTTGTAAAATAAAAATGTGTGTATCGCACCCTAAAAGTATGCGTATAACACCAATAAACAGTGATTAGTCATGGATAAGTCACGACAAAGTAAACTGTAAGGCTTTTTAATTTATGGTATTATTCAATTATCGTTGAATAGTACCATTTTAAATAAAAATAGTACCATTATAAAAGGTAAATTGGTGTGTAATTTTGTTTCATGTTACAAAACATACCATTATATGATATCTGTTCGTTATCTGACATCAATCAGGATGACATACTAATAAGCCGTTTTGCACCATATCTGGAAACGCATAAGAACCTCTTTGCCACCCATCGCCACACCTTTTATCATTTGGTACTATTTACAGCCGGATCAGGTACCCACACTATAGATTTTGAAAGTTTTGAGGTTAAACCCAAACAAATTTATTTTATGATACCCGGCCAGGTACATTCCTGGGGCTTTGAGGGTTTTACAGATGGTTATATCATCAATTTTTCAGCATCGTTCATCCAATCATTTGTGTTGCAACATGGCTACCTGGATAATTTTTCCTTTTTCAGCGGTAACCTGGCCGATGCGGTGGTTAATTTACCGGCCGAAACTTATGCAGTTATCCAACCGCTTTTTGAAGCTATATTAACCGAAGCTACTAACCCCAGCACATCTGCTGCCGATATGATCAGGTTACTGATGCTGCAGATATTTATCAGGGTTAACAGGCTAAAGGCCATTGCAACGATAAACAACAATTCATCATACAACCAAACCCTGCTTAAAAACTTTAAAAACTTAATTGAGCATCATTATACCGGCATCAAACTACCAAAGGATTATGCCGCTATGCTATATATTACCCCAAACCACCTTAACGCGGTTTGTAAGGATATTATGGGTATCCCGGCTGGCGAAATGATCCGTAACAGGGTAATGCTGGAGGCCAAACGTATGCTGACCAACCCACAGCTCAGTATCAGCGAAATATCACTAAAATTAAACTTTAGCGATAACTCCTATTTTACCAAGTTTTTTAAAAAATTGGAAGATACTACACCCGAAGAATTCAGAAAAAAATTACTATACGATCATGGAAAATAACAACTATAAATTAGCGGCATGGCCAGCTTTTGTACATGCCAAATGTCCGCGTTGCAGGCGTGGCGATATGTTTGCCACCAGCATGTATGGCTTTAAGGGGCAGGAAATGCACAAAACATGCCCGCATTGTGGTTTAACTTACGAAAGAGAGCCTGGCTATTTTTATGTGGCCATGTTTGTAAGCTATGCCTTTAATGTGGCCGAAATGGTAACGGCAGCCATAGCTATCAGTGTACTGACCGGAAGCCATAATCCATGGTTATATGTTACTATTATACTGGCTATTGCAGTTATACTTTCGCCATTTAACTTTAGATACTCAAGGGTTATGTTATTGTACTGGCTTACTCCTGGCCTGCATTATCATCCCGAAATGAGCCGCGACAAAATAAACTGATCTTTTGATGAATGATGATGATAAGCGTCGGTAGGTTTTATCTGCCGGCGCTTTTTTATGCTCTAATAATTTTGCGGCTATTAAACTATGAGACCCGATTTAGGTCATAATTGTATATAACATTTATATTTTTTGAATCATGAAAGCTAAATTAAACATCATAAAAAAAGACCTATATAATGTATTTGTAATGGGTAATGCCGACGAACGCCAATTGGCAAGAATTTATTTTTTACTGGCTATCCCCTTTTTTACTCTACTCTTTACTTTTGGGCACTTCCCAATTTATAAGTGAGGCAAACTAGTATTATTTAGCCCGGCTTGCAGCAATATCATCTGCAACCGGGCAAAAACAAAACAGCCACTACATTGCTGTAATGACTGTTTGCCAACTGTTTCCCTAATTAAAAAACTAAACTAAAAACGACTATTAATATTAATATTGCTGTGTGTACCGGCCTAAACGGTTAATGGCCATTTGTACATTTTTAATGTAAAAAACACTGTTATAATCACATTGATTATCTGCCCACCTTTTTGTCTTTAAAAGGTTTTTGTAATTAAAGTCCGTGATGGTAAAAGTCCCCTTCTTAACATCGGCTGGTGCTGCACTACCAGGTTGATCATTATGCTCCTGTTTTACCTCTGATGGTTGATTATTAAATGATTTTATTTCACTATCCGAAGTAAATATTTTGGCACATGCTACGAGCATAAGGGATACAAAAACAAAAATTAAAAAGTGGTAAAAAAGTTTCATAGTAAATAGCTTTGTATATGTTTGTTGAGTTGCCTGCCAAAACATAAATCCAAAATTAATCTTACCATAACACAAATAACAGGGTGATAATACGGTATCACCTGCGTATTTCTACGCATTTTTACACATCATGAAATAAACTCTTGATTTATTGACAATAACCCTGGCGATAGATTGAAGCAGCTATGGGTTGCAATTGATTATCCCTTAATTGATAGTTAGTTACCCACCAATTTTATCGATAGCCCGCCGCCTGCAGGTCAAATAATTCGGCGTAACGCCCCCCTTTAAGCAATAATTCCTGGTGACTGCCTATTTCTATCAGTTCTCCCTTTTCCAGTACCAGTATCCGGTCGGCCATACGGACGGTGCTAAAACGGTGCGAGATCAATACGGCCGATTTCCCTTTAGTTAATTCGGCAAAGCGCTCAAAAACATTGTATTCTGCCCGGGCATCAAGTGCAGAGGTAGGTTCATCCAATATGAGCAACTGCGCGTCGCGCATGTAGGCCCGGGCCAGGGCTACCTTTTGCCATTCGCCTCCGGATAGTTCTACCCCATCGGCAAAGCGTTTGCCTAATTGCTGGTCATAATTACCAGGGAGTTTGGTCGCCAGTAGATCAGCCAGGCTTTGGCGGGCCGAGTTTTCGATGAGTGGACGATTATCCTTTTCGCTTATTTTACCTACGGCTATATTTTGAGCAAAGCTCATCTGGTAACGCAGATAATCCTGAAAAATAACACCCACGTTAAGGCGGAGATCAGTAAAGTCATATTGTTTCAGATCGATACCATCCAGTAATATCCGGCCTTCTGTGGGGTCGTACAAACGGGCAAGCAATTTTACCAGCGTGGTTTTGCCCGCGCCATTTTCACCTACCAGCGCCAGTTTTTCGCCGGGATACAGCGTAAAATTCAAATGCCGGTTAGCCCATCTGTCGGAGTTAATATACTGGAAGCCCACATCCTCAAAAGTAAAACCTTGTTGTATGGTTTTAGGGAATGGCAGCGCGTGCTCTGCCAGTTTTATCTTAGGTACGATCTCAAAAAACTCAAAAAAATCGCGCAGGTAAATAGCGCCCTGCGATACTGCCGTAAAACGGGTCAAAATACCTTCGAGCAAGGCGCGGAGCTGCCGGAATGAACCAGCCAGGAATGCCAATTCGCCAATGGTCACGCTTCCGTTAACTGTACGTACAATAATAACCAGGTAAGCCGCATAATAGCCCAGGCTGCCCAGCATGGCAAAAAAAGTACCCCATAGTGAACGTTTTATAGCCAGCCGTTTATTATCGCCATAAAATTTATCAGAAAGGAGCCTGAACCTGTCGATAATAAAGCCCGAAAGATCAAATATCTTTACTTCTTTGGCTGTTTCGTCGCTGGCGCCCAGGTACCGGACATAATCCAGTTCGCGCCGCTCTGGTGTTTGCCCACGGGTAAGGGCATAACTTTGATCGTTAAAGTACGATTCACCCAAAAAAGCAGGAATAATGGCAATAAGCAGCAGCACAATAAGCCATGGATTAAAAGCCATTAAACCCACGGCCAGGAAGCCCATGGTGATCAGGTCCTGCACCTGGCTCATGACCTGCGACAGTAATATGGTGCGCCCCACGGTTTGCTGCCGGGCGCGTTCCAGCTTATCATAAAATACCGAATCTTCAAACTGATCCAGATCTAATGTAGCGGCATGCTCCATGATCCTGACCGAAGTATAGTTGCTGAAAAGGTCGCCCAACAGGCTATCCATCAATGTGATGGCCCGGCTAAGTGCATCAGTAAGGATCGCTAAGGCAAACTCCAGCCCTACCAGCTGCCACAGATACGTCATATCCTTCACATGCGCGTGGCTTACCATCACCACCTGGTCAATGATCAGCTTGCCCACATATAACAGCCCCAGGGGCATAGCTGAGCGTATGATGCGCAACAGAGCGTTTACCACTGTCATCCAGCGGCTGGTTTGCCATACCAGTTTAAAAAACGCGGGCAAATTGCGTAATGCCTCAAAGCGTTCTTTTAAGGTGACTTTAGTATTGATGGTATTTTTTGGCGGGCGATCGACTTTCAATAGTTATCTTCTTTCTTGTTGATGATGAGCGAATTTAACCAATTAGCGTCCTAGACTACTAAAGGCGGAATTTATTTTACACTGGTTTGTTTTTTCATAAACTGCCTGCCAGAACAATAACCTGCTTTTTATTACTTTTGCCGCCACTATGGATACTTCACTACACAATCAATTCGACAGTATAATTTTTGATCTTGATGGCACTCTTTGGGACAGCACAGCCAACGTGGCCCTGGCCTGGCAGGCAGCCCTTTCAAAAGTGGATTATATTGATGAACTGATGACGGTAGAACGTGTTAAATCGATCACCGGCATGACCTATGATGCCATTTTTGATAAATTATTCCCCAACCTTAATACCGATCAACGCAAAGAAGTACAAGCCCTCTGCGCCATCAGTGAGCTTGAAATTTTGCATACCAAAGGCGGCGAACTATATCCGCAACTGGAAGAAACCTTAAAATACCTGGGCACAAAATACAAGCTGTATATTGTAAGCAATTGCCAGAGCGGTTATATTGAAGTATTCCTGGATCTGAATAACATGCACGCGCACTTCTTAGGTCACCAGTGCTTTGGTACCAAAGGCAACCCGAAAGCTGATAATATTAAGGATATCGTAAACGATCATCAGCTTAAAGCACCGGTGTATGTAGGTGACACCATGGGCGATTATACTGCGGCGTACCAGGCAGGTGTACCATTTATTTTTGCAAGCTATGGCTTTGGCAAAGTACCCGATGGCATGGTAGCTACTGTGGATAGTTTTAGTGAACTAACTGAACTGTTATAATACCCTGCTATTGCAGACGGGTACGGTTCTTTACCCAGTTGCTTGTTTCTGCCGTTGTTGCTGATGCGGTAGCGGCTTTCTTTTGACTGAGCAGTTGTTCCATAATTACGGCAGCAATTGCCATTTCGCCCTCCTCTTCGGTGTTCAATACTTCGGGGGTAAAATACTTTTTCACAAAATGCGTATCGAAGTTGCCCGATGTAAAGGCCTCATGCTGCATCACAAACCGGCCGAAACCAAGCGTGGTGGTGATCCCGGTTATCTGGTATTCGTCAATAGCCCGCAGCATCCTTTCAATTGCCTCGGTTCTGTCTTTACCGTAAGTTATCAGTTTAGCTATCATGGGATCGTAATAAATAGGTATTTCCATGTCCTGCTCAAAGCCATCGTCAACCCGTACGCCCGCCCCTTTGGGGGTAATATAAGTTTGAAGTGTGCCAATATCGGGTAAAAAATTATTTGCGGGATCTTCGGCATAAACCCTTAGTTCAATGGCATGCCCGCGTATTTGCAGATCTTCCTGTTTAAAACTGATAGCTTCGCCCCGGGCTATGCGGATCTGCTCTTTCACCAGGTCGATGCCGGTTATCAGCTCCGTTACAGGATGTTCTACCTGCAGGCGGGTGTTCATCTCCAGGAAGTAAAAGTTAAGGGCATCGTCCATAATAAATTCAACCGTACCTGCGCCCGTATAATTTACGGATCTGGCCACATCTACAGCACATTTACCCATCTGCTCCCTGATCTGTGGGGTAAGCACTTTTGACGGCGCTTCTTCGATCACCTTTTGATGACGGCGTTGTACCGAGCAATCACGCTCAAAAAGATGTACAATATTGCCATGGGTATCGCCCAAAACCTGTATTTCGATATGCCTGGGGGATGATACATAGCGTTCAATAAAAACAGACCCATCGCCAAATGCTGAAGTAGCTTCGGATACGGCCAATTGCATCTGTTCTTCAAAATCATTCACACCTTCCACTATACGCATACCTTTACCACCACCACCTGCGGCAGCTTTGATCAGTATCGGGAAGCCGACCTCCACAGCTCTTGCTTTTGCCTCGGCGATATCGGTTATAGCCTCTTCGGTTCCGGGCACCATGGGTATATTATACCTTAAAGCTGCTGCTTTGGCCGATAGCTTGTTGCCCATAATCTCCATTGCCTCCGGCGAGGGGCCAATAAGCACCAGGCCGGCTTCTTTTACCTGCCGTGCAAAGACCGCGTTCTCGCTCAAAAAACCATAACCGGGATGGATACCAGTAGCACCTGTTTTTTGGCAGGCAGCGATGATCTTTTCGCCATTGAGGTATGATTGGTTTGATGGAGCTGCGCCAATATAAACCGCTTCGTCAGCATAACGTACATGTAATGCATTACGGTCTGCGTCTGAATATACAGCAACGGTTTTAATACCCATTTCGCGCGCGGAGCGCATTACTCTTAAGGCTATTTCGCCACGGTTAGCGATCAGTATCTTTTGCATCTAACAAATGTAATGGATTTACACTTTGTAAAGCATTATTTTATTGATGGCAAAATGGTACAAGAATATGGTAAACCGGCAATAGTTTGATCAGGGTTTCCAACGGTACGATTTGCGATGGCAACGATAACAAACATATTTTTTTAGTGGGAGCCAGGACAAAAACATTTTTACAAATGGGCCTCGTGGTATGCGACTAATGTTAGGATTATTACAGCGCCTGCAATGAACACCGTGTGTATGGCTTATTCTTTTTGAGGAAGCAAGAGTTAGAACAGTTTTTTCTTCAATTTCAACAGTCATGGTCAGTTAATTAAGGGGTTTTTTACTGCCCGACTGAAATAAAACTATCAAAAGCGCATACTTATTCAATAAATTCACATTTCAATCAGGGGGCGACTAAAGTTAACTGAAAAATAATAAAGTTTATAGTTTTTTTTGCTTAAAAATAAAAATTAATGTTGCTCATCAAGCAATAATTGCATAAAAAGCAGGTCGAGCCAACGGTTAAACTTAAAACCAACCTCTTTAAAGTGGGCAACCTGCCTAAAACCCAGTGATTGGTGCAAATGATAGCTGATTTGATTCTCGCTGTCGATACCCGCTATCATAGCATGAATGCCATTCTTTTGTGCTATATCAATAAGCGGCCTGAGTAAAAGTTTACTAATACCCTGTCCCTGAAATACAGGATCAACATATACTGAATGTTCAACAGTATAACGATAACATGGCCAGATCCGAAAATGCCCGTAAGTGCAAAAACCGGCTATTTTTCCACCCGACTCTGCCACCAGTACCGGGAAGCCGCTACTTATCCTATCCTGGTACCATGCCTGGCGCATTTCAAGTGTGTGGGGTTGTTCGCTGTAAACAGATGTGGTATTTAATATGGCATCGTTATAGATGTGTAGAATGGCCAGCAGATCGTCCTCATTCGCATTTCTGACATTGATTACACTGTTCATATTCATAGTAAATTAAAACACCCCTTACTTTACATAAGAGGTGTTTTGAATATTTTAAGGATTATCCTTTTTTATCAGGGCTACCAGCAGCTGGCTGGCCTCCTGGAGCTGGTTGACCGCCCGGAGGCATACCGCCAGGGGCGCCACCGGCAGGTATAACAACTTCGGGATGGGCTGTACCGCGATGACAGGTATTACAGTTGATGCCAGACTGCATGATCATGCCCAATGAATCTTTTTTGGCGTGAAAATATTTCTGGTTTATTTTATTCATCATCTTGTACATATCACGAGCCATTTCCTTTTCAGGCTTGGCATCACTTGCCCAATCCATCTTTTTGGTTTCTTCATTACGTACATGGCAAAAGTTGCAATGTACCCCTAATGAATGCTCCCACTCCTCCATTACTTTATGAAGATTATCGCCCGAGATGCTTTTTGGCAACACCTTCAGGTTTTTAAACCCTTCATCCTGTGGCTTTTGAGGGGTCATGGATGTCATAGCACCTAATACCACAACAGATAACAATCCGAGGGTAGCAATTATTTTTCTATTAAAAGGCATGATTGTCATATTTAAGTCACCGAAAATAACTATTAACTTTTAATGTCACAACACCAGATTGTGTAAAAAAAGGTAATTTTTAAGATACAATTTATGGAATCGGGATTTCAAATGCCAGAGTCAGGAACCGAGAGTCAAGAATCAAGATAAAAAACTCATTTTAATAAGCCAAGAGTAAAATTTATCTTGACTCTCGATTCTTGATTCCAATCCTCCGTCGGGCTTCTATCCCGCATTGATAACCGGCCAGATCAAATACCGTGAAAGGAGTTTTTCGCTAATGGCCCAGAGTTTATTACGTGATTCGGTGTCTGTTGCAATGACCGAGGTATTTGCCTTTTTCTTCTTTTTAAAATAAGCTCCATTGTATTGGTCAAGTCGTGGAGCTGTTGCCAGGAATACCGAAGTTTCGGTAGCTTGTTTTACTGTTACCATAAATGGAGTAGCCAGTAAAAATAATACTTTACCCAACCCTTTAATCCCTGCTCCAAAGCCCGTTTTTACCGTACCCGGATGTAATGAAAAAGCAAGTATTCCCTTATCGCCATATTTCTCTGCCAGCGACTGGGCAAAATAAATATTAAACAATTTACTCATCCCGTAAGCTTTAAAGCCATTATAAGTTTGTTGCCATTGCAGATCATCAAACCGAGGTTTGCCCCATTTATGAGCTTCCGAACTTACATTGATGATACGGGCCTGCCCTTTTTGTAATAAAGGCATTAAGCTGTTTGTTAGTAAAAAATGCCCCAGGTGATTGGTAACAAAGGTCATTTCAAACCCATTCTTACTCACCTCCCGTTCTTGAAAAACGCCACCCGCGTTGTTGATCAGGGTATTAATGGCGAAAAGTTTTTGATTGAGTTCATCAGCGGCTTCACGTACACTTTGCAAATCGGCCAGGTCGCAGCGTACTACATATATTTCTTTGTTACCTGTTTTTCCGATTATTTGTTTCTTGAGCCTCTCGCCTTTTGGTGTATTGCGTACCAGCAAATAAAGCGCGTGCCCTTGTGCTGCCAACTCTAAAGCGGTTTCTTGTCCTATACCCGATGTTGCACCGGTAATAATGGTTGTTTTTAAAGCCATGCCCTCTACCCTCTGAAAAAATAACTTTCAGACTTGCAAGATACTTGTTTTTTTAGCCCCTAACCTCCCAAAGGCGGATTTTTTTGATTGGCATCAATACTTTTACAATTCTATTGAAATAATCAAATTTTACTATTAAAGTTGCTCCCCTGTTACTCGCTTCTTAAACTTTTCACCGGGTTTGTTAATGCTGCTTTAATTGATTGAAAACTAATGGTGATAAAAGCTATTAGTATCGCCATTAATCCGGCTAAAGCAAATACATACCAGCCAATATTGATGCGATAGGCAAAATCTTCCAACCATCTATTCATCGTGAACCAGGCAGCCGGAATGGCTATAGCTATAGCGATCAGCACCAATTTGATAAAGTCTTTTGCCAGCAGGCCAATAATTTCGCTTACACTGGCGCCTAATACTTTTCGAACACCAATTTCGCGGGTGCGTACTTGTGCTGTAAAAGCGGCCAAACCTAACAAACCCAAACACGAGATCATGATAGCAATGCCTGCAAAATAATTAAACAGGGTTCCTTCTCTTTGCTCACCTTCGTAAAGACGGTTAAAAACATCATCCAAAAAGGCATAGTCAATAGGATATTGCCCGTTGTATTGCTTAAATTGTTCCTGGGCCGCATTAATTGCTTTTTGGGCGTTTCGGCCATCTGTTTTGATGTACATTGATCCTAAACTCTCAGGCGTATAATAAAAAACAGCCGGGGAGATTTTTTGCCTCATAGAAGCAAAGTGAAAATCTTTTACCACGCCAATAATGGTACCCTTGATTTTCCACATCCTGAACCTTTTACCTATTGGGTTTTTCATCCCAATTTCCTTAACTGCTGCTTCGTTTAAAATAAAATGAGTTGAATCGGCCACCGCCCCTGTAAAACCAGCCCCCTGTACCAACTTCATTTTAAAAAAGGACATAAAATCCTTATCAATTGCCATAGGGTGTACAATAAATGTTTGATTAGCCTCTTTACCATCCCAATCATTATCGCCCGAGATGCCACCAATTCTTACAATATTGGAGTTAGAGCGCGTAACATCCAATACGCCGGGCTGCTTTAATAGTTCGGCTTTTACGGCATCATAATGTTTTGCCATATCCCGCATCCAGAAAGCAAATACATGGCTTTTATCATAACCCAATTGTTTTGAGCGGATAAAACTGAGTTGGCTGGTGATCACTATAGTTCCAATAATTAACACAACTGAAAATGTAAACTGGGTAACCACCAGAATTTTCCGGAAGGTAGCATCCCCTACTCCAGCAGTAATTTTACCCTTTAAAGCTTTAAGTGGTTCAAATGATGAAAGCAATAATGCGGGATAAATACTCGATACGATAAGCGTACCGGAGATGGTTGCCAATATAACTATCCATGCACGATAGTTACTGACGTTAAACACCAGCTGCTTGCCCGATAGCTGGTTAAATACGGGCATCAGGGCATAAATAAGCAAAATGGCCAACCCAGCGGCTATCAAAAACAACAAAGCGGTTTCTACAATAAATTGCAGAAATAAATGTGATTTTGCTGCTCCTATAATTTTACGCATACTGATCTCTTTTGACCTTAGCATCGACCGCGCGGTTGAAAGATTTACGTAATTGATACAGGCTATCACCAATATTAATAAGGCTATAACCATAAAGATCCTTACGGTGCTGATGCCACCATCGCTGCCATCAAGGTGATATAAATGCATTTTTGTTATGGGTAGTAATAAATACTCCACATCGGTATCTTCCTTTTTATGGTTGATGTGGATGTTAAACAGCTTTGTCTTCAAGCTTTCCGGGGCAATACCCGGATTAAGCAAAAGGTAGGTTTCATAATTAAAATTGCTGAAATTGCTATTTACATCTGTTTTATTATCTGCCAAACTTTTATTGATATGGTAGCTCATTGGCATGATCAGATCCATATTAAAGCTTGAATTATCCGGAAAATCGTTGATAACACCGCTCACGGTAAAATTTGCTTTATCATCCGCTACGATTACTTTTCCGAGCGGGTTTTCATCTCCAAAATATTTTTTAGCTGCTTTTTTTGTAATTACTACAGAATTATCATTTGCAAAAGGCTTTGCTGTATTACCCTGCACCAATGGGAAGTCGAAAATGGAGAAAAATGATGGATCAGTAAAAACAACGTTCTCATTACCAAAAACTTTATCCTGGTATTTAAACATCGAAAAAAACTCATTACCCGTTATACGCACCTGATCCTTTACTTCGGATAATTGCTGCTTAGCCAGCGGGCCCATAGGCGCTACATCCTGCGACCAGATCTGCCTGCTGGCTCCAGTGCCGCCAAAAATGGCCATCCTGTAAATATTTGGCGCCTTTTTGTGAAAACTATCAAAGCTCAGCTCATCCTGCACCCATAATAATATCAGGATCCCGATAGCCAGGCCAGCAGTTAAACCAACAATATTAATAAGGGAGTAAAATTTGTTTTTTAACAAATTACGCCAGGCAGTTTTGATATAATTTTTCAGCATGAGTGAAGCATTTAGGCCAACATGCTTACCAAGATTATGCCATTCATATAAATTACTGACTATTAAATAATTACAATAAATTATCCCATATAGTTCCGTACGGATATATTATAGTAATTGTCCGCATGCGGACAGTTTTAGCAGGGATTTTATAAAGGTGAGGCCAGCGTTTTATTTTTGCATCACCATCACACCATTCATCAGCAGGGTGCTGCCACCATCCGCTACAATGTTGTAGACTTTTTGTAAACCGCCGCCATGTTCTGTCTTTTGTAACACCGTAAATGTTTCGTACTTGCCGGTTTGCTCATTCATGCACAGCACCTCCTGCCCTTCTGTTATCTGCCCCATTTTCAGGTTACCTTGTTTGGTCAACATCGGATGATTGGGGGTAGCCTGTAATATTTTGGTATTTAAGCTGATCTGCTGCCCGGCATTGCTATTTTTTACGATGGCCGATACCAGCACCAATTGGGTCAAAGCGTAATTTTTAGCTTCATGTACAGTTAGCTCCTTCACTTTTACGGCCGAGCTTTTTTTGGTGGCCGGATCAATAGTGATCACTTCATCGCCGGGTTTTACCGTTTTTAGCATTTTCTTTTCGCCGCTGGCCATCGTCACCAGTTCATCTCCCGGGAAACAAATATCGTTACCATAAGTGGCCGCCTCTTCCTTCATATCCTTGCCACCATTTAAAACTTTATACTGCTGAAAGCTTACCTCTTTTGACAGGATATAAGACAGCTTCAGGATAAAATTTGTTTCCTCTTTGTTGATGTTGTCAATATCCTGGAAGTATTTTGCCCAAACTTTGGCATCAGCCGTAAAATCCGGAACAAGCGCCTTGTATAGCTTTCCATTTTCGTTGGTATAAAATACCAGCAGCCCTATTTCCTGCATTCCTTCTTTAGCGATGAGTTTGTACAGGTCAATACGTTTTTTCAGACCATCGGCTCCGGTAACAAAATAGGGTTTACGTCCCTCATACCTGTCGAGCACATAAGTGTTCTCAAATTTCACATAAGTGTCCTTATCCAGATCGGCAATAGCAAATGTTTGCGCTTTATCATATTCGGCCATGGTAAGCGGGCGTGGGTTTACAGTTTGGGCCCGGCACAAATAAATTGAAGCTGTTAAAAGCAGTGTTAATGTTAGTTTACGCATGTGTAAAAGAGATAAGAGTCAAGAATCAAGATATAAGAATTAAGAAATGAAAAAAACAAAAGACGGAGTAAGGATAATATTCCTTTTGCTTCTCATCTTGCTTCTTGACTCTTATCTCTTGACTCTGTTAAGATTAAGATATTTGTTTAAATGCTTCGGCAAAGGCTTCCATTTCGTCCATACGGCCAATGCTTACGCGGCACCAGTCCTTGCCATTAAATTTCCAGTTACGTATACCTACACCACGCTTCATCATTTCACCTACAAATTTTTGTCCATCCATTTTAAGCGGGAACATCACAAAATTGGCCGATGATGGAATATACTCGTATCCCTCTTTTTTAAGCACGGAATATAAGTACTCTTTTGATTCATTCGTTTTCTTTAAGGTATCGTTCAGGAAATCAGTTTCCCGGTAAGCGGCAATCGCGGCAGCCAATGTTGGGGCCGAAATACTCCATGATTGTGTGGTATATTTTTTAAATGTTGCAATAGTATCCGGCTGTGATATAATATACCCCAAACGCATACCGGCAAAACCGTACAATTTAGAGAAAGTACGTGCCACGATCACATTATTACCCGCTTTAACAGCGCTGATCATGGTAGAAGCCTGTGGATCTGGCAGGTAGTCGATATAGGCCTCATCAACAAACACCGTTGTTTTTTTGGATACACGCTCACAAAAAGCTTTCAGTTTTGCGGTATCTACAATAGTGGCGGTTGGGTTATTGGGGTTGCAGATATAAACCAAACCGGTAT
>Ga0105239_10003514_pt1 | contig 19192 bp, 18 predicted proteins | sample KBSC44metaG_FD_92761 | JGI IMG/M metagenome (GOLD analysis project Ga0105239, IMG submission 92761) | Corn rhizosphere microbial communities from Kellogg Biological Station, Michigan, USA - KBS C4-4 metaG | ecosystem: Host-associated > Plants > Roots > Rhizosphere > Soil | place: Michigan, USA...
CTCTTGCGCTACGCGTTTTGAGGTTGAAATATCGCTGCATTATCGCTAGTCCCAAATTTCATGTAACAACTAAGCCCGCTGAAGCGTCCTATGCATGAAGCTAAATTCGGCGAGGAGGCTCCTATGACCCTGAGATTATTAGTCGTTCCGATGCTTGCTATCGCTTGCACATTTCCTGTATATGCCGCGGATACGATGAATGCCGATGCCCCTAGTTTAACACCGGGTCGTTACATGGCCAGTATCATGCCTAGCATTAATGAGCAGACGGGTAGCCGGTTAGAAGAAGCCGTGGGAAAAATTGCCGGGGTGGAAAAGGTCAAGGCTGATCATGGCGATTCATCGCTTCATTTCACTATTAAAAATGACGCTAAAGTTCCCGTGACGCGTATACAAAAAATAGTGGCTAAAACGGATTCCGATGCGGTCATGAGCGAACCCGTTTTAGAAGGGTCATTGAACCCGCATCCGGGTCTATAAAGAAGGGGAGGCTGTGGGGATGTGATTTTGCCGTTATTTCAGTAGAATAGAACTCATGAATCTAATCCCCACAGTCATTGAACATTCTAACCAAGCCGGCGCGACCCAGCGTTATGACTTGTATTCCAAGCTTTTTAAAGAGCGGGTCATTTTCTTTGGCGATGACGACGGCGTGGTGACGGTCGATTCGGCGAATATTATTATTGCGCAACTGCTATATCTTCATTCCGTTGATCCCGGCAAAGAAATTTCGATGTACATCAATTCGCCAGGGGGATTAATTACAGCCGGGCTCGCCGTTTATGACACCATGCAATACATTAACTCCCCGATTACCACCATTTGCATGGGCATGGCCATGTCCTTTGGCGCCGTCTTGCTCGCGGCCGGTGCCAAAGGAAAACGTTTTGCTTTACCCAACTCCCGCATTATGATTCATCAACCGCTGGGCGGCGGCATGGGTGGCCAAGCGACGGACATCATGATTGAAGCGATTGAAATCGAAGAGAACAAAAAACGTTTAGCGCAAATTTTATCGGTGCATACGGGCCAGCCGGTAGAACGCATTTTGAAGGATTCCGAACGTAACTTTTATCTCTCTGCTGAAGAAGCCAAAGAATACGGGGTGATTGACGCTGTCATTGAACGCCCGCCCAAGTTTCCCTTCCCAACGTCTAACGCAAAACCGTAATTAGGAAAAGTTTTCGCACAAACCCTAAAATTTCCATTCTTTAAATCTAGCAGGCATAGGGTGGTCCTGGATCGTCACTGATTCATCCATGCCCTGTGTTTTATCAAGCGTCTTATTTCATTTTGAGTTGGTTTAAATAGGTTTGCGCGATCTCTTGTGGGGTAATGAGCTGCGCGGCCCCATCGGAAGGGATCAGTTCGACCGAGCCTTCAACGCCAGGAATAAAGAGCCGATACTTCATGGTTCCCGACGTATCTGGCCGGGCAAAAAAAGTATGCCAAGGATTTCCTTTGAATGTGGCAACGTATTCGTAGCCGCCAAACGAAGGAGGGGCTTTTTGGTGGTTGACCGCTTTTCCATCCCAATCGCCTTCGACGCCGTGGAAAAGTAAAATAGCGCCCTCTTTACCTTCGGCATTCTTATACGCAGCCACATCAACTTTGATGTTTCCCGACCCTAAATAGGATTTCGCATAACGTGCTAGCGTTACCGTTTGCCCCTCAATTTTAATCGACGCCGGTGCTTCGGCATGCACCACCCCAATGGATACCATCAGCGCTCCTGCAAGACTGAGTATTTTTTTCTTCATGACGAATTCCTCCTTAGGAATGTTGTTTGCCGGCCGGATTAGCATTGATCGTGAACTCTCCAATAAATCCTTTCTCACTTTCTTCAAAAGGATCTTTAATCGTGTGCGGGCTAGCGACCGAAACGTCTTCCAGCGATGTCTCCGCCGCGTGAATACGCGCTAACCCTTGTTGTTTGGAAAAGGGGTGTGGCCCTTCATGAACATCGGCATTCGCCACGTCTAGCGTATGCTCGATTTGGGGCGCCGTGACTTCGGCCGCTTCGGCAATGGCCACAAACCACGTCCAAGCAGCGGCCGATTTTTGACGCAAATAGTCCATCACGTCCGGACCCAAGAGGACACCATTGATGAGGAGTCCATGCAAGGCGGGCCAAGCGGCGGCAAATCGAATGTCCTCCATCTTCAAACGCCGCGTGGATGAAAGCGAGAGGACTTTTAAGACGGAGAACCCGCCGCCTGTGCGCAACGCTTCTAAAGGAATGGGAGCGCCGCTGATTTCTAAATAACGTAGATGGGGGAGTTTTCGTACTACTGCCAAAACAGCGGGACCGGCGCCCGTATCGGTGAGCGCCAATTCTTCTAAATCTTGCAGCTGTGCAAAGACGGCGCTTGCTTGATCGGTGATGCGCGCACCGCTTAAGTCTAAGCGTTTAAGATTTTTAAAAAGCGGCAGCGCTTTAAGATCTTCATCCGTAATCGATTTCCCCAGAAAAAGCGTATGAATGCCTTGCGCCTGAGAAAGGGCCTGGAGTCCACGGCCAGAAACAGAGGTAAGGCTTAAATCCAATTGTTGCAAAGTGGGAATGCGGCTTGCCGAAATCACACTTTTATCCGTGGCTTGCGTACCAAGATCCAGTTGGCGCAAATGTAAAGTGGCTAAAGACGCCATGGCGTCATCATCCATACTTGTGCCGCGCAAACGGAGACGTTCCAACGATTTTAAAGAAGCGATCAACGATGCCGAACGATTGGTGACGCCTGCCCCTTCTAAGCTTAAACTTTTTAGTTTATGCAGCGCTTTGAGAAAGGCGACGCCTTGGTCTGTGGTCTTTGTATTTAAGGTAAGAACTTCTAACTCTAATAAATGCCCAATGGCGGGCAGCACCATATCCCCTAAGCGCGTTTCCGGAAAACGTAAGAGTCGGAGATGCTCAAGTCCCGGAGGCTCAATTAAGCGCAAAAATTCACCGTCGGAGAGGTAGGGATCATTCGTGAAATCTAGGCCCGGTGTTTGGGTGGAGCGAAAAGTTTGCGCTAATGTTTCAATCCCGGCCACACTGTGCGCCGTCCGATCCAACCGAAAATACCACAACCGCGCATGACGAAAATCGGCCGCGCGCGGAACACCGGAACCTAAATACAGATCCGCAAATACATGCGGGCGATAGAGATAAGTTTGAAGCTGGCTGGCCACATCATCTGGACTCAGCGCAGCAGAAGAAGCGGACGCTAAAAGAGCGGACAGTAAAACCCTACTCCCTTTCAACAAGCCCGCTTTCCAGTTTACTTGCACTTCTTTAGATCATCGGCACTCAGCGCATTTTTATTCTTTAACCCCGCGCAAGCATTTTCTTTAAAGTATCCACCGGCGTCGGCCATTTTTTTGAGTAAGACGGGGCGCAGCGCCGTCCAGCAGATATCAAAAGCTAATGTCTTACTCGGTTGAACGATATTGGTCGAACTGCTTGGTGGCATTCCGAGGCCGGAAATGACCGCCGGCGCAAGGTCTTCATCTTTGCACCGCGCCTCATCCGTTTTAGTTACCGCTTTGGCAAAGAAGGGAATCGCCGCCCAATCCGCACGATGACGACGCGCCCATTTGCCGGCCTTCCAAGCTAAATCCGTATTCTGCGGTTCGGCCACTGTCAGTGAGTTGAGTTCGGTATAACACCATTCTGAAGAATCATTATCATGAGTGGGATATTCTGTGCAGGCATCGGCCATGATTTGGTTCCATTCTGCGGTACGTTGCGAAGGAGGGACGTCTTGAATATGTCTAAAGAGCTCGCCCCAGGATTTTTGGTTAGCGAGGACGTGGAGGTCGGCTAGGCTATATTTTTTGTCGTCGGCGCGAAGGTCTGTGGCGCCGAATATAACTGTCAGAAGAGCAATGCTGAGAAATCCCGTCGCGGCTCGCTTTTCTACAAAGGTCATAAGTATTCTCCTTTTCCGCATCCCCGTCACGCCATCGATGGAAACGGGTTTTACGTTAGCAGACGCTGCTGTGAATTACAAGATCTTTTGCAAAAAAACAGCGAATAGGATGAAACAGAATTCCTATTCGCTGCAGGGAAGATTTAAGAGGTACGTTATTTGTATCGACCGAAGTAGAAGTTCATGCGTAGGCCAGGTTCGATCACATGCACATCCCCGATGCCGTTATTATTGGATCCAGCCACATAGAAGTAGCTGAGTTGCGCGGCAGCGGATAGATTCTCCGTGAAGAAATGCTCGACTCCGCCGGCGAGATTCATGGCGAATTTGTCCCAGCCGTCGCCAGAATAGCGGTGACCGAAACCCAAGGCTGCATGAAAGAAGGGCGAGAGCGCTTGCTGCGGCATAGGCCGGAACGTTCCCCCGAAGGTCATGGTTTGCGTTTGAAAGCCTACTTCTTGATCGTCATAAGCAAATGTCGCGGAAACATGTTGTGTCAGTCCATATTCTGCGCCGGCGCCCACTTGCGGTCCCACGCGCGCCACATCATTAGCTCTCGAGCCGCCAATGACAAAGGCCGGCCCCACGCTATAGTTCAATCCCAGTTTTCCCGTTAAATCCGCCGCTTGCGTTGTCACGGCCAGTAAAGTGCTGAGCGTCATAACAGTAAGTGCTAATTTTTTCATCTAGAGGTCCCCTTTAAAGGTTTAGTATCGAAGGAAATTTTTCCTTACGTTCCCCTAGTTTGACAAATTAATGGTCCGTGGGTTACTTTAAAATTTCGCCGCGCGTTTTGATATAAGGGTCTTATGGGCAAACTCTAAAAACATAGAAGGAGAATCGCCATGGAAAAACCCGCCGTCACACAATACCCTGTTGATGAATTCATCCGCCGCCGTTGGAGTCCCCGTGCTTTTTCGGATCAAACAGTGCCTATTCCCGTTTTGCAATCGCTCTTGGAAGCGGCACGATGGGCCGCTTCTTCCTATAACGAGCAACCTTGGCGGTATATGATTGCGCAAAAAGAACAGACGGAAAATTTTGCGCAGCTGCTTTCTTGTTTGGAACCGATCAATCAGAAATGGGCGAAAGGCGCCCCCGTGTTAATGCTTTCATTCATGCATACCGCGTTTACGCGCAATCAAAAACCAAACCGTGTAGCGATGCATGATGTGGGCGCCGCCTCGGCAGAACTTACGCTCGAGGCCATGCGACATGGAGTCTTTGTGCATCAAATGGGCGGTATTCTTCTCGATCGCATCCGAGAGGTCTATCATGTGCCTGCCGATTTTGACCCTGTCGCCGGCCTCGCTCTAGGATATCCGGGCGATGTCAATCAATTGCCGGAACCTTTTCGCAAACCAGAGCAAGAGCCGCGGACGCGCAAATCTCCGACGGAGCTTTTCTTTTCGCACCTTTGGGGAGAAGCCGCCGATTTCATAAAAGACGCGGTCTAGGACTGATCGGCTTTCAATTTCGTGGGATTTGCGTTTACAATGGGTCTAGCCAAACCGAATATAAGGAGAATTTTATGTCTGAAGTTTCAGAGTCAGAATACAAGGGCAATCCTATGATCGTGATCAAATCGAACGCGGAAGATAAATTTCCGTTTCAGTTCGGTGTTAAAAAAGCCAAATTAGTGATGGCGCATATAGAAGAAATCAAAGCGTTCATCGCTAAGCACGATCGATAGCGCAGTTTATGATTTACGCTCCCATCAAAAGTAACGCGGAGTCCATGGCGCGCATTCCGTTTAATTGGCGGGAAGACCTGCCTAAAAAGGGATGGAAAATTTTTTCTGAAACTCCCACGACGGGCCGCCGTGAAGTGATTATTCATGCCGAACGAGGACGCCTCCTTTTTCGTTGCGTGCCATTGCATGGCAAAGAATCCGGCAGCAACAGAAAATTAGGGGGAGAACGCTTGCTCACCCCGGAACAGCATATCGAAGCGGTGAACTATGCCAACATGCTGTGGGCCAACGACCCCGTATTTGGCGGCGCGCATCGGACGCGGATCAAAGATATGGTCACGTTGGTTCTTGCCGATGGCGACTATTTTAAAGCCTTTTCTTCCGTTCATCCGGAAGACGAGTTGCACAAATTTAATAACCTGCTGTGGACCTGGATTGGAGACGACAAAGTCCTGAAAAAATAGCTGTTGCAGAAATCCAGTCTTTGATCCACACTCTGCCCATGCTGAGAAAGGTATTGCTCTCTCTGATGATCCTGCGTAGAACACGATGCTAGGGACGTATCACTTAACAGCGCTTTTCGACATTCTGAACCGCATTCATTTTCTCTACGAGCCAGAGAAGTTGTGGCAATTGGTCCTGGAAAATGCCTGTAAAACCTTGCAATCCGACGCCGGCGCCTTCTATGAGATTGCCGACGATGAACAAGCGTTAAACGTAAAGGCGGCCTATGGTGTGGAGGTAAAACACTTGGCCAAAGCTCCTTTTAAAGTCGGAACCGGCGTTTGTGGCTGGGTGGCGCAATTTCAGCAGCCGACGATCGTGAATGATGTGCGCCAAGATAATCGTTTTAATCGCGCCATCGATCATCAGACAGGGTTTTTGACGAAATCCATTCTATGCATCCCTGTATTCTCAACTAAAAAAAACTACGGGGTCCTGGAAGTCTTAAACAAAAAGGCGGGGCAATTTACGGCGCAGGTCCAGGAATTCATGAGCAACTTAAGCCGGCAAGCCGCCATCGCCTTTCAAAACCTTTTATTGATGGCCGAAATATCCCATAAACAAGTATTGTTGGACAGCTTGTTGCAGAATTTATCCGGGGGTCTGATAGCCATCGATCAAGCCTCGTGCATCACAATTCTTAATCCCGCCTCCCGCCAACTGCTTAAACTTAACGTCAATGGCGGTGGTCTTGGTAAGTCGTCCGTCGAAATTTTGAAAGACTATCCCTGGATGGTCGAAACCATTCAAAAGACCTTGCAAACGCAGTCTACGGTGTCACGGCAGGAAACCCAACTCCTTGTCGGCGGCGAAACTCAGAAGTTTGGCTACACCACCATTTTAATTGCTGACCACGATAAAAAAGTATTAGGCGCCGGCATCATTTTTCAAAAGTTAGCCTCCAACCCCACCTAAAAATACCCGCGACGTCTGTCGCGCTCTGTTTGGAATTTGATAAACTTTCGCCCGGTAGCGCAGGACCTCCAAGACGACCTGCCTGTACTGAAAGACCCCATATATAAGGAGACACACGATGGCTACGAAATACGTTTATTCCTTTGGCGCTGGTAAAGCCGATGGCAAAAGTACGATGAAAGATTTGTTGGGCGGCAAAGGCGCAGGCTTAGCCGAGATGACGGAAACAGGGGTTCCTGTGCCTCCTGGGTTTACGATTACGACGGATGTTTGTCGCTACTATTACGCGAACAAACAAAAGCTTCCTAAAGAATTGGCCGCGCAGCAAAAGGCCGCGCTCGAGAAATTGCAAAAGACCAGCAAAAAGGGGTTTGGCGATCCGAAGAATCCGTTATTAGTTTCCGTGCGCTCCGGAGCACGCTTCTCGATGCCCGGCATGATGGACACGATCTTGAATTTAGGAATTAATGATGTGGTCGTGGAAGGTTTGGCCCAACTTACCAACAATGAACGGTTTGCTTGGGATGCCTACCGCCGCTTTATTCAAATGTACGGCAATGTCGTGGGTGGCATCGAAAAGAATGAATTTGAACATATTCTCGAGGGGCAGAAACACCGTAGTCAAGTAAAGATGGATGTGGAATTAAGTATTTCCGATCTTAAAGAAATTGTGGGCAACTATAAAAAACTTTTTGAAAAGCACGTGGGAAAGCCATTCCCTCAAAATCCTTTAGAGCAGTTGGAAGGCGCGCGCAATGCCGTGTTCAAATCTTGGAATAATCCCCGCGCTTTTACTTATCGCAAACTGAACCGAATCTCCGATGATTTAGGAACCGCGATTAACGTTCAAACCATGGTTTTTGGAAATATGGGCACAGACTCCGGAACCGGCGTAGGTTTCACACGCAATCCCTCCGATGGGAAAAAAGAATTCTATGGCGAGTATTTGACCAATGCGCAGGGCGAAGATGTGGTCGCCGGCATCCGGACGCCCAAACCGATTACCGAAATGGGCCAGGAAATGCCTGCCGTGTACAAACAGCTGCGGGAGATCACCTCCAAGTTGGAAAAACATTATCGCGATATCCAAGACTTTGAGTTCACTATCGAAAAAGGTGTGCTTTACATGCTGCAGACCCGCACGGGCAAACGCACCGCGGCCGCCGCTGTCAAAATTGCTGTCGATATGGTGAAAGAAAAATTGATTTCGAAAGAAGAAGCCTTAATGCGTGTAGAGCCGGAAGCGTTGGACCAGCTCTTGCATCCCGTTATTGATCCTAAAGCGACACCCAAAGTAATAGCCAAAGGCCTCCCCGCTTCTCCCGGAGCAGCTACAGGTCAGGTGGTCTTTAATTCCGAAGATGCGGTGAAATTGGGCGAGAGTGGCAAGCCGGTCATCTTGGTTCGCCAAGAAACCAATCCGGATGACATCCATGGCATGAACGCCTCGCGCGGCATTTTAACGGCGCGCGGTGGAATGACATCGCATGCGGCCGTCGTGGCGCGCGGCATGGGGAAATCCTGCGTGGCGGGTTGTGAAACCATTCGCGTTAGCGAAGTGAATAAACAATTTAACGTTAACGGGACAACCGTTAAAGAGAACGATTGGATCACGATTGATGGATCCACCGGCCGCGTTATTTTGGGCCAAGTGCCGTTGATTGAGCCGGAGATTTCTGGTGAGTTCGGTATTTTCATGGGCTGGGCTGATGCGATTCGTACTTTAAAAGTCCGCGCCAATGCCGATATCCCGCGCGATGCGCGAGTGGCGCGTCAATTTGGCGCTGAAGGAATCGGTTTATGCCGCACCGAACATATGTTCTTCGCCGAAGACCGCTTGCCCTTCATGCAAGAGATGATTGTGGCAACCGATGTAGACGCTCGCCGCAAAGCGCTGCAAAAACTATTGCCATTCCAGAAAGACGATTTTAAAGGTCTCTTCAAAGAAATGCAGGGATTCCAAGTCACGATTCGAACATTGGATCCGCCGTTGCATGAATTCTTGCCGAAGACACGTGAAGATGCCGAAGCGTTGTCGCAAAAAATCGGTGTTAGCGTAGATAAAATTATGCATGCGACTGAAGAGTTGCATGAATTCAACCCGATGTTGGGTCATCGTGGCTGCCGCTTAGGAATTACCTATCCTGAGATTACCGAAATGCAGGTCAAAGCCATTATCAGTGCCGCTTGCGAATTGGCGACGGAAAAAATCAAAGTCGTTCCGGAAATTATGATCCCATTGGTTGGGAATGTAAACGAGCTTAAGAATCAAAAAGCCATTGTCGTCCGCACGGCGGAAGAAACCATGAAGGAATATGGCGTCAAAGTGCAATATAAAGTAGGGACCATGATCGAAGTGCCGCGCGCGGCTATCACGTCTGCAGAAATTGCCGCTGAAGCCGACTTCTTCTCCTTTGGCACCAATGACTTGACACAAATGACCTTGGGGTTCTCGCGCGATGACGCGGGCCGATTTATCAAAGCCTACATCGAAGGGAAAATCTTCCAAGAAGATCCCTTCCAGACTTTGGATCAGACGGGTGTTGGCAAGCTCATGGAATGGGCCGTCACCCAGGGCCGTAAAGTGAAACGAGATTTGAAGTGCGGGATTTGCGGAGAGCATGGCGGCGATCCGGCGAGCGTGAAATTCTGTCATCGGACGGGACTGGATTATGTCTCCTGCTCACCCTTCCGCGTGCCTATCGCGCGCTTAGCCGCTGCGCAGGCCGTGGTCGAAGGAAAATCTAAAAAAGGAAATACCTATACACAGAAGTAAATAAAAATAAAAGGGCTTGAAATTTGGTATTAATTCAGGCATCCTTCTTACTGAAAATGAATACACGTTCCTTATTAAGCGGGTTTCTATTAGTTTCTAATGCCTCTATGGTGGCATGGGGAGCACTTCCGGCGCGGCCTGTGACGCCGGGCCCTATGGGCACGCCCGTAGTTTCTGCAGCCACGCCGACGAGCATCGAACCCGCGTATCAGTCTTATAAATATATGGGCGACCGCTATCGGGATCCGTTTATTCCGTTAACGGGAAATTCTTACGATGCCGGCTCGGAACGTGCGCCTCAAGTGTCTTCGTTATTATTAAAAGGAATTGTGCAGGATGAGAAAGGCCGCGTGGCCATTTTATCAAGCGGTACATCCAGTTTTGTTCTTCGCGCCGGCAGACTCTATGATGGGCGCAACAAACCGGTTAAAGGACTTACTGGCGTGATCAAAGCGCAAAGTGTTGTTGTGGTGGGATCGGACAGAACTGTTAAAGAATTACTCCTCGATAAAACGGCTCTTTAATCCGTCTTCGCTTTACCTTCCTATTCTTCCGTTTCTTCTTCCTTCGCCTGAACGGCGGCATGATCAATGGGACAAAAATCTTTCGGTTCCGTGCCTTTTCGGAATGCGGCTAAGACGACTTTCGGACAAGAAGGCAGCGCCAAATAGCCGGTTTGTTTATCAATTTTCGCAAAGACAATTCCGTTAGGTACGGTAAAGTTATGCGCTGGTATTCCTTCATGCGCTTTCTTCATGAAGGCAGTCCACCAGGGAACCACTTTGCTTGAGGCGGTGAAACTTTTACCTAAGGTTTCAAAATTGTCATACCCCATCCAGGCGCCGGTCACAAGGTCGGGCGTAAAACCGATAAACCATAAATCGCGTGCTGCTTGATTGGTTCCGGTTTTCCCGGCCGCCGGTCGATTTAACTCGGTGGCCCGAATCCCCGTCCCGCTTGTGACTACAGCGCGTAGGACATCGGTCATGAGATAAGCGGTTTGTGCCGACAAGGCGACGCGGGATTGGGGAGCAAACTCTTCTACCACTTTCCCGTTCTTGTCTTCAATCCGCCGGATGGCATAGGGTTCGGGGTGAATTCCGCCATTGGCAAAAGTGGCATAAGCGCCGGTCAGCTCCATTAAATTTACTTGCTCGGTTCCCAAGCCAATGGATAACACGCTGTGCAGCGCGCTTTTAATTCCGCAGAGTTGGGCATAGGACACTACTTTTTCCGGACCTAAATGTTCCGTCAAGCGGATCGAAACCAAGTTCCGCGACATCGCCAGTCCCTTGCGTAAAGTCACAGGACCAAAATATTTTAGGTCCCAATTCTGCGGTACCCAGACTTGATCCGGAGGAAAAGGCGCGGTAGCCACGCCAATGGAATAACTGTCGGTGGCGCTTTGCAGAAGTTTCCAATCGCGTCCGTCATTAAAGAAGGCCACGCGGTCATCATCAACAATGCTGGCTTGCGTCATTGAATCATCCAAAGCCGCCGTCCATACAAACGCCTTGAAAGAAGATCCGGGTTGACGCTGCGTTTGCACGGCGCGATTAAGCTGCGATTCACGAAAATCACGGCCGCCGACCATGGCGCGAATACCCCCGGTGCGCGGATCGACCGCCAAGAGGGCACCTTGCACTTTTACCATCGCGGTCGAGACCACGACTTCAGGGGCATTTTTTTTGCGATGTTTCGCTTCCGCGGCGCGCTTTGCCGCGATTTCTTTTTGTTTTTCTTTATCAAATTCGCCTAAGTATTGGGCCATGACGGCTTCTGCCGCACGCTGCATATCCACATCAAGCGTGGTGTAAATGGAGTAGCCGCCCTGATAGATTCCGCTATCGCCGTATTTAGGTTCCAATAATTGCCGAATGTATTCGACAAAGTAAGCGCCGGTGGGTGGCAGGATAACGCCCTTTTGCGAATTAATCGGAACCGCGTTGGCTTGTTTTTCTTCTGTCGCGGTAATGTATCCCGAACGACGCATACGCGACAACACCCAGGCTCGCCGGCCGCGCGCGCGTTCCGGATTTAAAAAGGGCGAGTACGATCGCGGTGAGCGCGGCAATCCGGCCAGCAAGGCGCATTCCGCCAACGTCATCTCATGTGGATTCTTTCCAAAAAAGATGCGCGCCGCCGAATCTACGCCGTAAGCTCCATGACCAAAATAAATTTGATTGAGATAGAGCTGTAGAATTTCATCTTTAGAATAATTATGTTCCAACTGCACGGCCAACAGCAGCTCGCGAATTTTCCGGCTGAACGTGCGTTGCTGACCAAAGAAAATAACTTTGGATAGCTGTTGTGTGATTGTGGATCCGCCTTCGACCACGCGCCCGTGCCGCAAGTTTGTCAGCATGGCACGCACAATCCCTTTAATGTTAATGCCCCAATGTTCATAGAAGTGTTGGTCTTCCGTGGCCAACAGCGCTTTTTGCATGTTCATCGGGATGTCTTGTAGCGCAATGACGGTCCGGCGCTCCGTGAAAAGTTCGGAAATGATGTTGTTATGGATATCGTAAATGCGCGTGACAAGCGGGGGCGTATAGTTTTGCAGCGATTCGATCGGTGGAAGATCGGTTAAAAGACGGCGTAATACGATCATGCCGGCGACCCAGCCTAGGAGTACGAGAAGGAATAAAAGTTTTCGTCTGGACATGTCTTTATAAATAAATCAAAAAAACGCTTTAAGAATGTGAATTATAATCGTAAATATGTCCTCGCGCCTAATAACAGCATGAAAGCCATCGTCATGGCCGGTGGTTTCGGCACGCGTTTGCGTCCGTTGACCTGCAATATTCCCAAGCCCATGGTGTCGATGGGCAACATGCCCATGATGGAGCATATCATCCGGTTGCTTAAAGAAAACGGCTTTGATGATTTGATCATCATGTTGTATTACCAACCCGATGTTATTATCCGGCATTTTGGCGATGGCGCAGGCTTTGGCGTTAAGATTGAGTATTTACGGCCCGACGCTGATTTGGGCACGGCCGGCTGTATTAAATTTGCTGAAAAATCCATTCAGGATACCTTTCTGGTCATCTCCGGCGATTTATTAACGGACTTTGATCTCAAAAAAACATTTGAAGCCCATCGTAAAAAAGAAGCCTTGGCCACCCTCGTTTTAACGCGTGTGACAAATCCATTGGCCTATGGGGTAGTAATCATCAATAAAGAGGGACGCATTCAACGGTTCTTAGAAAAACCCTCATGGGGTGAAGTATTTTCGGATACAGTGAATACGGGAATTTATTTGCTGGAACCGGAAGTGCTGCAGCAAATCCCTACCGACCGCAGTTTTGATTTCTCCAAAGATCTCTTCCCGCTTCTTCTGCAAAATAAAGCGCCGCTTTTTGGCACCGTGGCCAAAGGCTACTGGAAAGATGTGGGGGACTTGGCGGAATACCGGCTGGCGCATTACGATTTGTTAGATGAAACGGTGGCTTGCCGATTGCCCGGCCAAATAAAGAAAATCGGCGAAGGCACTTTAATTGTCGGAGCTAATACCTCTGTCGCGCCGGACGCCATCATCCAAGAAAAAGTAGTCATTGGGGAAGGCAGCCGTATCGGCCCGCGCGTGAAGCTCTCCAACTGCGTCTTGGGATCGCGTGTTACCGTTCACGAAGGGGCGGAGTTGATCGGCTGCGTGCTTTGGGATGATGTGGTGATTGGCGCGGATGCGCAAGTCCGCGAAGCCGTCATTGGACATCGCTGCCATATCTTGGAAAAAGCGCAAATTTCCGAAGGGGTGATTCTGGGTGATGACTGCGTCATTGGGCAAGGCGCCGTGGTTCATTCCAATGTAAAAATTTGGCCGAACAAACGCTTGGAAGACGGCGCTGTTCTTTCCAGCAGCCTCATTTGGGGCGAAGTCTGGACGCGACGGCTTTTCTCGGCTTATGGGATTACTGGACTGTGTAATCGCGAAATCACACCCGAGTTGGCGACGCGTATCGGCGCTGCCTATGGCGCTTATTTGGGTGAAGGCTCTTATGTCACGACGTCTCGCGATGCGCATATGGCCAGCCGCATGATTAAGCGCGCGTTTATTTCCGGTCTTTTATCGACGGGGGTTAAAGTCGGAGATTTACGTACTGCGCCCATACCGGTCGTGCGTTATGAGATTGGTCAAGAAGGGGAGGGGGGTGGCGTGCATGTCCGTCAATCGCCGTTTGATCCCAATTTGGTTGATATTAAAATTTTGGCAAAAAGCGGTATCGATATTTCCATTCAACAAGAACGGGCGATTGAACAATTGTTTCTGCGTGAAGATTTTAAGCGCTCGACACCGGATCGTGTAGGGGAAATTATTACGCCGCCGCGGGCCCAGGAATATTATCGCGCCGGTTTTTTAAAAGCGGTTCAAGCGCCTGTGCTGCAAGACTCTAAAATTAAAGTCGTTATCGATTACGCGTTCTCCTCAGCGTCTTTAATTTTGCCGGATATCCTCGGGCGTCTGGGGGTCGAAGTGGTCAGTCTCAATGCCTATTTAAGCGCCCAGCGCGTCACTAAAACGGCGGAAGATTTTCAGGGCGCCTTGGAACGCCTTTCGACGATCGTGGTGACGCTGAACGCCGATGCCGGGTTTCTGATTGATACGGGAGCGGAAAAAGTGTTCATCATTGATGAAAAAGGAAACCGCATCCCCAATGAAACCGCGTTGCATGTGGTCGCTAATTTAATGATGCGCGAAATGAAAGATGGCAAAGTCGGCGTGCCGGTGAATGTCTCGAGTGTGGTTGAACGTTTAGCGAAGCCGCATAATGTGCAAGTGCGGCGTCTGCGTACGGCTCCGCGCTATTTGGCGGAGGCCAGTCGCGAGCCGGGCGTTAAATTTGTTGGTGATGGCATCGGTGGCTTTATATTCCCGGAATTTCAACCGAACTATGACGCGATGTTTGCGATTGTTAAAATTATGGAGTTGATGGCGCGCTACAACGTGGGCTTGCATGCGCAGGCGGCAGAAATTCCCCCGTTTGAAACGTTCCATCTCAAAGTCCCCTGCCCGTGGGATAAAAAAGGGTTGGTCATGCGCAAAGCGATTGAAGCGGTGCAAGGCATGAACCATGAGCTGATCGATGGTGTTAAAGTATTCTTGGATGGAGGATGGGTGTTGATGTTGCCCGATCCCGATGAAGCCACATTCCATATTTGGGTGGAAGCCGCCACGAAAAATCAGGCGCGCACATGGATGAAAGAATATTCGAAGAAACTTCAAACCTGGCAGTCCGTTTAATCACTAATTTCACTATGGAGAACGCCGCTTGAAATCTCAAAAAATGAATAGTCGTCCTAGACGTTGCATTCTCCTTGTGGATGATGACGCGTCGGCACGCGAATTGTTGCGGAACGTTTTGGAGCCTGAAGGCTACCTGTTGATTGAGGCGGTGGATGGGCAAGAAGCGCTGCAGATGATCGAAAAACATCCGGTCGATCTGCTGATTACCGATCGCTCCATGCCCGGCATGGGCGGCCTGGATCTTTTGCGCGCTTTGAAAGAAGCAAAAAAAAATATCCCTTCGCTCATGATTAGTGCTTATGGTGAAGAAAAAATGTGGGGCGATGCCATTGGTTTAGGTGCGCGCGATTATTTGCTTAAACCGTTCAAAACGGATGATGTTTTAAACCTCGTAAAAAAAATCTTGGCAGGAGAACAAGCATGATTCATTTCGGCACCTCGGGATGGCGGTCTATTATGGCGGAAGACTTTACCTTTGCCAACGTGCGGCGCGTGGTGCAGGCGATTGCCGATCATTTAACAGAGGAATGTAGGGGTCGCCAGCTGGCGACCCCTACATCATCATCACCCGTTATCGTCGGCTACGACTCTCGATTTTTGAGCCCTGAGTTTGCTAAGGCGGCTGCTGATCTTTTAGTCGCCAATGGATTTCGCGTGTTGATGAGCGACGATTTTGTTCCTACGCCGGTGGTTTCCTTTCAGGTCATGCATCAGAAAGCATGGGGAAGTATTAATTTTACGGCTAGCCACAATCCGTCCGAATACAATGGCATTAAATTTAATATGGCCTCCGGCGCTCCGGCTTCTCCCGACACCACGCATGATATCGAACGCCGCGCCAATGATCCGCAATTGCAAATCAAAACGGTTGTTGCATCGTCTCGTCCTCTGACCCCTTCCCCACAACAGACATTCAACTGCCGGCCAGCCTACTTTAAACAGCTGCGGAAAATGATTGATGTCGGTGTGCTCAAAAAAGCAAAGTTACGCATCGGCGCGGATGTGCTCTATGGCACAGGACTGGGCTACCTGGACACATTTTTTGAAGACGTGGGATGTCGTACCACCGTCTTGCACGATTGGCGCGATGTGACGTTTGGCGGGCAAGCTCCCGAACCGGCCGAGTCGCAACTCAAAGAACTGGTCCAGGTTATGCGCAAGGAAAAGCTTGTCGCCGGTTTTGCGACCGATGGCGATGCCGATCGTTTTGGCGTGGTCGATACCGATGGCACGCTGCTCTCGCCGAACGAAATTTTGCCGATTGTGTTAGAGCATTTAGTCACAACACGAAAAGCCAAAGGGCTTGTCGTTCGCAGCGTCATGACTTCGCATTTTATTGACGCGGTGGCTCAATCGCATGGGCTCGAGCTGCGGGAGACGCCGGTGGGTTTTAAATACATTGCTGAAGCCATGGCAGAAGGTGGCTTCTTGATGGGAGGAGAAGAATCCGGCGGCATGACCATCGAAGGGCATGTACCCGAAAAAGACGGTATCTTGGCTTGTCTTTTGATGGCTGAAATCCGTGCCGTCAGTAAAAAACCATTTCGCGCGATACTAAAAGATCTCTACAAACGCGTCGGTCTCTATGTCTCCAGTCGGATCAATGTGCATTTAAGCGAAGAGGCCATGCAAAACGTCCGTCGCCGCTTTGAAACCTTTACGCCCAATACCATCGAAGGGTTGACGGTTAAAAAGATTGTCCGTCTGGACGGCTTCAAATTTATTTTTGAAGACGACAGTTGGATGGGTGTTCGTCTGTCCGGTACCGAACCCGTCGTCCGTCTCTACGTCGAAGCGCATTCCACAAAAAAACTAAAAGAATTAGAACGCATCGGCACGCGCTTGATCCAAAACCCGGCTGTTTAAGAGTATTTTTTTGTAAATTTACGCGGCTTTTTTTAGAGGGTAATCGTCCTTAAGAAAAGCTAGTCGCCAGCCAAAAGCTTCAGCGATTGTATTGTTACTGAATTTAAAGCCCTGGATTCTTCTGGTTAGAGTGTTTAACGAGGAGTTTTATTCATAAATATTTTTACCGTTTTTGTGGCAATTTTTATCAAGGGCGTGCCTTGGTATAATCCCTCACACCATTTTTTATAAGGAGCTTGACCATGCCACCTAAGATCGCCAACATTGTGGGACGTGAAATTTTAGATTCGCGCGGAAATCCGACCGTGGAAGTCGATGTGATTCTTTCGGATGGAACGCTCGGTCGTGCGGCCGTACCTTCGGGCGCTTCGACGGGGGCGCACGAAGCCAATGAAATGCGCGATGGTGATTCTAAACGCTATGGCGGGAAAGGCGTGCTTAAAGCGGTCGCCAACGTCAATGGCACGATCGCCAAAAAATTAAAAGGCCAATCCTGCGACACGCCTAAGATTGATGAGATCATGCTGAAGTTAGACGGCACGCCGAATAAGAAAAATCTCGGAGCCAATGCGATTTTGGGTGTCTCGCTGGCCAGCGCGCGCGCGGGAGCCGTTTACGCCAAGAAACCACTTTATGAATATGTGCGCTCGCTCTATAGCTTGAAACAAAAAGGCTATGTGTTGCCGGTACCGATGATGAACATCATCAACGGCGGTGCGCATGCCGATAACAATGTTGATCTGCAAGAATTTATGGTCATGCCTGTGGGGGCTAAGAAGTTTTCCGAAGCGCTGCGTATGGGCGCCGAAGTTTTTCATTCCTTGAAGAAAGTGCTGCACGATAAAAAACAATCGACCAGCGTGGGCGATGAGGGCGGTTTTGCGCCAGACCTGCAATCGAATGAAGAAGCGCTGGAAAGTATCGCCGAAGCCATCGCTAAAGCCGGTTTTACGTTAGGTAAAGATATAGTGTTGGCGCTGGACCCTGCATCGACGGAATTTTTTGAAAGCGGTACCTATGTGCTCGAAGGGGAAAAGGCAGATCAACGAAAGTCTCCGCGTCAGATGGTCGATTTTTATGACGATTGGACCCAGCGTTATCCGATTGTGTCGATCGAAGACGGCTTAGCTGAAGATGATTGGGACGGCTGGAAACAAATCACCGAGCGTTTAGGTAAGCGCGTCCAATTAGTGGGCGATGATTTATTTGTTACCAATGTCGAACGTTTAAAACGCGGTATTGAGGCCAAAGTGGGCAATTCCATCCTGGTCAAAGTGAACCAGATTGGCAGTTTAACGGAAACGATTGAGCCGGTTTTAACAGCCTATAAGGCCGGCTATACCGCCGTGATGTCGCACCGGTCCGGTGAAACCGAAGACACTTTCATCGCGGATTTGGACGTGACACTTAATACGGGACAAATTAAAACCGGTTCTGCTAGCCGCACCGACCGGATCTGCAAATACAACCAACTCTTGCGCATCGAAGAGCAGTTAGGCAAAAAAGCGCAATTCCCGGGAATGAAAGCCTTCCGGGTTAAGCCCTCATTCGCTTAAGTCGTAGGAATTATTAAGGGAGGCGGCACATCGAACGCGAGCGCATGATTTGGTGGGGCGCCGGCTTTTTGATGGCCGCCTTACTTTTTGGCAATAGCGGGTTTCGCTTATTTTTGACGCGTCGAGCCGAGGTGCATCGCCAGCGAAAAATGCTGGCCGCACTTCAAGCCTCCAACACCCGCTTTACCCAGGAGTGGTCACAAATTCAAAATGATCCGGCCTATACGGAATACCTTATCCGTAGGGATTTGAAGTATGTCAAGAAAGATGAAGTCGAATACCGCATAACCGAGGCAAAAAAATAACCGGATCCCTCTAGATTTGCCCGCGGCTGTTTTGATACCATCTGGTGTCGTATCAATATAAGGAAGCTTTAGCTCCTTTTCCTCGCGCACTGGGCGGTTCGCCTAGATAGACGCGGGGACTTTAAGTCCAGAGAGGAGACCTGCACGTGGCTGTGAACAACTACGAGACGGTATTTATTGCTGAACCCGAGATCGCGACTGAAGCGGTTGATCAATTACTCACCAAAATTAAGAAAGCCATTACCGATAACCAAGGAACGGTAGGAAATGAAGACCGTTGGGGCCGCCGCCGTTTGGCGTATCCCATTCAAGGATTTCGCGAAGGTTTTTATGTCGTATTAACTTTTAACGCCGAAGGCGGCGTTGTGAATGCATTGGAGCATGTGTTTCGGGTCACCGATTCCGTGGTTCGGCA
>Ga0105239_10003515_pt1 | contig 19186 bp, 21 predicted proteins | sample KBSC44metaG_FD_92761 | JGI IMG/M metagenome (GOLD analysis project Ga0105239, IMG submission 92761) | Corn rhizosphere microbial communities from Kellogg Biological Station, Michigan, USA - KBS C4-4 metaG | ecosystem: Host-associated > Plants > Roots > Rhizosphere > Soil | place: Michigan, USA...
CGCGCCTGGGCGGAAGCCTGCGCGCTATTTGTACGAAATAAATTGCGGCTCTTTTAAGAACAACAAGGGATCCATCGGCTGACGATGGTGCATCACTTCAAAGTGCAAGTGAACGCCAGTGGCGCGACCTGTGCGGCCCATCAAGCCGACTAAAGTTCCCGAATTCACCGATTGGCCTTGGCGAACCTTGATTTTCTGCAAGTGAGCATAGAGGGTCGCCATTTCGCCTGGGTGCTCGATTAAAACCATATTGCCGTAGCCATGAAACGCATGACCCGTGTAGATCACACGGCCTTCTTTAGCCGCGATAATCGGCATTCCGCGAAAGCCGCCGATATCAATGCCTTTATGACGAGGGTTTTTTGCCGGCGCAAACGATTGCGTGATGCGAACCTGTTGCACGGGCCAATGAAAGCCAGTTTGAAATTCATGCGCAATACTGGCAGGTTCCCGATCCTGCGAGCCAGAGCCATTGGCATCCGCCGCATAGTCTTCACCAGTTTTATAATCGCCCGGGCCGTGAAAAGTCGTACAGCCTGTAAGGGCGAGCGCGCCGATCAATAGGGTCAATTTAAACTTTGCCATTGCTCAGATTTTAATCAATCTTTGGCGAACGGTAAATGGGAAAGCGCCCAGCCAGTTCTTTTACTTCCTCTTTAATTTTTACAAGCACCGACTCTTGATGAGGATTCTCCAAGACTTTAGTGATCCAGAGCGCAATCTGTTTCATTTCGGGCTCTTTCATGCCTCTGGTCGTAAGTGCTGGCGTGCCAATTCGAATGCCACTCGTCACAAATGGGGAACGTTTTTCATTAGGAACGGTATTTTTATTCACGGTGATTCCCGCACGATCCAGGGCGATTTCGGCGTCTTTTCCGGTGATCGTGCGTTCCGATAGATCCATCAACAAAAGATGGTTATCCGTGCCGCCCGTGACCAGATCGTAGCCTGCATCCATCAACCCTTTTGCCAGCGCCTGCGCGTTTTTCACGATTTGTTGGGCGTACGTTTTGAATTCAGGTTTCAGCGCTTCGCCAAAAGCGACAGCCTTTGCCGCGATAACATGTTCGAGTGGTCCGCCTTGGATACCTGGGAAGATTTTTGAATTCAGAGTTTTTGCGCGTTCGTTTGAGCAAAGAATCATGCCACCACGAGGGCCCCGCAAAGTTTTATGAGTGGTCGTCGTCACATAGTCGGCAAAACCAACTGGGGATGTGTGAACGCCTGCCGCGACGAGGCCTGCAAAATGCGCCATATCAACAACCAGAGTCGCACCAACTTCATCTGCGATGTCGCGAAAGAGTTTGAAGTCTAAGTGACGTGGGTAAGCGCTATAACCCGCAATCAATATTTTTGGTTTATGTTTGCGCGCTTGATCTAAGATCACATCGTAATTAATACGGCCGGTTTTTGGATCAATGCCGTAAAACACAGGCTGATAAAGCGAACCGCTGAAATTCACTGAGGCACCGTGAGTGAGATGTCCGCCGTGAGAAAGATCCATGCCTAAAATCGTCGAGCCAGTGGGTGCGGCCGCGAAAAAAGTCGCCATGTTGGCTTGCGAGCCGGAGTGCGGCTGTACGTTCGCATGTTCGCAACCAAAGAGCAGTTTAGCGCGATCAATCGCCAACTGTTCTAAGTGATCCACGTTTTCACAGCCGCCGTAATAGCGTTTGCCTGGATAACCTTCGGCATATTTATTTGTAAGGATCGAGCCTTGTGCTTCAAGCACCGATTTTGAAACGTAGTTTTCAGATGCAATCATCTCGAGGCCATACTCTTGACGGTCTCGTTCTAAATGAATGAATTGAAACACTTCAGGATCGGAGTGAGAAAGCGACATCGGCATTCCTTTCGTCAGAGTTTTTCGACACGACGTTGATGGCGGCCACCTTCGAATGGTGACGACATAAACGTCTCTAATATCTTTTCGTTTTGTGCTTGATCAACATGTCTTGCGGCCAAACAAAGTACGTTGGCGTTATTATGTGCGCGCGACAAACGCGCGAGTTCTTCGTTCCAGCAGAGTGCGGCGCGAATCCACGGATAGCGGTTCGCTTTCATCACCATGCCCTGGCCAGAGCCACAGATGAGAAGGCCAAACGTGTTCGCATTTGCGAGCTCAGGCTTGAGCGCTTCACATACTTTGGCAGCAAAGTCGGGGTAATCGACCGACTCTTCATTGAACGTACCTTGATCTTGCCACTCAAATTGTGGGAACTTTTTGATCAGGTCCTGTTTAAGTTTGAAGCCGGCGTGGTCGGCTCCGACCCAGATTTTAACTTTGGCCATACGAATGTCTGGCAGACTACAAACTTTCTGGAGGGCGGTCACTCAATGTAGCGAGATGACGCGCCGATAAATTACTGATGGCACGTAAAGTTCAACATCGTCGCTGGGTCGTCAAAGCGGGCAGTCAAATGGTCGTCGCTGGCGGACCTATTTTGGTTCGCGCCTGGATGGCGCAAATCGCTCAGCTTCGTAAATCCTTTGGTATCGAAGTGATCTGGGTCACGTCAGGCGCGATTGCGCTTGCGGTGGATCGCACCGAGTTCAATAGCCGCAAGCGGAAATTGCCTGAAAAGCAGGCGCTCAGCGCGATTGGCCAGCCAATCGTGATGGATCTTTATAATCTCGCTTTGAATTCAACCGGCCTATTGGGTGCACAAGTTTTGCTCACGGCTGGTGACATGAAAGATCCCGTTCGACGAAAGAATTTGCAAAACACATTAGATAAATTGCTTGAGTGGGAAGCCGTTCCAATTCTGAATGAGAACGACGCGGTGGCAACCGATGAAATTCAGTTTGGTGACAACGATACCCTTTCATCTAAGATTGCGCATATGATGGGCGCTGAAAAATTGGTTTTGCTCACAGACGTCAATGGCCTTTACGATGAAGATCCAAGAAAAAATTCAAAGGCGAAATTGATCCCTTATCGCGAGAAGATCACGAAAGAAGATTTCAAGCGCGCTGGTTCAACGGGTGGAACTTCACGTGGCACTGGTGGAATGTACTCGAAACTACTTGCCGCTGAATTCGCTTTGAAGCACGACATTGTCACCCATCTTGTGCGTGGTGATTGGCCACAAAATCTTTTGCAAATCGCTGAGGGTGAGTTGCTCGGAACGCAAGTGGGCGGAAAACTTTTTTCGCAAACTAAGAAAGCCAAAAGATGAGTCAGAAACTTTCGCCGAAAATTGAAAAGCCATTTCGTGCTTTGCGATCGGCTTCTCGTGAATTGCGCCAGCTACCCAATGACGTCAAAGAAAAAGCGTTACATAATATTTCAAAAGCCATTTCGGCCCATGCCACTGAAATTCTCAAAGCGAACGCGAAAGATCTTAAGAATTTGCCAAAAGACACGACTGCCGCATTTCGCGACCGGTTGACTCTCAATGAAAAACGTCTCGATGGAATGATGGAGAGTTTACGACAGGTTGCGGATCTGCCGGATCCTGTGAATGAAGTTGTGGCGACTCAAACGCTGAAAAACGGTCTTGAAGTTAAAAAAGTTCGCGCACCACTTGGTGTGATCTTTATGATTTTTGAATCTCGTCCAAACGTCATTCTCGAAGCGTTTTCGCTCGCGTTCAAATCGGGCAATGCAATTGCGCTTCGTGGTGGGTCTGATTCAAAATTCACCGCGCAAGTTTTTTACCGCATCATGCGTGAGACTTTGCAAGCGTCAGGCGTCAGTGCCGATGCGTTCTTTGGTATGAACGATTACGATCGCAAATGGGTAGAGGTGTTGCTGAGTCGAAAAGATCTCATTGATATTGTTGTGCCCCGTGGGGGCGATCGTCTGATTGCCTTCGTTGAAAAAATCGCGGTGATGCCGATTATTAAAAATGATCGTGGACTCTGTCACACCTACGTAGACGAAGATGCCGATCTTGAGATGGCCGTGAACATTGTCAACAACGCCAAATCACAGCGTCCCGGTGTTTGCAATTCGCTTGAAACAGTTTTGGTACACGAGCGGGTGGCAGAAAAATTCTTACCGAAACTTTATGCAGTTTCACAAGCGCATTCCGTCGAATGGCATTGCGATAAGATGAGTCTTAAGATCTTAGGCAAAAAGCCAAATGTGAAAGCGGCTCGCGCGAGCGATTGGGACACCGAGTATCTCGATCAAATTATGAACTGCAAAATCGTTAGCGATCTCGATGAGGCATTGGCGCACATCGAAAAGCATGGATCTCGTCATTCAGAAGCGATCATTACGTCTTCAGAGGACAAAGCGCGCAAATTTCAGTCGGAAATCGATGCAGCGGCCGTTTACTGGAACGCCTCAACTCGCTTCACGGATGGATTTGAATTTGGCTTGGGTGGTGAACTCGGAATCAGCACTCAGAAGCTGCACGTTCGTGGTCCCGTAGGTTTACGCGAGCTCACCACGCCTCGATGGATCATCGATGGCGATGGTCAGATTCGCGAATAGTCTCATAACTCAATAGGTGTTGAGCGGTAGAATTTTTCTGGCTGATCACAAGCCGTGACATCGCGCTTGTTGAAAATACCGATCACGCGAATTGGACCGAGTTCAACAGGTTGCGGATTCTTGTCATAGAACAAGATAAGATCGGCATGACGTAGACTGCACGGTTCATGTTCGCTGTATTGCAGTTTAAAGCGGGCGCAAAACCGATCCCGAATCGGCAGATAGGTTCGTTGGCCTTGACTGATAAATTCAATCCGACTCGAGTGATCGTGCGTACACTTCATTGAGAGAATTAAAACGTTAGAAATACTTGCCGTGTCGGTATTGCGAGGCTTTCCCGCGGCGTAACAAACCGTTGAGGCCAAAAACACGAGCAACACCATCAATGTGTTTGTTTTCATAATCACTTTCCTTCCGTGAGAAGTTCGGGTTCGCAAGAGTTGAGATCGATCGTTGCAACGCTATTCATTCTTGCAGCAAAAGCTGCTGGAATATGTCTGTGATCGGACTCAGCGAAAAAAATAAATTCAATGTCTTCGAGGTAATGCTCTTTGGGCTTTCCACCTTCGTCGTTGAAAATAAATTTATGTTCATCAAGGATTTGAAAGATCGTTTTGATTGTCATCAAGGACCCGGCGGATTCAGATAAATCCGGCAGCACGAAAGCCAATTGCAGCGCTTTTCCGTCCTCGACGATTTGTTGCAGTCGCTGCATTAGAAGCTCGCGCATCTTCGTCGCACTAAAACGGGATTCGACCTCGAGGTGACTCAAGTGAATCAATTCATACGGCGTATCGGTGATCGTCTTCAACCTTTCAAGGATCCGTTGCCGATGCTCCTGCCGCTCTAGTGGAGCCAGTTGATTATCGGTCTCGAGTAGGAGTGTGGCTCCAATAGGAGAATGGGAGATCATGTCGCGTATGATCGGTGCGACGGCAATCGCATTCATTGCCGCCGCGAGATCAGCGTTTGATCCAAAGGACTCCTGCACTTTTTTTTCAATATCATTGATTTCGCCGCCGTAGTCTTTAGCGAATGTTGAGAACGACATTACGGCAACAAAGATGGCAAACAAACTGCGGTAGAATCTCATCGCATCTCCGGTTCACACATCGATATCAATTTGTGAGATTCCTGACCATGGCTTTAGAAAAAATCACTCGCACGGCAACGTGATCTAAGCGACGTGGTCTTAGCGTCGTCGACCGTGCAGCCAGGCTCTGCAGAATAAGACGGGGAATACCACCGACTCGCAAGCTTATGACTACGAAATATGCGATGAGATTTTGATGCGACTTACCGGACTTTTATTTTTAAGCGCCTTTTATACGAGTGCCGTTTTGGCTGCGCCTGCATGCGACGGCGTCGTCGACGATTTTCTCGAAAAATCACAAGCCATCTCGCAGGAGCTGAAGGCGAAGGGCTATCATTCTTTTGACGGAATTTCGGTCTCGGTGTTCGAAGAGACCGCTTCGTCAACCAACATTGAAGCCACCGGTTGGTTCGAGAGAGCGGAGCCAACGATTCCGACGCTTCTTCACACGGCGCGAAGTACAGCGCAATGGTCTTGCCATGCCCGTGCCTGCAAGATTCAGGTAAATTGCGATCTTTGGAACAAGTCCTCTCCAGATGCTCGAAAAGTGATTGGCATGCACGAGCGCTCGGGTCCTGCTCGCGTCAACGATCACAACTACCAGAACACGACTCGCATGTGGCTTTTGTCATTGCCAGAAACCGATCACATTCTAAATCCTAGTGAGAAAGCCAAGATTCGAGACGGCATTCGGTTGGCGGGTGGAATCACGGCTGTTGGTGGTGGCGGCGACACGGTTGGTGTTTCGGCAAAAGTGGCGCTGTTGAAAATGGATCTTCTTAAGATGAAGGGCTTGCCTGAATCAGCGGCGCGCCAAAAAGCATTCGACAATTTGCAAGCGGACTTTGAAATCAAGAATGAAATTCGTCGTGGACCTGAAGGGCACGAGCTGGAATCGTTTTCTGAAAGTCCGAGCTCCCGAGCAGATGATTTGAATCGATTCAATATCTGCAATGATTTCTTGCACTATCCGCTTGCGGAAAAGCAGGTGATTTATCGTGGTCTCGTCGCCAGAGATACGAAGATGCAAAAACTGTTTCCAGAGTTTTCGAATCTGGTTTCGTATTGTCGTCAAGCCACGGGAGAATCGCCATGAGTCGCGATCCGATTGTTGGCATTCTTCAATCAGGACTGAAACGCTTGAAGCAGCAGAATGAAATGGCCTCGTTGCGGTCATTGGCGTCGTCACTGCGTCTCTCGGGCTCCTATTTGAGCAAAGTTTTTCGTGGTGAGAGAAAACTCTCGCCAAAGCTTGTCGCGCCACTTGGCAAGGTGTTGCGATTAGATCATCACGAGATCAGAGAAATTCAGCGGCATATTCTGGCAGAACTTGAAGAACAGAAAATGTCGAAGCTGACCGGCGTGCGCACTGTGCAACATAAGAATTCAAAGATCACAGCTGAATATGAAGCGCTTGGCGCTAAAGATTTTTGGTTGTTAGAAGAATGGTTTCACTTGCCATTGTTGAATTTGATTACAGTTGAGAACCTTGATTCCGACGTCGCAAGTCTTGCGAGCCGTTTGAGTGTCACAAAAGAAAAAATTGAAAGTTCACTTCAGCGCATGATTCAAGATGGCTATGTGACACGAGAGAAAAATGGAGATCTCAAGCGAACTCACATGAAGGTCCGATTCCCAACTCAGAGATCGGATTTGCGAATTCGCACCTATCACAAGAAGGCCATTGAGAAGGCGCTTAGAACGCTTGATAGAATTCCAAGCGAAGTGGATTTCAAAGAACGTCTGATCTCGGGAATGGCGTTCGCAGCCAATCCCGAAAAAATCCCACAAGCCAAAGTCATCCTCGAAGAAGCAATGTTTCAAGCGGCTGAACTCTTGAGCGAAGGCGCATGCTCAGAAGTCTTTCAGCTGAACGTACAGCTCTTTAAGCTGACCAAGTAACATTCCATGAGTCCTTTCTTGGACGCACTTATTTTTGCCACCTATTGTGTTCTGAATTCTCAAACGCTAGACCCCGTATAACTAAAATTTGTTTGGGAGTTTTCCATGTTCAAGTTTGCTGTTGGTGCATTGTTATCTTTTGCAACTAGTGCTTTTGCGCAAGTCGATAAGACGCCGCCGGTTATTAGCGCAATCGGGTTTGTGAATTCAGTTTGGCAAGCGGGAAGTCGACAGAAGATCTTTGTTCATATGACGGACGATGTTTCGGGCGTGTCACGTCGTGCTCCCGATTTCATTGATTTTGATCCGTTGGACGGAGCGAAACCGCGGCCATCAGTCGTTGAGCCAAATTCGATTACGAAATTGCGTCACGAACGTGGCGACCTTTACTCTTTCGAATTCAAGGTGAGTCGCTGGCTAAAACCGGGCTCTTACGCTTTAACAAGCGTCAATGTCTACGATCGTGCCGGAAATAGCAGCCAGATCTATACGAACGATGACAAATACCAAACGTATGTTCAAGGCGGCGCTCCGACTCAAATTCCTGTGATTCAAGCACAGATTCAAAATTCTGGCGTGATTGATGTGACGCCGCCCCAGCTGCTTGATGTTTATCCGGACACCCCCAATTGGAAGTCAGGTTCGGTTCATAAGATTTACTTTAAATTGTCCGATGATGTTTCTGGCGTCCCTTCTGGTTACATCATGTACGATGCGATGGTTTCGTTGTTCGAGAAAAATGGCAGAAGGCTAGGAGCTTATCCATTTAAAGAAATCGTAAATGAGGGCCACGGGATTTACTCCGCTGAGTGTACGCTCTCGCCTTATCTACCGACCGGAGACTATCTGTTTCCTTACTTCATTATTGAAGATCGTGCGCGCAATATGCTCGTCATGGAAAAAGGAAAAGACGATGACGTGAATTATCATATCGAAGCCTATACGTTTCCCGAAACTCCGACGAAAATTCCTTTGCTCAAAGTTCATATCGAAAACACCGGCAAAGAAGATTTCACTCCGCCGCAGATCTTAGAGTGGAAAATTCCCAATAGGACTTGGAAGATTGGTCAGAAAAATCGTTTCTACTTTCGCGCGACCGATGATGTTTCGGGTTTTGCAAAGGGCTATGGGTCGCTCTTTATGTTCTCGGCCAGCATCACGACCGGCAATGAGTCGAGCATCGTGAAATATTTCTCGTTTAAGAAAAACGAAGTTCGCTCTGAAGGTCACGATTGGTACTCGATCGAAGTCACACCCGGTCGGTACATCCAAGAGGGAAATTATTGGATCGGCGCCTTCGATCTGTCAGACTCTGCGACGAATGGAATCGGCGTGAACTGCAATCGTCACGGCAGCTGCATCTACGAAGGCAAAGAAGAGAAGCCAGCGGGTTTGCCGCAATTAAAAATCCGAGTGGTTCGGTGATGTAACATAAGAGTTCAGTGAAGATTCGCAACGGTCTAAGTGGATTGGCGTAATCGTATTCAGGCGAGCGATTAAAGATGGCGGAATTTTAAGTCGCTCGAGCATCATTTTCTCCAATTCGCTGCGAGAAAGCTGCGTGATGGACTCGTTCATTTTAGGGGCGGCAGCAAAGAAAATGAAGTCGACGTTTTCGAGGCTATGTACGTCGCGCTTTCCTCGAACTCTCACGTCGTAAATGATCCGATAAATAAGTCGAAGCAACGCGAGAGAGCCAGGTGATGTTTCAATATCTGCAAGCAAAAAGGCAATGTGAATGGGGCGACCATTTTGTCGGCTTAAGATCTCAGCCAAACGATCTACGAAGAGCTCTTGCATTCGCTCGGGATCCAAGTTCGCTTTATTTTCCAGCTTGTTGAACGAAATGATAGAAAACGGAGTCTGTGAAATGGCGGAGAGTTTTTCAAGCAACGCCAATCGTGTCCCATCTTTTTCAGCGTCCGATAGATGATTGGATTCTTCGAAAAAAAATGAAGTGCTGAAGGGCGCGTAGAACAAAGTCTCTCGCTGGGCCGGCCCGAGAGCGACGAGGTACATAGTTCTGGCCAAAGGACTGCCCTGACCAAAAGTTTGCTCCACTCTCTGCGCAACAAGGCGAATTCTTTCGAACTTGTCTTCAGCGCGAGCAGTAACGGAAAGACATAGGCAAAGCGACGCCAAACCGAGTGTCAGCTTTTTCATCGGAACTCCGTTTTCTAATTTTTTTGATGCCCGACTTGTAACAGACGAGATGTTCAATTTGGAAACAGAATTATTTCTTGGTGTCGTTAGGAAATCGACGCGTTTCAAGCAGACACATCAGTGTGCGAACGCTTTCTCTTTCATGCGTGCAAGGCGAACAGACGTCGAATCGTCGTAGTAATCATAGGTTAATTCGGCCGATGCTTCGACTACTGGCCCATTTCCCAATTTGGATTCGACGATGTAGTGAACGCCTTGGTCGTCTTTGCGAACGTGCACAATTCCGGAGTGAGCGACCTCGTCGTCGATGTAGTAAAGCAGTAAATCGCCGTCCTGCGCATTCTGGGCAAGCCACTTTTCGAAGTTGAGTTGTCCAATACGTTTCACAGGCAACAAATCGAAAAATGATTCTAAGAATTTATCAAATGGAGCGTTTCGAAGAGCTGGATTATCTGACGGCGAGAGCTCCATGTTTGTTGATATTCCCGGAATTCCAGAGCGGAAGCAGGCATAGGCATGACAATTCATTCCGCCTGCATCAATGTTCCATAAAATTCGTCCGCCGCGTTTTTCAAATTTGAATTCTTTGAGTTCCTGAGCCCACTCCGTTTTCAGTGAGGAGTCTCTGTGATGCGATGGTTGTTTATCTAAAAACGCAACGCACTTAGTTTCACCAAAGCAAATGTACTGATAGTTCTGCCAGCCATCGTTTGTTCGGATTTTGTATTGGATCGTTAGTTTCGGATCGAGCTCGTTGAGCCATGGCTGGCAATTGGGTTTTGGCAGCAGAGGGTTTGGTTTGGCGAATGAATTGAGGCTTATAACAGTGAGACAAAAAGCGGCCAACAAGTGTAAAAACACTCGACGGTTCATTCGATCAGAATGAACGAGCCAGCTCTTAAAACGCCACAGAGTCATGGCGTTTTAGAATTGCAAAGCTTGTTCTATTTTAAAAATTAAACTCGACCAAAAATAATGGAAGCGTTGGTGCCGCCAAAGCCGAAACTATTGTTCAAGACGTAGTCGAGTTGGCGTTCGCGTGCAGTAAACGGAACAAAATCCAAATCGCAGCCTTCGCTTGGGTGTTCTAAATTGATCGTCGGAGGCACAACACCTGTGTTGAGCGCCATCAATGCAAACACGGATTCAATCGCGCCGGCCGCACCCAGTGTGTGACCCATGACGGATTTCGTGCTGCTGACCCAAACGTTTTTCGCGTGATCGCCAAGAACACGTTTGATCGCTTCGGCTTCAAGTTCATCTCCAGCTGGAGTGCTTGTGCCGTGAGCGTTGATGTAGCCAATCTTCGAAGCATCAATTCGTGCATCTTGAACGGCCAGAGACATCGATTGTGCAGCACCAGCTCCGCCCGGAGCAGGCGATGTCATATGATACGCATCTGAACTTGTGCCGTAGCCGCAAAGTTCGCCGTAAATGCGAGCGCCACGCGCTTTTGCATGCTCAAAATCTTCGAGAATCAACATGCCGCAGCCTTCAGAAAGCAAGAATCCATCACGATCACGATCCCATGGGCGGCTCGCTTCATGTGGACGATCGTTACGAGTCGACATTGCCTTCATCGCGGCAAATCCACCGATCGCAAGTTGTGTGATCGCTGCTTCTGAGCCACCACAAACCATCACGTCACAAAGACCTTTGCGAATGTATTCGGCGCCTTCGCCAATGGCATGGGCACCCGATGCACAAGCTGAAGTTGTCGTGAAGTTTGGACCTTTAAGTCCATAAGTCATGCTCACCCAGCCAGGTGCTAAGTTCGAGATGATCCCCGGAATAAAGAATGGAGTCAGGCGAGAAGGTCCGCGTTCTTGTAGAACGACATGATTCTTCTCAATCATCGGAAGACCGCCGATACCAACACCGATAATTGTACCGGCGCGAGTCGCGCGATCTTCAGGAATGCTAAGTTCCGCATCGGCTAGAGCCATTTTCGTTGCAGCCAAAGTGAAATGGATAAAACGATCCATTTTCTTTTGCTCTTTTTTAGGAACATATTCGTCGACGTTGAAGCCTTTAACTTCACCCGCAATCTGCGTATCAAATGCAGCGGGATCAAACGCAGTGATGCGTTCGATGCCTGAGCGACCGGCAACGATGTTTTCCCAAGTTGTAGCCAAGTTCAGACCCACAGGAGTGATGACGGACATGCCAGTCACCACAACCCGACGCTGATCTTTACCTGGACGAACGAAAATGTTCGCCATGGAAGACTAAGCCTTACCTTTGCCTTCGAGATACTTCGTTACGTCTGAAACTGTACGAAGTTTTTCTGCGTCTTCATCAGGAATTTCGATATCGAATTCTTCTTCCATAGCCATGACGAGCTCGACGATATCGAGGCTATCAGCGCCAAGGTCATCGATAAAAGATGATTCTGGTTTTACGCGCTCAGGATCAACACCGAGTTGTTCCTCGATGATCTTGAGAACTTTAGGTTGCAAAGACATGTTATTCCTCCGGTTTTCGTTTTCAATTTCCATACAAGTCCCCCTCTTATTAGTCGCTCTCCTAGAGAGCTCCTGGTTTCATTACATATACATTCCGCCGTTCACTTGCAGCACCTGACCGGTGATGTAAGTGGCGGCATCGCTCAACAGGAAGGCCGTGGCGTTGGCCACATCTTCAACCGTTCCAAGTCTTGCGAGTGGAATACGATTTTGAATCGCTTCCTTTTGTTTGTCATCAAGTGCATCAGTCATTTCTGTGACGATGTATCCTGGTGCGACACAATTGACTCGGATTCCGCGGCTGGCGACCTCTAAAGCTATAGCACGGGAAAATCCTTCGATACCAGCCTTGCTCGCAGCGTAGTTGCTCTGGCCAGCATTTCCCATCTGTCCAATAACGCTCGAGATGTTCACGATCGACCCCGAACGGGCTTTGAGCATGCTTTTCATGACGGCTTTCGTGCAGAGATAACCACCGCGAAGATTCGTCTGCAGCACTGCGTCAAAATCCTCATCCTTCATGCGGAGAAGAAGCTGATCGCGCGTGATCCCAGCGTTGTTGACCAAACCATCGATGCGGCCAAACTTTTCCAAAACTTGTTCCGTCCCGGCTTGCACCGAAGCGGAATCGCCCACATCCATCTTTACGACCATGTGGCCTTCGCCTTTCAGCGTACCAAGAACGGTTTCAGCGTCGGCTGGGCGGGAAGTAAAAGTGATCGCAACAGTTGCGCCTTTTTCGGCCAACTGTTTTGCGATGCCGGCACCAATGCCACGACTACCACCGGTCACGAGAATTTTTTTATTCGCTAAAATCACTTAAAGCCTCTACTTGAATTCAGTTTCAAGCGCCTTCAGATCTTCAATTGAATTGATATTGAATGTCCGAATGTTTTCGCTGTCAATTTTTTTGGCGAGTCCGGCAAGAACTCGGCCGCAACCGAACTCGATCATTTTTTGTGCACCCAGTTGTTTCAATTCCTCAACACATTCGACCCAGCGAACGGGAGAGGAAATCTGCTCAATCAAAAGCTGGCGTAAAGCGGAACCAGTTTTTTCTGGCTTTGCATGAACGTTGGCAACAATCGGAAATTTCGCGTCTGAAAACTGGATGTCATTCAGAACGACGGCCATTTTTTCTTCTGCCGGTTTCATCATTGAACAATGAAATGGTGCTGAAACCTTCAGCGGAATAAATTTGCAGCGCGGAGTTTCAGGCGCAAATAAATCAGCTTTAAAATTTTTCTGTAACCACTCGATCAGTTTTGCTTTTCCGGAAATAACGATCTGTCCAGGCGCATTGAAGTTGGCAGGCTCAACTGGTTTTTCGCCCGTTTCGCTCTCAACCCAAGCGCAAAGTTTCTTTGTTTGTTCAGGTGTAAGTCCCATCACGGCAAGCATTCCGCCTTGTCCAAGGGGAACTGCCGATTGCATGAATTGGCCGCGGCTACGAACAGCGCGAATCCCGTCTGAGAACTTCATCGTTCCAGCGGCAACGTTTGCCGCATATTCACCAATTGAGTGACCTGCGGCTGCGACCGGTTTGAAATCAACGAGTGATGTGAACACGCGATATGTCGCGGTTGAAACCAGCAACAAACATGGCTGCGTATTTTCAGTGAGTGCCAAATCCGCTTCGCTGCCTTCGAAACATAATTTTTTGAAATCCAATTTCAAGGCATCGCTGGCTTCTTCAAAAGTTTCGCGCGCGATTTGAAATTCGTCGTAAAGGAATTTACCCATTCCTGGGTGCTGGCTTCCTTGACCTGGAAATAATGCTGACCACATGGAGTTAGTACCTAAATAAAACGGAGCCGCTGGTGATCCCAGCGCCAAACGCCGTAAGGAGAATGTTTTGTCCGCGCTTGATGCGACCATCTTTGATGGCCTTATCAAGCGACACGATCACAGTTGCCGCTGATGTATTGCCCATGTCTTCGATTTCAACCACCATGCGCTCCATCGGGAGACCGAAGTGTTTTGCAACGGCTTCGATAATGCGAATGTTTGCTTGGTGAGGAACAACCCAGCTGACTTCATCTGCCGACATGCCGGCGTCTTTTAAGACGACGCTGCAGCAATCCGACATGGTGCGAACCGCGTGTTTGAAGATCTCGCGACCCTTCATTTTCACGTATTGAAGACCCTCGTCAATCATCGCGTGGCTGACTGGAATTTTCGAGCCACCGCCAGGAAGAACAAAGAGATCGCCGATTGTTCCATCGGCGCGAAGATCGATCGATAAAATGTCCGAGTCTTCATCTTCTTTCGAGCGCGAAAGAATCGCAGCGCCCGCACCATCACCAAAGAGGATGCAAGTGTCGCGATCTTTGTAATTCACCATATGATGAAGGTGTTCCGCGCCCACCACGAGGATGTTTCTGTACACGCCCGTTTTGATGAACTGGTCAGCAATCGAAAGTGCATAAACAAAGCCCGTGCAAGCAGCCGAAATGTCGACGGCCATGCAATCACGAGCGCCGAGTTTCTTTTGCAAGTTACAGGCAGTGTTGGGCATGATTTCGTCAGGCGACACCGTCGCAAACAAAATCATGTCGATGTCTTTGGGGTCTAACTTGGCTTCCGCAAGTGCTGTGCGAGAGGCGTTTAAAGCCATGTCGCTCGTGCATTCGCCAGGCGCAGCAATGCGACGAGCCGCAATACCGGTACGCTCACGAATCCATTGGTCATTCGTGTCGACCATTTTCTCTAGATCAGCGTTAGTAAGACGCTTCTCAGGCAGATAGTGGCCGGTACCAGTTATCCTTGAACGATAAAAAGTTTTAGCCACAAAGGGTTATTGCTGAGCAGTCACGACTTCGCGACCGTGATAGTAGCCGCAGGAAGCACAAAGATGGTGAGGTTTCGCCAAAGCGCCACAGTTCGGGCAGGTTTGGATACCTGGAGTTGTTAAGAAGTCATGGCTGCGGCGCATGTCTCGTTTAGCACGAGACGTTTTCTTTTTTGGAGTAGGCATAGCACAATCCCGATTGTTCGAATTTTTGTCTTGAAAAAACCGGCCCAGTCTTATTCATTGGGCTTTGAAAATCAACTCTTTAATTTCATCTTTTCAAGAATGGCAAATGGCTGATTGCGAATGGATTTCGCGTCTTTAGGATCGACACTTAACCAATCGCGCTGTACGCCGTCTTTGCGGTTCTCGCAGGCCTCTTCGCAGCCCGGGCGACCCAAGGGGCGCATTGGCTCGGCGATGGCGACGATTTCATGCACAAAATCGCCCACGTTTAAAACCGGAGCTTCGAGGTAAATTCCCTCTGGCTGGCTCGGGTCCCACTCACTCGAATGATTGGCTTTCGTATGTTGATCGCCTTTATCGAGCGGCGTTTCGATCACTAAAACCTCTTGGAATTTCTGAGTGACCGGATATTTGAAATCGATGGCACAAAGAGAGCACTGCAGATCAAGCGAGGTTTTCAGCTCGCCTTGCAGGTCATAGGCGTTCCCAATAGGGCGCACCGTCAGGCGAATGGAATAGTCATTGTCGTCGATCAACTCTTTTAAATCGTCGGTGAGCTCGCCGGATTCGCGAGAATAGTCGTATTCTCGGCCCTCTGGAGGCAGTTCTTTCAGTACAATGTGAGTGGGATTCAATCGCTTTTTCATGAGGCTCTGGTTTTAGAGCCATGCCGCATCAAAGGTCAATAACCAACCGCAAATAAAGTCTCAGAATGAGACATGTCTGACTCTTAAACAGGTGCGAACTCTAATAAAACATTGTTCAGATTTTGGACGACGCCAGAGCGCGAACACCCAGCCGTTTTTAGGCCGGGCTGGCAAGGGCGTTGCAGTTGCTTAAAGCCACAGTCGCATTGCTTGGAGAGAGGCTTATGAAACTGCAATTATTTATCGTCACGATGATCTTGATGTCGGCCGCAACCGCGCGAGCAGAAGGCAAAGAGCCTTTAAAAGTAAACTTCAATCAATTGATTGATGAAGGTCAGCACGATGATGCTGTCACTAATAAAGATCTATCGGGTCACTACAGCGCTGAAAAAGATCCGGCCGCTGAAGAAGCCGCGGCTCAACAGGCGGCTGAAGAAAAAGATGACTCTAAACGCGTGCATGATTTCGTTACATTTGAAGTGATTCAGATGAAAAAAGACAACGTCGCGGCTGAAGAAGAAAAGCCGACAGTTAAGAGAACTTACAATAGCGTAGGAGAACCACGTGTGGCCACTTTGCCAGAAGTCGAACTGATTCCTGCGAAGGCGCGCTAACATTTTGATTTTGTTTTTAAAGATTCCATAGACCCCCATACCCCCTATGGATGATCCACTCGAGCCGGCTTGGCCCCACACCAAGACCGGCTTTTTTTATTTCCCGCTTCGCTATATAGAAACTGCCATGAGTTGGACGATCGAATCCCTGCCGTGGGACCAATTTGATGCCTCGAAAGTGAACCCCGATCTCTTGGCGTATGCGAAGGCTGCCAGTCTCGTCGAGGCCAATGGTTACGTATATATCGACTATTTAAGTAAACTGTTTCCGGATGACCTGGCGATTCGTAAAGACATTGATTCATGGGGCTGGGAAGAAACTCGGCACGGAAAAGCTTTGCGGGCGTGGGCTGAAAAAGCCGATCCAAATTTCAATTACGACGAATCAATGCGCCTTTATAAGGAAAAATTTAAATTCCCTGAAGCACCGATTCGCGGCTCGCAAGCGATGGAGCTCGTCGCGCGCTGTGCGATTGAGACGGGCACAAGTTCGTTTTACACGGCGATGCGCGATGCGAGCGAAGAACCGGTGTTTAAAGAACTTTGCCGGCGAATCGCGGGCGATGAGATTCGTCACTACAATTTATTCTATGGCTATCTCGAAAGACGCTACGGCAAAACCGCGAGTCGTTGGTCGCGTCTGAAAATGCTGATCAAACGAAGTCTTGAAGTCACTGACGAAGAGCTGTGTTTTGCTTACGCGGCTGCGAACTTAGGTGAAGTAAAACCTGAAGAGCTTCCGACGTACGCGAAGAATTACTTGAACTTTATCGCTGGGATTCTCGAGGCGCACCATTTGAAACATGCGATGTCGTTAATGGCAAAAGCCGCGGGCTTTCACCTGCGTGGCTCATTCGCGCAAGCGCTCGCTGTGATTTTTCATAGCGTTGTGCGCCTGCGGATGAAAGTTACCGCGCTAATGGAGGGTCAAACGGCAGCTCGAGTTGAGACTTAAGACAGAGTTCACGATCGATTTTCTTTTCATCGCAAATTTGCAGCAATATCGTTTGGAACTTTTCGAGCGACTCACCCTTTTTTAAGCGTTCTGTTCCAAACGGAAAAACGAGCAAATCATAGAGGGTCGAAGAGGCCAATCCTTTTGCGACTGGATCTTCTTTTCCTCGAGAAGCATAGTATTCGATCGCTTTATTTCGATTCTCAAAGGCGAGATCAACCATTTTTCGCATATAGAACCGTGCTTTGAGGTCTTGCGTATCATTTCCGTTGATGACAACGCGAAGGAAGGCTTCAAAGGCTGGGTAAGCAATGCGGTTAATGTAGTCTTGTTCATAGTAAACGCGAGGTTTTCTACGCCCAAGAATTCTCATATAAGGATTGCTCGCGTGTCGGACCTCAGTTTCCATTTCGGCATTAAGGGCTCTGGTCTCGCCCTCAAACACATATTCAGGCGTGATGACGATCTTCGCTAGCTCTCTACAAATCTCTCTGTGTGTGAGATTTGTCGTCGCTTTCAATCGATCATAGTGTTCTTTCCACATCTTAAAGTGCTCGAGCTCATGAACGAGAATCGAAAGCGCGTAACTCTGAGTTAAATCGATCGCGATGTAAGGCGTGTAGGGTGCCGAATGGTAATAAAAATCGTTTTCGATCGGATCGTGAAAGCTCAACCAAAAGTAAGCCGGTTCCCAAGAGTGACGAACCGCCGTTTGATCATCACGAAAGGAATAGGCAAATTCGCGCAGAAGACGGAGTTGACCACCCATTGAGTGAATTTGATCCAAGATATTTTGCACAACCAGGTCATCGACCGACATGTACTCGGCAACTTCCTCTTTCCAGTTGGTTGTGCCGTTGTCTTCGTCGTCAGGGAATCTGTTGGTAATTTCTCGCGGGAGCAGACGTCTTAGAACAGCTTTGGTCGGTAGCTGGCTTTCTTGAAGCGCCAGTGGATCCACGGTTGTCTGGCTCAGCCAAACTTTATGGTCGTTGGCGAACTTTTCGAGTTCGCCGCCTTTGCGAAGTCGATAAGGCGTCGCTAAATGCTTTTTTATTTCATCAAGTTGCAGTTTCAGTGTTTCAAATGGATGGGCCAGATTTCCACTTGCATAGTCGAGGAGGAGCGAAATCGTTGGATAGGATTTGCCGTCAAGAGCGTAAATAATTTCTCGCAGATTCATTGAAAGACTACGAGCTCGGTCCTGTGCGGCCGGCGACACCTGACCAGTTTTTTCCGTCACAAAGATGTCGTTTTCAAGGTGCAGGATTTGATCAAGCGCGACGGCTGCGACGTGGTCGTTATTTGGACTCAATAATGACTGTTTTGTTCCGAAGTCGTTTGCATGTATGAATTTTTCGACTTCACCACCCCGGCGAATTTTCCATGACGACACAATATGCATCTTTATCTGTGCGAGTTGCATCGCGAGATGGTGCAAAGGTTCAGACGGATGACCAGACGCTAGGTCGAGAAGACGTGCGATTGTTGGCACATAACTCTCAGGCAAATCAGCCATGAGTCCTCGCAGGTTATACGACAAATCACGCGCCAGATTTTGACTCTCGGACGTCACCTTGGCGTCTTTCAGCTTTTCGATCTGAACTTCAAGATCCGTGATTTGTTGAAGAGCGAGGGCCGCGGTTCGATCGGCACTTGCAATGGCAAGAGCATAGCGATCATCAATTGGCTTTTCCTTTTGACCATTCACCGGATGATCAGCGACGACGAAAACGCCGGCGTAACCGCCGCCAATGGACGTGTTGTCACGAAAATCGTTCTCAGGAGATGTTCGTCCTAATACCGAGTTAACGCCGCCATCGACGCTACCGTAACCATCCATCACGAGGTAAAAGCGAATTCCCATGTTGGCTTCGAATCGTTTGAGGGTTCCGTCTTTAGACTGCGTGATGCGCGGTACGCTGA
>Ga0105239_10003516_pt1 | contig 19183 bp, 14 predicted proteins | sample KBSC44metaG_FD_92761 | JGI IMG/M metagenome (GOLD analysis project Ga0105239, IMG submission 92761) | Corn rhizosphere microbial communities from Kellogg Biological Station, Michigan, USA - KBS C4-4 metaG | ecosystem: Host-associated > Plants > Roots > Rhizosphere > Soil | place: Michigan, USA...
ACCTGAATATGGCCAGGATGAAGAGCACATTTGTTCAGTTGATTATGAGTATACAAGAGCTGCCTTACGTCAATCAACCATCTTCAAATCGATTCACTTCCGCTTGGGCGACGCTTTGGTCGCTCAGGAGAAAGTCGGGGATTATGAGTCCTTTGAGCTCGATGATGAACAATGGGTCATCGAGAGCCAACGACTCTTCAACACATCCCTTGCACGCATACAGTATGACGCGTTCGATATTGGCATTGGGTCCGGGCATGAAAAAGATACCTACGAACGAACAGATCCAGTCTGGATCACGGGCAACGACATGTGTAACACGTACAAATTCCAGCTCCCACCAGACTATGCGAACATCAATGTCTGGCCATCCATTTTTCTGCTTTTGATCCCACCAGCCCTTCTGCTTCTGTCATTGCAAACTCCCCGCCATTTCACAGACTCCCAGAAAGCCCATTTTGGAGGCAATTGGATGGTCTTCGATTTGTTGTCATGGGGAATCGCTATGATATTGTACTATCTGATCATGTTGTTTTGTTGCCTCTTTTGGTATTGGCCGAAACGGGCCTTTGCTGTTGTACGAGAGTGGCACAATCAGTGGCTCAGCCAACGTCAAAGTCAACAACAATACATGCATCCTCCGGGGCCCTGAAAGCATCCGCCTCCTCTAGAAAACTGCGGGATCTGTCCTTGAACTCTTCAAGCAACGATTCCTAGGACAGCAGCCTCTCCCAATTCCATCCATCACATTGAATTATTCGTAAACAAGATCCAGAACGGCCCTGTGTCGCATCGAATAGACGCAACGGACACCAAGACCAAGACGGTCCGATGCGTACCCGAGCTCTCCACAAGAAGGAGCAAGGCTCCTAGGTTGTTTTTGAATCTCGGCACTCCGATTAGGTTGATAAAAGTAATCAGCTTTCTCCGGAGAGCATGGATGATGATCTAGGGAGAACGTCCTCATAATGTCTTCCAACGAAGGGAAGAGGATGGACAGCCAATCTACATTCTCTCCTCAGGCGATGCTGCTTTACCCAACAATGGTATAGGAAATTTCCAGAGTCCAATCTCGTGTGTGGCATAATAAATCCGCCAGTCGCTCGATAGAGGACGATTTATATTCTAACAGAGAGACACAAGGTGGCCAAAGCCAATGGCAGCTGACATATATTTTTCCGCCTCCTGCATTTATTCAGAATAATACCGATAGGATTCTGACACCGCCTAAGCAAAGTGACATGACCGTAGCGTACACAATCGCCTTATCTGCATTCAAAAACAACGTACTTGTTAGGACGAAAGTGGCATAAAGATAAATCCCCACAGCGAGGGACTCGATGATAGCTTCGAAGCACCGCCAGCTCCTGAGACCAAAATTCGAGTGCATAACGACGCGGACTGTGACATAATCTTGTCCGTAGGTCGTAATGGTATCGGTGCGATGTGTTGTGGCGGTTAAATGCTCCCGCTCCCCCCGTTCGGGCTGTTGAGGCCGTTTATTCGACGAAGAAATTGTGGTCATTGTACTCGTCACAGCGATGTCGGGTGTATTATCTTGACTTGCCCGTGACGGCGACTCGACCCAGTCTGCAAAACGGTTTGGCCCGAAACGATAAGGAAGCCCCATCAGCTGTATCAGACTGTAGGTGCGGGCTGGATCATTAGTGATAAAAACCACAGCTGATTCTTTCATCAAGTGAAGTAATCCGACAGCGAGAAAGATCCAAGCAAAGCAGGCAAGTGGCATACCGATACAAGACGCAGTTAGCTCAGACGTATGAAACCTCCAGTGAGGGCGTAAGTCACGGCATGGGTAGCAGAGAGACTCGCCAGCAGAATAACAAGTACGTATATTCACAGCGCCATGGTATCATGGTAAAGCTGTTTACCACCCAATTTTGCCACAACATGATGCCAGCCAATGCCAAAATAATAACATCGACCATAGCCTTCCCCAGGAGATTAGGCCACTTTCCCGTACTGGGAGCTGGCAGTGGTACAGTCCATTCCCGGATGCGAGGTTGAAGTGGGTTTGGGTTTGAAAGCTGTGAATGTAATGGCCTCAACTGACGGAATAGACCGCTTAGCAAACCGATACTGAAGCAACAAGTTGCCAGAGCTCGATGGGGTGATACGAGAGCAAGCTGCACAAGTTCGAGGGGCGGTGAGCCTGAGAGAGAGTAAGAGTTAGCTGTCGATGGGACGACAACATTGAACCAGCTACCATAGAACCCATCATTTGAAGGCCATAAAGGAGACTGGGGATTCATCCGAGGATTGGGGCACGGCTTAACTTACCAATGAGGGCTAGAATAGTCGGAAGAAGAGCTGCGATACTCGTTCCGCAAGCCATGCTGGCGATCAATGCCTCTGAAAGATTTTTGTACACACAATCGATGGCATCGGAGCATACTCCGAATTGAAAACTCTCTGGCCAGGTGATATTGCATGCCCAGTTGGCATTTACGAACCTCATGTCATTTGATGGACCGATCGAGCGTCTCAGCGCAAACACCGGTAGGATGAGGGCGAAGATGGCGACGTAACGGAGCGTGAAGGCAGGCAGACAAGCCATCGTGGTCTCTTGGCCTGACCTAGAGCAGAAAATAAAAGCTCGAATTCAAAATACAAGGAAGAGTGGCAGTAAGCAAAGAGGTTCAGTGCGATGTCGTATGGTTCACTACGGCCTTACTTCGCATGGCCACGCAGGCACAAGCCTGTATTTGATAATTCGGGAACATTGATAACTGGACTGGTCTGCGTATATTTGCATGCCTCATTACACCCGATGGGGCTGAAGAAGGACATTTTATACTTGACTGGCCAAGTTCACTGGGGCTTTGCAGCGGAGAGAATCAGCAGATATTTGATAATATTGAAACACAGTACTCCCCTGCTTGGACTTGAACAGCGACCACATCATGTCCGGAGCATACGAAAAGCCTCAGAGACTTGTAAGTAGTCGTATAGGTCAAGGCCTACCTATTCACACCTCTCACGGAGTGACGGCGTTCTGCGTCGCTGGGGGTTTGGTGGGCGAGGCAGCTTCGGGCAGGCTCTGCTGTATCTCTTCCTTTTGAAGTAAATTGGGTTCGTACTCGTAGAGCAGAACAGTGGCCGTTACTCGTAGGGTTGAGCAAGTCGGAGTTGGCGGCGTGCTCACTCACTCCTCTGTACTCCGTACAAGTTCTCATCCCTGAACCTTGCTGGCATCACATCCGCCAACCGAGCCCTACCTTAGGTGCCCTTCAAATGGACATAGCCCTAACGCCTAGACAAACGGACAAAAACGACAAGCGCCAAATTCAAGACTCAAATCAGGACTGAACTGGCAGGCGCCGCCGGATCGAACCACATCCGGAGATGGTTAATAGTGGTTGGCGGATGCCTCGCACTGGCATCACCATCATCACTGCCTGTGGTTGGCCGACTAGAATTCGTTTGGATCTAGATCGATGGCGATACGGCCTGCAGCCTATGACGCCTCCAACGGAGGGGAGGGCACAGGGGAACAGGGGACCAGAGGACCAGAGGACCAGAGGACCAGAGAACCAGAGGACCAGGGCACACCCCATCCTCAGCGCTTGGCTACCCCACGTTTATACCGACTTTTATCTGTCTCGGCAATCTCCCGATTTCGGATTCAGGTCCAGCCTCGCCTTCAGATTGGCTGGTCAAAATGTCACTTCCTAGGCGAACCACAGGCTATGCACATATCCAACTGGGATGCGATACCAGTAGACTGGGACACTGCGAAAATTTGAGGCTGTGTGAGTAAATTGGAGAACAAGCGCAGGATTCCTAACTACGAGCAGTACTCTATCCACAGGCGATGCGATGCCACGAGTGGGTTGTGTACCATGCATGTGTCTGTGTAACAAGAGAAGGGCGGAAAAGGGCGAAGGGGTTCCAAACTACCAGTTCCAATTCCAATTCCAATTCCAATTGGAACTGCACTGGAAGTACTAAGGGATGAAGGCTACAACATTTGCTGCGCACGCTATTATGCCCTTTCTTTATCCCTTTGACGGATATCCCCATGGGCCATGGGTGACTGACCTAGCCTTGCACCCTCTTGACCGCCCTGACTCAACCCTTCTCAAGGTGCATGTGCATCTCATCTTGTTGTTTTGTTATTAATTATTAGTTATTAGCTATTTGGTATTTGGTATTTGGGAAATACCCATCTGTATCCCCATACATACCAGAGTCGTTTCGAGGGTTCTCGATGGCCCAGATACAGAGCTCTGAAGAGTTGGAACTGCTTCGAAGAGGCTCGTCCGACTCAGCACACTCTTCCAACATCTCTGATCATGAAAATGACTTTGAATACAATCTATCGTCGCCGCAGTATTTTAGGCAGCACACTTTGGGACAGTCTTGGAAGCCCTGGGTTGCCCTTTCACTACGGCTTGCGCACAAGAGTTGGACCTCCTTGCGTTATCGGCACCAGCACTCCTCACGTCGACGACATCACGAGACCCGACGACATTGGACACACGCTGCCATTACGGTGGCGGTTATCGTCCTGCTCCTGATTTTGACCTCTATTTTCCGGCCCTCGTACACTCATCTCCCAGAACACTACAAAATATTAGAGAGAAGGTGCAGAGGGTCTCAGACTCCTGGCCGAGGAAACGTCAACAACGAGAAGGTCTTCATTGCTTCTACCTTGTATGACCACAATGGCCTCTTGGTCGGAGGAGAGTGGGGCAATGCAGTGGAGGAATTGGTGCAGCTGATCGGCCCAGAAAATGTCCATCTCAGCGTGTATGAAAATGATGCCGATGAAGGTGCCGAAAAAGCTCTTTCTGCACTAGAAGATCGAGTTAGATGTGAGTGTCCTTCTAGAAATGTCCATCTCGGATCTAGGATGTAACCCTCACATGTGATCTCTTTGCAGGCAATGTATCCCTCATATCAGAACACCTCCCATTCGAAGATATCCCCAACATCACTATTCCAACTGGTGGGAGTCGGCTGAAGCGCATTGCCTTTCTTGCAGAGGTTCGAAATCGGGCGTTACGACCTCTTTCCGAAAGCCCGTCGAAGTTTGATAAGCTTCTGTTCATCAACGACGTCATCTTCAATCCTATCGACGCCGTCCAACTACTTTTTTCCACCAACATTGATACAAGTGGACGGTCGCAGTATGGTGCGGTGTGTGCGTTGGACTTTATCAGCCCTTTCAAGTTCTATGATACGTTTGCGACTCGAGATCTTGAAGGATATTCCATGGGCGTTCCGTTTTACCCCTTTTTTACCAATGCTGGCAACGGTGCGAGTCGGCAGGATGTCCTGGCGCAAAAGGATGCAGTCCGAGTACGATCTTGTTGGGGGGGCATGACTGCTTTTGAAGCGAGCTGGTTCAAGGGCGGCAATGATGGCCAAGACAGCAGTGCATCTAGACGAGGAGAAGATAAGAGTAATATCGGAGGCATACAAATTTCGCCTTTACGCTTCCGGTACGAATTGGATCCTTTCTGGGACGCTTCGGAGTGCTGCCTCATCCATGCAGACCTTGCTTATCTTCGGCGCGGCGTCAATGCCGTAGATAATGATGTTGGGATCTATACCAATCCTTATGTCCGAGTTGCGTACGACTCGGGAACCCTTGGTTGGCTTCCTTACACCCGCCGAATAGAGCAACTCTATTCACCGATCCAGAACATCGTCAACTTCATGGCCGGCTTGCCTTTCAATAATCCGCGGAGACTCGAGGAACCTGGCGACGAAGTCATAGAAAAGGTCTGGAAATACGAGCAAGAAGGAGACGCGAAAGGTGGCCTACCAACAGGTTCATACCATGACACCAGGAGGATATCTGGACCCGGGCGATTCTGTGGAAGGAGGGCCCTGTCTGTACTAGACCCTGATGCTGAGGAAGGTGAGAAGAGGTGGAAGAACATTCCACTTCCACCTCTTCCGTCAGGCTGAATGGTTTGGGATACTGAGATACTGGGACGCTCATGATACTCGCCAAATGTTCAACACCTAAGACTATAATCATAATAATAGCGGCGATTCCTTATGGCAATAGAGAGCGATGATTCGTCCCCTATGGTGTTGGTTTGGAATGTTTTTCTTACCGCTCATACTCACGAATCTCAAATCTCAATATTTCAACCTCTAAACAGGAGAGTATTAAGTAGTGAGGACACCTTTGATATAGCCTAGACAACCCTATGTCTAGGGCGCTTGCAGTTGCTCCGCAGTTTGTGAGCAATGTTTCTTCTTGGAGAAAATGATTTCCCATCGCTGTCAATCAATCAGCACGATGAGATTGGTATTGGCAGTGTTCTGAAGAGTTCAATTTCGAAGAACACGAAACAAGGCAGAGAGGATGGCTTTGGCTAAAGCACTTGACCACCTGGGGATCGAAGATGATAGAAAATTGCTACATGCAAACTGAACAGACGTGTGATTCCTACAGCGAGAGTGCGATACCGCGACCCCTCTGGTCGCAGGCTGGGCGTGCCGCCGCTTTCGACGTCTGTAAGAAACACCTTAGTATATTATTGAAATACTCTTTTCGTGGTGGCACGTGGCACCGTTGTTCTCGGCTCTTGTTTGGTGGTCCAGACTCTACTTCAGCTCTCGCAACATTTGACTATCCTGTCACTAACGCGGAAGTTAATTCCTCGGCAACGTCAGCTAACTTTTAAATAGTTCTTCGGGTCGTCCATTAGGATACGTCGGTGGCGCGAACTAAGGCCATGGAATATTTATTCCTGATCCATGCTCCTCATGTCATCGTTAATATATTGGCCATTGCCCATAAGGGTTGAATGGCGGATCAATCGGATCAGTTCGCGATGCGATGGCTAACCTCTGGGGTCAATAGGTTAAGGATGCACATGAGCTTTGACCACCCTCCATGGCAGACGCCCAGCCCTCGGAGGACACGAGCGGGACTCCAAACGTGTGGTTACTATTGCTCACAGATACCCTAAGATACGGGTTCGCTTTGACCATGTCTGAGGGAAGGAGACACTGTCAGGACACCTCGAGCAAACCCCTCGAAAACTGTTATAAGTCGAAGGCAGCCCATGGGAGCCAGCGCCTCTAGCTTTCCCTGCCCAATTTCAAACCCCTTATGTAGCGATTGGCTTCAGGCATTTACTTTGATCGAACAAATCTTTTCGAAACATCTCCAAGGTATAAATCCAGTTGAACCATATATCCATCCCTGCTGACATGAGGAGACCAGCACCCCATCGGCAGAGATGTTCCGCGGACGACGAAGCCCACTTTTGGGAGCCGCTGTGGTCTACGGGGCGTCCAGGTCAGGGGCCCGAAGAGGCATGCAGGTGGAAGCAGAGCGTCAGGCGGCCATGGAAAGCCAGGCCCTACAAAACCAGGCTGCGTATGAGGCCCAGCGAGACCGGGAGAACCAACGGAAGGCGGAAAGCGACAAGCAGAAGCAGGAGGCTCTGGAGAAGGAAAAGGAGCTTGCCCGGAAGGAAGCCGAGTTAGAGGCAAGGGAAAAACAACTGAACAGACCAGATAACAGGTATCTCGCCCCGCCTGCATATGGTGGACTAGATGTTTTATTCTGTACAAGATGCGGAAATCAATGCAAGGTCGGCGACAAGTTCTGCGGCGGATGTGGAACCAAGTTGCCTCTGCCAGAGGAACTCGTCAAGTGAGAGAGAATCGAATGGCGAGAGATTCAATGGACTATACTACGGTACAAGGGTTTTGTTTCCATCTCATCTACCTTGGTCTTAACGCCGTGCACTGCCACTGCCAAAGCGCCTGCAGCTAGTAGGCGAGTGGTAGATAGGCTAGAGATTAATAATATAATATTTACAAGGTCTACCTACATACCCCAGGTCGCGGAACTGTACTGGACCGTTAATTAATGGCTGCCATGGTCCAAACACGTCGACCGGTCGACTTCTACTGCCCAGTTCGCACGAGAGCCAACGGAGCCAACGATCAAATATGATCGCAATAAACGAGAACCTAGACTCCAAAGAGGCTGGATTTGGGTGATATTGGGATGACAGCGTATTGGGAAAGTGAGTTGGGTTGGGAAGCTACAGCAGGTCTGTCTCGGAGTGATTGGACTACCCGCTCGTCCACTTCAGCCTGTCAAAACTGGCCTCCGTTATTATCCTCTCGATCTTAGTTCACCAAGAGGAATTAGTGGTGTTAGGATCGCCGAGTCGCTCTAGGGGATAGTGGTTGAGCATAGGGAAAGAATGATGTATCGTAAAATGTTTCAATTCATGTGCTGACACGCAAACGGCCTTTAACAACGCCAGACGCTTGCAATTCATGCTGATGTGACCAACAACCAACAACTAAGGCTACAGCATATACGGTCATCGGCGAGCGTTGTCACTCGTAACACTTCAAATCGCTCCACTCCTACAGCGCTGGCTCGAAGCCCTCCTCTTCATACGCCGACAACAGCTTTCAGGCTCAAAGCCTCTAGAAACGCGCCGAGATCTTCCTTCTTCACCTCGACGATACTGTGGTCAAAACTGTCGATTTTGACTCTGGCATCTGTCTCTTCCACGACTTCTTGAAATGCAAGACCGAAGCGGTTACTCTTGCCACCGCCCCCTGTCCCCACGATCACATAGGTGCCTCGTTCCTCATCCAGCGCTGCAAGTACCAAGGGAACAAAGGTGTTGTTGATCGAGTCATCTGCCTCTCTGTCACGCTCATGAACGGAGACCGCCTCGCCAACCCATAGTGCAAGTTTCGCAAGAGCGCCGGGCGAGTTTGCAAACAACCTAAGATCCGGTCCATCTTTCACTACACCCATACGGAATGCACGTAGATGGCGGATTTGGTGCTTAACAAGCAACGATGAGCCGGTTCGCAGGATAGAACGGAGAAGATGCTGAGCTTGCGGGATGGAAGTCAGGAGCTGGGTCGGGTGGCTAGGGGCGAGTGCATCGTAGGCAGCGAAGAAGCGCGGCACAAGAGCGAGGGAACGGGGGTTTAGGGTCGAGTCTATAGGCTGTTGGGACTGCGATGGTGTGGGAGCGGATGTAGACATGTTGTTAAGACCAAGCGATGTCGATGATTGAGGCCCGACATCAAGGATAGCACCTAAGATGAGGCCAACATCAACAGCGGAAAGTTGTGCTTTCCAACCCCAGGATCGGATAAAGCCCCAGCCTTCTTGATCATAGGTGAAGTATCCAGCACCCGTGGGTACGAGATCATCCAAGCCATATACAGGTGCATACTTGAGTAGCCGCTCTCGTAATGTCTTCTTTAGGTCCATATCCATGTGGGTATAAGTCTGCTTGCATTGGCTCAGACTCACGCCCATCTTAGCCAAAAGTTTATGAAGTCGTTTGACCCCGGATTCGTTCCAGATCTTCAATCGTGAGGCAAGATATGGAGAATGTAGCATGCTATCATACAATGACCAATGTCTGAGAAGCAAGAACCTAGGGTCCGGGGTTAGACGGATAGAGGTATCGCTGGGGGAGTTGACCTCAGATCCAGGCGATACCGATGGAGACTGGTCCTTAGGCGGTGGATTTAATCGCCTAGTCTCATCTCGCAAAATTGCATAAGTTTGGCGGGAACGATTTGATCGCCATGAATGATGCTGTTCCTCGGCAGGCTCTGGTTGTGTTGACTTGCCGAAGCCCGTAGATGTGTGTCCATTGAGCTCGAGGGATGTCACGCCAACGATAGCCAGCCACAATAAGTCGTTGTCCTCTCGACCCAGCTCGGACGCTAAAGAGTAGGCTAAGGTTGAGATAGGTTCTGAATAAGTCGTGCCTAGGCTGTTGTACTTTTGTAAAATCGTTTCATGATTTCTTCGCAGTTTCCTCAACCGTTTTCGTAGCTGTTTCGCAGTCGCTTGCTTGGGTGAATTAGATTGGGAAGTTGGAGAGGTTGGTTGGGAGGATGTAGGAGTCCTGTTTTGCGGAGTAGAATTGATAGAGGAGCCAGAATTTGCCCTTCTCCGCTGGCGAGGCCTCTCGTCAGCGTCGTCACTGTCGGACGCATTGCTATCCCCGTCGGACCAAGATTTCCTCTTTTTCGACGTTGGGCTTCGTTCTGTGGTTGTGGCTCCGTCGTCTTCATCCTCCGCATCCCCATCCTCACTGTGCTCGTCCTCGTCGCTATCCGAGTCTACCTCAACTTCGGGCATTTCGGAAAGGGCACAGTAAGCGTTCCGCTCGGGCTCAAGGTCGTTTGATATATCTCCGTCGTCGAATACAATAATGCCTCCTTTCCCTGGCTTGTACGACCTTTGGATGCATCCTTTGTCCACGCCCGGAATCCTAGGGACCAAATTGTCCCCTTGTGCTTCTAATGGCATGCCTCCAAAGACATTAGACAGATTGCATGGCCGCCTGGCATCCAGAACCCAGACTTCCACTCCACACATGGTCTCAGCAGAGTCTTCCGTCTCGAGTCCAAGCAGGGCGCCCAGGTCAACCAGTCCACCTACACCAAGACATATGACCACGCCTCCAGATCCCCCTTCAGTTGTTTTCATTGGCTGGACGAGTTCCTCGCCGGCTTTGGATAGATCTGCATATCCAGAGACTGGCTGAATTTTATGAGGGATGTAGTCGCGCTTGAGCAATGAGGCAAGAATTCGGCACGCGCATAGTGAATCGGGGTCGAGAGACACGAGAAGTAGGACAGGTGGTGATAGAGGGTGATGTGAGCGCACGAGATTTGTGTAGAGAAGCGATATCAGGTTGCGTGGAAGATACATGTCGTCTTTCTGGTGTGGATTCGGTGATCATATGCACACGCAGCCTGAGACATGAAGACAACCAGTGTTTGAGGTATCAAATCAGTATGAAGTCAGGTATCAAGGTACAAGTTGGCCCAGATCTCCAAAGTTTGGTTCACGTCGCAGGGCCAGGAACGCGTGTGGCTAGCCTGGTCACGTGTCGCAATTGCCAAGATTTCGCGTTTAAGGCCAATCATAGTCCAATGACATCACCAAGATTCGGTCTATCACGTGATAAAGCCCCCCCTTCCGATACTACTCACGTGAAACAGAATCTCCATCCCCCGCGAAATCCAAATCGTCCCTAATTGAACACGGCTTCGTTCCTCAGCAGCTCTCACTTCCCACCACCCCTTCCCGACATAACCCATATTTTTCACTCCTTTCGCGCTCCCATACTTCATACCTAGTCGCACAATGGAAGCGCAAGTGCTGACACCACTTAACGCCTTCGAAACGCACCTCAACTCGCTAGTCACATCGCTCACGCAAACCAACACGTACGCAAACGCACCGCAGATCGCGCAAACGCTGCTCGACACGGACGACGAGCTGACCAGCTCGCTGAATCTACTCCACCGGCACCAGCAGAACTATGCACGGATTCTGAATCTCCGCGCCGAGGTTGCAACGCTCCAGGAGCAGTTGAAGTCGACGATCCGGCAGTGCGTTGCTCTTAGGGATGACGTTGGGCGCATCCACCCTTCGATCCTGGCTGGTGATTCAGAAGGCGAAGATGATGAGGACAACGAGGATGCGAAAGTGGCGGAGGTCGATTACCATACCCTCCTCACGTTCGCTGCAAGGATAGGGAAGCACAATGCGGTGGCGGCTAGAGAGGCGGAGGCCGAGTCTCGACGGTTCAAGATCGCGTCAAGAGGCAGAGAAAACGCCACGGGTACGCCTGCGACAGCCAATGGTGTTCAGGACGCAAGCACGGCTTCGGCTGCGGAGAACAGGACAGGAACGGACGAGACGACCGCAGAGATCGAGCGGATCAACAACACCATCACGCTGACACGGGCACAGATGGGCATGGCGTTTCCCGATGCGGGAGGGCTGCGGGTGGGAGAGCTGGGAAAACTACAGTTATTTCGTGAGAGGCAGGCTCAGGCGGCTTCTGGGGATGATGGTGTCGTGGAGCGGGCGGTGGATGAGGAAGTTGAGCGATTGGTTAGGGAGACTGAGGATGTTGGGGAAGGTTCGCTTGCAAAGGAAGAGCCCGATGGCCATGACACGAGTATTGGGTTGAGCCCAGAGGCGACAAGACAGCCAACGGCGAAAGATGCGTCCGGCAGCCAGAGCCAGTCAGGACCAACTGCACGGAGAGCGTCGGTGTCCAGACCTACGGGTCAGCAGGCGCAGCCGAAGCGGAAACTCGACCTGGATTTCCCTAGTAGTGATGAAGAAGACGATTGAAGACCTCCTGAACCAGAGGCAACTTCTACTCGAATATCATTAATTAAAAAGCAAATCGACAGCCAATGATTAGAGGTTGGCGTGCGGGAAAGAACACCAGACAGACTAGCGACAATAAGCCAGTATGTGCTTCTAGGACTGTATTAGCTCCAGGCTGTGTCCCATCCCTATCGAAATACACTCCAATCGGATGCATCCTGCGACATGGTGGCTTCAGCGGCGCGATCAACCCGGGAATTCCCTGCTGACCCAGCAGCGGCGCCTTAGTTCTGGCTCTTTCTTGCATCTATTCTCTCCGCTGCTCGGCTTGATCGAGCCCATCATCTATTACAAATTGTGGACGGAATCATCCTTGGTCCACTTTCGGAAGGTCTTGCCCTTGTAGTAGAACAAGATGCCAAAGGCGCACCACAGAAAGATGAGGGACATGTTCAACATTATGGGCGGGATATAGCCGTCCGAGATGATCCAGGGCGTGATGAACTTGCTGAAGCCATAGCCCCACAGGTTCTTGTTGACGGTGATGGCGACGAAGATGCTGCCGGCCACGGGCTTGTAGCTGTCCACGGCATATGTCGAGGCGATGGCTGGGATGGCGGCGACTTGGATACCGGCACATGCGTATCCGATGATGACGATGACCTAGGAATGTGTGTTAGTTCGACTGGTCTTACTCTGGTAGGGGTTAAAAAGGGGACCTACCTTCCAATCCCATTTGTGCTCATAGCCGAAGGCAACGACGAAATTGCCAAGCAACATGATCAGGACGTAAGGAATCAAGGTTGGCAATCTCATTTCGGGCTCTCGAATACCTTTGTTTCTCTTCGTGGCGCGTGCCGCAATCCAATCGCTGAGTCTGCCGTTCGTCAGGAGACCGATCATGGCACCGACGAGGATGGCGAAGTTAGTAAACCCGATGCTCTGCGACGAGAAGTTGTATGGCGGTGCTGCGAAGTTCTGCGTTTGAGTCAAGTTGATGGTCAAGAAGGAACTGGCGGACCAGGATACCACGAAGGAACTGAACTCGACGATAGGGAACGCGAACAGTTTCCACGGGATCCAGAGATCCATACCAATGCTCTTGAACGGGTGGGCGTTGTTCTGCCACATCTTGAACTGCCACTTTGCAGGGACGCCCTTATGGAGATATGGGTCTCGTTCGGCGGTCTCGATTTCTGTGAGTTCTGCCCCTTGAGGGATTCCAGCGGCCATTACTGGGGGCGTGGAGGCGCCCTTTGCCAGCTCGGGGTCTTCCACGACCTCGCTCTGGATCTTTTCGTCACTGGCTCCTTGTGGGGTCTTTAGATGAATCTCTTTGGGGTGCTGTCTGTGCCACTTGGTCTCTGGGAACAGGAAGAAAAGGCCAACTAGGATGGCACCATGCAAGGCAACGTTTAGCCACCAGAAATTGCGCCAGTTGGAGTGCTCAGTCATGGGACCTGCGATAATGGGACCAACCTAGTTTTCGTCGTTAATATTTGTCTCATCACCAGGCCGAGCAGGCCAAACACAATATTGAGGGTCTCACCATCAAACTCCCAAAGTACACAGTGAAGTAAAGAGTGTTGTACCCGCCACGTTCGTGAAGAAACATGATGTCGGCAATGACGGTTGGTTGTGCCGTCTGAAAACAAGTCTTGTGAGCGCAAGTCAAGTGAATTCTCACTGATTTTGACGTACCTCTGCTGGACCAGCACCGATTCCGTTCAAGATACAGGCGCCCATGAAGCTTCGATAGTCTTTAGCTACCGCTCTCCAGATGTTAGAGACTAAGCAGATCGCCGTCGAGAAGATGAGGACAGGTCGGCGGCCGAACGATGTCTGAATAGGGACCCTGAACGAGAATTATCATTAGCATCTTGCACGATTTGGGGTCTCGGTGACCCAGCGGAAAGGACAGAGGGATAGCATATGTGCCCGGATAATCAATGCTGTTACCCGTGCGTGGAGCGGGAGGCTGGGGACATGGAAAGACAATGGTGTCTTTGTCTCGCAGTGAGAGGAATTGCCATGGTACGTACCAGATGAAATTACTGAAGCCAAGCACGAGGATACAGACGCCCACAAACTGCACCACACCGGCGAGATCGGTCTCGAACGCCTCTATCAACTGCGGAAACATGGGTGGCAATGCCAAAGGGCCGAAACCCTGGGCAAAGCTAACGAGTGTAACCATTGTCATGGCCGAAAACTTCCAAAAAGGGCTCCAATTCTAACAAATAGGGTCGTCAGCACACAGTGTTTTCTAATGCTTTCCAAAATCAAGCGCCGTGAGATAGACTTACCAACGGATCGGCGGGATCTGAGCTCGGTTGAGGAACGAGCACTTGGTTTGACTTGGCCGAAGACTTGACGAAGTGGTGGGTGCCGACATCACTCATAATCTCAGTGCCGGGGTAAATGTGGGTGTGAAGCTCCTCCTCCAGCTATTTGAACGATTAGAACGATGCCAGATCATGGTATGTCCTGGATCCATCCTTACCTGGTGGAGCGTCTATTAACAGAGCACCGGTTAGTATGAGATAAGTCGAGGTCTTCACAAGAGAGGCACTTACATTCTCATCATAGTTCATCTCCATGCTGGGCTAAGATGGCCTCTGGCCTGTCTGATGCACGTACAGGAGCAACAGGTCTGGGAGAGAATCAAGTCTGCAGAGTTATAGAAGGCTGCGACGATTCTGGCATGTGCGAGCAGACCTGGGGTGGAGGGCCGGGGTAGAGTTGGGTATTAATACATGTCTGCTCGTCTTGTCATCTGGGGGACGAGACAAGATGCCCCCTCTGCCCGTCTCCATGGAGCTGGAGATAGTCACCAGTCTCAAGGTAGCACGTTTGACAACTTGGCCTTGGGAAAGTGGATAGCAACCATCCGTCGAAGACTTCCATGAGGCGCAAGGTCAGTAAGCAGGACCCAATCAACTTGAGCCCTGTTCTGTGTTGGGACGAAACTGGCCCCTTGGCTGTATCCAGGAGATGCTCCTCGGATAGTGGAATGGACTGATAGTCGTTGGTTCGCATTTCTTAGCAAGGGTTTCAATTGATTCTTCCCAAAGCAGTCTCCACAGCGACGCCATGTGCTCTGCTGAGTTTGGTCTAGGCCCTGCTCAAGCGTCGTCACGGACTTGCCGCAGCTGTAGTCTGCCAGATGTCCGTTGGCATTGGAGGCTGATCCACCCTGGGCGAGAGTTATCTAAGCCCATATCGGGGTTGAACCCCGGAGTGGTTCCCCACTGAATTTACCCCCAGGTTCGATTGATATGGTGTGTGGGTGTAATTCCGAGTGCCGTGAGTCTTGACTCTTGACTCTTGACCCTTGGGTTCTCGGTACCTAGTAGTTTAACTAGTGGGCGTTAAGGTGAACTGTACTCTAAGCCGAGCAAAAACTTGAAGATTGTTCTCCCTGCGGATGCTTCTGAACCGGACTCCCAAAAGCGACATGTTGTCTGCAAAGTCTGGGCAAGGCGAAGGAGGTGATGGGGCTCTGGGAGCGTGGAGGTTTTCCGTTATTCCAAAGTTTATGTACCTATTTACTTACCCTAGATTGGTCCAGATTACCTCTGGTAATTACATACTTGGGTCATCCTCATCCCTGATGGTACTAGGTACGTAACTTTACCGGGCGAGGAGCCGTACCGATGACATGCCCAGAGCATAATATCGACCTGGAGGGAAGCATCCCACTGCATGGCACCTTGCAATACCCCTAACGAATATCCAGAGGGCTAGAAGGATACGGCTAGTGCAGTGCTTGTGGCTGATGAGAAAGGCTCCTTCGAGAATCAACTTACAAGGCGTCGCTCAGAGAGCTGCTCATTTTGGACCCAGATATCAGAAGCCGGAGGATTAAGCTTTTATTTCCGGCAGATGAGACGGTAGAAGGACCAGGGTTGACGACAATGCGGCCGTGCTGGACAGGGTACACTTCCGGAGGTCTTAGTGATACAGTCTCGGTAAATTGAACAGACGCTCGCTGTGCATTTCTATTGCTGGTAATTTCGGCCATGATGATCATCTCCACGTTTGGGTGGCGGCCCTGAGATAGACATTGGCGTCATGAAATGAGAAGCAGTCTTCTGCACGGAAAGGGGACTACAGCGAAGCGTGCTCGGCCGTATTATCACCAGTGTGATGGAAAACATGTCATGGACCATGGAAAGGTGCGAGGCTCCAAGTATCAGGTCGCTTCGCTGTTCAACGCAAGTCGTACATACACTATGATAAATATTCGTATGCCATGTGGCTATAACGCCAGACGTGGCTTGGTAGATCATTAATTAAAAGGCTACAAGGACGTGTAAAGACTGAGTAGGTGGACTTCAAGTGCCACGTTTACCCCAGCCGCTGAAGAACCCTCCTGTGCTGGCCGAGGGGGTGTGAGTTGCTTTAGTGGGTTCCTTTACCCCGGGACTGACGTTGTTCGAGGCCGTAGGAGTTGGCGATTCCAAGGGACTAGCTCTTGCAGCAGGCGAAGATGTCGAACCACTGATAATCTTGCGCAACGCGTCTAGCTTCCCTTTGGTTTCTTCGAGTTCTTGACGGGCGACAGCTTCGGCTGTCTTGGCGTTGACTAGTTCAAGTAAAAGTGCATCGTTCGAGGCTGGCTCGTGATTCTCTGTCGCAAAGACTGCCTGGGTGTTGAGGCTGCTTGATCGTTTGGAAAAGGGACCCACACTTGATGATCTCGTTTGCTCTGGTCTGCCCAGGCGCAACTCACGAAGGCCGGCTTTTGCAGCGGGAAGACGAAGATCTGGGAATTCGCTCACTGGTGTGTACAGATCGGATGGAGACTCGGGAACAGAGTGGTTCCTAGATTTCAGATCCGAGACTGTTCTCTCCAGACGTTGCTTATCCCGGTGAGCGTCCTGTATCCGGCTCCGAGCCTCGCGTAGTTGTTCCTTTAGCGAAGTGTGCTCACTTTCACGCTCGTCCAGCTGTTTCATGAGTTCTTGGCATTTCGCGGCTTCGGCATCATGCTTTTCCCTCCACTCAGCAACTTCATCGCGGAGTTGGTGCTTGGATTGAATGATAGACAGCCGCTTGGGCTTTTCCTCCAGCAGATGCACGCTAGCTTGGTCAATCAGGGCATCCAGCTTCGCATCTTCTTCCTTGCTCTCTTCGCCGAGGAGATCTCTAATCTGTGTTGTCTGGCGTCGTAAGTGAGCCAGTAAGTTTTGCCCCATTCGTCTGTCCTCTTCCCTCTCCTCGCGCTCGCGCTGGAGGTCACGTGCAAGTTCGGCATGTTCTCGTTGTACCTTGGACAGCTCGGTCAACAATCCCTCAATCTGATGATGAAGATCTCGATCTTTTGAGGCTGGTGCAGCAACGCTGACCGGATCGATCGATAATCCTTCAAATGGGGTGGATTTCCGTGTTGCATCCTCCGAAACCTCCGTCGCTGCAGTGCTAGCATCGGACCCCGCTGTTTCGACCGAATTCACCGTTGAAGTCAAACTGTTCCCTGATGACGACTTCCTCACTCCCTTGCTATTTCCTGGGATGAGCAGGCTGAGATTTGCTGAACGGGATGGGGTGTGCAACGAGCCTGCCCAAAATCTGCCCAAAAAGGAGGAGGCTGCACTTTTGAGAGATGGAGCGGGTGCAAGGTTTTGCGAATTCCTGAAGCTTGCCTCAAGAGAATGGAGAGACTCCTGGCTTACCAGGCCGGTCAGAGATACAAAGTCAGCGACGAGATCGTCTGCGCGTTGAGCATAGGTGTCCCACAGGCTCCGGGACAAGAGAAACTGCATGGCATCCTCGAATTCGGTGTAGGCAATAAGTTTCTTTTGATTACGTTGCATTAATGATAGAGCCACTCTCATCAGTGTTTCTGTTGCTCCTTCGGATAGGATGACGTCGTAGATTCGAAGTAGCATGGGCAAGGGACAAGTGACGGCAAAGAAGGATAGAAACCACTGGGAGACATAGAGAGGTTCAATCTTCAAGCTTTCGAGATGTTGCGCTAATTCTGGGAGGTGTTTGTGCAGGAGCTGTTGAAATTGGAATATCCGCAGGTGAAGGCCAGATAAATCGGGGAGATAACATGATCGGAGGTCATAATCTTCCATTAACCTGAGATTCAGTTAGCTTGACGGTGCTCGCGAATAGTGAATCGCAGCGATTATACGCACTTGACAAGGATCGCGAAAGCCTCTGGTTCACTCATGTACATGAGAAGGGGGCCGACAACAAAGCCGAGACCCTGACAGTAGCCGATCTTCTCATCATACAGACTGAATGCTTTTAGGACTCGGCCCAGCATTTTCTGGCCTTCACCATCCTTTTCTCGAAACATGTCCACCTTTGGAAAGCTTCTGCCTACATCTTTGCCAATCAAGGCATCATATGGGCTAGGTCGATCGGCAAGTTTATGATATTCTTCATGAAGTTGAGGGTCGATTGCTCGAGCGATGCTGGGCCATACGACGCCGCGCAGGAAGACTGGAACACCTCCACGAATCTTGTTGGTTGTAAGAGTTGGCAAGCGCTGGGCTGTTTGCGCATAATCTTGAACGAGGGCAGCCCAGAACTCTCCTTCCTTCATGAGTAGAGCTGGGAGCAAGGGATCGTCCAATGACTGTCGTTGTGGCCCGTCAATCATCTTCTTCAACAGTTGCACTGACATCGGTCGAGTGTTTTTGCGAGGCCGGGATGTGGGTGGTGGAATGTTGGCCTTGGGGTCAATAGCCAAAGCCGCATTTTCTTTCTCCAGGCGGGCTAGGAGGAGTGCGGTTGACTGGACATGTCAGTACATAGCTGGATATAACCCTGTCCTGTATTCCCTACCTCATCAGAAGTGACATCCTTGGGCTCCTGCTCCTCAGTCTTATCCAATTCTTCCCAGTCCACAGTATCGATTGAAGTTGAACTGTCCGATGTTTTTGAGGAAGACCGACTTGATCGTGTAGATGAAGGGCTGCTCTGGGGAGCAGAAGGGTCTTGAGAAGCATCCTGTTCCGGCACTGCATCGAGGACTGGTTTTAGATCGACCTCGGACAGCCGGACGGTAATCATCGAACTTCGAGGGAGAGGAAC
>Ga0105239_10003517_pt1 | contig 19183 bp, 18 predicted proteins | sample KBSC44metaG_FD_92761 | JGI IMG/M metagenome (GOLD analysis project Ga0105239, IMG submission 92761) | Corn rhizosphere microbial communities from Kellogg Biological Station, Michigan, USA - KBS C4-4 metaG | ecosystem: Host-associated > Plants > Roots > Rhizosphere > Soil | place: Michigan, USA...
AGCTATAGAATAAGTGCTGTGTACGAGTAGTTGTATGTGAAAGAGGATGAGTAGTTGGAAAACGCGACTTGATACGCGTGGCACACTACACGGTTGGCACACTACGTGGTAGCGCGACTTACGATTTATCACATAATTTGCATGGGACAATATCCATGCAAACTTCGTCACCTTACTTGTAAGCTTCAAGGGGAAGCATTTTCCAACGGTACAGATACTTGAAGCTTCGCATGCTTTTATTGCGGGACCTTGCCTGGGGTTGTGCCCTTTCACACCAATGTCGTGTGTTGCCAGCTGCGATCATGACGTGGTGGCTTGAGGGGCTGATCTAGAGGACGATCTACGGAGTACCTACAGACCCTCCGGATAGCCGAATGGTAAGGAGGGTAGTGGGACAAGATGTTGACTACCAACGTCGTAATGATCCCTAGCAATATGACCAGTTGGGCTTCATGTCGGCTTGGTGATTATTATTAACCAGCAGTGTCAGCATCGTAAGCAGCAGTACCACGATAGATAGTCATCATAAGAGAATGCATGGGAATTGTTTTGAAAGGCTGAGTCTGCACCTTGGGTAGATGACTTGCTTTGAGTCTCCTTACTTTTGGATCATGAAGGCTTTATCGAAAAGAACTCCTCGCACAATGATTGTTATGAAAGGAAGGTGTGGTGGAATTGAGGAGGGAGGACACGGCGCAAGATGTCCGCCAACCTTTTCGAATTGCTGTGCCATTTGGTGCCGGATCTGTGGATGGAAATTCCGCAACGGGCAACGCTCTCTCAGCACCTGGTAATACTCTGAACTAGATTGGGCAACCCGATTGCTGCCAGTCATACCCAGTCCAGCTGTAGAACTCAGATTGCTGTATGAGCATTGTAAGGTAACTATCTACAGGTAGGACTTGATTCTGCGTCCGAATGCAAAGCACGCACTAAGCTCTCGTTCGATAAGTTCTTCGAGTTGCCTCCATAATTTGATGATCTATCAAGTTATCCAAACAGACGCGTACTATACAAAGTAGTTTCGTTAATGTTCACATTATTCCCATAAGCTATACATTTTTCTAGGGTGTCGCTTCATCCCCAGTCCGATTGGAACCATGTACCAGATTTGCGCCCACTGTGTGCCTCCCATAATAAGCATCATTGGATATGAAAAGACGTCAATTGACATTAGCTCTTTCATGCTGGTCTGCATGAACGATTTTATAGTGGCTCATGCGTGTGTTCTCCGTTGAGATTCGAATGACCTTCCATGCATCTCGTAGCCATCAGTCGTCGGTCGGGCCTTCTCACCCGGCAAGCTATCTGATCGCCTGGAGCTGAAAGTGGAAAACAAAATCACACCCATGTAGATCAGGAACACCACAACAGCAACCACACTGTACACAATAACAGCGTAAGTAGGCACATAACGACTTCCAACCCGTCCAGTTTGGTAGAAGCCTAAGCCTCCATTGACGATACCTAGCGCGATCATAACACGACCCAACCATCGGTGGCCGCTACCCATTGGGCTTCGTGTTTTATTTTTTCGGAAGTGTAGGTGTTGCGCTAGACCCAAGGCGGGCTGGGCAATCACCATCCAAGCGAAGACGATGAAGCCGATGACCTGGTGATAGCCATCAAGCAAATCAACAAACTTTGCAAGTTGAACTCCTCTCTCAAGGCCAACAATCATTAAAATGATACTGACCACTTGCAGGGGTGCGTGAATGAGTCTGACCTTCTGAGTGTAAGGCAAATAGATGGTCAATGCAGCCAAAGGGAACATGACTAGGAAGGCCAAAGACATAATGGCCGCGTGAACAGCACGTGTGTTGTCATCACTAACACCAGATGAGCTCGTAGAGCCGGATGAGGGATTGGAAGTAGCGATAGGACCGGTGACGCCGTTAGATGTTGATGCGGTAGCGCTAGCGGTGGTAGCTGTGGCCAGAGTTCCTGTCTGTGAAGCGCCCCCCGTTGCGCTTGCACTAGCCGAAGGATTTGACGAAGGATTATTTGCAGCAGCGAAAGGATTGGAGGAGCTTCCACCCACTCCTGCGCTCAAATCCAACCTCAAATTGCCAGTTCCATCGTGCTGAGAGATACTGGCGTCGGTGCTTGTTGTATCGAGAGCGTTGCCTTTTTTCCAGGCATATATCCAGTTGCTAGAAGTGTCGGTTGGGGTCATACTGCCGCCGCTCCAGCTTAGACATGAGTCGCAACGAACATTAGCAACCAGGGTCCCATCACTGGTGATTCCAGTGCCTCCGAGCACAAAGATTGACGCGTCTGAGTTTACTTGAGGCTCAACATGACCGGTACCTAGTCTAGGTGACACTGTGACGTTGGTGCTGTCCGCCGAATATACGATAAGCATATTTGCCCCGGACATGCGGGAACCCTGACCAAACCCAATCCATTCTGTGCCTTTTGGAGCACTGATCTGGAGATAGATTGAACCACTCCCAGATTGGGCGGTATTATCAGGTACATTGACAGCCAGTCCAAAGCCCTCACCCGAGGTATATTGTGCAAATTGTGCTGTCGAGCTCGCCACTATATAGAATTAGCCACCAGGAGTTTGTCAGGGGTCCGAGCAAACATCGCTTACCAAGGGCGCTCGCGGCCAAGATTTTTCTCAGAACCATGATTGTCGCGATCGACGGAAGATGAGCCAAACACACGACGATACGCGAGCCACGACTTTGGGTGGTCTAGCAGGCTCTTGTGGGCTTGAGGGTTTCAGTCGTTATCAAAATATCGTCCACCTGAAGGGAAATCGCCTCGAGCGGAAGGAAGGGGCATCTTTATTTCATTCTCAGCATTTTCAGGCCAGAACAGAAGCTAGGACCACTCCCGTTGCATGGCAAACTCTGTTAAGGTACGGAGTAAATTGCTGTGGATTGCGTGTCTTGGTGGCTTGCCAAGGGGTGTATCCAGGGGGGGTGTTGACAAGAAAACCGACAAGACACCCCTAGCCTTACTCGACGACGGATATAAGCCCCCTTGGTCAGAAGGATTGCTTCTGGCTAAGCACATTCATGACGTGGCCTGTTCATTGGCCTATTCTGACATCGGCAATCAACCAACATCTCACTGACATCGGGAGAATCGATGTCACTGGCAATCTTATCACGGGCTCAGGAGTTATCGCCACATCCGCACGGGTGAAGTCCGCGACAGTAAGAGAATCGCGTGTTCGCATTCGAAATGTTCGGGTAGATGTTGTTCAAAAATAGACACAACTCCCAGATCCCGAGAGGAAGGAGCGAGCCCAGCGAGGCCCCGGTGGCTGCCACCCCTTCCAAATTTCAAGGAGAGGGTGAACGGCCGCTAGCTGTTTTGAGCTTAGACTCCAGAACAGCTCACAATTCAATATCTAGCGCGATGCTTGGCAAAAAATATAAACTCCTTGGGGATTCCCTGCCAGGCTTGGAAATCTGAAAACATTCCAATTAGGCCTTGCACTATTGGCTCCCGCGCATGGGCCCCTTCTGGCTACGGAATACTGCTACGACCATTCCGCAGAGGAGAAATTATCAGACCCTCGGCATTTCAGAGCTCCTCGTACACCACTGCGTTGGCCAACCGTGGCAGTACCATATCGGTACCTGGGGCCGCGTACTGTCCCACTATCGCCACCCTATCAGCGTGTGGCGCATCTGTCTGCCATCTACCGCATCGGTGATCGTCATATTACCCTGAATGTGTATACCCAAAGCGATATGGGATTAGCTAGTTGACTCCTCCGACGCATTACAGGAGATCCACCTCACCTATTGCAAGCTTTTACGCGTGTACAAGGCGGCTGACGGGGTGCATTGAGGCTCTTGGAGAAGTATATTCCGAGCAGAGCTACAGTACTCGATAAGGCGATAAGGTGACTTCTACCGCTTGGCACTGCTCGTACCTCCTCATAAACAACTACCGTGCATAGAGATCCTCATACTCTTCGGTCTGGCAATCACCCGGAGCCGGGTCCTGCATCTGCCTTGACAGAACTCCGTTTCGGGGATTCAAGAGCCAGATGCCTTGATTGCGGATTCCGAGCACGTCAACCATGTCCCTGACAACTCAGATGATACACGTAGCTCACCGTTCCGAACAAAATGTTTATCCACAAGGCCGGTGAGACGTCAATGGATATCTCAAGATGCCACACCACCTTTGTCAGCGATAGGCCCATTGCTATGCTCATTGGTAGGATCTGGTCCGTGGTGGGACACCCAGAGAGGCATAGTCTACGAAAACCGGCATTTTTCCTCACATTCCAGCCGAGCTCCCAATTATCAAATTCTCAAAGTGACTATTATTGGCATTTTCGTGGGCTTGATGCGCCGGATTTTGCCCTGGTGCCAGCAAGTGTACTTCGTATCACACACTTCCAACTGGAGTGACCTGCGATTCCTGACCTGCAATGGAAGTGATCCCTATCAACTGCAAGGCCTCTGCAACCTCGATAACACAATACGGTGCCGCTCGTGTAGACTACATCTACAAATACGAGTTTCTCAGTAACCAGCCCATCTTCGTTCCTCCGGTAGAAAGACCCGCCCTCTATTCCAGGCCGGCCGGAGCCCCCAAACCTTATGCCCAGGGAGTCCTGTCAACGATCATCCCTAATCAAGCACTATGACTTCGTGTGCATCATGATTTCTTTAATCATTTCGTTGCCGAGCCTCACAGCGTCTGGGAATCTGGGGGCAAAATATTGTTGGATATTTGTGAATCGGTCCCGATAGGCATCGAATGCGCCAAAGGAGACACATTCAGACCAAGCCTAGACACGAGCATCATTAGCCTATGAAACCAGACGGCGTCGTTTCCCCGCTCGACAGAGGCTACCCAGCGGTTGATTTGAATTCGATACTGAAACATGCAGAGATCCAATACGACCTGCCTTCGTGTATGCACTCGTGAGCAAAGAACAGAAGTGAACAGACTTACCCGAGCTGCGAAGGTGAATTCCAGATCGTCAGAGCGAAATGTGTCGTCCTCAATGGCAGTATTGATAACCTCATCCAACAGCCTCTCGTTGCGAAAGAGGTATTCGGTGACACCCAGCCAAATGCGGAAAAGCTGACCCATATTTAGAAACAGATACACATACACACTGACGTTGAGGTCTGCTTACAGGGGTGGAGCATATCATATGGTCATACGGCACAATACCGAGTTTCCACCAGCAGTCGACAATTGCTAATAAACTCAGATGATTATTAGGCTTTCGCTCTTTTGTGGTCTCTGCCAACGAGAAGCGATCCAGGACATCATCGGCTAGAAGAAGGGTCTGATCAGCCGCATGCTGAGAAAATACCGCCGCGCCCGCAGTCTTGATTCTCTTTGTAAGTTCTTCTCGGTGGCCACCAAGCATCAACTTGAAAAGCTCAGTTACTGATTCCGCATATTGCCGAATTTGCTCTCTAGCTGCAGGATTGAGAATAGCAAGGCCGGCATATACGTGCCACTTGTTAGCATAGATTCGCAAAGTGATGTTGATCTTGACATTTTCAATGCCTCCGATGTAACGATTGATCTCCCACGGGAATTGCTTGTTGGCTGCCCATGCGGTGCCCATGCTCAAGAAAGCTGCGTGTGTGACAGCCTGGGTATCGGCGGTGATTCTGTCGTGTTTATCACCCGAGAGAAAGACGAGTTTGGAGTTCAGACAAGAAAGAATCTTGACACACAGTGCAACACTCTTCTGAGAGGCTCGATGTTGAATAACAACAAGTGGCTGCCCAGTTGGGTCCACGGCAGGGCCATGTAAAGAATGGCAAGAAACAATCTCAACGTCACTGGGCAGATACTTATCGAACGCGGCCAATTCTGGAGCTTTGCACGAGGTTTGTCCGCCAACTATGGCGCCGACCTTGGTCGAAGGGCCATACTCGGCCACGACTTGGCCGATGACCTCTGCTTCAACGCTGTAGATAATCCAATCACTGTCTCTGGAAACCAGGTGGCCATTTGGTAAAATGTTTATTTTGCTCTACATCTGGTCAATCATGCTTCATCAATGTTGCTGACGACACAAACCTCATTCTCGTACTCCTTCAGGAGTGCTTGAAATTTGTCTGGTCGATCGCAAGCATTGACTCTGCGGATGACATTCTCTCAGCTAGGGATCGTCCTGCGAACAAGCCGACCAAACAAGGATATTGATCTGTAGAAGGGGGATGTCAGTCAATGTCTTTAGACAAATATGCCGTAACAAGTGACGCTGTTGGAATTTTATTCCTCAGACAAAAAAAAAATTAAGGTAGCGAGATATTTACATCAGTGACAATAACCGTGGCCAAAGACAACACCAAAATGGTGAAGCACGGCCATGGAGATTATGCTCGAGCCAAATGCACTCAAGTCATCCTTGAGAAAAGGAGAACAGACATGTTAAAGTGTAACTTACCTCGAAACAGAGCACGCGAGGTGCGTGCAGGTCGTGAAACCACAAACAAGATAGCTTGGCCTACCTCCAACCAGCTTGACTAAACCTCCTCGCATACATGCGGCCCATATCGCCCATCCCAATAATGCCCAGTGTAGCGTTAGCCATTTTGTACGAAAATCGATGTAGAAGAGGCTAGTAAGAAGTAAGATGTTGAGAAGTCGGTAGCTCATGAGCACATAGTAGGCAAGGTAGAGGAAGAACGCCTCCCTTAGCACCTTCTACTCGATTTAAACACAGCGCAAGGTCCGCTCCTTGCCACAACGTTGAGTCATAAATCTTAGTAGCAAGAGGAAGCAGAGAAGCTCTGGCAGAAAAACAAAACTTCAAGTCGAGCCTCTGCCAAGATTTCAATGCCGAAAGTGGTCTAGCTTATCGGTACCTCCAACCACCGACACGAATGATTTCTCCCACAAACCCAAGATTCGCAGGCACGAATTTGTGCGAAGTTCCCTTTCATCCCACCAACAAGTCAACTAAACAGCACTTTATAAGCCATCGCTGTCAACCGTCAACATGGCTCCCAAGAAGAAGGTCGAACGCGCCGCAACTGAGAACATTTCGCTTGGTCCTCAGGTCCGCGAAGGTGAGTGAGACAATTGTAAAAGGCATCTGCCAAACAAAGCGAAGAAGACTGATGAGATATCTTCAGGTGAACTCGTCTTCGGTGTCGCCCGCATTTTCGCTTCCTTCAACGATACCTTCGTCCATGTCACCGATCTTTCGTAAGTCCTCCCCAACAATCGTGTAAAAAATGTCAAAGACAATACCTGCTTCGCAACGGGGTCAAAGAGGGTTCATAGGCTAACAATCTGGGTGATTTCCAGTGGCCGCGAAACCATCACCCGTGTGACTGGTGGTATGAAAGTCAAGGCCGATCGTGATGAGTCCTCTCCCTACGCCGCTATGTTGGCAGCCCAGGACGTCGCTCAGCGATGCAAGGAACTAGGAATCACCGCTCTGCACATCAAGATCCGGGCAACTGGTGGAAACGGCACCAAGACCCCCGGCCCTGGTGCTCAGTCTGCACTCCGTGCTTTGGCTAGATCTGGAATGAAGATTGGCAGAATCGAAGACGTCACACCCACACCATCTGACAGCACAAGACGCAAGGGTGGTCGTCGTGGTCGTCGTCTCTGAGCGTTATGCGCGCCTTGGTGGATCTACAAATTTTACTGCTGCTCTTGTCGAGAGACGGCCAGAAAACCACTCGGTTTTGTGTGATGGATCCCACGAAATACTACGCGAAGAACGGCATTATCAGCCTGGTCTTCAGAAACTACAACAGCTTCCACTGCTCTGCTTCCTAGAAATTTGCAGATGATGTGCTAGCCGAATCATGAAAATTCAATAAAAAAATGTTATTGAAAGCTATTCCATTCTGTATTGCTGGTTGATGATTCGTTGTAAATGGTTCTACCCTCCCATATAATTCCCCTCCCTCTTTCTATAAAATTTCGATTCAAAACCACAAAACACAACACAATGTCTTCTCAACATTCCCAATCAGGGACTTTAATCTTCTTGAACCTCCCTCCCAAGACCTTCATCGGGATTGACCTCATCTCTTTTAATTCTTCTGCACAGTTCAAGGGAGTCAGCAATATCCCATATGGCTTGCACTTTCTGTACAGCGGCACGGACGCCTCGCTGTCCATACGACAGGGTCGCTGGCTGAATATATCCCGGGGTGACTATGAATGCCAGATTGTACAATGGAATGCAAATAATGAATCGCTCGACCTGCTGAACGAGGGTGTAGAGACGGCACAGAACGTTATCTCCTCCACTGTAGGAGGCTCGCGTTACGGTTTATTAGACTATCAAGCTCTACAAGCAGCAACCAGCGACCTCGTCGCTATGCAGAGCGAAGAGGCTTCTGGGCCTGGGCCCAGAAGATACAGACTATCTTCGCGTGTCAATGCCCAAACAACCGAAGGCGGGGACGAACTAGATGCAGAAGACGAGAATGACGACGACAATGTCAGCAACAGCGGCAGCGGCAGCGAGAACGACGCCAACCCGTCGACATGGCAAGATCTGATGTCCCACATCTCACCTTCCCTGCTCACGCGAATCCTCACGCGAGATTGGATCACGACATCGATCTCGTCCTTGCCGTCGGACATTGAAGCAATCCCTGGGCTCTCGCACCTTGAGGCCAGCGACGCGCTGCACCAACATCCCCTGTGCCTGCTACGCGTCGACTTGAAACAGACCTGGGCAGCCGACGACGTCGGCCGCTTGCGGACAGACCGCGCGCGCGACAGGTCCTGGTACCTCTCGACGCTGCTCGATACCGCTGCTAATTTACCCTCATCCGACGGCGATAGCGGCTCTACCTCAAGCACCTCCACCGCTACAGCCGCTTCTCGGGTGACAGCGACTAGGGTGAACGAAAGGAAGGCGCTAGGTGCGAGACATCTACTCGGCGAGTTACAGTTCTGTTTTCTCATGGTCTTGACTCTCGCGAACTACAGTTGTCTGGAGCAGTGGAAGCGGCTGCTGAGCGTGTTCTTTACGTGCTATGATGCGCTACGCGATATCGAGGCCTACTTTGTGCAGATCGTGCACGTCCTGCGCGAGCAGATGCGGCGTGTCGAGGATGTGGAGGGTGGGTTATTTGAGTTGAGGGATGAGATTGCCAGTGCGTGGTTACGCAGCAGTTGGGCGAGGTTTCGGGGGAACGTGAGTGAGATCTTCGGGGAGGGTGATGGGAAGGGGTTGAAAGGAGAGGTCGAGGCGTTGCAGAAGTTTTTTGAGGAGCGGTATGGTTGGGTCAGTGAGAGGGATAGGCTGAGGCGGGGGATGTTGGAATTGGAGGATGGCGAGACGCTGGAGGTCAGTGTCGCGGGTGTGGATGAGGATGAAGAGACGGGTGAGTATGCTCCTGTGGTTGTTGAGACATAGCTGTACGACTACATACTCCTTACGGGGAAACAGAATCGATTGCACGGAATGATGGTAACAGTAGAGCGGGCTTGCAAATTTGAAGGTTTAATCTTTGGATTCGTTTTCTGCATACCTGCTGATGGTTCTGCATTTCAAGAAAGCCATCTGCGTTTAGCAATTGCTCCTTTTTCCGCATGGACGAGTAACTTTCGCCACATCACATGAACCGAATGGTGCTCCGTTCCCATGCTGGACGCAAAAGCCATTTTCCTCCCAGCCTCGATCGGCGAAGGCTCTCCAGAAGAGCATTTTGAGTGCCGCTGGCTGTCGACTCATGATCACCACACCAACAACCGCCAAACCACATATAACAACGCTTAACGGTATGATTTCTGGTATCTGGCTCTGGCACCTGGACCGCCGAACTTCTTGGGCTCGGACCGTCTGTTATCGGCAACAAGGAGTGTGCGGTCATATTGGACAAGGGCCTGCTTCAGCTGGTTCTTTGTGTACTCATCGACATATTTCTGGTAGTAAGCGACAACGGCTTTGGCGATCGCTTGTCGGATGGCGTAGATTTGCGAAGTGTGACCACCACCAGTGACCCGGACTCGGATGTCGATTTCGGAGAATTTGTCGAGACCAACAATTAGGAGAGGTTCGTAGACCTAAATAAGATAGAATTGTGTGAGATTCTGGCTCTGTCTTTCCGTTTCATATCTGATCTCCGGGATGAAGTCGGGGTTTGCGTACCTTGAATCGAAGGATTTCGGGTTGGACAAGGGCGAGAGGTTTTCCATTGACCTTGACGAGGCCTTTGCCTTTCTATTATAATCGTGAGCTTCTCTTCCTACGTATTCCAACTATACTCGAGATCTGACCTTTGCGTGTGCGACGGCGGTTGCTGTGAAATCAATCTGTTAGCATCCTGTTTCTTTGTCCTCATTTTCTCACATCCGGGCCCGTACCAGTCTTTTTCTTGCCGAAGCACTGTACACTCTGGGTGGCCGACATCTTGAATTGACAGCGGTTTGCAGAGATGACACAGTTGAGAAGTTATCGGATATAGAGGTCGCTGTAAAATCGGACTTGTTGGTGGTCCGCCAAATTTCGTGTGGAAAGTGCGAATGCATGCCAAGAGTGCTCCGAGCTAAGATTTCATTGGCCTCCAAGGAGGCTACGGTGGAGCTTAAGAGCGAATCGTGCTGCGAATGCTTGGCGCAAAACCCATGCTCCCTGCCAGCCGAGCAGCGGATATTTTGAGGGAGCACGTAGTTTATCACAAGCTCCAAATCAATTGCGCTCGACATCGTGCTCGATTGCTTCTGTCGCTGGAGCCTTTCATCGGAACACTTCCATGTCGCGGTAGGACTGAGCAACCATGTCTCAAGTTGTGGGCAAGGTGTGCACTTGACTCTCTCCCATATCGCAGGACCCATTCTAACCACCATCGCAGACCCGGCTGGCCTACTCACGGACATGGCACCAGATTGACGTAGGCTCCGACTCCAGATCCCTGGGGCGGATAGCCTCTTCCATCGCCGTATTCCTCATGGGCAAGCACAAACCCATCTACGACCCATCGACCGACTGCGGCGACTACGTGGTAGCAGTTGGCTGCCACGACCTATATGTCACAGGCAGGAAACGAGCACAGAAGCAATACTACACTCACACGACACGGCCAGGTAGTCTCAAACAGATGAGCATGGACTACATGATCGAGAAATGGGGGGGCGGAGAGGTGCTGAAACGCGCGGTGAGAGGGATGTTGCCGAAAAATCGACTGCGGGATAAGCGCTTGGCTAGGCTGAAGGTTTTCGAGGGCTCTGCGCATCCATACAAGCAGAATATTGTGAAGTTTGCCGGTAAGCCTTATCAGCCTGGGAAGGTGATGGAGGCAATTAAAGCAGAAACACCGGGATCGTTACCTCCGCCGCCCTCATAACTATCAGGGTGGCACCTTTTGCATATAAAACAGGCGTTCAAGCGAAGAAGGTATACTACTCTTTGAGAGGATCTGTACAAGTATTGTGATCATATTATCTACAAAAGATGGCATCATTCATGAGACTCCCGCACCAAGCCTGATCTGCGCCGTGTATATGGTTCTATAAATTACCCAAGCCAGTCTCATCGGGAAACAGAGCACTTGATCAATCCGTTGGGATCGGATTGTGGTGCATAAACCTCGGCATCCTTGCCTGTGTTCTTCAATCCGTGGTGCCAGGACAGATCGATTTCGAAATAGTGCTTGTTGGGCAGGGCATAGTCAACCTTCTGGATGAGCGGTTGTGCTGCCAGGATCTCTTCGCTCATTTTGTACATGGTGTTTTGGACACTAGGGCTCTCCTCAGTCGCAAAGAGTCGGAATGTGATCTCTCGCGCCTTCTCCCAGGTCTCGTCGAATTTGGCAACTTCGCTCTTAACTGCATCGAGATCTTTGAAGGTTGACCACTGCCATCCTGCATCGACAGACGTGCTGAGAATACGGTCGTAAACGTCCGGTAGGGTGGTAAAGTCGTTGCGAATGAAATGGTGGAATTCTGATCCGGTGCTCTTGAGCACTAGGAGGTCTGAGATGCCAGAACGGATCTCGATGCCCTTGCCTTCATATACGTCCGCTTGGACCAATCTCTTTTCGGCTCCGTCTCTGTAGAAAGAGTGTGGGTGTGGCTTCCCGTCCACTGTCATCCTGGTCCATCGGTGTTGGACAATCGTAATGTGAGCAGAATGGATATGTTTGTAGGTGTCAACGAAGTGGCTGCCTAGTATCGAGGCGAATCGCTCAGGGGGGGTGATAGGGTTTTGTTTTGCCATGATATAGGTTGTGTTCTTCATCGTGTCTGTCGCAACCACGACGGTATTGTCTGCTTCGGTGTACCTGTGGTTCTGTCAGCCACTTGCTCATGTATTTCCGAATACCCTCGACTTACGATTTCTCAATATCGCCTTCCAACAGAACGGTCACTGTGTATTCAACAACAGTATGGGTGTTCGTGGCTTCATCTTTCTCCACCTTGTACACCCGGACATTGTCCTTTCCATAGCGAGCTGAGGATAGAGAAGGCATTTTTAGAATTAGAGTTGGAGTGTGTATATATGTAGCGAGTTGCCTAGGCGAGGACCAGTAACGCAACGCTTGACACAAGGAAGAGAAGTCAACTGAGAACCTGTGAGGAGAGGATGTACGGACTGGATCCAAGCTGAATGTACGAAGAGCTCTATCTTTATATACCTAGGTATGTAAAATGTTTCCCATCTCTTATCTGAGGGGCCCGATGGTAAAACAGGCACGACGGGCGAGTTCATCCACGACGTGCACCAATTGCATAAGCGTACAATGTGAAAGATCTCGTAGACCGCTGATCCAGACAATTTGGTAGACCCTTCATCTGAATGCCTATCAATGATTGGACATCAAGCTCCCAGGCAGGGCTGGAGGTGTGCGCCGGTACGATCTAATGTATGGCGGAGGTCGCCGATGGCGCCCGCTGTGCCCGAAGAGGACCCTCAGTGACCCAGAGACAGGTTCGAAAGTTGAAATATTACAATCCATCAGCTGACAGAGGTGATATCGAACAACGGTAGTTTGTACGAGAATATCTAGAGAGGTCTACAGGGGAGTTGAAGCCCATGAAAGTCTTCAAAGGATTCTTGTGAAGTCTTGTTCAAGATGCAAGATCAAAAGCCGCATCGGTTATGATGATGTCAGTGATCGTTTCAAGGCTCCATCCAACCTCAGGAGCTTCGTTGATCTATGGCTCTCTAGACAGAGTATGCAATTCTCCCATTGAGCAAGAGAATTACTGAATATTAGAGATTGCTTAGTACAACAGCGTTACCAGCAATAATGTTTTGATGAGAAATGCCGAGTTCTTCTCTGAGGGTAGAATGTAGTGTACACGTTCTGATAGATTTTCCAGTTGCGGGGTACAGTGTAAGTACAACTCCGCGCTGAGGTCGCATGTCTCCTCCGTAGCCTTAGGTAGGTTTAGGCACCGAGGTAGGTAAAGTACCATACCTAGCTCCATGCGGTGAGGGGATTTTCAAGTCCCTACGGCTAGGATTCAAGGGACCCCCAACTGTGTCAATAAGCGGCAGGCTGTAGGAACCAGGAATTATGTATTAGTTAGTCAACTAAGACTACAAAACTATCTAGTGGAAGAGGAATATAAGTAATGTCCTCAAGTCCTACAGGCAGCCCGCATGTGCAGTCCACTGCACTGCGTAGGTAACTGCCTCACAAGGCTGTGATTCTTGCACATAGGTCACGTGATATAACCATATCACGTGACGTGGGATCCAACTCAGGCACATGGCAAATCGTGCCCCGATCAACCAACCCCTGGACGGCCTTGTCAACTAGGCACCTTACCGCCTAAGGGTCTAGCTGCAAAGGGGTTCTCCTTGGGTTCTCTGCACAGAGTAATTACCTCGCTTGGGGCTCTTCAGTTGCGGGGGTTGCTAGGTCGGAGCATATAGACGGCAAATGCTGCGGCTGTCCCACGCTCTCCGCGCCCCAAACCTGAACGGCGTTGACTCGAGGGCTTGAACGTAGTCCCCGTGAACACGTCTCACCACCCGAACCTGCGACCGGATGCCCTCACCACTTGAGCGTTCTTGACACCAGCGGCTGTAATATTTCGGAAGATACTCCCAATCTTATTCCATTGATACACATTCTAGACCACCATTTACCTAGAAGCGCCACGCCGATCCTTCCACCTGCACTACCCTTTGGGGTACAAGCCTATGCGACCACCCACGGTTTAATGAGCCTGACCTCGATATTAGCACTTGTTTTAAGATCTTGGTTACCAATGATATGAGGATTGGGCATTCAGTATCACATTAGAACCCTGCTTTGTTGCACCAATAGTTGTGCCAATAGGCTCTCCTGCTAGATTTAGGTGTCCACGATCGGACGACTGAACCCCATGGCTCGATGGCCTCATCGGAGCAAGGCTCGGGCTATTCGGTGACACCAACGCAGACTAGAGGGTTCACAGGGCGTCACATTTCTAGGAAAAGCGATGACATCTCATTTCAGCGTCCGTCTGTCAAGGATGGCCGTTCACTCTCCGGTGGCAGTTCCCAGTATGGCCAAAAATCCTTCATCTCCTCCATGCAGCCAGCTGCGCCTCCCGGCAGTTTCAATCCAGAAATGAAGAGTGCAATGCAAGGAGGACGGACTACCCCTCAGGCAGATCCAGCCGGTCACAACCTGTCTCGACTACAGTCTCAATTTAAAGATGCCGACGCCCTTAGTGTATCTGAGCAACGACAGGCTGTGGTACGAGACAAGATAGCCAAGGAGATGAAGATCAAACTAGGGACAGAAAATATGTTAGAAGCTCTGCTGAGCAAGAACAACAAACAAACCAAAGAACAGCGTCAGAGGGTTGAGATAGAGTTGGGCACTTCAAATCGAAAACTCGCTGAATTGAAACACGAGCTCGATCAGGAAATCCTTAGGGCTCAGACACCAACAACACCGCCGAGTAAGAGACTTTCCAGCTACTTCAGGGGAAGCCCTTTCAAATCCCCCCCACGAAACCAGGATCTGGAAAATGACGTTGCAGAATCTGTCGACAGTGAATCCCCCACTGTGGTCTTGACTGAAACTCTCCAGCAACTCGAGACTGATGGCATGCCGCCAGACTACTATATTGAACGCGCGAATGCCCTAGTGGAGTTACTGAAGCGCAATCCTACCTTGAAATATGACCTTGCTTGGTCAGTTTTCAGTCTCAGAGTTCAATTGATGCTGTTGAGTGAAAGCTCGGATGTCGTTGCGGCAGGATATAGATTGACTAGACATGCGATCGCAGACAAGAAGTCTTTACAGACTATCCGAACAATGCACACGGATGAGTTGGTCATCCTATCTCTGGTCAAAAAAGAGAAAGCCGTCCTCGAGCGTGAGCAGGCGGTTAAATTTGTCAGGGCCTTCCTGGATGTCAAGGATGGAGTTCGGGAGATTTCCAGAGCCGTGGTTCGCAGCCTGGTAGCGGTAGCTGAGACCTATGATGACAGACTGAAGGACATCTGCCTACTTACGCTTGCAGAGATACTGGCAAAGCACACTGAGTTGCTTGTTGCTGCTGACGGTATAAGCACTCTGACTGATGCTTTAGCAGATGGCACTTTTCCTGCCCCTGAAGGTCTAGTGGCAAGCTTTCTTCACATCCTTGATCATCCTCAACAAAGACGATATCTGCATACCGGGCGTGAATTCGAAGCCATGTTTGCCCCATTCACTGACCCGCTCCTTCTGAATGGTAATGAGGAAAAGCTCAAAACTTGTGCCCAGGCGATTTCTGCCATGCTAAAGACTTGGCCTGGGTTCCTTCTGTTAGCTATGAATGGTGCCTCACCCTTGAGATCACTGATTGATTCATTGGTCTATCCGATCACCCAGTCCAGAGATACGATTATCGAATTGCTCTTTGATATTCTACGCATAAAGCCACCCTCATGGTCGAGCTCTTTTCTCGCTGGTCGAAGGCTAACAACCTATGGACGGGTAAATGCATTGCCTGCTGAGCAGCCATCTCAACGCCAGCTTGCTGAGTACAACGCTGATGGTAGATTTGATTTGACATACCACTTCTCTGCCTTGGTCCTGGCGGCCTTAATCAATGCTGGTTTGATACCTGCACTTGTTGATCTCATCAAGGCTGAAGAGGACTTCACACTGAAAAGGAAAACCACATTACTGCTAACGGAAGTTCTGAAACTGGCACACCATGCGCTACCTGAGTCTATCAGCGCAAATATTCAGGTCCTTGGCGGTCTCGTCTCTAGAGTCGAAGAGTTTGGCTCCGAAGAATCCTCAATTAATACGAGCATGATATATCAGATTGAAAGCATCAATCGAACTCTGAACCGGACTACAACATCAAGTACATTCGGACGAGCACTACCTACAGATGAACTAGCAGTTGGTCCGCAAGCGATCGAAAGATCGAAGTACACCATCCTGATGGATGCGGATCAATTTCGACAGGCAATGATTGACAGTCAAGTCACGAATCATTCACAATATGTCAAGTGGAAGTGGGATCTTATCCATGGTCTAGTGGAAGGCCCGTTGTTGAATCCAAAACGATTAGAGGAAGCAATCAAGTCACCAAAATTCCTGAAAAGACTGGTTGGGTTCTTTAGACCGTTCAAATACAGATTTTCCATGATACGTAGCACCAGGCCGAATCAGCGGTATGTGCGCACTGGATGTGCATTGATGCGAACTCTGACTCAAACTGCCACCGGTATCCAATATCTTGCGGAGAATAAGCTTCTTCGGCAAATTGGAGAATGTCTTGCACAAATCGACCCTCACAGCGGTATCACATCTGCTACTCCATTGTTTGATCGCCATCAAATGGCTGAAACACTCAGCGGAGGCTACTTTGCTATGCTTGGAGCACTTAGCCGTAGCCCAGAAGGAATGAGGCTAATGGAACAATGGCATATGATGGACATGTTTTACCACCTTGTTGAATTGAAGAATCGTGATGACCTCATCAAGGCACTGCTTGGAAACATGGATTTCACCTTGGATTCGCATCTACGTGTGGTCCTTTCCAAGGCACTCACCTCAGGAGTCAAAGATATCCGACTCTTCTCCACCAAGCTATTGCGACGGTATGCAGTAGGTAGAGTGCAGTACTCTTCAGGACTGCAGGACCGCTCAAGTTCCCATTGGGCGTTGCGCCTTGTCTTGACGCAATTGTACGACCCAGATGTCGAGGTTTGTGAAGTTGCTGTAAAGATTCTAGAAGAAGCCTGCAATCAACGCAGCCATCTCGAATATGTGGTCAAATGCCGGCCATCGCTGGATCATCTGGGAGAAATTGGAGCCCCTCTTTTGCTGCGGTTCTTGTCCACGTCGGTCGGTTATCGGTATTTGAGCGGCTTAGACTACATCACCCAAGAAATGGACGACTGGTTTCTTGGGCGAAATGATGCATATGTGGCTTTGGTAGAAGCCTCGATCTTACGTGCCTACATGGATGGCAGCATCAGCAAAGCAAGCTTCAATGAGGATCCGGCGGTAGACCCGCACGAAATTGGAATCGCGCCCCCACATTTCTACCGCGAACTCGCACGGACGGAAGAAGGATGCAAGCTGCTGAAGCAATCTGGCCATTTCTATGAATTCTCGTCAACCATTCGAGATTTTCATGTGAATGAAGAAGATCCAGAGATTCTGACTAAGGTCAAAGGGTGTATGTGGGCCGTCGGTAACATTGGGTCAATGGACCTAGGTGCACCATTCCTTGAGGAAGCAGATGTGGTTACTGCCATTGTTCGTATCGCTGAGCAGGCAGAGGTGATGTCCATGCGCGGGACGGCATGTTTTGTGCTTGGGTTAATCTCGAGAACATTGCATGGATTTGAAATGCTCGCGGAGAATGGATGGGAGACGACGGTCGATCCTGGAGGAAGATCACTTGGCCTCTGTATACCTCGCAATCTGGAGGCCTTGTGTCTGGTGAGTTTTGAAATTATCCATTTCTATAGATCGTTGCGGTGCTGACTCTCCTAGAAATCTGTTGGGTCGGGCGCTCATTCCCGGGTGCCAAATCCTGAAGACGAGGCTGCTTATAAAGCGGCAACCACAGACGAGGACCCCGTCAAAGCGAAAATCCTGAAGCTTGTAGTAGAGATGGGCAACTCAGTCATGTATAAAAAGGCCACCGGTGAGCTTCACACCATCAAGGTTAAGCAGCCCACACATTTCTCGGACACAGGACTATTTCGAAAATCGCTCATTATTCTGGAGAGTCATCACTACCGTCAACAGGCGAGACATAAGATTCTTAACCTGTTTAATCCCAATGTTATGAGACACATAGTACTGGACGAAGAAATGGGAGAATCGACCGAATCAGATACGGGCTAAACATGAGACCAAACCCAAATTTACTCGGAGGAAAATGGCGATTGTCCACCTTGTTCGAAACCTTACGGCTGTTGCACAGACCTCTGGAGCATGGCATGGGCGATTCCAGAACATTTTAGGGTCCAGAAGCGGAAATGATATTGTGCCCCAGTGGCAAGTGTCAATGGCGTTAGTGGCAGAAACACAGAACCACTGGCTTGGCTTGAAGAATGATATTGGATTTTTGTTTTAAGCGAGGGAGATCTGCAGGCCCAGACATTACTGAAAGGCGGCGAAGGACATATTGTATATATAGCCAGTGCAACGCACGCTGTTTTATCGAGTGCACTATGGGACTCGGGAGCGGCGTAGAGGACGATGAAAAAGGGGTTTGATTGGAATGACTGTGCTCGGATACGACGGGCGTGCACAGTCTAGATGCACGGCAATCATGCACCCTACATATATGGTGACCAAATTTGGGAATGAATATTATTGTATTATTCTCGCAATGCTGACCTGTGCTCCTTTTTCGGGACGGAGAGTTTGGGCAGCTGATAGGGTACGACATGTCACGTGTGGCACGTGGGTGGAGGGGGCTACCCAAATATTCTAGCACCAATATAGACTAGTCCACGCCAAGACTGATAGATCTATGACGGGCTCAAAATTGGACAAAGCTGACCTCCCTGACCTTCCACACAACGGTGTCGTTTTGGCTGGTGCCCACTCTAATCAATACGTTTTCTCGATCCTCAAGCAATGCACGAGATCTCGGACATCCTTGACATCATGTAGTCATCGATGTTTTGTCTCTCTCAATTCGACTCTCTTGCAGCTTCTGTGCTGTCATGGCCAATCGTGGTCCGCCAATCCATCTACCCACGATCTGATGCGCTCGCCATTCCCCATCCTAGTCGTAATCCCTGTCGCTCTGCCACAACCCTGGTGCCGCCCGTACCTGG
>Ga0105239_10003520_pt1 | contig 19178 bp, 37 predicted proteins | sample KBSC44metaG_FD_92761 | JGI IMG/M metagenome (GOLD analysis project Ga0105239, IMG submission 92761) | Corn rhizosphere microbial communities from Kellogg Biological Station, Michigan, USA - KBS C4-4 metaG | ecosystem: Host-associated > Plants > Roots > Rhizosphere > Soil | place: Michigan, USA...
GATTCAGCCGCCTCATGAGTTTCCGGCAGCAGGGATATTGCCGCATCCAGGTGCATCGCGATGCCGACGGCGAGCGCGGAATCGCTCAGGTCATCGTGAAACGTGAATGGTTTGTCTATGCTCATATTCATCACCGCTTCCTCCTCATCCGTTCGATTCTGGCGGCGGAAACTCAGTATGTCCTTAGGAAAAGTCTGTTTCTTTAAGCTTGCGTAAGGCTGTAGCGCCATCGCCGTCGCGTAACGCTTTTTGCCGTCATTCCGGCGCAGGCCGAAATCCAGTGCCGATATCGTCGGGTTGTCGCGACCACCCACCCACGTCGAAACTGGATTCCGGCCTGCGCCGGAATGACGAGCTGGCTATGGTCGATGCGCCCCCGTCTCGAAGAGAACCGGCACCGCGGTGGCCCAAGCTACTGGCATTCCGTGCAAGAGCCTCCTCACCAAGATGCAAGCTTCTTTCATGCGCGACCGACGTCGCGTGCAGGTCCCAGGCGCGAAAGTGGATCTCGCGGGCGCAGCGTTTGATGACCCGCATTCCGATACATCGACTTGAGGATCGCATCATGGCTAACACAGGCAATACCGGTAATCGCGGCGGTGACCGCGCTTCGCACGAGCAGCACGTCAAGGCAGGCGAGCAAAGCCACAAGAACCAAAGCCAGGATCAGAGCAAGCAGGCAGGTTCGAGCGAGCAGCGCGGCGGCAGCCACGAGCAGCACGTCAAGGCTGGCGAGCAGAGTCACAAGAACCGCTGATCTTCCAAGGGCGGCCTGAGGGCCGCCCTTGCCACCCCAGGGGAGCATGGAGCGGAGATGTCCGACCTCCGCTCCTCATCATGAACTACGGAACGAGGCACCGACGCCGGGCGCTCGAACTACACCCCCGCCGCAGACCTCTCTGCCTCATCCCGCACCTGCTGCCACTGCATCCGCCCATGCGCCTGCTCCACGCAGCGCGTGCCCATCTCGATAAACGCCGCAATGCCATCCAGCATGATCGGCAACCGTTGCGCATCCGGGCTGCCGCGTTCGTGGACCAGCTCGGCGAGGAACTGGATCGAGGTATGGGCGTACTTCAACCACTCGGTGGCATCGTTCAACATCGCATCCGGCCCTGCGTCGGGATCGGAAAAGTAGTGCACGTGACGGGTCATCCAGGGCTCGCCGTGGATATTCATAAGCAACTCCTTGCTGAAAAGGCGCCGCGCCCTCGCTCCGAGAACGGCACGTCGCCAGACAGCACGGCGTGCCGCGACCACACGGACTCGAGGTTCACCAGTGGCCCAAGGCTGGGCCCGGGCGGCTTGATGGAGGAAGTGGTGTGCGGTGTCAGCGGCTTTCGCCGTCGCGCAGGGCGACGTGCCGGGTAGATACGGCTCGGATGATTCTTACGAAAGCGCTTGAACCGCGGTTCTTCAATCGTGTCCGCTGGATCGTCGGACAGCCCGAATGTGCGGTGAGGAGGTCGCCGAGGGGATCGGCGAGCGCGTGCGTGCCGTATGATCTGGGGTAGCCATGATCAACTCTCTAGTTAGTTGGTGACGGTGTCACCACTATCTACACCTACGACGACGCCGGCCGAGTCACCGACATTACCGATGCCGTGGGCAATCGCATCCATTACACCTTGGATGTCGCCGGCAACCGGCTCAAGGAAGAGACCTTCGACAGCACCAACACGCTGAAGCGAACGGTCTCGCGTACCTACAACACTCTCAGCCAATTGCTGACGGTGGTCGATGCCTTCAATCGGACCATCCTGAGCTACAACTACTCGGATGGTTACGACGCAGCGGGCAATCCAGTCCACAGCTCGGATGCGGTAGGGATACAGCGGAAGCGTGGCTACGACGCGTTGCATCGCCTGGTCAGCACCATCGACAACTACAACGGCACCGATACGGCAACGAAGGACACGCAGAGCGTCTCGTCTTACGACGCCAGCGATCATCTGGAAGGCATGGGCGATCCCGATGGCCTGAATACGATCTATAGCTATAACGGCCTCGATGACCTCAAGTCGGTGCAGAGCCCGGATACGGGTACGACCAGCTATATCTACGATGCCGCGGGCAATATCACCCAGCGTACCGATGCGAAGGGTGTAACGAGCACGAGCACCTATGACGCGTTGAATCGCCGAACGGCCACGACCTACAGCGACACGTCGCTCAACGTTGCCTACCTCTACGACGAGCCCAACGGCACCACGGGCTGCGCCAGCTCCTATCCGATCGGCAGGTTGACCCGGATCGTGGAGAGCGCCGTCACGACGACCTACTGCTATGACGCCCGCGGAAACGTTTTGCAGAAGCGCCAGACGCAAGGCTCTCAGGTCGACACGATCAGTTACAGCTACTCTCTGGCCGGTCGCCTAGACAGCATGTTGACGCCCAGCGGCACGTCCGTCCAATACGCCCGTGATGTCGTCGGCCGTATTAGCGGTGTGACGGTCCTGCCTCCCGGCGTCGCGGGTGCGGGTGCCGGAAACGTCGTTACCAATATCACCTACCTGCCTTTTGGCCCCATCACGGGCTATACCCTGGGCAATGGGCAGACGGTAGCCTTCCGCACGCGCGCAGTTCGACAAGTCAGCAGAACAAACTTTTGGAGCACGAGCATGGCGAATGGCTGGACACCGGAACGACGAGCACGGCAGGCCGAGGCGATCAGACGGTGGAAGCCGTGGGAACGATCAACCGGACCAAGAACCGAGGGAGGAAAGGGTGTCGTGAGCCGTAATGCATGGACAGGGGGTCGGCGTCATACATTGAGAGCGCTTGCGAGGGCAATGAAGGTCCATAAAAACTGGATTGCTTCATTGTTCTGATGGGGCCTGGGTGGACGCGCATGAGTCACTCTTTGTGGATTATGTTGAGTGCTATCGTGTTCGCTATGGAATGCATTTTTTTGCAGCCCACCAGTTCATACTTTGTCACCTTCGTTTTCACGGGAAATGTTATGCGCATTTCATGAAGGATTGAGTTTGGAGGGACGTGTACGTTGCTCACATTGAGCTGCAAATGTGCTTCACCTTCATGCTGCAACGCCTCGCTTATCGAATGATCGAATTTCTGCACATGGGTGGATCGCAGTGCGCGAGGTACGCCAGGGGCGTCTACTAAAGCCGCGTATGTACAAGACGCTGATTGAGTTACGACCGATCCGGCATAGTCGCATCGAAGCAGGGTTAACGGCTGGCCGTCTATGGCGTAGTCAGCTGGATCGATGTTGCGTTGTAACGGTTGTCCCGACTTAGACGCAACTTCATCTCGGAGCGCGTCTTGAATGGCTGAAAAACCATCTATCTGCTTATAGCTAAAGGCCGTTTTGGTGGGGTCGGCATTGAGCTTTCCGATCGAGCTTTTCGTAATTCCTGCGGTAATTTCAAGGATGTCAAACTTTACAAAGATTGCTTCAACGTGAGCTGCATTTCCCCAGGAGGCAATTTCACTGTCGCTTAGCTTATCGAAGTCATAGAGCGTGATGCCGAAGCGATTCGCCTTGGTTCTTGCGAGCGAAGAAAAGCCATTGACTGACACCGCAATCATACCATCAAGGCCCAGGCTGATCTTGCGTCCAGCTAGTTCCTCGATCCACATGACCGACTGCGCTGAACTGCGGTCTCGGCATTCAATCGATGTGCGTTTTCCATCATGATTGGTAATCAATACATCGATCTGGCGGGGGGCGGTGGGGCTATCCGGGTCAGGAATTTGGCTGTTCCATTCCACGGTAACGCCCTCTCCTAGTTGAAGGGCGGCAATTCGCTGATTCAGTTGTTCAAAGGCATCCGATTCTTTTGTCATGTTGGCCAAGAAAATTGAGTTGAAGTTGCTATATGTAATCTACGTTGCAGCTTGGTTGATGGCCGCAAGGATCCCTGATACCTATCTCTCCCGGAGTAGGAGTTGGTGGTGTCCTTGGTGGATTAGTTATTGAATTTTGGCTTGTCTGACGAGGGTATTTAAATTCCTGTCAACCTGTAACCTCGGCTTGACCCAAGATGCCTAAGAGACTCGCATATCGTTGCCAGTTTGCTGGCGACCCCCAGGGTGCCGTTGAGTCGTCGAAAAGATAGATCGACTCTTCGTCAATCTTCGCGCCTGCTTCTCGTAGAAGCATATGCCCCTTGAGTGTTACAGCGCACTCGGCTTCCCGTTGAGTATGGTCGCCTGAAGCCCTCGGTAGGCCGACGGGTTGGTAGCTGCGATTGAGGACAAGATACCTGCTGCCTTCGCCGGGTGAGGACGTCAACTTGAGGCAGTAGGGGAAGAACAATCTCGCGAACGTAGTCATCTGGCTTCCTTTTCTATCGTCAGTAGTAGAGTTCAGTGCCCGTGCTTGCCGTAGTGATTGCCAGTGCGCGTATTGCGATAGCTGCCACCGCGGTGTGATGAGCCCGAGCCACCCGAGTAGTGGCCGCCATGGCTGGTGGTGTGATGGGAGCCGGAGTAGTGCACCGCCGATCCGCTGCTATGACTGCCGCCCCTGGCATTGGCGGAGAAGGAAAGGACCAGCAAGCAGCCCGCCAGCAAAACGCTGAGTTTGCGCATGAGTTGTTCCCCTGCGGTCGTGCGCTATCTCGGTAAAGCATTACGCCTTCTCGCGCTTGGTCGGTACGACTTTGCCGCTAGCCTTCAAGTCATCTAGGTAGTTAGCCCAAGCTTGCATCATCCGCTTCCGCTCATCGAGATACTGGGCTGCATGGGTGTATGCCCCGCGGACTTTGTTGGACTCCGCATGCGCTAGCTGGCGCTCGATCGCGTCAGCGTTCCAACCAATCTCATTGAGCCTGGTCGCCGCCATGCTGCGGAAGCCGTGGCCGGTCATCTCATCATTGGCATAGCCAAGCCGGCGAAGGGCGGCGTTGACGGTGTTCTCCGACATGGGGCGGCTAGCAGTACGGACGCCTGGGAAGACGTAGTGACGTGATCAGTGAGCTTGTGCAGTTCACGCAGGATAGCCACGGCTTCCGTGGAAAGAGGTACTAGATGAGCGGCCTTCATCTTCATCCGCTCGCCGGGGATGCGCCACATAGATTCGTCTAGATCGAACTCTGACCACTCGGCTTGGCGCAGCTCGCCAGGGCGTACGAAGACCAGCGGGGCAAGCTTGAGCGCAGCTAGCGTGACCGGCTGGCCAGAGAAGCCCTCGATCGCTCGCAGAAGCTCGCCAATCTGCTTCGGGTCGGTGATGGTGGCCCGATGGGGCGGCTTCGGCGTCGCGAATAGCCTGCGCAGGCTGGCGGTAACGTCGTTGTTTGCCCGGCCTTCGAGAACGGCCCACCGGAATACCTGGCCGGCGGTGATCTTCGACCGGCTTGCGGTTTCGTGCTTGCCGGCGTCCTCCATCTTCTTGAGAACGTCGCGCAGCTCGATGGCCGTAATTTCGGTGATGGGGCGCTGGCCAATGTGGGGGAAGAGGTAAGCCTCCAGTCGCCAGCGATCTTTGGCGGCCGTAGTCTCGGTTGTATCGCCCTTCGCCTCGCGGTAGGCCATCCAGTCACGGGCCACTCGCTCGAAGGTGTCCGACGCAATGGCCTCTGCTTGCACGCGGGCGGTCTTCTGAGCCTTTCGTAGCTCGCTAGGGTCCTGGCCCTGGGCGAGAAGCCTGCGGGCCTCTTCGTGACGCTGCCGCGCGTCTTGGAGGGATACGACGGGATAGGAGCCGAGTGCGAGCAACTTCTCTTTGCCGGCGACGCGGTATTTCCATCGCCACAGCTTCGAGCCGATGGGGTTCACCAGCAGGTAGAGGCCATTGCCCCGCGGCGATCTTGTAAGGCTTGTCCTGCGGCTTCGCTTTGCGCAGTGCGACGTCAGTGATCGGCTTAGCCATCTGGGGGTATCCCGTTCCAGCGCCTGGGGCTGAGTAGCCAGGATACCCCCAAAAATACCCCCAGAAGGGGCGAGATTCTACGAGACGCCCTTGGACGACGGACATAAAAAAACCCGCAGATTTGCGGGCTTTTCTTGAGTTTCTTGGACTCTGCTGGACGTCATGGGACATCCTCTTGGTACCGGTGAGAGGACTCGAACCTCCACTCTGTCGCCAGAAGCGGATTTTGAGTCCAACCGGGTAAGCCATCTATTTCAATAGGTTGCTATTCAATGCGGTCCGCAATCGAGTCCGAGCGATGGACTCGAAACCGTTGGTGCGCAACGGGCCATTTTCGATTGCGGACCGGCTTCAGCGCGTCGGCGTGACCTTATCGCCGCGGCGTTTCCTGACGTAGTGTTCCGTCATGGCGAGGTTGGAATGGCCGAGCTGCTGCTGGGCCTCGCGGATGTCCGTGGCATCGGTCTTGTCGGTGCCCGCCTTCGCTCGAAGGTCGCGGAACTGGAAGGCGTTCTTCTCGATGCCAGCAGCCTCGCGGGCGTTGTAGAACCGCTCGCGTAGCGCGCGTTCGGTCAGCGGCTGGCCATCATCGTCGACGATAAGGCGCGTGCTGTGCACCCGGTAGCCGGCCTTCCTGGCGTTGATGCGACCGAGGAGGTCGGCCAGCTCGCCGACGATGGCGATGCGCCGCTTGGCATCGGTCTTACCCTGACGAACGTGCAGGAAGCCATCGCGCACCTGCCGCTGATCCATGGCGCGAGTATCGGCAACGCGCTGACCGGTCAGGTAGGCAAGATCCATCGCATCACGGAGCGCCTGATCGCCTTCCTCGTAGACCGCATTGAACATGTCGTCTTCGACATAGACGTCACGACCGGTCTCTTTGTACCCCTTCACGCCGGCGCACGGATTCGGCAGCGACGTGTAGCCTTCCTCGCGCGCCCAGTTCCAGATGTGCGACAAAAGCGCCTTCTCGCGGTTCGCCCGCGTCTTTCCGCCAGCTTTTACCGGCAGCACGGTGCCGTGCTTGTTCGTCACCGTCTTCGGCGTCGCGCGCCACTTCAGGTACTCCTTCACATGATGGGGCTCGATGCTGTTCAGCGGCACCGGCGGATCGTTGAAGTATTCCAGCAGCCACTTCAGCTCCTTGCCGTTGTCCAACTGCGTGCGCAGGCCCTTCATGGGGATGACATGCACGCGGTACTGGTTCGCGACGTAGGCGAAGGTGATGACCTCTGCCGGCTTTGCATCGCCAGCCTGATGTAACTCGGCCCAGCGGCGTATCGCCAAGCCGTAATCGCTGCCCAGAGGCTCCTCGCGCCGCGGCTTGCCGCCGTGATCGTAGTAGTAGAAGGTCTTCTTGCCCTTCTTCCGGACACGCAGATGAGGAATCGCGCCCGGCGTTTTCGGCTTCCGTCCCATGCTCAGGCCGCCTTGTTGGAGCGCCAGACCTGCTTAGGTTGCGCCTGGTCCTGCTGTCCTTCAACCGCCGCGCGCGTCACCACGGGCCAGCCATGCGCGTCCAGGTAGTGGCGGATGCCGTTCCGCACAAGGAATTCGACCTGGCCGGCCTTGCGCGGCGTCCGGCAAAGCTCGGTCAACTGGTCACGGGTCAGGCAAAGCTTGTCGTTCATGCCGCGCGCGCCTCCTGCTCGATCCGGCGGAACTCGACCACCCATACCCAGGGATTGGCATCCCAGCTGCCGGCGCCGTTGATCTGCTCCCACAGCTCGCGAAAAGCATCCTCGGGATGATTCCAGTTCTTGGGGTGATGCTCGTCGCGGAATGCGCTGTAGTAATACGCGCCATCGCCATGGTGAATGCGGTTGATGCCCTCGGCCAACGCGCCTGCCTCGCTGATGTCCTGCAGGCGCTCCACGCGCACGCCTGTCACCTCCAGGGTGATGCGGCTGGCAGCACGAGGCATATGGATACTTGGCGTCCAGCGCATGCCATCCGCGGCTAGTTCGGAACCCGGGTCGGCCCGGTAGAGATACGTGCCGGCAATGGCGCACGCCTGGTCCCAGGTATGGGGGAGCATTTCGCGAGTGAGGCCGACCTCTGCCGGGTGCGGTACGCGCATGTGCGTTTCGCGCACCCACAGGCGATCGCCAGGGACCCCGTAAGGGCAGGTCAGGCAGTCGCCTGTTCGGTTGTGCCAGATTGCGCCCTGCAGGGGCAGAACTTCGCCGGCAGCGGTGCGCCCACCAGTCTCGCCGCCGATCGTGGTTGGCGACCATTCGCCGAGCGGATTCGCGTGCGGCAGCTTCACGATGCGCCGCGTCTCGGTCTTGCGGCCATCGAGGATCGCGCGGACCATCGGTGGGGAAAAGAGGATAGGTCGCTCAGCCATTGCCATCACCCCTCTTGGCCGCGATGGCTTGGTCGATGTGCCGCTCCATCGCTCCGGACCCAAGATTGAACGCGTCGTTGATGACGCTGATCAGGTGCGTGTAGACCGTCCCATCGGAGTCGATGATTTCGCATAAGACGCGCCACCTGAGCGCGTCTCGCACGTCCACCAATTTGCCACCCTCGGCAACATGGTCAACCACCGAGCATTCCTCGGCAGTTGCGCTGGCGTGGGAGAGGGCGGCTTGCTTGTCCTGCGCCTTCTGGAATCCCTTGTTGAACGCACTTTGCAGGTGGCGGAAGAACCACGGCGCAAGCTCGGCGATAATCGGCTCGCCATAGTTCATGCTGCGCAAAACCTGCGCGATCTCTTCCTGCGTGTACCAACGCGGAGGAACGGCATCCCGCACCTTCTGCTCGTCAGCCATAAGTGAACTCCCTCTTGTCGAAGATCAGCAGCACGCAGTCGACGGGCGACACATGCGGTGCGCCGACGAACTTGGGCTTGGGCTTGAAGTAGCGAGGCCTGGCGCCTAGCTCCAGCGCGCGATGGAACCAGCGGGCGTTTGTTCGCGCTGGAACCAGGAACACAGCCACCTCGGCCTCTGGCGCCTTCTCCAGGAACGGCGCGATGTTCGACCAAGGCGGGTTGCAGAACACACGCTCGCCCGCCCACGACAGCGGATCGTCTGCCGTCGATGATTTCGGTAGCAGCCCGTTCCCCGGCTCGGAGGCGCCGTCCATCGTGAACCGATATTCCGTGTTGAGCGGGTCGAAGATCTGGGGCGGCGTCTGCCAGTTCTGCCGGCGCTCTTTGCCGTACCAGTCGACGTAGCGGGACACCTTCTGTTCGTCGGTCATGACTCGATTCTCTTTACGTGCTCCTTTATTGCCCAGGAGACGTATTGATATGCATGCTCGCCGGGCACATCTATTTCCAGCGCTTCGGCAAGCACTTTGCATGAGTATCTATCCTCCGCTATTTCCTTTAAGTCCTTTCGAAAATAGTAACGTCGATGCTCAATGAAATGCATTGTTTGAACAATGTTGAGAACCCCAAGAACACCAATCACGAATAGGTATAGAAAGCTCATCACCCCTTCTCCTTCCCGGCGAGCGCCGGGGCGGCGGAGAGCTTGCGCAGGAAGCACGGTGGATCACCCTCGGGATAGAAGGCTCCAGTCTCAATGAGCGTATCGGTAACCCCGGCGATCATGTCGTTGCCGGCATCTCCCATAGCCTCACCATCGAGGTCACCAGTCATCCATTCGGCGACCAGTGCGTAGACCTCATCTCGTGTCTGGCCGTAATGCGCATGCGGACGGCCATCGTCATCCGCGAAGTAGAACAGCCACCCTTCCGGCACGGCCACGCGCTCGGCGGGGTGCGTGTAGAGCGGTGTCCATTTCCAAGCATTGAAGTCATTCGGTGCAGTGACCGAAAACATTTCTCCACCTTGATTCCACATCCATGCGACTGGTTCTCCATTCACATCACCGCCTTGCGCGGCTTGCGGGTGGGGTTGGGATAGCATCGCTTCGCGGCAGGCGTTCCAACCCCATGCGAACTCTTTGTGACACGTCAGTACACGATCGCCGCGTATGTAGTCATTTACATTGGTAACACCGCCATTGGTGAAGAACACCATTTCATCCGGCACCTTCGCCGCAACAGGCTGCGCCAGACGCGCGGAGAGGGATTCCAGTTCACCAGCAATGACGTCGGCGATAAGTTCGATTTCTTCGATGCCTTCCTTAACCGAATCGTGACCCACACTTAGCGCATCGATCAAAGGATATCCGTCGCCGTCATCATCCTGTGTATACGTGAGGCGGTAATCCCGAAGCACACGCTTGATGCATTCGAATTCCGCATCCGTCACCTGTACCGGAGCCCGGGTGAGGTTGGCTTTGATGATCTTCCACGAATCGCTAAAGGCAATTGACGGCATCGTGCGTTCGATGTTCATCAATGCCTGCTCAAGCGTCATCTCACTCATGGCTGTCTCCGATTGCTGCACGGGCGGCGATAAGGTATGGGTCACCATGAATCATTCGCTCTAGCTGATCGCACTCGCCTCCAAGAAACAGGATTCGATCGCGCGCGACTTCAAGCGTCGACACATAGCCTCGCATGAGGTGTTTCAGCGCCCTATGCCAACGATCACCATCTGTCTTCAGCCCCTCATTCTCCTTACGGAGCGCGGCGAGTTCATCGAGTAGGGCCGATATATCTGCATGGCAATAAATGCCGCTGGTAAAATCTTTTCCCTTTGAAATAAGCCTGCGCAGATTTTCGTGGTTGATGGTCATAGGATTCGCTCCGTCCGTCCGTCATAGCGCATGACTTCGCCGTATTCGCCGATACACACGCGAGCATCATGGCCCTGGCGAAGTGCACGCTTAACTGCGGTTTCGGCATTGTTGCGGTACTTTTCGAACTCGCGCTCCAGGGCGGCGTACTTCGATTTCCACTCGCTCTCGATCTGGTTCATTCGATCCGAAGCAGGAGGCGAATAGAACGCCATGCCATAGTTCTCATGGCCACTCTGAACTGATGCGGCGATTTCGATTATCTGCTCTTTTGTGAGCGTGGCTCCGCATTCCTCCGCGCCTAGCGACACGCACTCAATCCAGTAATTTTCTTGCGTGCTCATAAATCCCCCTTCTTGGCTCGGGCGGAGTCGATGAAATCGCGCAGAACGCCGTCTATACGCTTATCGAGTTCTTCTTCCTCATACAACCCATGGGTGCCGGCTCCGGTGTAATGCACGAATTCAGAACCAGATTCGCGGACATAGCGATAACGCTTAGCATTCGCGCGCAGTGACTCCGCCTCCGCTTGCAACTCAGCGATCTGGTCGAAATAACTACTCGCCACAGCTGCCTCTGCCTCGCATTGCTGCTCAAGGTCACCGCACCGTGACTGCTCGGACTTAAGCTCCGCTTGCAGGCGAGTGCGGTCGTTATGAACTGATGCAAGGATGTGAGCGAATCCACACATCGTTTCGTAACTTCCGAGCGCTTCGATAGCGCTAAGCACCTGCTCATCCGTGTAACTCGTCATAGGGAGTGGCCTTTGGCTTTGGCGATGGCTTTGCGCGCTTCGGCGAAAACCTCATCGGCATCTCGAACCGACTTGCCCTGGAGCAGAAGGTGAAACGCGAACTCCATTCGCTCAAGGGCCGAAAGAAGTTCGGGAGCGACAGCAAGCCTCTCGATATCCGCCCCATAGTCCCCAGACGGCTCGATGCCGTGGCTTCGCAGTGCACCGTTGACCTGCTCCAGCGCGATGCGCAGGCCGGCGTTGATGGCGGTGTCGGTCATCAGCGTTTCCTCCATGCAGCCGTCAGCATGTCGGCGAAGTCGACAATCAGGCCTACGCGATCGTCTAGACCGGTGAGCTTCTTCTCACCTTGCGTCCATCCGTCGCATTGCATGAAGTAGGTGGCGACGCTAAGCGAAGCGCGCTCCCAGAAGGCGCGCTGCTCAGCCTTTGCCGCACCTCGTTCCATGTCGGATTCGGCGCGCTTCCGTCCCGCCGCATATCCGCGCTGGTACGCAAGCTTTTCCTGTTCGTTTGCCATTCGTCTCTCCTCGCAAACCCACTCGGAAGGCGCCCTCAGCGAAGGCGCCGGCCGTGGGGGTCAGGCGGCGTTGCTTTGGTTGATGGGCGCATCCGGATAGGTGCCCCAAGGTGCCCGCAGTTCGGGCCATACGGCGCCCTGGTTGCCGGTGCAGTTCTTCGCGGCATAACGACCAGGCTTGCCATCCTTCCAGACCTCGCGCCGCTGCGTGGTGCGGTTGTCGAAGGTTCCGTCGAACATGTCTGGCGTGTTCATGCGGTTTTCCTCTTGTCGCCGGCACCCAGGTGCTCGCGCCACAGTGGGTCAGGGTCGGGCACGTCGATGCCGAATTCCGCCGCGCGGCGCTGGATGAAGTCGTAGAAGTCCGCCATGGTCATCGTGTCGATGCGGCTTTCCTCGCCGTGCTCGTCGGTCGTGGTGGTACGGCGCGGGCGAGGCTTGCCCAGGGGGCCATCGACCCAGCCGAAGAAGTCGCCGCAGAAGTCGCGGTGAAGCTTTCGCTTCTCGAAGTCGCCCTGCAGGCCGGTGGCGGCCATGATCCGGTCATAGGCCACGCCGAACAGGGCGCCGAGCTGCTTATCCGTGCGCTCGCGGTGCGCCACGCGGATTTCTACGCGCCAGGACTTCGACTCCGGCAGGCGATCGATCATCGCGTGCAGGTTGGCCTTGACCTGGGCTCGCAGTGGGTGGCCCTTGTTGAGGACGTAGGTCTCGCTCACGCCATGCGCTCCTTCAGGAACCCGATGTAGGCAGTGACCTCTCTCCAGAGCGAGTCGCAGGCGTCGGCCAGGGTCTCTATGTAGGCGTCGTCGCGGTCGATCCGCTGCCGGTACAGCCGAAGGTTCTCCGGCATGCGAGGGTCATAGCTGACGAAGTCGGACCACTGGCGGCCGGTGACGAACATTTCGGCCTGAACCTGGGGGATGTGGTCCTCCGGCATGCCATTGCGCAGGGTTTCGATATGGACGGCCGGATTCTGCGGACACTTGATCTGCATCTGCCCTTCAGAGCCGATCAGGCCGTCCGGGGAGCAACCGATGTAGTCGAGGAGCGGGTGCGACATGAAGCCCGTGCAAGCCACGATCAGTCCCGTTTCCGCTTCGTACGCGGCGCGCGCAGCAGCCTCCACGTCGTGGCCCCAGTCCAGCGGCTTGGCCTTCACCTGCTCGCGTGGCTCGCCAGTCAGGATCTCGGCCACGATGTCACCGATATAATCCTGGCGCGCCTTGAGCGGCTTGCCATCGCGTTTCCCGAAGGCGAGCACATCGCACATCCGGGAAGCCGTGATCTTTCCGGCCCGGGCGTCACGCCATTCCTGCGTGTTCTGCTGCATCACTCGGCCTCCTCATCCATAGAGGCGTCGTCCATCGCCTTCTTGTCTGCAGCGGCGGCGCGTTCCTTGAGCGCCTGGAGCTTGTCGGCGACCATCTGGCGCTTCGCCTTACCGATGCGCTCCCATTCCTTCATCAGGGCTTCCATGCCGTTGTCGGCCACGGAGAAGAGGTCCGCGATCAGCTGGTCGCGCTCCGGACTATCCTCCGGCACCGTGCGCTGCACGGCCTGGGCTCCCGGCCTGGCTCGGCTGCGGGCGTCCTCGGCGACCTGCTCACGCAGCTCCTCCGGCAGGTCTTCGATGTCCTGGGTGAAGATGTCGGACGCCGCGGTGACGTTCAGGACCATGGCGATCTTGGCGCGCTTGCACGCCATCTTGAGGATGGTATTCGCCTGGTCGGCCGGCTCGGTGCGAATCTGCTCCTGCTTCTCGATGCGACCCTGGTACTTGTTGAACTTGATGCGGCGCATGGTTTCCAGCGTCACATCGAACTCTTCCTTGCAGATGGCGCGCCGCCACTTGTACTTCTCCTCGTGGGAGGAGCATTCGCCCATGCCTTCGCCAAGGACCATGCCGGAGGTCTGGTGGATGGCGACGCAGCGCACGCGGTAGTGCGCGATGCCATCCTTCGACAGGTCTTCGATCTCGTACTTGTCGGCGATGCGGAAGGTGACGCAAAGCACTTCTGCGCCGGGCTTGTATAGCGACGGCTTCTTGGTCCCCGGGATGACGCCGTAGTGCACATCCGGACGCATGATGGATCGCATCACGTCCTGCACCAGATTGACCTGCACGCGCAAATCGGCGGCGGTGAGGCTGCGGTCGCCATTGATGACGACGGGCTGCTGAGACATCGGGGTAATCTGCGCGTTCATCAGAATCTCCCTCGCGGAAGCCGCCGCGAGTCGGTGCTGGAATTAGGTCTGGTCGTCCGAGCGCGCGGGCGCGTAGGTCTCGACCTTCACGCCGCTGACGACGATCTCCACCAGGTCATCCTGGCTGGCCACCTGCGCGGTGAAGCGACGGGAGACATGGGCCACGGCCTGGGCGGCGGAGGCGGCGCGCACGAGGTGCTTGCTGCCGCCTTCGGCGTCGGTGACCATGTAGATGCGAGTGGGGGTCATGCGTGAATCCTTCGAGGGAATGGATTAAAGGGGTTCGCCGGCCAGCTCTTCGCCGAGGCTGACGACCTTGTCGAAAAGGAAGCTCTGCAGCTCGCGGGTGAGGTCTTCCCAGCCCTGGCGCAGGTGCAGGTACTCTTCGATCAGCGTGGAGGCCAACTGCTTGGCGCCGCCGAGGTGGAAGACGCGTTCGGCGATGTAGATGGTGTTGTCCTTGGCCAGGCCAAGACAGCCTTCGCCCAGGCTTTCCACCACTCGAATCGGGTAGCTGCCGCGGATCTGGAAGCCGATGCGGCTGCAGAAGTCCAGCGCCTTTTCCATGCTGATTTGCTGCACGCGCGTCAGTTCGATTTCCTTCGGCGTGACCATCTCTCCGGCATTCTCGTTATAGACGCGCAGCGCGGTGGTATTGAGCTTTGTCACCCGATCGGCGACGTATTCGCCCATCACGCGCATGAACGTGGCATGCGGTTTAACCCCGAGCCAATGGAAGTCGATCTTCCCCTCGAAGGAATCCGGCTTGGCGGTCAATATCTCGCGCAAGATCATCTCGTCGTCGCTTTCGAGAAGCGAGCGTGCGAGCCGGCAACGCGCCGTATAGATGTCTTTCAGCGTTCGATCTTCGGTGAGTTCCAGGCGCGATGTTTCGTTATAGGTGAACCGCGCCGGATGCTGAAGATCCATCACGCGAATGCCGCGATAGAAGAGAGCAGTACTGGGACGGCGGCGAATCTCCAGCGTACCGACGACCAGGTCTGGCTGGTCTTCCAGCAGGTATTCGTGGCGGCTGTGGTGGACGTTCGCGAAGTCGTCGCCAGTGACCACGACGCGGGTATGTCCGGCACGTCCGGTCGGAGCATCGAAGCCTCTCCAGCGAAACGCGTTGCCGCCCTCATCCTTGCAGTTGCAGGCAATCTCGCGGTACGCCATCCACAGCTGCCACTGCTTGCCCAGTTCGGTCGTGAAGCCGATGCCAGCCGGTTCGCCGCCATTGATGGCCATCGTGACGAACTCGAACTCCTGGCCGCGCACTTCTTCACGGCGCTTACCGAACACCACGGTCTGCTCGCCGGCATGGATCGTGATGTCGTGGCCGGTACGCAGCAGCACGGCGATGGCGTACTTCAGGCCGGTGCCGAAGAAGCCGATGGGGTTGTCACCTTCCTTCACGCTTACCCCGAAGGTGGAAATCGAACGCAGGTCGATCTCGCCGGGGTTCTCGAACACAATGGTCTGCACGGGAAATCCTTTGCCGGCGCGCTGCCGGCGTGTTGAATTCGGTTTAGACAGGCTGCTCGACTTCGAGAGTCGGCGCGGGCGCGGTGGTGGGGTCGGGTGCGATCTTCAGGCCCTTGTTTTCGAGCTTCAGCGTCACAGCATCGCGACGGCGCTTCAGGACATCGCGAACTTCGTCATGCGTGATGTTGAAAGGCCCGTAGCTATTGGAAGGCGTTGCCGTTTCGAATGCTTCGATGTCCGAGTCGATCAGGTACAGCTGGTCGAACAGTGAGCGCACCTCATCCAGAGCGGCACGGCCACGGATGGTTGCGGGAGTGATGACGGGCGCGTTCATGCGACCTCCCGGGCTTCGTCGCGGCAGTCCGCGCACTCGCTACCAACCGGCGCCGGTACGGTCAGTACCTTGGCGCCCAGCAGCGACATGGCACCACGCACTTCGGCCGCATGCTTGTCGCAGTAGGACTGCTCGCCCTTCGGCGTGTGCAGCACCAGCGTGGCGGGGAAGGGCGTGGTCATGCTGCGCGCTCCTCGATGTAGGCGCCGGCCGCAGCGAGTTCAGCGCAGGGGTTCGCATCCCCCGCATTGGCCGGCATGGAAAGGGATGCCCGAATCGAATGGCGCGCCTCGCGGACGTAATCGCGCATGGCACGCAGCGATTCGAGGCGCGCAATGGCAATGCGCTGTTCGGGCGTGAAGTCGTACAGATCGGAGAGGCGCATCAGCGCACCCTCCGGTTCTGTTCCTGCAGCTTCCGCACGATGATGTCGCTCAGCTCGCGCGGATGGTTCGCGATAAGCTCCGCCGCCGCTTCCTTCACCGTGTCGACGTCAGCGATGACGAAGATCGGCTCAGCGTGGTGGCTCGGGCTGACATCCACCTCGTAGGGCTGAAGTTGCTCGGCGAGTAGCTGGTCGGGCGTGGGCTTCGGAGCGAAGGCGGTCAGCGCCGCCCTGAAGATCGGGTGCACGTTGTTCATGACTGCGCACCTCCGACGCGGGCGAGGGCTTCCCATAGCCGGACCGTTCGCTTGTCTTGCTTTCCTAGCGCCATGAACGAGCCGCGCACAGACCTGAATGCCTTAATGGCATCCACCAGTTCTTGCACATCATCGTCAGCGGCGGAGCGATGCAGATAGAGCTTTGCACCCTCCGGCAGCTCGGTACGGGCGCGTACATGACTTACGTAGCGACCTTCGCCGATTGGGTCGGAATCGCAGCGGGTATAAACACCATTGCTAACGACAGCTACCCACGCGTTATCGTCGATTACTACATCTACCATCTGCGTCTGCGCGTTCATGCGGAGGCTCCGATACGTGCCAGGGCGGCGCGCAGACGAGGTTCGCGTTCAGGCCCTGCGCGGCGTTCAACATCCTTTGCAGCATTGATCAGCTCGGCCAGGGCGGCACGAGCCTTGTTCGCCTCTAGCCGCGCTTCCTCGTATGGATTGCCCCCGCCAACATGAGCGCCAATACGGATGGCATCATCGCTTTGCAATTCATACGTCCGCGATGCGTCGTCTAGCACTGCCAGCACATCGACCTTCTCGCCAGCCGCCTGCTTCGCCAGCGTCTCGTAGTGGGTGCGGGTGCGGTCAGTGCTCATGGGAGCCCCCGACAGCCATGCCGAGCAGGAAGGCAATCGCCACCAGCACCAGCAGCAGGAAGGTCAACTCGCCAGCCCATGCGGCAGGCTGCGGATCCAGATCGGGCTCCGGGGCCGCCGGCGTATAGCCGACGCCATCGCCCATCCAAGGCTGCGTACGAGCCTCGCGCTGGACAGCGCAGTAGGACTTCTGGGCGTGGCGCTGGGTGTAGGTTTGGTCGAGCATGGGGCACCCCATCTGCCGGTTGGCGATGGAGTGAAAGTTAGGACAGACCTAACTATGTGTCAATAGGGTAAACCTAATATTTTTCTGAACGGACCGTTTGGAACGAAAAAAACCCCGCCGAAGCGGGGCTTTTCGTCTCCGGCGAGAAGGCCGGTTATAGCCAGTGAAAGCCTTTCGCCATCAGCGCCGCCAAACCAAGCGCCACGAAGATGAGAGCGCCGAACAGGATGCGGAAATCTTCACGCGACTCCTTCTTCAGGTCGCGTAGATCCTGCTTGATGTCCTTGATGTCGTTCTGGACATGGCCGACATCAGATTCGAGTTTGGCGACGCGGGCTTCCATGCCTCCATCATGAGGTGGCTGACCGTCCTTATCAACCTTCGGTGTGAACGGAATGACCTTACTCATCCTTGCGTAGCTCCTTCATATAGGCCTTGAAGGCGTCCAGAAAGTGTTGCCGAACGAAGCCACATCGATTGCAAAAGAAGGTCAGCAATGGGAGGCCAAATGCCTTGACCTCTCCCTTGCTTGTGGCCCAAGGTATTGCACTTACGTTCCCTTTTTCATCGTGAAGCAACCACCAATCATCATTACCGCAGACGGGACACTTCTGCTGCGACGGATGCATGTTGTGGAAGGCTTGGACAACTTCCAAATCGAGTACGTCGGAAGATCCTTTCGCTTTTTCTTTTTCTGCCATGAGCATCTTTCCTGAGTTAATGCATTGCGGCAGTCGTCTGACCTTCCGAGTGCGTTTCTCGCACGAATTTCCCTTCCTTGTCGAACACCAGCGACGTGACTTGCGTCTGCGCATTCGACTTTCCGACGAACGCGCCTGCGATCGGTATATAGCTCGCGCCATTCGCTGCAGCATGCGTCCATGCGTAGGTCAGCACCGTGCCGCCGTCCGCCAATGTGGTCGTGTTGTTCGCGGCGCCCAGCGCGTTGCGCGCATCGGTGAGCGTCGTCACGCCAGGCTTGAAGCTGGCCACCACGTTCGGGTCAACCTTGGTGCCGGTGGTGACGCAGCCGGCGAGCAGGGCGGTGGTAAGGAACATTATCGCGATACGTTTCATCGATTCCCCCTCCATGAAAAACGGTTCAACGTTTCAGTTGGTTGGGCATCATTGCCCCTGCCATGCAATGCACGTACTCGACATCACCTTCCGGCAGAACAAGGCGGCCACCGTCGGCGCCCTGGAAAGCGTATTCCCCCTCACGATGCCAGAGGAACTCCTTCACGGTGCAGCGTCCGTCCCTCAGGCGCACCAGGACGTGCATACCGACATCAGGCCGCAGGCTCGGCATCAGCACGATGTACCAGCCGGACATACCCAGCGGGGCATCGCCATTCGCGCGGATCCGCACCGCGTAGGCGTTCGGGTCATCGGTGCCGATGGTGAAGTAGCCATTTCCGTCCGGATCGTCGACCAGATCGGTCCAGAAGCCTGCCTTGTCCATGTATGCGGTCCCCATCACTTGAACCCGCATCTGGCGGGGAAGGGCATACTCGGCTCGGGTCTCTTCAATTTTTGAGACTGGCGTCAGATCGCCGTTTCCGAAGTACATCGCATCGAAAGTCGACCCGTGCTCCTCGGCTATCCGTCGCGCCAGCTCGATCGCCGGCTTGTGCTCGCCATTCAGCCATGCATTGGCGGTCACCGTGCTGACCTTGTACCGCTTGGCCAGGTAGGCGCCCGCGCCATGCCTCTGCTGGCCGGCCATTTCCAGAACGCGTGCCAGCCTCGCGGAGAACGCGATGGCGTCCGAATCTTTGATCTTCTTAGGCATGTCCTAAGCGTGACAGTGAAGTGGTTAGGATTGCCCTATTGACGGAAGATTAGGACGGTCCTAATCTTCGTCGCATGAGCATCGAA
>Ga0105239_10003522_pt1 | contig 19175 bp, 17 predicted proteins | sample KBSC44metaG_FD_92761 | JGI IMG/M metagenome (GOLD analysis project Ga0105239, IMG submission 92761) | Corn rhizosphere microbial communities from Kellogg Biological Station, Michigan, USA - KBS C4-4 metaG | ecosystem: Host-associated > Plants > Roots > Rhizosphere > Soil | place: Michigan, USA...
GAGTTTGGTAAGAACCGTCTTCAGTTCAAGAATTTCAAGTGGCAATATTACCAGACCCAGAACTTTAATACCTATTTCAACGAGGGGGGACAGGAGCTCGCCCAGTATGTCCTCCAGCTGGCTGAAAAAGAGCTGCCCGGCATCGAACAGTTTGTTGAATACGGCCTCCAGCGCCGCGCCAACATCGTCATCTACAACTCCTACAACGACTACCTCCAATCCAACATCGGGCTTAGCCTCGACTGGCAGACCACCGGCGGCATTACCAAGCTGGTAAATAACAAGATGGTCGTATACTTCAACGGCGACCATAACCACCTCCGTATCCAGATCCGCCAGGGCATCGCCCGCATCCTGCTCGAAAATATCCTTTTCGGGGACGATCTCGGGGAGTTTGCCACCAATCAGGCCCTGCTCGACCTGCCCCAATGGCTCACCGACGGGTACATCGAATATGCCGGAGAGACCTGGAGCACCACCCTCGACGACCAGCTGAAATCAGCCATCCTTTCCGGAAGATATAAGAATTTCTATCAGTTTGCCTTCGAAAAGCCCCTTCTGGCCGGACACGCCTTCTGGTATTATATGGCCAACAAATACAAAAAGGAGAATGTCACCTACTTCCTTTACCTCGCCAGGGTCTATCGCAATCTCAACAACGCTTCCCAGCGCATATGCAAAAAGAAGTTCAAAGAGGTGCTGAAGGATTTTATGGCCTATGAGGAAGAGCTGTACGAAAAAGACATTCGTGGCCGCCGCAACTTCCCTAAAGGCACCGTTTCCGTCGTGGAGAATATCAACGACCACAAGGATTTCTTCCATTTCTCCCCTCAGCCCACCCCTCGCAGCAACACCTATGCCGTCGTGGAATTCAAACACGGGAAATATTCCGTCGTCATACATGACAATTTCATCTATACCAAGACCCTGCTGAAGAATGGCGTTCGTTCCGATGCCGAGCAGCTCGACCCCCACTACCCCCTCATCGCCTGGGATAATAAAGGCACCCGTCTTGCCTGTATCTATTGGGACAGGGGCAAGGTCAGACTGTTCGTATACGACATCGTAAGAAAATACAAGACCAGCATCCAGGACCTCCCCGACTTCGACCAGGTGCAGGACTTCAAGTACATGCTCAACGACCATACCCTGCTCATGAGCGCCACCAAAAATGGCCAATCCGATATTTTTGTGTACGACCTCAACGAGCAGACCTATCGGCAGATCACCAACGACGTATACGACGACCTTGACCCCTCCTTTGTAGCCTTCCCAAACAAGACGGGGATCATCTACTCCTCGAATAGGCCAAATGGCCGTGTCCGGGGTGGCGACACAACCCTGCCTTCCAACTATCATTATAATATCTTCCTCGTGGACAACTGGAACGATATGGAAGGCAAACAAATTTCTCAGCTGACATACCTGAAATATGGTCATGCCCGCTATCCAACCCAGTACAACAACAACCACTTTACTTTTATCAGCGATGAGAATGGGATTAACAATCGCTATGCAGGCTTTTTCACCACCAAAAGGGCCGGTATGGACACCGTCTACAAGATTGGCGATGAGCTCCTCCACAATCCCGACCCCGCCGACCTCGACTCTACCCTGAAAGCCAATCATAAGGAACAGCCCGACACTGTCTATTCATTCGCTATTACGAATGACTCTTCCTATATTTTCCCCATTACTAACTACCAGAGCGGCCTCACAGAAACTAAGAGCGCCGGAGAGATCGGCCAGGTTACAGAAGTCCGACAAGAAGGCGACCTGAAATTTCTTTATAAGTTGAAAGTGGACGAGGCCGCCCTAAAAAAACGTAACCTCGTGGCCCGGATGACAGACTATCGGAAGAAGACAGTCACCGAAGCGCAGGTGCAGGGCGCCGGCATCCTCACCCCCAAGGTCAAATCCCGCACCGACACGTCCCGTCATGCCAACGACTTTTTCGAGAGCGAGTTCGATAAGGACAAACGCGACACCAGCCAGAATCGTCGCCCCGTCACGCAGCAGCAACCCATCACCACCGGTGAGAATCCTTTTGCTGCCCGCAACGATTCAAAAGAAGAACCTCTTCTGCGGAAGGCCAAGCTCTTCAAATACAAGCTGAAGTTCTCCGTCGACAATTTCTCCGCCGGATTTAACAACGACGTGCTCGTCACCCGTTATCAGCCCTTTACCGGATCACTGCCCATCAACCTCAGCGGCGTCGACCAGTTCAGCGGCATGCTGAAGGCTTCTATATTCGATCTTTTTGAGGACATCCGTTTCACAGGCGCCATCCGTCTGCCCTTCTTTGGCAGCGGCTCCAGCCCCGCACCCTTTGCTGCCCAAGGCGGAAAAACCTTTATCCCCGGCAGCTCCTCCTTCTTTGATGGCAGCGGAGAATGGTTCGCACGCGCCGATTATCTGAAAAAACTGTTCGACTTCTCGCTGTTATATTATCGTGAGACTCAGGTAGGCTCTTATCTCGATGACTCCCTTGCCATTGCCGCAGGAGGCATCGGTATTCCCTTTGATGCAAAAGCCTATACCAATCTCTGGCAGGCCATCATCAAATATCCATTTGACAGGGTACAAAGCCTGCGCCTCTCCGTGGGATTCCGTACCGACAAGGTGGTCGTACGCCCCTTCGGCACCATCACCGGCCAGCCCAATATTACCGACTCTGTGCTGCTGAAATTGCCTCCGCAGAACAAGCAGAATTATGGATTGCTGCGCCTGGAATATGTATATGATAATGCCATTATGAAGGCCACCAACATTTACAATGGCATCCGCGCCAAGATCTATATGGATTGGAATATGCAGATGAATACGACCCAGGGCACAGCCGAAGGTAAGAATATGTACAATGCCGGGTTTGATCTGCGGCATTATCTGCCAATCTATCGGAATTTCATCTGGGCCGTACGCGCCGCCGGTGATTTCTCCTTTGGCAATCAGAAAGTGATCTACTATCTCGGCGGTACGGATGGATGGCTTTTCCCCAAGGCCAACCAGCAGCCGCTGCCAGACCCCAACCAGCCCTATGCCTTCCAGTCCCTGGCCGTCAACCTGCGCGGCTTCAAACAGAATGTGGCTAATGGTAACAATGCCGTTGTCATCAACAGTGAGTTCCGCATGCCGCTCTTTGCAACGCTCTTCAACAAGCCCATCAATAATGCTTTCTTACGGAATTTCCAGGTCGTACAGTTCTTCGACATCGGCTCTGCATGGAATGGAAGTCCAAAGAACATTTCACGTCCTACGCTGACCATCCCCAGCGATGACCCCAATCTCGGCCCCGGCACGTTGAATGTAAAGCTGAGAGCAGGTGGTATCGGCCCCTTTGCAGGAGGTTATGGTTTTGGAGCAAGAAGTACGCTGCTGGGATATTTCCTGCGGTTTGACGCCGGCTGGCAGATGAATACTTTCTTTGGCGGCAAGCCCGTGCTGAACGTCTCGATGGGCGTGGATTTCTAAGGCAGTCCGCCCAACGGTTCCCGGTCCGTCAATGGTCTGTCCCGTCCAAAGGTTCCCGGTCAGCGGAAGGTTCTCCGCCCAGGATGGTTTACTCCGTCCTCAGATTATCCACCGGGTTAGCCAGTGCCGCCCGCAGCGTCTGATAGCTCACGGTCATCAGCGTGATCACGAGCGCACCCAATGCCGCCGCCGCAAATATCCACCAGGAGATGTCTGCATGATATGCATACTGCTGCAGCCAATGGTGCATACAGTACCAGGCCACCGGTCCCGCGATGAGGATAGCCACCGCCACCAGCAGGATAAAATCCGCCGACAGCAGCTTCCACAGATTAAAGATGGAGGCGCCTAATATTTTTCGTATGCCTATCTCCTTGACACGCTGTTCCGCCATAAAGGACGCCATACCAAACAGTCCCATGCAGCTGATAAAAATAGCCAGCACCGTAAAGACCAGCGACAGCCTCCCCATCCGCACCTCATCCGAAAATTTATGATCATACTCCTCATCCACGAACTTATAGTCGAAAGGCGCCGATGGCACATATTGCTGTAATGCCGCTTGTATCTTACTCAACGACTCCCGCACCGGCAATCCCGGCTTCATGCGTATCAGTGTAAAATTGGCTTCCGCCTCCGCACCGAGATAATATACTACAGGCGTCACCGGCTCATACGGCGAACCCATCACCATATTGTCGATGACACCCAATATCCGGTAGTCATGGTGATCCCAGGTGATAGTCTGTCCTACCGGATTCTTCAACCCCATAAATTTTATCGCCGCCTGGTTGAACACCAGCCCGATACTGTCCGTAGGGTACTCCCGTGAAAAATCTCGCCCCTCGCTGAAATGCCATCCCAGGGTCTTACCATAACCATGCGTCACCGAGATGCCTCCAAACTCCACCTGCACATTCGGATCCTTCCCCGGCCATTCGAACCCGCCAATGCCCTTCCACACCCCGGTGGCGGGACTGGAAGATTCCGTCATCTCTTCCACCACCCCCGTATTCAACAGGCCATTCCGCAATGCCTCCTGCTTACCAAACCAGTCCGCCGTATTCATTTGCAGAGATATCAATCCCTCCCTGTTATATCCCACCGGCCTGTCCCTTACAAACTGCACCTGCCGGTAGACGATCATCGTACAGATGATCAACGCCACCGAAACGCTGAATTGCAGCACTACCAGCGCCTTGCGTGGAACGGCCGCCCAGGGTCCCGCCCGGAATACGCCTTTTAGCACTTTCACCGGCCGGAAGGAAGAAAGATACAACGCCGGATAACAACCCGCGACCAGCCCGGTCAGGACCGTAAAGCCCAGGCTCGCCGCCCAGAACCAACACTCCCTCCAGGGCAGCACGATCTGCTTGCCCGTAATATTGTTGAACAGCGGCAGCACCATCTGCACCAGCGCCAGGGCCAGCGCAAACGCAAAACCCGCCGCCAGCAGCGACTCACCGAAAAATTGCCCGATCAGCTGCGCCCGTGAAGAGCCCACCGCCTTGCGAATACCCACTTCCTTCGCCCGCTTTTCCGAACGCGCCGTGCTTAGGTTCATAAAATTGACACAGGCCAGTAACAAGACGAACAGCCCTATGATGCCAAACAGCCAGACAAATTGTATCCGGCCACCCACATCCACCCCGTTCTTGAACTCCGAAAATAAATGCCACCGGCTCATGGGGTGCAGAAAGACCACCGGCTTATAGATAGCCTCCGCCGGCATATTTTTTACCCGATCCATCTTCACATCCCTGATCGCCGCATTCATCTGACCCAGATCCGCACGGTCCGCCAGCTGGACATACATCTCCACCGCATCCCATCCCCAGTCCGTTTCCACGTCCGCTATCCCCGCGTCCATGTGTCGATACAGTTCCCACGAAGAGACAAACGCAAGATGATTGAAAAGACTATTGGCCGGCAGGTCCTCGTATACACCCGTCACTCGCACGCTTGCCTTATTATCAATACGAATTGTCTTGTTCAACGCCGGATCTTTCCCAAACAACGCCCTGGCCGTCGAAGCCGCTATCAATATCGAGGCAGGGTCCTTCAATCCCGCCCTTGTACCTTCCAGCATGGGGAGGGATAATATCTCCGGTCCCTCCTCTTCCATGAACTTCCCCTTCTCCGTAAATTTCTTATCCCCCACAGAAAGGATATGATCCCTCGTCCACTGCGACAACGCCACACGCCGGAAATAGCCTCCGTAATTGTTCCGCAAGGCAGCCGCCACCGGTATGGGAATACCATAGCCCGTACCCACCTCTCCGTTCACCGTACTCGTCTGCATCACACGCGCCACCTTGTCATAATGTTCGTTGTATTTGTCATAAGTACATTCATCCACGATCCAAAGCCCGGTCAGCAGCGCTACGGCTACACCGATGGAAAGACCCGTGATGTTGATAAAGGAATGGATGGGCGTCTTGAAAAGATTGCGCCACGCGGTTTTGAGGATATTCTTTAGCATATAGTGATGCAGCCAAGTACGTGCCGGATTTGTATGCAATTGATAGCTAACTGTTTGCCCTTTCAACATTGCATCGGAACGTTCGTTTTTGCAACACCGGCTGTTCGTTCCGCCAAAGCCGCTTAATAGGCTATCATCACAGAGGTGGTATCCGGGGCGCCGTATCGCCCCTGCCAGAACGCCCGGAAATAATAGTCCCCCACGCCCATACAGCCGGTGGACAGACCGTCTTTATCCAGCCCAAAGGTGAAGGTCGTATAAATATCCGAACCCGACTGGTCCTCTGTAGCGCTATGCTCCTTCAATATCCCCGACGTCATCCGCCATCCGCAGCTTTGTTTGGCGACCAGCGTATCCATTATTCGAAAGTCGAAAGGTCCCGTATTGTGATGGCTGTCACTCCACACCCCATCCAGGGCCACGTTCCTGCCTATAGAGTCGTCCCCTTTCCAGCCCCAGCTCTTCATCACCAGCCCGTTGGGAGAATAGCTGTATTGTTTTATCATACTTAGGTTCATGGTATAGCTAACACCATTGGACAGGTCGTCCGCATACGCTGTTCCAGTAATATTTTGCTGAAAAGGCTGAGACCCTGGACCAAGGTCCAAAGGATAATGCGACAATGATAAGTTGCTTACAGTAAGATACCCCGTGCCGGCCGCGGTGTGTAATCCAAATTTCCGTCCATCGCTTAGCCGTGTGAGCACAAGGTCGTCGATAGATAAGGTTAACTGCAGCCGGGAAGTATCCACGAGAACGCCAACCCTCCCTTCAACGGAGAATCCATGACAGGTGTTCCCATTGTAATTATAATAAGTGAAGACAGGTTCGGTTGGGCCAGATGCTGTCATCGTCGCACCACAGGTAAGGCTGGGAGGTATGCCCAGGAGAGTGGCGCCCAGTGACAAAAGACTGTCTTCTGCGAGCCCTTTCAGGGCCTGCGACACAGGCACTAGATTCCCCTCCGTGATCACGCCATTGAGCCCCTGATAGATCATCATCTGCATGTCCGCCTGCTCTTTGGCGCCGGCAGCATTGGGAACAGAAGTGGGTGGTTTTACCAAGACAACGGTTGGATGGTCATTTTTTTTGCAAGCCGTCCATATCAGGACCAGCAGGCACACGCTCCCGGCTAAGAGCAGACATTTGGATCTCATAATTGATGGAGTTTAATATCAGCGCGCAGGGAGTTTCGCTGTGGAGGGTTATTTGATCCAGCAAAAAAAATGCCGGACTGGTTCGCCCGTCCCCCCTCATCAAAAAATAATCGGCTCCGTCTGCTAGAACGAGCCGGAGGCTCGTTGTCCGAAACACCAGATATGACCGCAAGGTCACGACCAAGGAGGAGCGAGTGCGCGGAGCTCCGACGAAGGTCCCTTTCCGGGCAACGGCTATATTTCCCCGAAGGCCCGTTTTCGGGCATATTTTCGTCCCTCCCGTTGGTCATTTCAAGTTACCTTCGTAGTTCGAATGCCAGTTTACATCACCTCACTGAATTCCGGTAGCAATGGGAATTGCTATTACATCGGCAACGATCAGGAAGCAATCCTTGTCGATGCCGGACTCTCCTGCCGCGAGACGGAAAAACGCATGCGCCGCCTCGGCCTGTCCTTTGAAAAGGTCCGGGCCATATTTGTCTCGCACGAGCATGACGACCATATCAAAGGCATTCCCATCATTGCAAAAAAGTACCAGCTGCCCGTCTATATCACCGCCGGCACCCGGCAGCAAAGCAGCTTCCCCATCGAAGATCATCTCGTCTCCTCCTTCCAGGCCTATACGCCCATCCCCATAGGGGGGCTGTCCATTACCGCATTCCCGAAATTTCATGATGCCGCCGACCCCCATAGCTTTATCATCTCCGACGGACCCACCATCATCGGGGTGTTCACCGACATCGGCGCTCCTTGCGAGCACCTTGTCCTGCATTTCCGGAAATGTCATGCCGCCTTCCTGGAAGCCAATTACGATGAAGACATGTTACATAAGGGAAGTTATCCCTATCATCTGAAGCGACGTATCAGCGGTGGACAGGGCCATCTGTCAAACCGACAGGCCCTGGAGCTTTTTCTGGCCCACCGCCCTCCTTTTATGAGCCATTTGTTCCTCGCCCATCTTTCGCAGAACAATAATGACCCCGACCTGGTACAGGATCTTTTTAACGGCCAGTCCGGTCGTACCCGGATCGTGCTGGCGTCACGTTATGAAGAGACGGCCGTATATACCATACAGGGAGCATCCGGCGACGAGCCCCTGCCTTGGGTCGATGTTGCAAAACAACAGGTTGCCCCCGTTCCCGATATCGCCTCCGCCCCCGGCAAACTATCCGCAGACACCCAATCCGGACCAGCCCACGCCAAGGCCCCGTCCACGCCAGCCTCTTCCCCCGCAAAGGCCCGTCGCCGCCCAGCCCCCGGTAAGGGACATGCGAACAATCCCCTGCAGCTGCCATTATTTGAGTAGGCCATTTCGCCGGTAGGCGGAAGGACTCACCCCCTTGTATTTTCGGAACAGCCGGTTGAGATGACTCGCGTCCGTAAATCCGAACTCATGGACGATCTCGTTCACCTGCATATCCGTATAGCGCAGCCGCGTCTCGATCAGCCGCAGCTTGTAATTGGTGATATATTGTTGAAGACTCTCTCCCGTCCGGCTCTTGAAGTACTCGCCGACATAGGTGGGTGAAATATTAAAGTGGGCGGCGATCTTCTCCACCTTTAATTGCTCCGGCAGATAGATATGCTGATGGATATAGCTCAACAGGTCCGCCGAAGGGGATGAAGTCCCTTTTTGCAGCGCCGGCGTCACCAGGCTGATATTCCTGGCGGTGACGGCAATGATCGTGTTGATGATCTGCTGCACAACATCATGCTTATCCGGCTGCTGATTGACATGCTCCCGTATCAACGCCTCCACCAGGCTCCTGATCAAAGGCTTGTCCGTTCGGTTGTGAACGATACATCCCGGGAGATGGTTGTGGTTGAGAAAGATATATTCCAGCTTCTGTATCCACTCCTTGTTCTGGGTTCTTAGATAGCTGTCGTTAAATCTGATAAAAAAGAACTTCGTTTCTTTATGCACTTCGAACCCATGCGTATCCTGCGGGAATATCAAAAAAAGCTTGTCCGCCTTGTACGGCAGGGAATGCTTATTGATACTTTGTACACCCGTACCCTCCAGTATGAACACCATCTCGAAAAAAGTATGCTTATGCTCCTTCACCGAATAGTTCTTCACCTGCAAATACTCGATCTCGTAAGGCTGATATAGGTTCTTTATTTCCATTCCTTCAAATATACAAATCCATCCAGTGATTATACAAGCGAGTCATCCAACTGGTTCGCACCTTTGCATAGAATAAATTATTTATCATGAACCCAATCACTTTTTTATTACTCAGGCTCGCCATTGGAGCCAGCATGTTCGGTCATGGTCTCGTACGTCTGCCCAAACTGGCCGGATTCAGCAGCTGGATGGTGGGCAGCTTTGAAAAGTCCATGCTGCCCCTGTCCCTCGTAAGACCCTTTAGCTATGCATTACCCTTATTGGAATTTGCCGTCGGACTGTTCCTCCTCACCGGTCTCTTTACAAAGGCCTCCCTCATCGCAGGCGGGCTCATCATGGCCGCCCTCATCTTTGGGACCACCGTGATCGAGAACTGGGATGCCATCACTTCACAGCTCGTGCATGCTGCTTTTTTCGCGGTGCTGCTGCAGTTCGTCCAGTATAATACCTACGCACTGGACAACCTGTTGAAAAGGTAAGTTTGTGATACCCGAAAAATAAACTAATCTTTACACCATCGGCGGGGGGTTAGCAACTTCACGTGTAGCCCTTTTTCAAACATGTACAGATCCGTAAACGATGAATTACAAAAGTAAAATTATAGCACTCCTGGTCTTAGCCTCCTGCTTCCTGGCTTGCAAGACCATGAAGAAAAATCTTGAAGCCGGCACTAATGCGGCAATAGACAGAATGACTATTGTTCCTACAGCGGTGGCCCGAATGGCTACGGATGTTTCAAAGAAAATATACGCGAATGATTCTCTCAAAGACGGAACCTCGGTAGCAATCAACACTTTTGATATTAAGTTTTCCAATCAAAAAGATTCTTTTCAGCTGCAAATAAATAATATGAGCTTTTTTTGGTTGCGAGATTCTGTGCATTATGAGAATTTCATTATTCCTAAATGGGATATGATGAAATATGCTGATACCATGCGAGGGGTATTTAATTGTTCATATCGAATCCCAGGCAAGGATCGAATTCAATGCCTATCCGGTGAATATTCGATAATAAACAGAGAGATGGAGAAGATCGGTGAATTTACTCCGTGTATACAATAGAGCAAGTCGGACAACACATAACGGCCTCCCTTGGGAGGCCGTTATTGATATCAGCAAACAAAAAGCTACTTGGAGCCCAGATCAGCCCTTATAAAAAGCATTTCCGACCATACATGGTCGATCTGCTCTTTAATATCTGACAAATAAGATGATTCATAAGATCCAGCTCCGTTCTCCGTCTCATATCTTTCCTTGAATGGTTTACGAAATCCCTTTTCCCTCTCCTTCAATCCCTGTTTGTATCTCGTTGCGATCATATACTGCATCGGTCCGGAAGAGGCCGCCAAATAGACTGCAACGGACTGATTCCCTGCCGCCCAGACTTTCTTTATCTTCTTTATCTGATCTTCTACCTTATCTCCCCAGCCGGGCTTGGGAAATACATGCGTGACCGCCACCTTATCGGAAAAATCAGTAAGCGCCACCGTACTCAATTCTTCCTGATATTCGGCAAACAAAGAAGAGTACCGATCCGTCAGAAAAGGAGCCACATTCTTGTTCCAGTCATTCATATGCTCTTCGCCGAGATCACCTCTTTTGTCGACCTGATCCCAGCTGTTGGGTCCTTCATTGATCTGGTAACCTCCCGCATCCGGACCACTTTGGATCTCCAGTACCCGCCATTTCCAGTCTCCCTTGTGATATTTCTGAGCGTGGTTCATCAGCGCTTTCTCAAATTCCGCGATCTTATCGATCTTGGGAAAATACCGCTCGACGGTCAGGACGTTTTTCATCTGGCCGACTCCCATTAATGGCAGTAAAAGCCATGCAATAAAAAGCTTTCTCATCTTTTTAAGTTTAAAATGAATGATGAATTACTACTTGTGGATGTTGCGGAGGGAAGCTTAGGGGTCTATACGAACTTGCGCACCGAAATTATACGGAAGAAGAAAGTCTAAAGAGAAAAATATCCAAGGAGAAGGTAAAAGTCATCTAATATACATGTAATTTTTTTATAAAGCAAAAATAGTTAAGGAACACAGGGCGGGTGCGGGTGAGGGATAGACCATCAGGGTCCCATGCCATGTCTGAAAATAATAGCCAGGCTGATGGAATAAAGCAGCACGACGCACACCGTTGACAACAACAGCACGACCGCTATCTTTATCATTTTGCTCCCCTCCAGGAAGTTCCAGATCAGGGCAGTGATAATAACCGGACAAATAAGCATTAAGCCCCAGCATATGACGCCAATGCCATCTATGATGTATTCTATCATGTTTTATGATTGATCTCCTTTCAATGTACCCGTCCCGCGGATAAGAATAGCTGGATCAATGGAGCACACACCGGCAGGGACAGCACTATCAGGGCAGCCGTTCTCTCTACCGTCGTCATCCGCAACAGCTGTGAGCATACCCTATTAAGGTCCGGGAAACGGGCCACGCGAAAAAATATGGCCCGTTTTCCGGACAGATCTAATGATTGTCCTTCGGACAACGAACCTCCGGTTCGTTTTGTCCAGCCCCTCGGGGCTGGCTCCAGGACATCTTTGTCTTCCAGGGTGTACAGTAGCAGCCGGTGATTACGCACCAGCGCCAGGATAAGGAGTAGGGCCGCGGGGAGATTGATCAGGAACAGGGTATCGAAAGTCTGCATCCTCAGCGCTATCAGGATATTCACCACTACTCCCAGGAGTAAGAAGCAGTGAATGATTATCTCCAACAGAGGTGCGGCCAGTTTTTTTCTCCACATAGCATAGAAATAAGCCGCCAGGCAGAGTAGGATCAACGTATAGAAAACAGGACGGTAGGCAGGATAAATGATCGTATAATTTCCCTGTCTGTCGCCCGCATCATAGAAATACAGAAGCAGCGGCGGCAACACCAGCATACAGACCTCCAGCAGGAGCGCTCCCCAACGGAACATCCGCTTGCCCGTACAAAGACAATAAAGGACATCCATATACGTCATCACAGCGGGGAAACCCATCACCACCGCATACACCTCCATATATAACAGGTTATACATACGTCTATATTTTAATGGACTTCTCCCTGAACCCGATAGTTCCTGACTATCGCAACGACCAATAATGCAATAGGCAGCGCGAAGCACAGTTGGAAAAAATTCCAGACACCCAGCCACACCGCAATAAGAGCATTCTGAACGATGCCAACGACCATCAGGAGATTGACCACAAGCACCGTCATCGGTCCACTCTTCTGCTTATGATAGGCGCCATAGAAATAAGCAAGTACATGAGCCGCCATCATCGAAAGAAAAAAAGGGCTGTATCCTTCCGGAAATACCAATGAAGTACCCTCCTCCTCGTGAAAAAACCAGTCAAGCCAAAGAAAAGCTCCCGGCAATAACATTATCAAAGACCTTAGTGTAGCGACTATCATACATTCATTTTTATACTTTCCCTATCCGCCCGGCTCATATATTGTTGTGCGATCCTGTTCTCCGGATGCCTGTCCGCTCCAGCCATTCTTCAAAGGCATTGGCGATAAGCAGCTGCCGGTTGCATTTGAATTGCCAGCATACCAACCGATATCGCCAGGGCAAACAATGCCCACACCGGCTGTGACAAGGTCCTTTGTCGCCTGCCTGTTAGTAGAAAATAGAAGAGATCAGCCACAATAAAGATAGCCGTCACAGGGGCTAATACAGCCAGTGATAACATTCCAGTCATATTATGCAGATAAAGTCATAGGTTCATGATCGTCCTCCCTCTTCTCCACCGGTACATACTCCTTCCAATGCGCAACCACATGCCTGTTCATATCCACCGGGTAGTTCTTTCGGATCCTTTTGAGCATATAAAAGCTGTTCATGAACAGGGACAGACACATCGCTCCAAATCGCAAGGTCAGCAGCCCCCGTAATATGCGTCTTAGCGAATACCATACGGAGAACGATCTTTTCCATAGGTTCCTGTGTGACAGCAGCAGCGTCTCCGGGCTCATCCTTTTTGGCTGGAATGCGACATTATACCCATTGTAGAACTCCCAGCCCTTGTCCAGCATACGATCCGCCTTTTTCAGCTCGTGATACACAGGCGTACCCCTGAAAGGCGTCATGACGCTGAGAAAAGGAACATCTATACCTATCTCCATGATCCTGTCCGCCATCTCCTCGATGCTCTCCTGCGTGTCATGGTCGAATCCCGCGATAAAGCCCGCCATTACAGCAATCCCCCTTTTATGGATCGCTGCTACCGCCGTCTTGTAATGCTCGATCTTGTTTTGCCGCTTGTGAGCATCCGCCAGACTGTCCTTGTCGAACGACTCGATCCCAAGGAATACGCCGATACAGCCCGAATCCCGCATCAGGTCCAGGAGCTTGTCGTCTTTGGCGATGTCGAGACTCGCCTGGGTCAGCCACCATTTTTTCAATGGCTTTAGCTTCGTGAGCAGCGATGTGATATATTTCCGATTGATCGTAAGGTTGTCGTCCCAGAACCAGACCACCTTTCGCTGCCACCAATAGGGGAAGTTGTCATATGCTGCATCCCTGATCACATCCTCTATAGGCCGCAGCCTGAATCCGGGATTCAGCGTCGGCACCGTACAGAAGGAGCAGGTGAAGGGACACCCCCTTGTGGCCTGCATCACTTTTTTGATAAAGAATCTATTCGACAGCAGGTCATACCGCGGTGTCGGCAGATCCTTCATATCGCACGGCCTGCCGGAATATCGCCTTTTCAGTTCACCACGTTCCATATCCCTTAACAGCTCTACCCACGCAGACTCCGCCTCTCCTGTTACAATGGCGTCAAAATGACCCAGCGACTCGTCGATATTGAACGTGACATGCGGCCCCCCTGCTACCACCTTCTTGCCCCTTCGTTTGAATTCCCGTGCAAGGTCAAAGGCCGATGGCGCAAATCCGCTGAAAAAGGAAAGGGCGATCAGGTCCGCTGTAGATTCGAAGTCTATCGGGTCCACCTGCTGGTGAAAGACCCTTACAGTATGCTCTTTTGGCGTTATAGCCGCAAGATGGATCCCCGTTATGGGAGGTACGAAGTCCTTTTCATGTCCGAATTCATACCTTTTTACATAGGCAATGATGATATCTATGGTCATGGCAAACTATTTTTCTTCTGTCCATTTGATCTTTCTCGAGAAATACATGACGATACCCAGGGTGATGAACAGTCCAACACTGCCCATCAGCAAGGCATAATCCTGCAGCTGTATCAGCGTAAAGATGAATCCGTACAGCAAGGTCAGCAGAAGTCCGATAAAGACGGCCATTTTCGAACTGCGCAGGATGCTCCGTACATACCAGGCGATGAGGAACATGGTTGCCAATGCCGCTACCAGGTACGCTTTGTTAAATCCAATGTACTCCGAAAAGGATAACAGCAGCGTATAGAACAGGCAGAGAGCAAGGCCTACCAGAATGTATTGTATCGCATGTATCGTCCTTCGATAGACCCACTCGATGAGAAAGAAGGCCGTAAAGGTCAGCAGGATGATAAGGATCGAATATTTTACGCTCCGGGTGGTCTGTTGATAGGAATCCACCGGCACGATCAGGTTCACGCCAAAGGAGGATTTGTCCAGATCATGCTCGACTTCTTTCCATTGTTGCGGGAAATTGCGATTGAGATAAAGCACCTTCCAGTCCGCCTCGAAGCCGTTGTCCTTCACCGTACGCACGTCGGGGAGATAGCTGCCCGCAAAGCTTGGGTCAGGCCATGAAGAGGTCGTCTTCACTGTCGTCGTCTTGCCCGCAGGGACGAAGAGGAGATTGCCCGAGCCTTTTAGCACCACCGTAGCCGAGAATTCCAGCGGACCATGCGTGCCGGCAATGGCAGCAGGAAGGGCCGCGCTCAGGGAGTTCTTAAATTGATCCGTCGAAAATTTGGCTGGTACCAGGTCCAGGCTGGACCCCGCCAGGTGGAGGGTCATTTCTTCTTTTAGCCCCTGTACATCGCTGATATCAAAAAATACCGCCGCCTCGTTCCAGCGTATCTGTTCCGGGCGAATACCCAGCTCCGTCAGACGAAGACTGTCATAGGAACCCTTGACCTGCAGCGTCGCCGTATAGACAATGACCTGGTAGATACCCCGGTATCTTTTCTCCGGGACGATACGCGCCTGCATATCCAGCTTGTCCGGAAGAAAATAGGCCCATTTCTTTACTTCCGTTGTCTTGTTGTCGGAGGTCATCATCTCGTTGTAAGGTATCCCGATGACAGGGCCCGTCACCGTTTGAGAACCTGCCCATTTCGAGCTGATCTCGCTAACGGCTTCCTGTTGCCGGGATTGTCTTTCCGACACCAGGCTTAGTATAAAGGCCGTGGGAATGAGCAGCAGCAACATCAACATGCCTATAAAGAAACTTTTCAGGATGATCTTGTTGCGATCCCAGAAACTTTTGATGATATTTTCCATATATGAGGGGGTTAAATTTCTTTGGGTGACAGGGTCCGTTCAGGCAAAAGGTTCCCTATCCGTCGTTTTCGACGGTTTAAGACAGGAGCGCCAACACTATCAGGTCAGCGCCTTGCTGATCCTTTTCATCAACAGATAGATCAGCGTCATAAGGATGGAAAAGCACAATACCATATCCCAGGTATTCTGATGCCGCAGGGGATGTACGACCATCGTCGCAATATCCCTCAACAGCCGGGTTGGGTCCGTCACAATGTCCCAGCTATTGTACCGCAGGTATCTGCCAATGTAGATACCCAGCGCATTCAGCCACATGACAGGGTAGAGGAAGAGCAGCTCGCTCAACAATGTCAGCCGCGGCAGGAATATCCGCTCCATCTGCCGCACCGACAGCACACCTAGCAAAAGCCCGTTCCATACAAAGGAGAGGATCATCGCCAGGTCGAACCATTGCGGCATCGTCCTGTCATTGTACAGGTCCCCCAGGTGATAGAGGTCCGTGATGATATAAAATGAATTGGGTATGAACAATAACCATAAGAGAGCCAGCATCCACCATCCCAGGCCGCGCTTTGCACCCGTCCGGGTCCCTTCCCCCCTCGCCCCCATCCGCGTCAGCTGGGTGGAAATGAAATAGGGTATATAGGCCAGAAAAAGATTCCAGACAAGGAAAATAAAGTGGCGGTGCTCCGTATGCACTACACGCGCCGCCGTCAGCAGACAGCTGAACAGCATGGAAAGGAACAGCAGCCTGTCCATCTCCGTGGAAAGGATGCCCCAGCGCCCGGCTACGGGAGCCAGGTCCCGCGCCGTCGTATGGTCCGATGAAAGATTTTTATTCATAAAAGCTTTGGAATAAAGATGAATAATCCGACTATGACAGCCGTGATCGTGGCGATAAGCACCGCACCCGCTGCCAGGTCTTTAATGATTTTTATTTCTGGATGTGTCTCCCTTGTAATAAAGTCCATCGCCTTTTCCAGACAGGTATTGAGGATCTCCGTCACCCACACCAGCCCGATGACGATCACCAGCGCTATCGCCTCCGTATGCGAGACCTTTAACCACCAGGCCAGTACACTGACCACAATGGCGGCCGCGAGATGTATACGGGCATTATGCTCCTGCCGGAAGAATTGCTTTAACCCCGCCCCGGCATAGTAAAAACTTTTGAGCCGGCCACGGACCGAGAACTTTTGATCGTCTAACATGCTGATTGAATTGTCCATAAATTTACGCAATGGCCGGGAAGGGCGACAAGGTTCCATTTTGCGGCCGTCTTCCTGATCTGTTAATCTTTGATAAAATTGCTTCCAACAGGGGTAGCATCTTATTTAACCCCTCCGTCTTGATAAGAAAATTCCACATCGGCTCGAACTTCTTCCACCCGCCGGCATACGCAAAATGCTTCAGCTGGTGTTTAAGATTGTCATGCTGCCGACTGGCCTGCAGAATATTCTTCCAGGAGTAAAATGAACGGTAGGCCCAGTCATACCCCCTCTTCAGTTCATCTGCGCTGAGCCCAGCCGTCCTGTAAACTACCTGGCGTGTATCATACCGGTCCCAGTTCTTATGCAATATCCTGCCCTGCGCTTCCATATCTGCAAACAGGCGTGTGCCTGGGTAAGGGGTTAGGATATGAAAAGTGCAGGTGGTCAGCGCATTTTTTACCGCCCAATCCACCGTCCGGCGGAACACATCCGGGTCGTCGTCGTCCAATCCGAAAACAAAACTTCCGTTGATCATGATACCCAGCGAATGCAATCGTTGAATAGCCTCCTCATAATTCCTTCCAATATTTTGCCGCTTGTTGCTTTGTATGAGATTCCCATTGCTCAGTGTTTCAAATCCCACAAATACACTGCGCATACCTGCCGCCGCCGCCCGCTCGATCAGATCACCCCGGAGTATCGCGTCGATGGTGCTCGCTCCCTGGAATACCCGGTTCATTCCCTTCATCCCTTCAAACAATGACGTGGCAAATCGCTGATGACCCAGCAAATGATCATCCAGGAAGTACAGGTGCCGCCCCGGCAGCCTGTCGATCTCCGCCAGTGCCGCATCCACCTTTTGTGTATAAAAGCTGCGCCCTCCTTCAAAAAATGCGTCCTTATAACAAAAATCACAGTGATGTGGACATCCCCTCGATACAACGATGGAGTTGGGTACGAGATACCGGCTCCGTTTGATCAGGTCCCGGCGGATAGGAGGGATGCTTTCTATGTCACGATGATGGTTGCGATAAACTTTCTTGGGACAGCCGTCATGGAAGTCTTTTAGAAATTGAGGGAAAATATCTTCCCCCGGACCGATAAAAATCGAATCCCCATGCACCGCCGCCTCTTCCGGCAGCGAGCTGACATGCAGCCCTCCCAAACAGACATAAGCGCCCTTCTTTCGGTAATGATCCGCCAGCGCATAGGCGCGATAGGCATTCGTGATATACACCTGTATGACCACCAGGTCGGGCTCATCATCTGTATAGAGCTCTTCCACATGCTCATCCTGCAGGTCGATCTCGTCGTCCGGTGAGCAGTAGGCCGCCAGCGTGGCAAGACCCAGCGGTGGGAAGAGAGAGTATTTTATCGGACGCCAAAAAGGACTTTTAGCTTCCGTCAGCGCAGGTAAGATCATTTTGATGTTCATATCGGCTGCTTTTTTGTCCATTCCATCACCCACCTCCACCAGAAGGCAGTACATGTGGTTAGGACAAACCCATAGTATAATTGGTCAATAACCCCGTATCCATTGCGCAGGATCATATCGTATACCACCACCAGGAATCCTATAGCCAGCAGGGTGGCGAGCACACGGAATGTCAATCTTGTATTCATATAGATTTGTTTAATGGCCTAATACCGAATATGCTGTATCACCGTATACACCAGCAGCGTCACCAGCAGCAGCACACCCTGCAAGGCAATCGCAGTATTCAGCCAGTGACGCCGGTAGGATACCTCTACCTCCCATCCCCTGCGTCCTTTCAGCAGCTGAAATTGCAACGCAACCACTCCGTTCGTTACTATGGCCAGCAACAGACAGCCAAGAATGAATTGCGCTTTGTGCAAAGCCAGCGGATCAAAAGGTGATTGTAAAAATGATGGGGCGATATAGTGGTAGGGCCGCTTGGTGCCAAGGATGAGACGCGCCAGCAGGGTCAGTATAAAGAAGCTGGCCGGCAGCATCAGTGTGATCCCAAGAATTCCCGAGATCAGGGGTCGTAAGACGCCCATGTCGTTCCTGTGCTGAGAAAGTGATGTTGTCATTATGTTATTTTATAAAAGTGCTTTGAAATTCAAAGTGTCAAGTTCTAAAAAAATGAACTGTCAAGTTCATTTTTTTAGAGGATCTACCCCTTATTCATCCCCTTTATAATACCCTCCAACGCTTCGAGATGATCCTTGAACGCCTTCTCCCCCGCCTTGGTGATCGAATAGGTCGTATTCGTCTTCCTGCCGATGAACCCCTTATGCACCTTGATAAACCCATTCTCCTCCAGGTTGATCAAATGGGAGGCCAGGTTGCCA
>Ga0105239_10003523_pt1 | contig 19173 bp, 24 predicted proteins | sample KBSC44metaG_FD_92761 | JGI IMG/M metagenome (GOLD analysis project Ga0105239, IMG submission 92761) | Corn rhizosphere microbial communities from Kellogg Biological Station, Michigan, USA - KBS C4-4 metaG | ecosystem: Host-associated > Plants > Roots > Rhizosphere > Soil | place: Michigan, USA...
ATGAGGGCCAGCCCTGCCGCAGGGCCGTTCCCCATGGCTATGGCTACAGCGCGATTCAAGGCGACTACCGGGGATGGATTCAGGCGCAGGAGTACATCGTAAAGCGCGACGATCTGGGGCCAGTCGGTTCTGTCGGGAGTGGGCGCCTCCGCATGCACCGCCGCGATCGCTGCCTGAAGGGAGTACGCGCCAAACCGGCGTGACGACAGAGCCTGCTCTACCAGCGCAATGCCCTCCGCGATCTGTGCTCGGTTCCAGAGAGAGCGATCCTGATCTTCCAGCAGAACCAGTTCTGCCTCCGGCGACGTGCGCGCTGCGCGCCGCGAATCTTGCAGCAGCATCAGCGCCAGGAGCCCGGCGACTTCCGGTTCCGGCAGCAGATCGAGGAGCAACCGTCCCAGACGGATCGCCTCCCGCGAAAGATCCGCCCGCGTCAGAGCCTCGCCCGAGGAGGCGGAGTATCCTTCGTTGAACACCAGATAGATCACCTGAAGCACGGCCTCCAATCGCTCCGGCAGATCTTCCGGAGCGGGGATCTGATAGGGAATGCGCTCCTTGCGGATCTTCGTTTTAGCGCGCACGATTCGTTGGGCCACCGTAGTCGGAGCGGTCAGAAAAGCGTGCGCGATCTCCTCGGTCGTGAGGTCGCACACCTCGCGGAGCGTCAGGGCCACACGGGCCTCCGGCGGCAGCGAGGGATGGCAGCACGTGAAGATCAGCCTCAGATCGTCGTCCGGGATATTCTCCTCTACTCCTCCGATCCCGGCAGAGTCCTGGGTGTCGAGGTCGAGCCGTTCGGCAAGTATCGGTAGGGAGGCATGGAATCGGGCGCGGCGGCGTAGGGCGTCGATCGCTTTGAAACGGCCTGTAGAGACAAGCCATGCCCGCGGATGGACGGGCACGCCCTCTCGGGGCCACTGTTCCAGGGCTGCCGTGAAGGCGTCATGCAGCGCATCCTCCGCCAGGTCGAAGTCGCCGAGCAGACGGATCAGGGTGGCGAGCACCCGACGCGACTCGGAGCGGTAGACGCGATCTACCCTCTCCCGAACCTGTTCGAATGTGTGCTCACGAAGCATCGGGCTATTTTCCAACAAAACAGACCTCCCCGAGACCGACGCATCTGGTACGCCGGGCGAAGCCCGACCCCAAGTCAGATCTATTTCTCCTCTGTCACTATCCTACTTCCCGGCAGACCGGAAAGTTGGCGCACAGGGAAGCGAACGACAACACTCTGACTCAAAAAAACAGGCATGTCTCAAAACACTGGATTTTGAGACATGCCTGCTTTCGTGTTACTGGGAGCGGTTGTTATCGGGCTTTGCGCTATGGGGAACGCACGGGTCAGCGACGTTCAGACTTTATCGTACGTGTCGTGACGCTTCATCCAGTCCTCCATCGCGCCGGATTCGTTGCGTCCGATAGGGGTGAGATCGATGAAGTTGTAGGCGCCGATCAGAAGATCGAGGCCGCGTTCGTAGCTGGAGTAGGTGTGATAGATCTCTCCATTCTCGTCTCGCTGGAACACGCTCAGGCCCGGTTGGTCCTCGCCTTTCAGTTTCTGCATGGTGAAGTTGTGACAACTCCCCAGCGATAACTCGCGGGGCTTCTACCCAGTCGATGCTGGGACGCTGTATTGCCCTACAGCGATTTGGAGGATTGTCCTTGCGGAGTTGGTGTCTCTGTCGAGCACCAGTCCGCACCTTGGGCAGAGGTGGATACGATCGGAGAGGGTCTTACGATGTTGCTTCTCTGGTCGATACCCACACCCCGAACAGTCCTGAGAGGTGTAAGCAGGATGGACGTTCACGACCACACGACCGGCGCTTTCAGCCTTGTACGTGAGGAGAGAGCGGAACATCCCCCAGCCTGCGTCCCCAATAGATTTGTTCAAACCAGACTTACGACACGCTCCGTTGGGAAGGAAATGACCTTTCTTCTGCGGATCGGGTCTGGCTTGAGGCGTCGCCATCATGTTTTGGATGTGAAGCTCTTCCACAGCAATCAGACCGAAACGATTGACAAGCTTTCGGGCCGTCTGATGGAGGAAGTCGTGACGGCGGTTCTTGATGCGCTCATTCACCCGACGAACGACCTTCTTTGCCTTCTTGCGTGCCTTGCTTCGGTGTTTGTTCTTGACTTTATCGAACTTGCGCTCTGCCTTGGCGAGCGCCTTCTCTTCCTCGCGATAGAAACGAGGATTGTCGATAAACTCGCCATTGGAGAGAGCAGCGAAGGTTTTGAGGCCAACGTCGATGCCGACCTGTTCCGATGAGGGAGGGAGCGTTTCCTCATCCACTTCACAGGAGAAAGTGACATACCATTTATCGCCATTGCGCCTCACGGTGCAAGTCTTGATCGTTCCTTCCACGGGGCGGTGCAGGATCGCCTTGATGGTTCCGATCTTGGAGAGATGAACACTGTTCTCTCCAAGGGAGAAACCCATCTGGGGATAGGTGATGCTTTTGTATTGACCTTTGCCCTTGAAACGAGGATAGCCCGGCTCCTCACCTGCTGCGACACGGCGGAAGAATGCCTCGAATGCCTTGTCGATCCGCTTGGCGACGTCCTGCAACACCTGGCTGAACACGCCTGCGAGTTCCGGGTGCTCTTGTTTCCACCCAGGAAGATGCTTTTGCTGAGCGAAGCAGGAAGGCGATTTTCCGAAGAGTTCATAGTTGTGCTTGCGCTCGTTGAGCAGGCTGTTGTAGACACCACGACACGTTTCAAGCGTCTGACGCAAAGTCGTTTCCTGCGCGGGGGTCGGGTAGAGTCTGAATTGGAAGGCTTTTCGGTGCTTCATATACATCCACTCCGAACGGGCGTTCAAAACCGGAAAGACTGCCGAAAGATTTGTCAAAAAGAGATTCTTAGGGCAGTCCGTCGCGCGGTTGTATTACTGACAGAAGAGTAGGAGCGATCTCATGACGACACAGCGGAACTGGCCGAGCAGTTACCGGGGTTCTGCATCCCCATCGCGGAAGCGAGGGGCATTCCGCCCCTGCACTCCATCTTCGGTAAGTGCGCTGCACAGGAGCGCTGCCAGCAGTATCCGAGGCATGACGGCATAAGAGATTTTAAACGGTGTTGCGATCATGGTAGTCCTCCTTCAGTGGATCATGTAACTAACCTTTGCTCACAAGGTACAAAAAATCCTTATATACAAAACTCAGATGCTTGCAATCAGGCTGCCACAGGATCAGTTTGGGACCACTATCATCCTCGGGATCCGCATCCAGCGGGCAGTAGCCGATTTCGTGCATCTCCGTGCCATCCGCCTTGCTGACCCACAACTCCATCCGGTGCCGTATAGGCGGACCAAGAGACCTGTTCAGCCAGGGCAGTTTCTCCAGGAAGGCGTCCCGATGTTTGAGCGACTGTAGTTCCCACGCGATGAATCGGCCATCTGGACTCACGATCAGATCGTTGATGGTCGTGCCCTCTGGAGCCTTGAGCTTAATGGTGTGGCCATTTGCCCGCATACCGCTCCCTGCGGAAACCACCTGGTCTTTGATCAGATCCACTTGAAATTCGTTGTCAAGTTCATCGTGTACCGCATCGAACGATTTTCGGTCCCACGCCTCTTTCGGTTGCGGCGGCGTCACGATACCCGGTGTATCAAGGCTGGCGGTTGTCATTCTATATTGGCTCGACTCACTCTGCTGCCAGCATAGAGCCCGCCAGTGTTTCGAATCACGTTCCCATGCAATGTCCGTCGGATTTGAAACTTGCCAGGTTTTTCGATCCGATCCATTGAGCAGGGCGACGTCTACTCTACTGTTTACGTTCGATGTCCAGGCAATATGCTTGCCATCGGGCGCCACGTTAAAGCTGGAGTTCGAGTTGCTTATGGAGTTCATCTGCCCCTCCAGCTTTGTCAGATCGGTCCGATGGTGATTCTGGATATCGTATAAGAATGGCAGCCTGTGCTGGTCCATTATGGGAAAAAAGATCTCTTCCCTACTAGAGTTCCCCTGGCTGTCGTCTCCCGTCTCGTCTTTGGCTTTTGCGGTACCCATCGCGAAGAGTTGCGTGTCTGTGGTCCACACCATAAACTGGTTATCTATCGGGTTCCCATCGCTCCACCATGTGGATACGCTCGCGACTGCGTGCGCGCTGTTGAGCAGTTCAGGCTCTCGCAGGCGCCAGACAACGGCCACCCCTGCCATCAAAAGTAGGAGCGCTGTGGACGGAACCAGGACTGACAGGCGACGTTTTCTGGTGGGTCTTGTCATCGTGGCCTTTGATGACGCATCACGGGTGCGTCCAAAAACGGATCGAGTGAACGACCTGAACGGATGCAGCGGTCACCAGAAGTGATTACCGACCGGTTACCCATTTTACTCTCCACGTTCCCTTTGATCGCACCAGGAAGCAAACTCCCGTTGTTCCGAAGCCTTCGGGGCCGCAGCGGAAGGGTACTACTGCAGTAACACGCTTGCGGGAATAGCCGGGTAAGTTGCATGCAAACCATCCGCGATAGGGCGGGGGGGCGCTTCTAAATATGTTTCTGCTTCTAAACGGACCGAATATCTTTTCAACGTTCGATTCCGTCATGGTGACCAACCCTTTCTCTCGAAACCTGGTGTGATCAAAGCGGGCAGGCTGTCGGTTCCGGCTCAGCAAGTTTTCGCGCATCGCCAGTTTGATCTCATTCGCCTGGTCGTCTGAGAGGAGATATTCCATATAATCGTACCAGCTCTCATTACGACCGAACGTACTGTCGCTGAGGACGATTTTGTTGCCACTTACCTTGTAGAATGGGTTCTCCTTGTTTTTACGGGTGAGCATGTCTCGTGCTATCGCAGTGATTATGGCATAGTCGTCCGCTTCCGTTCTTCGCGTCACCGGTTTTGTCGGTGTTTTAGGAGCCGGAAGGCTATATGCTGGGAGCGTGTTCCGATGCTGACGACTCTCTGAACGCTGCATCTGTATCTTCGTGCGTCCTCTGGCGCCGGCATCTCTCAGGGCGTCGGCGATCTCGTCGTCGCCTCTCTGCTCGGCGATTTCCAGAGCGGTAGTGCCGTTGCGGCGTAGATTAGGGTCCACGCCCCGCTTCAGCAGCAGTTTGACAACGTCCGTAGAAGAGGCGGAAACGGCTTCCATGAGCAAGGTATTCTCTTTGCCTGCATTGATGTCTGCTCCGTGATCCAACAACACCTTGATAGTATCCAGGTCGTTCCAGGCCGCAGCGATGATGATGGGCTGCCCATCCTGATCAGTCTGATTGGCACTCGCCCCGTGTTCCAGCAGATACCGGACGGCAGCCGTATTTCTGCGGCCCACCGCCTGCATGATCGGTGAATCCTCTGAAGGGGTACGAGGATTCACCGGAGCGCCGTGCTCGACGAGTAACCGAAGGACGGTGACATTACCGGATTCACAGGCGACCATGATCGCGCTGGCGCCCGGATACTCTTTGCCTCCTTCCGAATGTGTTGCAACATTCGGCCGCGTGAGCATGATCTCATGGGAGTTCGCGCTCACCCCGCTCTCCAGCATGCGCTTGACCGCAGCGGCATCCCCTTTTCGAATCGCGGCAAAAAGCCGCAAACTGATGGCGCGTTGCGGGCTATTGTGGTGATCCGCAACGGCCCTGACACATGCCAATAGAGCAAAGGCGAAGCCGAAAGTGGCCGACAGCAAGTATCGACATGGTTTCCTGCGTGAGTTCATTAGCGTTGCCTGACGATCATTTTTGCAATCAAAGAGAGTGGATAGGGCGTCATTCCGTGCCTGCCTGGGATAATCCTTCTCCATGGTATAGCCCATTGACAATTTTTTTTGTCAATGCTATCATAGAGGCATGATCGACGTGCATGTAATTGAAGATCCCATGGCGGCGATGGTCGCTCTCGATCCGGTCCGCAACCGATTGCTCTCGGAGCTGGCGCAGCCGGCGTCTGCGTCTGCGCTTGCCGGAAGAATGGGCATCGCCCGGCAGAAGATCAACTACCACCTGCATGCCCTGGAGGCGCATGGACTGGTGCGCGAGACGGAGAAGCGCAAATGGGGTGGCTTGACCGAGCGCCTGTTTGTGGCGTCCGCTGCATCCTATATGGTATCCCCGAACGCCCTGGGGGCGTTAGCCACCGATCCCGATCGTACTACCGATCGCTTATCGGCAGGGTATCTGATCGCCCTGGCGGCGCGGGTGATTCGCGAAGTCAGCGCACTCATGCACCGGGCGAGAGAGACCGATAGACGTCTGGCCACGCTCTCGATCGACACGGAGATCCGGTTCAAGTCCGCGGCGGATCGCGCCGAATTCACGCGTGATCTTGCGAGCGCCGTCGCCTCCCTCGCGGCCCGCTATCACGACGAGTCCGCTCCGGACGGACGCTCGCATCGCCTGGTCGTATTGGCGCACCCCATGCCCTACAAATCCCCTGAGGAGAACACGCAATGAGTTTACAAAAAGACCCGTCCGGCCGTCGCTGGATCGAGGTGGAAGTCGAGGTGCCCGGCACGCCGGAAGAGGTCTGGCAGGCGATCGCGACCGGGCCGGGAGTCTCCTCCTGGTTCGTCCCGACCGAAATGCACGCAGACGGCACGATCGTATCGCACTTCGGCCCCGGTATGGATTCGGTCGCCACTCGAACCGCATGGGACCCACCACAACGCTTTGCAGCCGAGAGTGGATTAGGTCCCGGCGCACCGAAAATGGCCACCGAATGGACCGTCGAAGCGCGATCCGGAAGTACGTGTGTCGTGCGCGTGGTGCACAGCCTGTTTGCAAGCACGGACGATTGGGACAATCAGTTGGAGAGCGTCGAATCCGGTTGGCCCACTTTCTTTGCGGTGCTGCGGCTGTATCTTCAGCATTTCCAGGGCTCACTCTGCACCGGAATTCACCTCCTGAACATGACCACGCTGCAGGCTCTGGAGGCGTGGAACCTCCTGGCCGAGCCGTTCGGCCTTGCGGAGGCGACGGAAGGACGGCGGCTGTCCGCGCCCGCATCGGGCGTTCCGGCGCTGGCGGGAGTGGTCGAAAAGGTGGGAGAGGCCGAGGGAGGGCGCCAGATTATTCTACGCCTGGACGAACCGACGGCGGGAGTAGCGATCCTGCAAGCCATCGCCTGCGGCGGGGCAAGCATGGCATGCGTAAGCCTGTACCTGTATGGAGACGATGCTCCGGCAGTCGTTGCGAAAGAAGAGCCTCGGTGGCAGGCATGGATCGAAGAACGGTTTCCACCAGCCGCCGATGCGAGCGCGGAGAGTTGATCGCAAGGCTATTCTCAGGGGACGGGCGTGAAATTCACGCCCGTCCTCTTTAATGTTGAGGGGAGATACCGTATCATTCCTTACGCCTCTCCTTTGTAAGAACCCTCTCCACGCCTCTGCGTTTAATCGTCATCTGGTTTTTCGCGGCGTCGAACTCAATGACCACCGCACCTTCGATGGTAAACTTATCCTGTGCCGTCGCTTCGAGCGGGACAGCGGATTGCGCGCCCGGCGGCTGAAAGAAAAGCGTTCCGCCCTCTCTGGTAATCGTCCATTGCATAGGAGTTTCGGGACTCGTATAGACTCCGACGTATCTATCCAGCACTTCCAGGCTGATGGCGAGCGCCTCCAATGAGGGAATCGTAAACGGTCTATGGTAGTAGATGTCGATAACGCCGCGCACGATGTCGGGGACCGGATAGACCTTTGCGTTCGTCGTATAGGCGACCGCCAGCTTTTCTTCCGGCAGGTAAGTCAGCCATGCTCCGTAGTTGTCGGCCCCGCCTCCGTGTCCGTAGAACGCCTTGCCGGCGAATGTCTGGGATTCCATTCCCAGTCCCATACCATCTTGCATCGTTTTCATTTGATCCAGGCTCTTCTGGGATATGATCTTCCCGTCAAAGAGCGCCTGGATGAATCTGGCCAGGTCGTTCGGTGTCGAAACAATTTGACCGGCGCCGAAGAGGATGCTGGGATGGGTTTCGGGCACCGGTTTCCACGTGCCGCCGAGGTTCATATAGGTCAGGGCTTCATTTTTGTTCACATCGATCTCGCCCGTCGCGGGGTAGGTATCCTTCAGCCCAATCCTGGAGGCGATTCTTGCTTTGAGAGCTTCCGCGTAGGATTGGCCGGTTGACTTTTCAAGGATAAGACCCAGCAGGAAATAGCCGGAATTACTGTAGGAATACCTGGCGCCCGGTTCGAAATCAGGCGTGGCTTTGACGATCAGGGCGAGCATCTCCTCTTTCATGATGGGAGTCGTGTTCACATTTCCTTGAGAGTTCTGATTGCGCCTTACGTTCGGGATACCGCTGCGATGCCCGAGTAGTTGCGCGATCGTAATTTTATGGGCGTTCGGAATCTGCGGGATGAATCTGTCGAGGGTGTCGGTCAGCTTCAATTTTCTTTCCTCGACGAGCTGCAGGATCATCGCGGCGGTGAACATTTTTGTGATCGAAGCGATCCGGAATCGGCTCGTTGCCGTCAGCGGCTTCTTTTCGGTTTCGTTGATCTGGCGGTAGCCGATGGTGCGGGCGTAGAGAACCTTGCCGTCTTTGGTGATGACGAGGTTCCCCATCGCCTTATTCTTTTCGGCGAGCCGGTCAAAAAACCGGTCGAGTTTGGCTTTGTCCAGCGTCTGTGCACGACCTGCTGTACACAACGCCAGTAGCAGTATCGTTGCCAATAGAATTCGGATTCTCATGTTCTCTCCCATAGATGCTTTTGACTGCAAGTAACCGGACAAGTCCGTTTTGCAAAGAACTTTGCCTGCCAAAGTATATACCCTATAATAAGGCCCGAACGCGCCCCATTTCAATAAATTAGCCGTTGCAGGCGAAAATAATTCAACTGCACCATGGCCTGTCCAAAAACGCTCCATGAGGATTGGACGATCACACATGCTACCTGACTCACACCGATAGGGTAACATGTGGGTGTCCGGCTCAAAACAACCGTCGGACGACTGAGGAGATTGGAGGAAAATCTTGGCTTATGCAAACAAGCGGGCTGGAGTCGCTATCCTGGCGCTCCTCGTCCTGGCAGGCTGCCACCATTCGACGGCATCATCCTCTAACGCGGCTCCGGCGGCTTCGGATGTCACGGAGTTCGACTCCGCCGTGCGCGACGGGGATACCAGTATCATCGGTCGTCTGATCAAGGCGAAGCCGGAGATGATCAACGCGAAAGACGAGAACGGCAAAACGCCTCTGACCATCGCGACGGAAAAGGGCGACCAGGAGATGGCCGACTACCTTCGCCATCATGGCGCTCACGAATAGCGACGCTCACGATCAGCGGCATAGGCAAGGCAGGCTTTCAAATCCTCGTGTGTCAGGTCTGGGAAGTCCTCAAGGATCTCCTGTTCCGTCATTTCTGACGCGAGATATTCGAGGACTTCGTAGACGGTGATCCGTAAACCACGCACACAGGGTTTGCCCCCACGCTTATTCGGTTCCAGAGTGATATAGTCACGGTAGTTCATGCGCGGAATCGTACTCGCGGTGAAAGTCACTGTCAAGTCTAGTGAAGCATGCGCTGATCAAAGAAGGATGGACGATTACGCATGATCCTCTGTTCATCGAGTATGGACGAGAAGATATGTATGTCGATCTTGGTGCAGAGCGCTTGTTGGCAGCGGAACGTGGCACGGAAAAGATAGCTGTTGAGATCAAGAGCTTTGTCGGAACCTCCACACTTACCGAACTGCACAACACTCTTGGACAGTATCAGGTCTATCTGGCGGTTCTGGAAAAGATCGAACCCGACCGTCGACTGTATATTGCGTTGAGCAAGTCAGCGTTCGAAGAACTCTCCGAGATGGAGACCTTTCAACTGGTCGTGACGCGGTTCGGGATCGCTCTGCTCGTGGTTCGCATTGATGAAGAGGAGATCGTTCAATGGAAAACGTAGTGCGGTATCGTGAGATCATTCATCGTCTTTTGGAGGAGTACTGCGCCTTCTTGACCGAACTGACAAAAACGGATGTGGATACAGAAATCCTTTGTGACGATATGCATGGTCAGTACATGGTGATGCGGATCGGCTGGCGCGCGGAGACTCGTGTGCATCGTCCGGTATTCTACCTGCGTCTCAAAGACAGCAAAATCCAAGTGGAAGAGGATTGGACTAAGGAGGGAATCGCCAACGAACTGATGCAGGCAGGCGTTCCAGCCTCCGACATCGTGCTCTCATTCGATCCACCGGGCCTTCGCAGCGAGACACCGGCTTTTGCAATTGCCTGAAAAGGCTGTGAGACGTCATATCCAGTGAAACAGAAGCGTAAGGTTTATGGACATGCCGCTATCACCTCCCACGTATTTAATCAACGTCAATCGTGTAACTCACCAGCCATAGTTCCAGTTGTTGGAGTTTCTGCTTCCAGCGCCCTTTGTAGTCGCGCATCCACGCGCGGTTCATCTCCTCATCAGGGGCATCGACAAGGATTTTTACCAGATTGTCGCGATATACCACGCCTTGATGTCGCCAGTGACCTTCCACATTCTGCGTTTCGTAACTTGCCGCGCCAAAGTGTTCAACGATCTCCAAAACCGCGTCGGCCAGCCAATCCGTCGGCACGTCACTCCCATCGTTGAATTGAAGCGGGAGAAGTATCTCAAACCGCCGCAATCTGCTGCTCATAGGTGGCTTTGCCTTTGACGCTAAAAGGAATGTTTTCGTTCGCGAGCGCTTCTAACGCCGCATCGGGAACCAGATGCTCGCCCGACTTCAGTACACGCCCGGAGAAACGTCCGAGCAAAAACCCCAACGCGCGTTTCTCGGTTTCGCGGTCAGGAAACGTAATAGTAATCATAGTTTTTCATTTCCTCCGAAGCAAAAGGGTACACATATGATTTGCGCTCCCTGCCATTATACACCTCAACCGAACCAAGCCGCAAATCTGCCATCGTCTTTCTCAAAACCTCCTGTTGTGCTATTCGACATAGAATTCTTTCCATTGAGCCTCAAATATCGCGGGGATGTCAGTATCATGCTTGCATTTGACCGGGTAGATCTTTTGGCCGAAAGATGCCTGAATGAAATTCAATTCTCTTTCTTCCTCTATTGTCATAAGCAACAAATGAACAGGCAAGTTGAGACAGAGAGAGGCAAGCTTTTGCCTGAGTAATGTTGCACTACGATGATTAGCACAAACGATTAAGAGGTCGATATCTGCTGCCTTAAAGGCGTCAACCAGCACTGAGCCAAAGAGGTACCAAGAAGTATTTGGCACGTCATTTTCTATGCTTGTGGCTTCTTTTTGAAAGCGACTAACTATTTCGTCTATGCTAATCATTGTTATTTCCTGTGCAGGGCACTTAAGAACTCGCTCCAGTCATACACTTTTGTTTCTATGGAGACGGCCGCAGCATGGGCAGAGGAAGTAGCTCTTCCATAAGGATGGGTATTAACCAACATGCTAAACATTCCATATCGGCTACGTGCAGTTCGGACATGGTCAGCCGTCAATTCGTACTCATATAGGAAGATGACCTGTACATCTTGTAATCCTCGGCGCTTGAGCAAATATCTTTTATCGTCCAGTCGTGTATAACTCGCTATTCGAGAATGCTGAGTGAGACCACGCGTAATGAACTGTACGTCCCGGTAGACATATTGTCTGACGTCTTCTTCTGCAATTGCACGCATTAGATCGCCCACGCCACCGATGGGAATTCTATGTGCCTCGCTTAAGCGCAATGCTTCTCCACTAATCGATGCCTCTTTTGTTATGTTGACAATGAATGAAACCGATGGTTCTCCGGTCAAGAAGGGTACAAAGTTGCCTTCATCGAAATGTTCGACGGCAGTCGTGCCAACTATAATTGGCGGAAATTCCGTTCGAACAATTTCCACACGTTGCGGGGTGATAACGGTAGCCACTTTTACGTCGGTAAGATTTTTCACCTTGTCTGCTATCCACTTTCCGCTCCCATCCATCATTCATCCCCCAGCAGTCTATTCATGCCCTCTGGAAACCTCATGCCGCCTGATGGACCCCCGTCGCCGATGTGGCGTTGTTCAAAGTCATCTACGTGCTGTCGGAATGCCTCCAGTATCCTTCGTTCATTTGCGGTAAGATGTTGCCGATTTCTATCTAATATCGCCAGTAAACGACGATTGTTAGGCAAAACGCGGGATAAGATCTTTCGTTTCCAAACGGTGGGCATTTCACTTTCGGGATCAAAGCAATATTCTTTATTGGGGCCATATGCATCGAAGATTTCCTTGTTCTCAGCGAGCAAAGGCTCAATTGCTTCTCGAACGCGGAGACGGGTCGTGTATGTAACGGCTACAAGTGTATCTGTAGCAATATCTGAATTCGATCTTAATTCGAGCACTGATCCCCGCAACAGTGAGAGTACAAATTGGCTTAAAGCAGGGTTCGAAGGATTCGCTTGATAAGCTCTCTGAATCAACTCCTTCAACGTGCCATGTGTCTCTGCCCAGTTGATTAATTGAAAAGTTATTTCGGAGAGATTGTTTCCACCAGCAATGGCATCCAGATTCTTCTCCAATTCTGTCCTGACTAAAAATTGCAGCGATGCAATATTCGGAAACGCGCTCAAAAGTGCTTGATGCAGCTGTTTGATCTGACCGCCGCTCAACTTTATCATTGGCAGATTGCTCTGACTTCCCATCTGAATTGTTTCAGTTTGCTCTGTTTTCGGATTCATTGTGATTGTCCATCACTTTTGCATTTGTAGCCATCAGACATGTGAATAATGCGCGCCAATTAGTAAACTCGAACTGAAGATTAATTCGACGGATGAAGGAACATTCCTTCTCTTCCGGGTCGTGAGGACTGCAACGATCAGTAGGTTTATTGTACTACCACTCTTTGCCGGCCAAGAGGATAGTGCCCAATAACGGCCGTTGTCCTATCTCCAGAACCAAAACGTCCCATAGAACATGGTGTAAGTCCGGTTAGCGAAATGAGCGCGATAAAAACATAGGTGATGCAAATTGGTTCTGATTTGGGGGTGAATCTGGGGTATACTATGCGGGTTGACGGCGGAGAGGGGCCGTCTGTTTTGTTGTATGCGACATTGACAATCGGATAAGGCGTCTGTCACAATACCGGGGAGTGTCGGAGGCCGCGGGGCGCTCCGGAACCCCAGGAGGCGGTCGTGCCGGTCGGTCAGAATGAACCTGTGCGTGCAGGATTTAAGCCGGGCAGTGGGGCGGCTTCCCGTCTCGACGATTCGCTGCAGTACCTCAAAGGCGTCGGGCCGCAGTTGGCGAAGACGCTTGAAGAGAAGCTGGAACTGCGCACGGTCGGAGACCTGCTGCGGCATCTGCCGCGCCGCTGGGAAGACAGGACCCGCTTTCGGCCGATCGCGGACGTGCAGAGCGGGGAGTTCGTCACGGTGAGCGGCAGGATCATCGCCGCGACCACCAAGTACCCGAAGCCGAAGGTGCAGATCACCGAGGTTCTGCTTGATGACGACGGCAGCGCGCTGAAGCTCCTCTGGTTCAATCAGCCCTACCTCGAAAAGACGTTCAAGAGTTTGCAGGCGGCGGGCAAGACCGTCGTGGCCTATGGGCAGGCGAAGCGCTCCGGGTGGGCGATCGAGATCCAGAACGCGGAGTGGGAGGAGCTTGGGGAGGACGGAGATTCGCTCTCCGCCAACCGCATCGTTCCCGTCTATCCGGCGACCGAAGGCATCCGGCAAGCGCGTTTAAGACGCATGGTCGATTCGGTTTTGCAGACGCATCTGGGGTGTGTGGAGGAGATCCTGCCGCCCGATGTCGTTTTGCAGCACACGCTGATCAGCGCGGAAAAGGCGATGCGCAGTATCCATTTTCCGGAGACGATGGCCGATCTGGAGGCCGCTCGCCGACGGCTGATCTTTGAAGAGTTTTTCCTGCTGCAGGTGCTGCTGGCTCTGCGCCGTCGCGCGAACAGCCACGAGGCCCGCGGCATCACCTTTACCGTCGATCCGGAACGCCTGCGCGCCGACCTGGCCGAGATCGTGCCGTTTCAGTTGACCGGAGCGCAACAGCGCGCCATCACCGAGATCGGCGCGGACCTGAGCAGCGGACGCGCGATGAACCGGCTTTTGCAGGGCGATGTCGGCAGCGGCAAGACGATGGTCGCGCTGGCCTCCATGCTCATGGCGGTCGAGAACGGCTATCAGGCCGCGCTCATGGCCCCCACCGAGATCCTGGCCGCGCAGCACGCGATTGTGCTGAGGCGGCTGCTGGAGCCGCTGGGGCACGCGGTCGAGCTGTCGCTCGGCAGCCAGGGTGTGAAAGAGAAGCGTGAGGTGAGGGAGCGGTTGGAGAGCGGGCAGTCCCGCCTCGCCGTCGGCACGCACGCGCTCATTCAAGAGGGCGTCGAGTTTGCAAAGCTTGGTCTCGTTATTATCGATGAGCAGCATCGGTTCGGCGTCCTGCAGCGGCAGGCGCTCGCGAAAAAAGGGGAGCGGCCCCATATCTTAGTGATGACGGCGACGCCCATCCCGCGTACATTGACATTGACGCTCTACGGCGATCTCGATGTGTCGATCCTGGACGAACTGCCGCCCGGACGCAAGCCGATCACGACGCACTGGAAGACGCAGGACAAACGCACGCAGGTCTACGCCGCCGCGCAGAGATTGTTGAACGCTGGAGATCAAGTCTATATCGTCTGCCCGCTCATCGAAGAGAGCGAGAAGCTCCAGGCCAAGAGCGCCACGCAGTTGAGCGAGCATATCGCCAACAACGTGTTTCCGCAGTATCGCGTCGGCCTGTTGCATGGGCAGATGAAGCCCGACGAAAAAGACTCGGTGATGGCGCGCTTCAAAGCGCACGAACTCGATATCCTGGTCTCGACCACCGTCATCGAAGTCGGGATCGATGTCCCGAACGCCACCGTGATCATCATTGAAGACGCCGATCGCTTTGGCCTCGCGCAGTTGCATCAGTTGCGCGGGCGAGTAGGGCGCGGACAGAACGCCTCTTTCTGTGTGCTGTTGGCCGAGCCGAAAACGGAAGTCGGCCGCGCGCGTATGGAAGTCATGACGCAGACGCGAGACGGCTTTCTGATCGCGGAAGAGGATCTGAAGTTACGCGGACCCGGAGAGTTCTACGGGACCAAACAGAGCGGAATACCGGAGTTTCTGATCGCCGATATCCTGCACGACATGGATATCCTGACCGAAACCCGCGAAACCGCGTTTCAACTGGTCGAAGCCGACCCGACCCTGAAGAAGCCCGCCAATGCCCACTTGCGGCGCGCCCTGAAGCGCACCCGCATGGGATTTGAGCTGATAACCGTGAGTTAGTGCATTTTGTGGAAACGCACTGACCAGCAGGCACCGTGCCCGCTTCAGCGGGCCTTCGGCCGGAGGCCCCGAGCGGAGGGCTTTAGCCCGGCGTGTTCTTGGGCTTCGAACTGATAACCGTGAGTTAGTTGAGGAGAGAGCGACATGGCGCGAGCGCTGGTTCCCGGGAGTTTCGACCCGATCACCATGGGGCATCTCGATATTATCGCGCGCGCCGCACACATGTTCGAGACGGTGCTGGTCGCCGTCGCGCCCAACTCGACCAAGACGCCGCTGTTTACGCTGGCCGAACGCGTCGAGATGATCCAGACAACCTGTGCGCACCTGCCGAATGTCAGCGTGGACGCCTTTGAGGGCCTGCTGGTGGAGTATGCGGTGAAGCACGGCGCGAGCGTGATCGTCAAAGGCTTGCGCGCCGTCTCCGATTTCGAATATGAGTTGCAGATGGCGATGATGAATCGCCGCTTGAACAGCGCTGTAGAAACCGTCTTCCTGATGACTGAGGCCGAGCATTCGTACCTCAGTTCGAGCATCGTCAAAGAGATCGCCCGCCTCGGCGGGGCGGTGGAAGGGTTGGTCCCCAGCCATGTTGAAACACGACTCCGGCAAAAAGTCGGAAACCCAAAATCCTGAATCTAATCCCGGCCTCAGCGCCGATAAGAATACAAACGTCACTCCGGAAGTTCCGCGCTTCGTCGCTCCCACGCACGAAGGGGTGGACATCCTCAAACTACTGACGGAACTGGAAGACCTCGTGGAAGGCTCGCCCAAGATGATGGGGGCGCTGCTGCGGTTCGACGAGGATAAGTTCCACATGACCATCATGAAGATCCGGGCGAACCTGCCCGAAGAGATGAAACGCGCCTCGAAACTGGCCCGCGACTCGGAGCGGATCGTCGAAGAGACCCGCGATAACGCCGACCGCGTGGTGAGCGAGGCCCGCCGCGCCGCCCTCCAGGAGCTGGAGCGTGGCCGCGCCGAAGCCACGCATCTGAAAGAGGATGCGCGGGAAGAGGCGCGCCGACAGAACGCGGAGGCGCAGGCGGAGGCCAATCGGGTCCGCCAGAACGCCGACGCCGAAGCCCGCCAGAAACTGACCGAAGCCCAGCGCAACGCGGCGGAACTGATCGCGGAGGCGCAGGCGCAGGCCGCGCAGATGGTCTCCGACGACCAGATCGTACAGCAGGCTCTTGTGCAGGCGCAGGAGCTGAAACAGCGGGCCGAACAGGAGGCCGATGCCGTCCGGCGCGGGTCCGACGACTATGCCCGCGATGTGCTGACCAACCTGGAAAACGTGCTCGGCAAGACCATGACACAGATCCAGCGCGGACGCGACATGCTGGAACGCAAGTAGCCTTCCCCACGCGAGGGGTGAGGAGAGAAAATCATGCGGCTCGATATTACTGAACTGCTCCGTGAAACGGGCAAACAGGACGTGTATGACATTGAGGAGCCGCCGCTCGTAGATGAGGATGTGGAGTGCACGCAACCGGTGAAGGGGAAGATCACCTTCACCAATGCGGGCGGCGCTCTGATCATCAAGGGCAAGGCGAACACCCAGGTGGCGCTGCCGTGCAGCCGGTGCGGAGACTATTTCGAACAGCCGGTCGCTCTTGTGATCGATGAGTCGTTCGAACTGAAACAGGTCTCTGCCGGACCACGCACCATGGCGACTGTCGCGGTGGTGGAAGAGGATGAGAATCCGATCGCCGCGCCGCTGTTCGATGGCTCGATCTTTGAACTGACCGAGATGTTGCGCCAGTATATTCTGCTGGACGAACCCACGCAGCCTCTGCCGCCGGCTCTGCCGGACGGCCGCTGCGCTCACTGTCTTCGCCACGCCGCCGAAGTGCTCGGTGTGCTGGCGGATGCCGCCGAGACGCCGGATGAAAAGCCCGTCAACCCGGCGCTTGCCAAACTCGGCGCTCTGCTCCCAGAGAACACCGAAACCGAATGACGGTCGGCTGAAAGCCCTCCGCGTCGATATATCAGAAAGGTAGAAATAGATGCCGCTCCCGAAACGCCGCCACTCCAATCAGCGCACCCGCAAACGCCGGACGCACTACAAACTGGCCCATCATCCCGCCATGGTCCCGAGCTTCGAGCAGCCCGGCGAGTACACCCTGATGCACCATGTAGACCCGAGCACGGGCAAATACAAGGGCCGTCAGGTCTTCCAGTTCACGGACGACACTCAGCAGGATCAGTAATCGTCTGTGAGTCCGACCACGACTATTCGGATCGCCATCGATGCGATGGGAGGCGATAAAGGCCCGGCCGAGGTGGCACACGGCGTCTATCTGGCGGCGCGTGCCTCTCGGCATGCGCACTTCCTTCTCGTAGGCGATCCGACCGTACTCGAACCCGCACTGGCCCATCTCAAGCCCCCCTGCGCCAATCTGGAACTCGTTCCGGCTTCGCAGGTGATTGAGATGGAGGACGCGCCCGCCACGGCGCTCAAGCGCAAGCCCGACGCCTCCCTTGTGGTGGCGGCGCGGCTTGTCAAAGAGCAGAAGGCGGACGCGATGGTGACCATCGCCAACAGCGGCGCGGCCATGACGGTCTCGCTGCTCAGTTGGGGCCGCATCAAAGGGGTGAGCCGACCGGCGATCGCCGTGCCGCTGCCCTCCCTGCAAGGCCCGGTCGTCCTGATCGACTCCGGCGCGAACGTGGACTGCGATCCGAACAATCTGTTCGAGTTCGCGATCATGGGCAGCGTCTATGCCGAGCAGGTGCTGGGGATCAAAAATCCGCGCGTCGGCCTCGTCTCCAATGGGGAGGAGGAGGTCAAAGGCAACTCCCTGGTGAAGCGCACCCATACGCTGTTTCAGCAGAGTATGCAGGACAGCCCTCCGTTCCACTTTACCGGCAACGTCGAGGGCCGCGATATTTTCCGGGGTGACGTCGATGTCGCCGTGTGCGACGGCTTCGTCGGCAATGTCATCCTGAAGACCGCAGAAGGCACCGCGGAGATGATCCAGGGCATGCTGAAGCAGGAACTGACCAGTCAGGCCTGGAAGAAGCTCTTTGCGGCTCCGCTGGCCTCTTCGATACGCGGCCTGGGTAAGCGTCTGCACTACTCCGCCTTCGGAGGCGCGCCGATGCTGGGTGTCAACGGCATCTGTATCATCGGGCATGGCCGTTCCGACCATGTCGCCGTCACCAACGCCTGCCGTGCGGCCGAACGCTCCGCACAGCACACTCTTACCGATACCATTCGTCAGCGCGTCTGCGACCCATCCCCGCCTCCCCCCACTGTTTGACCGTTGAGGCTGGATTGAGCATTCTATGGGGTTGAAACCCCGCGCTAAAATGGGAAGTCCGTCTTCGCGGACTCAGATGCATTGAGCACGTTTTACCATGTCTTGATGGAATGCTCTGTAGCAGTTTGACGCATTGAGTCCACGAAGATGAACTTCCCGTATCAGAACGGCACTTCAGTGCCGGGACAATCGCTGACAAGAACCGAGGCTGGTTATGACTGCACAATCGAACGCACCGTCCGCGCAGGAGAGCGCTCTCCCCCCACTCGCGCCCGCCGAAGGCTTTCATGCCGGGATCGCCGGACTGGGAATGTGCGTTCCCGACCGCGTTTTAACGAATGAAGATCTGACGAAGATCGTGGATACGACGGACGAGTGGATCACCAAACGCACCGGGATCCGGGAGCGTCGCCTCACCGACCCCGATACTGCGACCTCTGATCTGGCGACCCTCGCGGCAGAGCGCGCCCTCGCGGATGCCGGGATCGCCGCCGCCGATCTCGATCTGGTCCTCTGCGCCACCGCGACCGGCGACTACCTCTGGCCTGCGACCGCCTGCATCATCCAGAACAAGATCGGCGCGACCCGCGCCGCCGCTTTCGATCTCAGCGCCGCCTGCTCGGGCTTCTGCTACGGAATGGCGACCGCCGCGGGCTTCATCCAGAGCGGCGCGATGCGCCGTGTCCTCGTCATCGGCG
>Ga0105239_10003524_pt1 | contig 19165 bp, 21 predicted proteins | sample KBSC44metaG_FD_92761 | JGI IMG/M metagenome (GOLD analysis project Ga0105239, IMG submission 92761) | Corn rhizosphere microbial communities from Kellogg Biological Station, Michigan, USA - KBS C4-4 metaG | ecosystem: Host-associated > Plants > Roots > Rhizosphere > Soil | place: Michigan, USA...
CGCGAGCGCGACCAATTCCGTCGCGTGTCTGCGAATCTCGGTGGCATTAGCCGTCGCCCAGCGCGTGTCGATCCGCACGTTGTGGCCGATCGTCCAGCCCAATTGTGCCAGCCCCTGTAGGAATGCCTCGACCCAACTCTGAAATTCGGGATCGTCAGAGGCTGCTGGCAGGATCATGCCGATGCGCCGCACACGCTCCTGCGCCCGCGCCGCCAGCGGCCACGCTGCCGCAGCACCGCCGAGCAGCATGATAACCTTGCGGCGGTTCACTCGATCACCTCGTCGGCGCGGGCGAGCAGCGTCGGCGGCACGTCGAGGCCAAGCGCCTTGGCAGTGGTAAATTAATGATGAAATCGAATTTGGTCGGCTGCTCGACCGGGAGGTCGGCTGGCTTTGCCCCGCGCAAAATCTTATCGACATAGTCTCCGGCGCGTCGGAACAAGTCCGGGTTGTTTGCTCCGTAGGACATGAGACCGCCGGCGTCGAGATAATCGCGCAAAGGATGGATGGTCGGCAGCCGCGCGCCGAGGGCCAGGATGTTGATACGTGCGTGGTTGGCATTTCGGGTTCCCGTCGCTGTCGGTTGTCCGTGCGCCCCAAGCGGCCACGCGGCCGCTGCGCCGCCGAGCAGTGCGATGAACTCTCGGCGCTTCATTCGATCACCTCGTCGGCCGTGGCGAGCAGCGTCGGCGACACCTCGAGGCCGAGCGCCCTCGCGGTCCTGACATTGATGCCCATGACGAATTTGGTCGGCGACTGCACGGGCAGATCCGACGGGCGTGCTCCCTTCAGGATTCGATCGACGTAGGACGCCGCCCGCCGGTGCAGGTCGGTCACGTCAACTCCGTAGGAGATCAAACCGCCTTCCGACGGAATATAGCGAAACGGGTAGATCGCCGGTACGCGATGGCGAGCGGCCAGCGCGACGATCAGTTTGTTGTGGATGGCCGTGAAATTGTCCGGAAGCATGATCACGCCGCCGTTTGGCTCGCGCACCAACTCCTCCACCGCATGCTCGACGCCGGACGTGCCATTGACGGGTGCTCCGATCACTTTGATACCCGACGAAGCGGGCTCGGCAGCACGCAGAAAAGTAAATCCCGGTCCGGTGTCCGGATTGAAGAGGAGCGCGGCGCGGGTCACGCGCGGTGCAATCTCCTTGAGAAGGCCCAGCCACTTGCCGGCCAACGACGGCTCATAACCGGTGAATCCGGTGACGTTTCCGCCCGGCCGTGGGACGCTCGTGACAAAGCCACTTCCGACCGGATCGGCAACGTTCACGAACACAATCGGGAGCGAGCGCGTTTCCTGCAGCAGCGCGGCGACCATGGCCGTGTTCTGGGCGACCACAAGGTCCGGCCCTTCATCAATCAGCTCTTTTGCGAGTGCCCGCGTCCTCTCGGCACTGCCCACAGCCCAGCGAATGTCGACCCTGAGATTGCGCCCATCCGTCCAACCCAATTCCCCGAGCCCATCCAGAAGAGCCGTGCGGTACGTTTGCCCGAGCGGGTTATCCGCGAGCCCCATCAGCACGCCGATGCGCCGCATGCGCTCCCGCTGCTGCGCGCGCGCAGCGAGTGGCCACGAAGCCGCAGCGCCACCAAGCAGCGCGATTAACTCGCGTCGCCTCATTCGATCACCTCGTCGGCGCGGCCGAGCAGAGTTGGCGGTACTTCGAGGCCGAGCGCCTTCGCGGTCTTGAGGTTTATGACGAGATCATACTTTGTAGGGTTTTGAACTGGCAATTCGGATGGCTTGGCGCCCTTGAGGATCCGGTCCACGTAACTCGCGGCGCGCCGGTAGAGATCATCGTTGTTCGTCCCATAAGATATCAGCCCGCCTTTGACCGCGAACCATCTAAATGCTTGCAGTGTCGGGAGTCGGTGACGATCAGCAGCGATCATTAGTCGGTCAGCATTCACTGTTGTCGCGGGATCGGGTAACACGATAACAGCACCATGGGGCTTAGCGCCGAAGCCATCAATTGCCGTTTCAATATCGAAGGCATTACGCACCGCAGCGCCTGTCACGAGAACCCCTGCCGAAGGAGCAACTCCCTCGATGGTGCGTAACAGTGATCGCGATGTGTAGTTTTCCTCATTGAGGAGCACCAGAATGCGCGAGAGCGATGGGACGGTCTCCTTAAGCAATTCAACCCATTTTCCGCCCAGTGAATACTCAAAACTGGTGAATCCAGTTATGTTGCCCCCTGGCCGTGCCATGCTCGCGACGAAGCCGCCATCCAACGGATCGGAGACATTAACGAACACGATAGGAGTAGTGCTAGTTTGTTTGTGAAGTGCCGCTAAAACTGGCGTCGCCGCTGCCAAAATTACGTCAGGAGCCGAACGAACCATTTCGGCCGCCACCAGATTTATCCGAGCGGCGTCGCCCGCTGTGTAGTGAAATTCGATCTTAACATTGCCACCTTCCGCCCAACCGAGCGACTTGAGCCCCTCCTGAAATGCTGTGGATTGTTTCCGAGTTTCAGCATTGTCAGGAAACCCGCTGAGGAAGCCGATCCGCCGCACAGGGTTGGTAGGCTGCTGCGCCCTCGCAGCGAGCGGCCACACCGCCGCACTCCCCAGCACCGTGATGAACTCGCGCCGGGTGCTCATTCGATCACCTCGTCAGCGCGGGCAAGCAGCGACGGCGGCACGATGAGGCCGAGCCCTTTGGCGGTCCTGAGATTGATAGCAAGCTCGAACTTGGTCGGCTGCAGAAATGGCAAATCTGCGGGTTTGGCGCCGCGAAGGATGCGGCCGACATAGACGCCGGATTGATAATACTGATCCAGAGTGCTGGCACCGTAACTCACCAGGCCGCCGGCAGTAGCAAATTCGCGTCGGCCGTAGATTGCTGGTACGGCGTGGCGCGTAGCAAGCGCAGCAAGAACGTCGCGTCGGTTAGTGAACAATGCATCGTCCGACACGACAAGTGCGCTTGCACGCTTCTCCGCTAAAGTCGCAAAAGTAGTTTCGAAATCGGCCTCGACGCTCGCTGGCAAGATCAACACCTCCTGTCCGACCTTGCGAGCGACGTCGTTCAACTCCCGCGTGGCGGACAGATGCGCCAGGTTAGTCGGGTTCACCAGAAGGGCTATCAGTGGGGTTGTGGGTAGCAGTTCGCGCAGGAGTTCAAGCCTCTTCGGCCACAGAGTATTCGTGATGACAGTCACACCGGTCAAATTGCCGCCCGGTCGATTGAAGCTCGCGACCAGTTCGGTTTCAACTGGATCGCTGCCGGTAGCAACGACGACCGGAATTACTGCCGACGCCACCCGCAAGGCACCGACCGCGACATCCGCTGCACCGGCGAAAAGCACGGCCACTTTCCGCTCGATGAGCTCGGCTGTCAGCGCTGGGAGCCGACCACCCCGACCGTCGGCCCAGCGAAACTCGAGGGCGACATTTTGGCCCTCGGTAAAACCGTTGTCTCGCAAGCCCCGACGGAAGCCTTCCACCAGATAGGCGTCGGAGCCGGGCGACCGTCCACTCACGAACCCGACCACCGGAACGCCTTGCTGCCCGCGCGCTGCCATCGGCCACGCCGCCGCGCCGCCGAGCAGCGTGATGAACTCGCGCCGCTTCACTCGATCACCTCGTCGGCGAGCACGAGGAGCGCGGGCGGGATGGTCAGCCCAAGCGCTGCCGCCGCCTTCGCATTGAGCACGAGTTCGAACGTGATCGGCTGCTCAGTCGGGATATCCTCGGGGCGTGCGCCCTTGAGGATGCGATCGACTTGTCGTGCCATTTGACGATACAGCACGACTATGCTCGGCCCATACGACATCAGGCCGCCGGCCTCCACCGATTGGCGCATGCCGAACAAGCCCGGCAGCTTGTTCTCGGCTGCAAATGCCGCAATGCGCTTCGCATGCAGTAAGAAAATCGGACCGCTCGGCACCAACAAGGCGTCAGCACGCTCGCGCAGCATGTTCGAAAAAGCCGCGTCGAGCTGCTCGGATGTGTCGACCTGAACTTGAATGACCGTGATGCCGGCGGAAACGGCGACTGTCTGAAAAGCGTCCAGCGCCTCGCGCGGCGCCAGAAAGGCCAGGCGCGTTACGCCGGGGGCAACATCTCGCAGGAACTGGAACGCTTTGGCATAGAATTCCGGTCCCGTCGTGCGCGTCACACCGGTCAAATTGCCGCCCGGTCGGGCTAAGCTTGAGATGAGGCCGGCGGCAACAGGGTCCTCTCCGAACGGTGTGACTAGCGGGATGGTATTCGTCGCGCGCAGAGCCGCCTCGTGCAGCCAGCGAGCGCCGCCCAACAGGATGACGTCGGGCCTGCGTGCGACCACCTCGGCGAGGATGGCCCCAGCCCGCTGGGGCTGGCCCTCGCTCGATTGCCGCTCGATCGTGACCGTACGTCCATCGATCCAGCCCAAATCGCGCAAGCCGCGTTCGAAAGCTCGCATGTTCACGCCGAGAGGGTCCACGCCAGCCATCTCAGGGACTGCGCCGATGCTGTAGACCATGGCAATCACCGGCAGTCGCTTCCCCTGCTGCGCGTGCGCGGCGAGCGGCCACACGGCCGCCGCCCCGCCGAGCCCCGCGATGAACTCCCGGCGCCTCATTCGATCACCTCGTCAGCGAGCGCCAGAAGCATCGGCGGGATAATTAGGCCGAGTGCCTTTGCGGTGTTGAGGTTGATCACCAGTTCGAATTTAGTGGACTGCATGACTGGCAAGTCGGCGGGCTTCTCGCCCCTGAGAATCCGCCCAGCGTAGATGCCGACCTCGCGATAGGCATAGGGTTGGCTAGACGAGTAGCTCATCAGTCCGCCGGTCAGGGCGGCTTCGCGATTGGCATAGCTCGCTGGCAGTCCATGGCGCGCCACGAGCGCGACAACTCGTTCCCGATGGGAGTTGAAGAACGGGCCTCCACCCACGAGCACTGCGCCGGCCCCGCGTTGGACGCTCGTTTCAAAGGCCATCTCGATGTCGTTGACGGTGCCGACATCGAAAACGATGAGTTGCTGCCCGATAGCTTGCGCCGCGGCCTGCACATCTTTTCGCTCCGCCTCGGTGTCGGGGCTGTTCGGGTAGACGAGCATCGCGATGGTCGTCGCCGTGGGCACAAGCTGGCGCAGCAGTTCCAGTCGCTTCGCTCCCAAAACTGAGCCGAAAAAGACTACGCCGGTGACGTTGCCACCTGGCCGGTTCAAGCTCGCCACAAGGCCGTCGTGAACCGGGTCGCTCCCGGACGCGAAGACGATTGGTACTGTTGTCGTTGCAGCCTTGGCCGCGAGTGCCGAAGCGGTGTTTCCAACGATCACGGCCGGCAAAAGGCGAATCAGCTCGGTCACCAGCGTCGGCAAGCGATCACGCCGGTTCTCGGCCCAGCGGTATTCGATCGCGACGTTCTGGCCGTGGACGAAACCCGCCTCCTTCAGACCCTGGTGGAACGCGATCACCAGGCGCTTCGAGTCAGCGGGCGAGGTGCTCCGCAGGAAGCCGATTACCGGCATCGCCGGTTGCTGCGCCCGCGCTGCCATCGGCCACGCGGCCGCGCCGCCAAACAGCGTGATGAACTCCCGCCTCCGGATCATTCGATCACCTCGTCGGCGCGCGCGAGCAGCGTCGACGGCACCTCGATGCCGAGCGTCTTGGCGGTCTTGAGGTTGATGACCAGCTCGTACTTGGTCGGCGCCTGCACCGGCAGGTCGGCCGGCTTTTCACCCTTCAGGATGCGATCGACATAGCTAGCGGCGCGACGATACTGATCGACCAGATCGGGCCCGTAGGACATTAGGCCGCCGTCTGCGACCAGAAAGCGTTCGAAATAGATTGCAGGAAGCCTGTGCTGGGCCGCCAGCCCGATGATCTGCCCGCGATGCTGTGTCGCTGGAGGACTCGCAGGTACAATTAAGCCGCCGTTCGCCGAGCGGGCAAAGGTCGCGGCCGCGCCCTCGATCTCATCGGGGCTGCGCACGTTGATTGTGCTCAATTCTACCCCAACTGACCAAGCCACCGCTTGAATAGCCGCGAACTGGCCGATCCCAGCTGCCGATGTAGGATCGCGAAGAACCGCCACTCGCATAACGTTGGGTGCAAAGTCTTTGAGCAACTCCAGCCATTTCGCACCGATGCTGAACTCGAACAAGGTAAACCCTGTCGCATTGCTGTTGGGCCGCGCGAGACTGGCGACGAAGCCGGCGCCGACGGGATCGACAGCGTGTGCAAATACGATCGGCACAGTGCGGGTTTCGGCCTGCAATGCCGCCACGGTCGGGCCCGCCGTGGCAAGCAAGACATCTGGTGCCAGCGCGACCAACTCGGCTGCATATCTCCTGCTACTGAGATCCAGATCCCCTGCGGCCCAGCGCAGATCAAGGCGTATGTTGTGACCTTCAATCCAGCCTAATTGTTCCAAGCCGCGCAGGAATGATCCGATGCGAGCCGGCGCGTTCCTATCACTTTCCGCCGTGCTCATCAGAACGCCAATGCGGCGCGGGCGCTCTACCTGCTGAGTTTGCGCCGTAAGCGGCCACGCTGCCGCGCCCCCGACCAGCGTGATGAACTCCCGCCTTCTCATTCGATCACCTCGTCGGCGCGGGCAAGCAGCGTCGGCGAAATATCAAGTCCCAGCGCTTCGGCGGTCGTCAGATTGATGACGAGATCGAATTTGGTCGGCTGCTCAACCGGGAGATCGGTCGGCTTGGTCCCGCGCAGAATCTTGTCAACATAGTCAGCGGCGCGCCGGTTTAGTTCTAGGTAGTTTGGCCCATAGGACATCAAACCGGCCGCTTCGACATACTCCCGTTGTGCGTAAATCGTGGGCAGGCGCGCTGCCAGCGCAAAAGTATTAATGCGGACTTTCTGTGTGTTCACGAGCGGGTCGCCTACAACGTAAAGTGCCTCGGCGTGGCCCTTGAGCGCCCGGAAAGCAGGAGCGATATCACCCACGCGCCGGATCGCCATTGGGACGACCTCAAGGCCGAGCGAACGCGCTGCCGCGTCAATCTCTGCCCTCTCCCTCACGCCTCCTGAATAGTCGCCGTTAGCCATAACGGCCAACCGACGCAGACTAGGGGAAACCTCACGCAGGGGTTCAAGGCGCTTGGCAGCGAGATCACTTCCGAGATTTGACAGGCCGGTGACGTTACCGCCCGGTCGAGCCAGTGAAACGACCAGAAGGCTGCCGATCGGGTCTCCGGCCACCGAGAAGACAATCGGGATGACCGACGTCGCCTGCTTTGCCGCGATCGCCACTTCGGTTCCGCCTGCTAGAATGACATCGACATTGAGCCGGACAAACTCGGCCGCGATCTCCGCATAGCGCTCGACGCGTCCCTCTCCCCAGCGGTACTCAATCGCGACAGTGCGCCCCTCGATCCAGCCCAGTTCCCGCAGCCGTTGCGCAAAGGCGATAGCCCATTGGCTCTGGCTTGAAGGCGTGCCTCCGCCGAGGAACCCAATGGTTGGCTGCTTCGCAGCCTCCTGCGCCCGCGCTGCGCGTGGCCACGCCGCCGCAGCACCGCCGACCAGCGTGATGAACTCGCGCCTTTTCACTCGATCACCTCGTCGGCGCGGGCGAGTAGCGAGGACGGGACATCGAGACCGAGCTCTTTCGCGGTTTTGAGGTTGACAATCAGCTCGTATTTGGTCGGCGCCTGAACGGGCAGGTCGGCAGGCTTCTCGCCGTTGAGGATACGGCCAGCGTATCCTCCTGCGTGAGCGAACTGGTCGATAAGATTGGGTCCGTAGGAGATGAGGCCGCCAGCGACGACGAAGACTTTCCGATGATAGATCGCGGGCAACCGGTGCCGTGACGCCAGCGCAACGAGTAGATCGCGATGGACTACTGCCAGCGCGCTCGCGGTTGCGATCACCCCGCCATTCGCAGAGTTCGCGAAAGCTCCGAAGCGGCGTTCGATTTCGGCGGGGTCGCGCACGTTGATCGGAACAACTTCCATTCCCGCCGAGGGCGCCACGGACTGGACGACGGCGAACTGGCCAATCCCTGACGTAACAGTTGGGTCGCGCAGAACCGCCACGCGCGTCACGCGCGGTGCGATCTCCTTGAGCAGTTCCACCCACTTTCCGCTGAGGCTGTATTCGAACTGCAAAAATCCGGTAACGTTTCCGCCCGGTCGAGCCAGACTGTCGACAAAGCCAGCGCCCACTGGGTCGGCGACATTGACAAACACAATAGGCACCGTGCGAGTCGCCTGCAGCAGGGGTGCCATGGACGCGGTGCCGCTGGAGATGATGACGTCGGGCGCCAGAGCGACGAGCTCGGCCGCGTATCTTCGCGTGGCCTCCGGATTGGCCGCAGGGAAGCGGTAGTCGATCCGCAGATTGCCGCCTTCGACCCAGCCCGCCCGTTCCAGCCCTTGCTCCAACGCGGCCTTGCGTGCTGGCGCCTCCTCATCATTCGGGCCACCAGCGCCAGTGAGAACACCGACACGGCGGATGCGCTCCTGAGTGCGCGCCCCAAGCGGCCACGCAGCCATCGTGCCACCGAGCAATGTGATGAATTCCCGCCGCCTCATTCGAGCACCTCGTCTGCGGTCGCGAGCAGCGAGGGCGGCACGGTTAGGCCGAGCATGCGAGCGGTTTCGGTGTTGATGACCATCTCGAACTTGCTTGCCTGCAATACCGGCAAGTCCGACGCCTTGGCTCCTTTGAGGATGCGGCCGGTATAGACGCCGGCCTGGTGCCAGGCAGCCGGTAGGCTCGCGCCATAGCTGATCAGTCCTCCGGCTTCGACATATGTCCGCCCCGTGTATATCGCTGGAATTCCATAGCGAACCGCGAGCAGAGCCAATTGCACACGCCGAGCATTGATGAAGGGGCCGCTGCCGACGAGAAGTGCGTCAGGGCGGTCTCGCGCGAGGGCAGAAAAGGCTTCACCAATTTCTCGGGCAGTGCTGGCGTTGAGGACCTCAACCTTCACCCCGATGTCGCGAGCGGCCACCTCAACATCTCTCAAAGTGGCCTCTGCAATCGATGCATGGGCCGGATTGACCAACACGGCAATTCGCACAGCCCCAGGCACCAACTCACGCAGAAGTCCAAGCCGCTTTGCTGCCAGATCAGCGGCGAAAAAGTTGACACCCGTCAGGTTGCCACCCGGCCGGGCAAGGCTAGCGACGAGCCCATCCCTCACGGGGTCGCTGCCGGTGTTGAAGACGATAGTGATTGTCCCGGTGGCGGCTTTGGCTACCAGTGCCGAAGGGGTATCCATAGCGACGATGACTGCCACCTGTCGGCGAACCAGATCGGCCGCTAGCGCCGGCAACCGGTCGGTTTGGTTCTCGGCCCAGCGGTACTCGATCGTCACATTGTCACCTTCGACAAAGCCCGTCTCTTGCAGACCCTGGCGAAATCTCCGCAACATCTCAGAGAGCACCTCAGGTGATTGGCTGTAGAGGAACCCAACCACCGGCATCGTGGGCTGCTGCGCACGCGCCGTAACCGGCCAACCGGCCGCCGCGCCGCCGAGCAGCGTGATGCACTCCCGCCGCCTCATCACTCGATCACCTCGTCGGCAAGCTGCTGAAGATGCAGAGGCACGTCGAGGCCGAGCGCCTTGGCGGACTTGAGGTTGATCACCAGTTCGAATTTTGTTGGTTGGAGAACTGGCAGATCGCTCGGCTTGGCGCCCTTGAGAATACGCCCTGCATAGGTGCCGGCTTGTCGATATCCATCCCTAAGGTCAACGCCATAGCTGATCAGCCCGCCGGCCACGGCAAATTCACGCAATTCGTAAATGGCCGGGATCGCACGGCGAGCCGCCAACGCTACCAGTCGATCGCTCCGGCTAAAGAAGAATGGATCGCCGCCGATTATCAGCGCACCAGCGTGAAGCTCGGCGATCGCTGCAAAGGCAGGGCCGAAGTCGCTTTCGTTGCTAGCATTGACGATATGAATGCGATGGCCTGTCGTTGCGGCCGCCTGCTGCACATCCTTCGTAACGCTTTCGGTCAGCGGATTGCTGGGATTGACCAGAATTGCAACCATAGCCGCGTTTGGCACAACCTCCCGCAACAGCCCCAGTTGCTTTGCCCCGAGTTGGCCAGTGAAAACGCTAACTCCGGTGACATTCCCGCCCGGGCGATTGAGGCTCATGACTAGGCCGGACTTGACCGGATCATCCCCGCTCGTGAATACGATCGGTATCGTCGCTGTTGCGTCCTTGGCCGCCAGCGCCGCCGGAGGGCCGCCTCCGAAAATCACGGTCACCTTGCGGCGAACTAAATCGGCCGCGAGCTCCGCCAAGCGATCATATCGACCGTCCGCCCAGCGGTACTCCACGGCGACGTTGCGGTCCTCGATGTAGCCAGACTCGTTCAGGCCTTGGCGGAAGGCGGCCGTGAGATGCTGGAGCGCGGAGGATGAGCCGCTATTGAGGAAGCCGATCACCGGCATCGTCGGCTGCTGCGCGCGCGCCGCGAGCGGCCAAGCTGTCGCGCCGCCGACCAGCGTGATGAACTCCCGTCTTCTCATTCAATGACCTCGTCGGCGCGGGCGAGCAACGATTGTGGTACCTCGAGGCCGAGTGCCCTGGCAGTTTTGAGGTTGATCGCTAACTCGACCTTCGTGGCTTGTTGGACCGGCAGGGTGGCGGGCGTCTCGCCCCTGAGAATGCGGGCAGTGTAGATGCCAGCTTGGCGATACATCTCTGTAATGCTGGTTCCGTAGCTCATCAGACCGCCGGCCGCGACGTATTCGCGCCAATTGAAGATCGCAGGTATCGCGTGGCGCGCCGTCAGTGCGACCAGTTGATCGCGCCGGCTGTTGAAGAACGGATCGGAGGCAACAAGGAGCGCGCCAGCGCGCTGTTGCGCAAGGATCGCGAAGGCCGTGTCGATGCCACTTTCGCTGCTGGCCTTCACGACATGAATCTCTTTCCAGATGGCGCCCGCCGCTGTTTGCAAGTCTTTCAGTTGGATCTCAGCATCCGGATAATTTGGGTTCATAAGCACAGCGATCACCGCGACATTGGGAACCGCCTCGCGCAGCACCTCCAGGCGCTTGGCCTCCAAAGAGACCGAAAACTGGGTGAAGCCAGTAACGTTGCCGCCTAGCCGGCTGAGACTGGTGACAACGCCTGACCGGACCGGATCTCCGCCTGTCGTGAAGACGATGGGAATCGTCGCCGTCGCCACCTTAGCTGCAAGCACAGAGTGCGTGCCTCCGGTGCAAACGAGCACAGCCACTTTACGGCTAACAAGGTCCGCCGCCAGCGCCGGCAGGCGATCGTGTTGGCCTTCTGCCCAGCGGTATTCGATGATCAGGTTCTGGCCCTCGACATAGCCGGATTCGCGCAAGCCTTGGCGGAATGCAGCCACGAGGTACGCCGAGTCATCCTGTTTCGTGGTCCTAAGAAATCCGACCACCGGCATCGCAGCCTGCTGCGCACCCGCGGCGAACGGCCACGCTACCACCGCACCGCCAAGCCCCGCGATGAATTCCCGCCGCTTCATTCTATGACCTCGTCGGCGCGAGCGAGCAGCGCCTGTGGCACGTCGAGGTCGAGCGCCTTGGCGGTCTTGAGGTTGATCACCAGTTCGTACTTTGTGGCGCGGTCGACCGGCAGGTCAGGGGGTTTGGCACCCTTGAGGATGCGGCCGGCATAGATGCCGACCCGTCGATATGCATCGGTTACGCTGTTGCCGTAGCTGATCAGGCCGTCGGACGCGACGAAATCACGCAAGTTATAGATTGTGGGAACCGCATGCCGCGCCGCCAGCACAGCGAGTTGCCGGACGCGGGCCGCATAAAATGGATCAGAGCCGATAGCCACAGCATTCGCCCCTTGCTGCGCGAGCGTTGCGAACGCCGCGTCGATTTCGGGTGCCGTGCCGGCTTTAAGGACAAGCAGTCGCCGTCCGAGAGCGCGAGCGCCGTTCTGTGCAGATTGCTCGTAGAACGCCCCTTCTGGATTGTTTGGATTTAGCAGCAGGGTAATCAGTTCGGCTTTGGGAACAAGCTCGTGTAGCAGCTCAATGTGCTTTTGCCCAAGCTCCGCTGAGAACCAGCTGACCCCGGTTACGTTTGCTTCCGGCCGGTTGAGACTCGCGACTAGACCAGCCTTGACGGGATCGACGCCGCTGGTGAAGAGGATCGGAATCGTGGAGGTGAGCGTTTTCGCGACCAAGGCCGTATTGTTGCCCGCGACTGCCGCGATGACGGTGACCTTGCGAGCGATCAGGTCGACCGCCAGCGGCCGCAGCTGATCCATTCGATTGTCCGCGTAGCGGTATTCGATCGTGACGTTGCGAGCCTCGGCATAGCCGGTCTCGTTCAGGCCTTGCCGGAACGCCTCCGTATGGTGGGGACGGTCCGCGGCCGAAATGCTGCTGAGGAAGCCGATCACCGGCATGGGTTGCTGCGCCCGCGCAGCGGCCGGCCATCCTGCCGCCGCCCCGCCAAGCAGCTTGAAGAACTGGCGGCGCGGTATCGTCATTCGATCACCTCGTCGGCGCGGGCGAGTAGCGACGGCGGAATTTCGAGGCCGAGCGCCTTGGCTGTCCTCACGTTCACCACGAGTTCGTATTTGGTTGGCGCCTGCACCGGCAGGTCGGCTGGTTTCTCACCCCTGAGGATGCGATCTACGTAAACCGCAGCTTGGCGATAGGGCTCAATCAGATTGATGCCATAGGACATCAAGCCGCCGCTCATCGGATAAATGCGCGATAAATAGATTGAAGGGAGGCCACGGCGTAATGCGACGCTGGCAATCAGTTCGCGATGCGCGGTGGCGACCGGGCTCGGCAGGAGGATGAGGCCGCCGTTCGGGACAAGAGCAAAGGCGGGGATTGCGGCTTGAATATCGGCTGCAGTGTTTACCGGCGCTGCCGTGACCTCGACGCCCATCCCGGACGCGACTGCGCCGATCGCGCGCAGGTAGGAATTCCAGGCCGGATGATCAGGGTTCTGCAGAACAGCCACTCGGATAATGCCGGGAACGACCTCCTTGAGCATCTCCAGCCATTTTCCGGCGAAAGCGTGCTCGAAGATCGTGAAGCCGGTGATGTTGCCGCCGGGACGCGCAAGGCTTGCAACAAAGCCGTCGGAGACCGGATCGGTGACCAGCGTGAACACGATCGGCACGGTCTTGGTCACGCGATGCAACGCCCCCAAAATCGGTGCACCCGTTGTCACGATCGCATCCGGATTGAGAGCGACGAACTCGGCAGCGGCGGCGCGGTTTTCGTCGACCGTGTTGGTGGTGGGGAAGCGGACTTCGATCTTGATGTTACGGCCGTCAATCCACCCCAGCCCGCGCATGGCGTCGCGAAAGGTCACATCGCGTTGCTGGCTGGAGGTATCGTTGCTGCTCCCGCCGATCCAGACCATGACGCGGCGGACGCGTTCGGCCTGTTGCGCGCGCGCCGCCATCGGCCACGCGGCCGCCGCACCGCCGAGCAGCGTCATGAACTCGCGCCGCCTGATGCCGGCCATGGACTCCCTCCCAGGTGCCGATGCCGATCATAGCAGGTAGGAACCGCCGGGCGCAGGCGGTTTGACGCATCAGGAGCCTATCCGCGCAGGACCTTGGGGCGGGGCCTGAATTGTTCTGAATGGGGGCGAGGCCGATCTTCGAGAAGCAGCTGCAAATCCGCGCCTCGCGGCCGCTCCGTTCGCCAGACCCAAGGCGAAGGCACTCACAGAGGCCTTGCGGCTTCATTCCAGATCAACCGGCCTTTCGAGCAAATTTCATCTCGCAAATCCGCCGGATCGTCGCAACAAGGCGCTCGAACTCGATCGGCTTGGTGTCGAACTCATCGCACCCTGCGGCGAGCGCTTTGTCCCGCTCACCGGCTAATGCGTGTGCAGACAGGCCGACGATTGGGATGTCGCTGGTTTCAGGCATGCTTTTTAGCCGCCGCGCGGCTTCCCAGCCGTCCATGACTGGCATTTGCAGGTCCATCAGAATGATGTCCGGTCGCTCTGCGGCGGCCATCTCGCAGCCCCTCTGACCGTCCTCCGCCGTCAGAACCTCGAAATCACCGAGTAGCTCAAGCCGCATCTTGAGCATATAGACATTGTCATCGTTGTCTTCGACGTAAAGCACTTTGGTCATACGTCACTCCCCTTGTGCATGGTCGGGTTGGATGCGCCCCGACTAGGCCGCTCTTGTGGGAGAATTTCGATGCGCTCTCGCAGATGCGCAATCAGTGCAAGCATGCGTTTTGACGATCACCGAAAAGCCATCAAGTTCAAAATCCGATTCAAGGCTGTGGCCGAAGAGGTGCAACCAACGATCCTGTGCCGCATATGCGAGCTTTTCGCGGTCCTGAGGGCACTCATGCTTGAGTCCGAGCTTGTACTGGAAGTGATGCACCATTTCGTGCACCAGGACGGATAGGTCCGCGGGCGTTCGTCCGGTCCAGCCCTCGATCAGGTAGATTATTTCCGCGCCATCGATGTAGACCGCAAGGGTATCGTTCGTTGGGAGGTGCGCCGACGATTGGGGCCGTGCCAGTCCGGGGTCTCGCGCGACCTCGTGGGGCGCCGGAGGCACCGGGCTGTTGTAACGAAGAGCGCCGATCTCGCCGGGAGAGATCAGTTTGATTTCTGGGAATCGATCGACGACCGGTAGACCGAATTCTTTCGAAAGCCAGTTCGCGATTGCGGCCAGCAGGAGCTGGCTGTCCGCGGTGTTCCGAGGTTGTGCCGCGTCCAGGCTGATGTAGTAATCCGTTCCAGGAATCTTGAAGAGATTTTCTGCGGTCGCAATCGATGTCGGTCCGAACAGACACGCAGTCCACTGCCAAGGCAGCTAGAGTCCGCTGGATCGAAGCTGCGGCCATTTTCCGCCCCCGTGTTCGTACGCGATCGCAATGCGTTTCAGTGCTAACTGCATATTTTATGCTCCTGTGTGAGATTGCTCACACTCATGCAGAATTCAACCGTCCCACAGCTGCCCGCGCGAGCGCGGCGGGGCTCGTCCGCTCACGGATGCCCATCCCAGCGCTGACATGGTGCGAAGATAGTTCGGCATCGATCGATAAAGGCGAGTCTAGTCCGCGTGATCGTCGATCATGTGCCCGATCGTGATGCCCACGATCCCCATGATGAAGGGAGCAAAGAACAGGAGCGGGAACACCTTCATGGGACGAAACTAACCCCCGCCAGAGCTGGGTCAAGTCGATGAAGACGATGTAAGCCCCATGAGGTTAGCGAATGCCGCCCCGGCGGCGCCAGACCCATGATTGAGCAATCCGATTAAACAACCGGCTAGTGCCGCCTAGTTTTCGCGCCGCATCGCGCCGGGTCGATGCCAAGAAAGGCCATGTCCCACGCATTGGGGTCGCGGATATGGGACCTGCACGAGTTCAACCCCTATCCGAGCAGCGAGTTCGCGAGAGAGGCCGTAGCTCACCGGTGGAAGGGTCCTTGGTGGATATGATGGGGGGCCTCTGCGAGACCTGCTCGAATTTTGCCCGAAATCGCATCCTCATTCGATTAGTTCATCAGCGCGGGTGACCATCGGCTCCCACTGATCCCGCCAATGCGATCACTTTGTCGGCGCCCTGCAACGATTTGTCACAAAGCAGACCCCGCTTCCATTGATTCTCCCCGGCCGCCACCTCGATTCAGAACAATTCAAGTTTATCCCAAGGACTGTCGGGGTCCCGTGTGGGCACACTCGGCTCGGTAAGCGGAGATCCTCCCGCCGCGTCCACGGGCAAACGGACAGAGATCATGATGCACCCTCTTTTTTGCCCGGTTCCCGGCCGTTGGCAGTGCCGGGCATCGGATTCCCCCAAAATATCTCTATTGGTTCGGACGTGCGTGCTCCCGCGGCCTTTAGAGATTCGTCGGATAACCACCGTGGTGCCTCAACGCGACCGATCGACCGCATCATTTGGCTCCCATCGCCACGGCAATGATTTGTGGTCCAATCGTGAGATTGTTGGCCGCTCGCGCCTGATTCAGAACGATTCAGGTCTGCCTCAAGGACCCGCCGTCGCTGCGCCGGCAAGCTCCTAATGCGTCAAAACCGCCTGCGCCCGGCGGTTCCAACTGCTATGATAGGGGCGGTACCTGGGAGGGAGCCCATGCCCGGCATGAGGCGGCGAGACGTTGTAGCGCTGCTAGGTGGCGCTGCGGCGATGTGGCCGGTTGCGGCGCGCGCGCAGCAGGCCAGAAAAGTCTATCGCATCGGAATACTTGAGACGGTTCCCGCCTCCCAGAACATTGGCAATTTGGACGCCCTGCTCAGAGGCTTGCGCGAACTCGGGTACGTCGAAGGCCAAAATCTCTCCATCGAGTACAGTTCGGCTGATGGCATCGCAGAACGGTTTCCAGAACTTGCGTGGGAATTGGTTCGGCTCAATGTCGATTTGATCGTCACAAGGGGCACCCCAGCGGCGCAAGCTGCCAAAAATGCTAGCGTCACGAAACCAATTGTGATGGCGGCTATTGGCGAGCCACTCGGTGTCGGGGTGGTTGCCGGACTTGCGCGGCCTGGCGGTAACGTCACCGGGCTCAGTTCATTCACCACGGAGCTAGCGGGAAAGCGCGTTGAGTTGGCGAAAGAACTGATGCCGAATGCCTCGCGAGTTGGCTTATTGCACAATATGGGCAACCCGGTTGCGCCGCCGCAATGGGAGCAGACCTTGTCAACGGCGCGAACACTAGGCTTCACGGCCGAGTTATTCGACGTACGCATTGAGCAAGATGTCAGAGCGGCCTTCGATGCGGCACTCAGATCTCGTGTTGACGTATTATTGGTTGGGATGGACGGCTTTACTCAGTCGAACAGTCAGTTAGTCGTCGACTTGGCAGCACGGCACCGGCTACCTGCACTCTATTCTTCGACGGAATTTGTATCGGCGGGTGGCTTGTTGTCATACGGGATCAGTTATCCCGACCTTTATTTCCGAGCGGCAAGTTTCGCGGATAAGATTTTCAAAGGCGCCAAGCCTGGCGATCTACCGATTCAAACGCCGACCAGGTTCGAACTAGTGATCAATCTAAAGACCGCGAGGATGCTTGATCTCACGGTACCGACCGCGCTGCTCGCCCGCGCCGACGAGGTCATCGAGTGAGGCGGCGCGAGTTCATCACGCTAGCCAGCAGCGCGGCGGCTATGTGGCCGGTCGTGCTGAGGGCGCAGCCTCAGCCTAAGATGCTGCGTGTTGGCTTCGTTGGTATTCAACCCCGCGAGTTCGCGATTTACGCAGCTTTCCTCGAGCGAATGGCCGAACTGAGCTATGAGGAAGGGCGAAACTTTGCGTTCGAGTATATCCAGGCTGCGAATGTCGATGCTTACGAGAAAAGCTATCTTGAACTCGCGGCGCGCAAAGTCGACGTGTTCCTGGCCGTTGGAAACGAGCCAGCACTGCGCGCGGCGCTCTCCGCTGCCGGAGGTGCCCCGATCGCCTTTCTGGCCATCGATTTCGATCCTCTGGCGAAGGGATACGTGGCTAGTCTTTCACGTCCAGGGGGCAATGTTACCGGCATTTTCGTGCGCCAGCTTGAGCTCGCGGCAAAGCGCGTCGAGATCGCTCGCGAGGTGTTCCCGACCGCTACTGTTGTCGGGATCGCATTCGATACAGTTTCGCGCGAGCAACGCGATGCGGCGGCCGATGCGGCCCGCAAACTAGGCTTTGAGCCGCACCCGATCGAGGTGAAAGGCCCGACGGACTACAGTGCCGCGTTCAGCGCGATGGACAGGCTACGCGGGCAGCCCATCGTCTTGCCGGCAGGCCCAATGTTCTTGCGCGATCGTGAGGTGATTGCCCACCTCTTGCTAGAGCGTCACATTCCTTCGGTCGCTGCGTTCCGAGAGAACACTGCGACCGGAGCACTAATGAGTTATGGCTTCGACCTGATCGGTCTGTTCCGCGACATCGCAGGCTATGTCCACCAGATTGCGCGCGGCGCTAAACCATCGGAAATGCCGATCGATCACTCTTTGCGCTTTCACATGGCGGTCAACTTAAAAACGGCCGCGGCACTCGGCATTACCCTGCCGGATTCATTCATTGCCCGCGCCAACGAGGTGATCGAGTGAGGTGGGCTCAAAATCAATGACAATTGTCAGCTCCGTTCAGCGCTTTCTTAAGTTGAAACGGCGGTCGGCGTTGGCCGGTGGGCAGGATGATCCAGCCTCAAGTGAAGCGCCTGTGCCGAAGACCCGCCGTCGATTGTTCACGAAGTACGTTGGGTTGTTCGTCGCGGTCGTCTGCGTGGCGCTTCTATCCAACGGCATTTTCGACGTGTTCTTCTATTACCAGGAGCACAAGACATCATTGATCCGTATCCAGCGCGAACAGGCCGAAGCTGCTGCCGCCAAGATCGGCCAGTTCGTCAAGGAGATCGAGAGCCAGCTCGGCTGGACAACGCAATTACCCTGGTCAGCGGGCTCGATTGAGCAGCGCCGCTTCGATGCCCTGCGGCTGTTGCGCCAGGTGCCTGCTATCACCGAATTGGCCCAGCTCGATGCGAGCGGCAAGGAGCGGCTGCGGGTGTCACGCCTCGCCATGGACGTGGTGGCGAGCGGTACCGACTTTTCGAAGGAACCCAAGTTTACCGAGGCGGTGGCTCGCAAAGTCTACTATGGACCGGTCTATTTCCGCCGGGAATCCGAGCCGTATATGACGCTCGCTATTGCCGGAACGAGGCGCGACGCCGGCGTAAGCGTCGCCGAGGTCAATCTGAAGCTGATCTGGGATGTGGTCTCGCAGATCAAGGTCGGCGAGCGTGGTCATGCCTATGTCGTCGATGCCCAGGGGCGGCTGATCGCGCATCCAGACATCAGCCTGGTGCTGCGCAACACGGACATGTCCCGCCTGGCTCAGGTGAATGCAGCCCGGGGGACCACCGGCGGCGAGGGGGGTGCACCGGAAAGGGTGCAGGAAAGCGAAGACATCGGTGGACGGAAGGTGCTCACTGCCTATGCCCCGGTGGCGCCACTTGGTTGGCTGGTCTTCGTCGAGTTACCGGCCACGGAGGCCTATGCGCCGCTTTATGCCGCTTTAGAGCGGCTCGCCTTGGTATTGCTTGCGGCGCTCGGTTTTGCGGTGTTGGCCGGGATGTTTCTCGCGGGCCGCATGGTTGGACCGATCCAGGCGCTACGCGCGGGCGCCGAGCGCATCGGCGGAGGCGATTTGTCCCAGCAAATTCGCATCAAGACCGGGGACGAACTGGAAGCGCTCGCCGACCAGTTCAATGTCATGGCGGGACGACTGAAGGA
>Ga0105239_10003526_pt1 | contig 19158 bp, 12 predicted proteins | sample KBSC44metaG_FD_92761 | JGI IMG/M metagenome (GOLD analysis project Ga0105239, IMG submission 92761) | Corn rhizosphere microbial communities from Kellogg Biological Station, Michigan, USA - KBS C4-4 metaG | ecosystem: Host-associated > Plants > Roots > Rhizosphere > Soil | place: Michigan, USA...
CAATGGCTTAAAAACAACCCCAATGAAATACCTATGACAAAGGAGCAATTAGATGAATACATGAAGAAAAGAACATGGTAGATGGTTGCCGGTTACAAATTGCAGGCTACTGGTTGCAGGGTGGATGATGTGTAAAGTAAAGTGATTAGGTGTGCTGGCCGTGTAAAGAAACATTCAATAATCAACACTCAATATTCAATTTAGAATCCGGCATTGATAATGAATAATGGATGTCCTCATTGAATGCTGTGGCATAGATGTATGCATCATATAAGCCATCATTGAAAATTAAAAGAGCATAGTAATTACAACAATCAGGTAAAATGTTTAAAATATAAAATGGAAAAGAATAACATGACGGATAACATGCAGGCACCGGCAATTGATTTTAGCAACCCACCACAACCCGGTGGTTCTTATGTAGCAGTAAATATCAGGGATAACATTGCTTACGTTGCAATACAGTTTCCTATAAAAGAAGACAAGTTCTTTTTTATCGGGCGGTTTGGAGATAATGTAACAACAGAAGAAGGATACCAGGCTGCAAGGCTTGCCGCCATTAATGTATTGGCACAGATAAACAAATTTGTTGGCTTTGATAATGTGATTGGTTTGAATCACGCCGACATCTATTACCAGGCAAGCGGTGATTGGGATGAAGGTCCGCGTGTAGCCAATGGCGCGTCTGATTTGTTTCTTGAAGTGCTAGGTGAACGTGGTAAACATACAAGGGCAATATTTGGTGTGGAGAGATTGCCCAGGAGCTTTTCTGTTGCGCTTACAGCTTCTTTTACAATAATACCATCCCAGGCTATGAAGAACAAAATCATTTAGATAGCCTTGAACTTTTACCGGTTGCAAGTTACTGGTTGCTGGAGATGATGGGTAAGGGAACATGTATATTGATTTGTGAAGGAATGTTCAATAAGCAATATTCAACACTCATATTCAATTTGAAATAACACTTTGGCTAAAGCCAGTTCAGTCGTGGCTTTACTAACCCAGGGCGTAAGCCCTGGGTTGTGAAACGCTTGTGATGACTGGCTTTAGCCAAAGTGCAGTTTATGCGATGAGAAGCATAGTGCAGGTAAACGTGATGCATCCGCAGCCTATAGATGCCATAATTTATACCGATGAAGTGCTTGCGACGCAACGAAGACGCTATGAAATGCTGCAGCTTGTATTAAAAAAGGAATATTTACGGCACTCACTGATATCAATTAAACAAACTATAAATATTGAAGTAAAATCGATTGCTGGTATTCAAAAAAATATTCAACCAAATAAAACACAAAGCATGTCAAGGCTTTCATTGCCGGTGTTTTTAATGCCGGGCCGCAACATTCGTTGCTTACTGTTTTTCTTTACGCTTATCTGTTTTGCGCAATGTAAGCAACCAGCCCCCTTGCCACATGGCGACCCCGACAATGGTGGCCTTTTGCTGCCTGGAAATTTTGAGGCTGTAGTGGTGGCCGATAGTATTGGCAGGGCCAGGCATATAACCGTAAATGACAATGGCGATATCTATGTTAAACTGGCCTTTAATGATATGATGCATGGCAGTGGAGGAACAGTGGGTCTTCGTGATGCTGACAATGATGGTAAGGCAGACATCATTACTTATTTTGGCGATTACAAAGACGAAGGCGGCCTGCCCGTAGGCATAGCCGTTCATGATGGTTACCTCTACACTTCTACCGTTAAATATGTTTTTAGAAACAAGCTTACACAGGGGGCATTGGTTCCGGAAAGTAAAACAGAAATAATTCTTACGGATGATGACACCGCATTGTTTAGAAACTGGCATACAGCAAAGCCCTTTGCGTTTGATAAACAGGGCAACATGTATGTTCCGTTTGGCGCACCAACAGATGCGGCGCAGGATGTTGCCAAAGCAGGCCCTGCGGGAATGCCCGGTGGCAAAGGCCTTGACCCTGCGCCTGATCTTGAAACACATGCAGGTATCTGGCGGTTTGATGCAAACAAAAAAGGGCAAACACAAAAAGACGGTTATAAATATGCGACAGGCATCCGCAGTGTGTTGGGCATTGCCTGGAACCCGATGGATAACAGCTTGTATGCGGTAATGAATGGCATGGATAATTTTCATACAAGGTATCCTCAAACATTTTCTGCATGGCAGGCCGCAGTATTGCCTTCAGAGCCTTTATTAAAAGTGACGGAAAAATCAGACTTTGGCTGGCCATATGCTTATTACGACCACATGCAGAAGAAGAATATTTTGCAGCCCGGTTATGGCGGTGATGGAAGGATTGTTGGCAGGGCCGCTAAGTTTAATACACCTGTAATGGCTTTCCCGGGTCATTGGGCACCGATGGATTTATTATTCTACCAGGGCAAACAATTTCCGGAACGTTATAAGAAAGGCGCTTTTATTGCCTTTCACGGTTCCACGGATCGTTCACCTTATCCGCAGGCAGGGTATATAGTTTGCTTTGTTCCTTTTGAAAATGGAAAAGCCACAGACAAGTGGGAAGTTTTTGCTGATGGCTTTACAGGCGTTGATACTGTTGTAAACACAAGTGATGCCCATTACAGGCCCATGGGACTTGCTGAAGGGCCCGATGGTTCATTATATATTTCAGAGTCTAACAAAGGAAAAATCTGGCGGGTGATGTACAAAGGAGATAAAGAAAAATTTGGTGAGGCGCAACTGGCGCGAATGGAACTGCAAAAGGCGAGAACATATATCAAAACACCGGATGAAGTGAAAGATAATTTGGGTATTGGTGGTGAGATGAATGGGCTTATACTTTATCGTTCTTATTGCATCGGGTGTCATCAACGGGATGGAAAAGGTGATAACAACCGTTACCCGCCGCTGACCGGTTCTGATTGGGTGAATGGTAATAAAGAACGCTTGATAAGCGTTGTACTGAATGGTTTGCAGGATGAAATTAAAGTAAATGGTAAAACCTATCATGGCTTAATGCCTGCACATGGTGGTGTGCTGGATGATCACGCCATTGCTTCTATCCTTACGTATATTAAAAAGCGGTTTAATAACGATAATAATGCTGTTACTTCAGCAGAAGTAAACAAAGTGAGAACGGTTGTTAAAAAGAAAGACTAACAATTATAAAAGCGCATTTGAGCAAGCATTGCACCATGAACCTGCGCAAAATTTATTTTTACAGCTTTAAAATTCTTTGCGGAAACTACGCATTTTATAGCCCTTAGCGCGTCTTATATTTACTGCATCCTATATAAAGGTGCTGTTCCGTTATGATCCGTCACATTGTTATTCTGCAAACCTTTGCCCTTGTTCTTATTCATCAGGGGTTCTGCCAGGCTGAGTTAAAGCGGTTTAGCCAAGGCTCATTTTATTCTGCTGACAGTGCTATGTCAATAGAACTTCTTAAAGGCATAGACGCTGAAAACAAAACAATAAAAAGTTTGATGCAGGGAATTGTTCTTCGGCAGGAACAAAAAAGGCTTTGCGATAAAATTTATAACGATGTCGCAAAAATACAGGATACAAATAGCCTTCGGCAGGATATTGATAAACTTTCACAGGCTTTTGCGAAGGAAGATTCCATTGCTGTTGCCTCTGGCTTTGTATTTACGGCCCCCGCAGTGCAGGCACTGCTAAAAAAACAGTCAAAAGATAACTGGAGAACCAGGGAAATTACAACCACGTTACTCTCTCTTCTTTTCTGCGTTGTTCTTATTTTATTATTTGTAACAGGCAGGGCTCTTGTCGCGCAGAAAAAGATGGGTAAAACACTTATAAGATTAAACGCTCATGTTACCAGTGAAAATCAACGACTGTTGGCAAGCCATGCATTTAACCACCGCATAGTTACTGTACTGGCACATGATTTTAGACAACCGCTGGTGCACATGAAACATATTGCACACTTGCTAAAAGATTATAAAACACTTACCCAGCGGGATGTGGAAGATATTATCGCTGCCATTGAAGATACAACAGGCGGCGCCCTTGAAATTTTTGAGAATGTACTTCAATGGATAAGGAATCAATTAACCGGCTTGTCTGCACAGCCTTCGCTGGTGAGTTTGCGCAGCTTGCTGGAAGAAGCCGCAGGGCTTCATTCCGGTTTAATGAAGATCAGTCGTATAACAATTCTAAATAATATAAAGCCAGAGCTTACTGTTGAAGCAGACAGGGAGATGCTTCAGTTTATACATCGTAACCTGCTGCATAATGCCATCAAATTTTCACCTCCTGATTCTACCATTACAATAGAAGCTGATCAATCTTTTGGTGAAGTAACCGTGTCTGTAAAAGATGAAGGCAAAGGTATGTCTCAACGATTGCTGATGTCTCTTTTCACGGCGCAGGTAAGACCTGCTTACAGCAATGAAAAGGAAAAGGGCGCAGGTATTGCATTAATGATCTGCAAAGACTTTATTGAAAAAATGAAAGGCCGCATATGGGCAAGCAGTGAGCCTGGAAGGGGAACGATTTTTACTTACGCGTTGCCTGTAGCCAGGATGGCAAAATAAAAGGTGGAATACATAGAGTATTCCACCTTTCAATATTTATCCGATTCGGCTTATAAGAGGGTAAGCGGACAATAGGGTGGGCATCTTTTGCCTTCTTCCAGGATTTTAATTTCGTCGTCATCCACAGGGGGTAAAATGTCTTCCCCATTAACATCTACACCAACAAGAATAGAATGTACTTTAAGATCGGTGTCCATTCCAGAGTAAATCCTTATGCCTTTACAATCTGGATTAGAAATGAAAGATTGAAATGCATCAATGCTAAAAGTTTCTGAATTAGCAATAATATCAATGGTTGCATAGTCATCTTTAAGTACCGTTGTACTGTTTGATCTAAACCTTGCTGTCATTTCTTTTGCCTGGCTAAGTGTAATGTAATGAGAATCTGCTGAGGGTAATGTGTAACTCATAAGAGGTTTTTAGAATGATTGAATTAGGTGCAAAGATGTTACTTCTATTCGCTTTTGAAAGCGTAGAACTACTTAATTAATTTATAAGTATGAAACGTTTATGTAGTAAGTCTTATTAACTGCAACGATGGCTGCTTTCTGCAAACGTAATGATGCGTTGCTTACTCATCAACTGCTTTGTTTTTAAGACTTCCAAGCAGACTGTAAGCTCCTTTAATGGCAATGGTTGTATTAAGCCAGTCTTTGCCGGCTGCAGGAAGTAATTCTACAAGGCCATTTTCAACAGTGCCTGTTTGTACCGGTGTCATAATAAATTGCTTTTCATTTTGAGCAATAAAAACATATTCTTTGCCTTCGTAACGCACTATGGCCTGTTCCGGCACTGCGATAGCAGGTTTGTTATCCAGCTCAAAAATGCCTGTAAGAAACATGCCAGGTAATAACTCATGCAGGGGGCTTTCAAAATGACAATGTACAAGGCCGCTGCGGTTATCATCGACATTGCGGGTAACAAGTATTACCTCAACGTCGTATTGCTTTCCCGTCGAGTCTGCAAGAAACACTTTTCCGTGCATGCCTTTCTTAAACTGGTTAATATCTTTTTCAAAAACGGTTATTGCGGCGTGTATATCATCAGGATTAACCAATTCAAACAAAACATCAGCAGGGTTTACATACTTACCTATGTTTACATTTACTTTGGTAACATAGCCATTGATAGGTGAATAAACCGCTACATCCCGTGATATATTGGTTACACTAAGCTTGCCAGGATTAATGCCTATAATCATTAATTTTTCTTCAAGTGATTTCATAAGTACCTGCTGCGTTTTGTATTCGCTTAATACCAACTGGTAACTTTTTTTACTTGTAGCGTCTGCATCACTTAGTTCTTTCTGGCGCTGCATGTCATTTGCCAGGTATTCCATTCGCGCTTTTGCAGTGAGGTAATCCTGTTGTAACTGTACATAGCTTTGATCTTCCATAATGCCAATCACTTCACCTCTGTGCACGTTTGCGCCAGGAAGTAAGGAGGTTGATTTTAAATAACCACCTAAAGGAAAGCTTACACTTACCATGCTTTGCGGGGGAACATCTACACTGCCGTTTGCTCTTATTGTTGCTCTTAAATTCTGTATGAAAGGCTTGCCTGTTTCAATACCTGAATTTTTTATCTGAACATCAGTAAATGTAACCGTGCTGTCATTAACAGCATGATTTTCCTGTGCACTTTTCTCTTCTGGTACGTTATTGTTTTTGCATGAAACAATCGTCAATAACAGTGCAGCATAACATACTTTTTTTATTGACTGAAAGGCATTGCTTCCGAAGGAGATCTGCTGCGTTGCTTTTTGCTGAATAATGGACAGAACCCTGAAGTGAGTGACACAACGGGATTTAATAGTAGTAATACAGCTAAGTACAAAAAAATTAAACTGCTTATATATGTTTGACATGACGATTATTTTTTGACGTTGCATAATTTAATTTTGATTAGGCTCCAGTAAGTATTCAAGCTCTGCTTTGCGAAGATTTAGCTCTTTTAATGCATCTACATATTTGCTTTGCAGGTTGATTGCATTATTAATAAGCGAACCCCACTCGATGTAATTGATCTCTCCATTCTTGTATTGCAGGTTAGCCGTTTTAATAATGATGTCTGCCTGGCTTAAGGCGTTAGCTGATAAATAATCTGCGGCTGTCTTGTATTTGTTGTATTCATTCAGGCCCTGTTGCAATTTTAATTGCAGCTCCTGTTCAGCAACAGTTGTTTGCATTTGTGTTACCTGCTCTCTTTGTTGTGCAGCTTTAATTTTAGATTTCTGCATTTTATTAAATATGGGAACACTAATGCCTGCCTGAACTGAAGAGAATCTTCTGCTTCCATTGTAATAGCTTTCATTGAGTGCTTTATCCTGCTGCCAGCCAATAAAGCTTTGATTGATGTATCCTACTGTTATATCAGGAGAAAGCTTTGCTTTTTCCGCTACGGCCTGATGTGCGGCAAGCTGTTGTTGTTGCCTGTAATATTGCAGGTATGGATGTTTTTGCAACATGGCAGTATCAAACAAAAATGCATCGTTGCTTAATGTGTCAGATATATCAACCAATTCATGGCTGTTGATTAATACTGCCAGTTGCGCTCGGGCAGATTGTTTGTCCTGCAACAGCAACTGCATGTCAAGCACAAGTTGTGCAGCCTGGTTTTCCAGCGTTGTTTTTTCAAGAAGATTGCTTTCTCCCTTTTCATAACGCAGCTTTGCAATACGTGCATAATTCTTCAATACGGAATCAATACGTGCTAATAATTTTTGTTTTGCATTAATGTACTCCAGTTGTATGCATGCCTGCTTTACATATTGAACAATAGTACTTCTTTGAAGATTTGTTTGCAGCCTGGATGATTGCCATTCATCTTCTAAAACAGCCTTTTGTTTTTGATAAACGGAAGGAAGCATAAAGCTTTGCGAAACAACAAAACGATTGTCTGTAAACGCACTATTAATATTGCCAAGCTCTGTGGTAAACTGGGTTTTGGGAATATCAACAGCGCTTGTTTTCAGCAGCTCATAATAGCGTTCCTGCAGTTTGCTTGCATTCAATTGAAGGTTCTGTTGCTTTGCAAGCTGAACAGCTTCACCAGTAGTTATTTTTTTAATTTCCTGTGCGTTCAATAGTGAGGGCAGTGTAAAGCATAATAACACTATTGCCGGAATTTTTATTCTTCTGAACTGCTTCTTTTCAAACAACAAATACAACGAGGGCAATACAAATAAGGTAAGCAGGGTTGCAGTTATTAACCCGCCTATTACCACTGTGGCCAAAGGACGCTGCACTTCTGCGCCGGCACCATTGCTTAAGGCCATCGGCAAAAAACCAAGCGATGCAACAGAGGCTGTCATTAACACAGGCCGTAGTCTTGTTTTTGCTGCTTCAAGAATTATTTCTTTCAATGCTGTCATGCCTTCTTTTTTTAGTTTATTCATCTCACCAATCATTACAATGCCATTAAGCACTGCCACACCAAACAATGCAATAAAACCAACACCTGCGGAGATGCTGAATGGCATGCCTCTTAGCCAGAGTGCAAATACGCCACCTATGGCTGAAAGTGGTATTGCTGAAAAGATGAGTAACCCATATCTTATTTGATGAAAAGCGAGATATAGTAACAGCAAGATGAGCAATAAGGCCACCGGCACAGCAATAGATAAGCGGGCCGTTGCATGTTGTAGGTTTTGATATTGACCACCATAAGTTATATAATAGCCGGTGGGCAGTTTTACCTGCGTGTTTACTTTTTGCTGTAACTCTTCAACGATGCTTTGCACATCGCGGCCGCGTGTATTAAAGCCAACGGTTATTCTTCTCCTGGCATCTTCGCGCTGCACCTGGTAAGGGCCTTCTTTCATTTCAACTTTTGCGAGTGCGCTTAACGGAACCTGTTTGCCATTTGGTAATGCTATTAAAAGATTAGCGATTTCATCCAGCGATTTTTTTTCTTCACTGTTCATGCGCACAACCAGGTCGAATTTTTTGTCACCTTCAAAAACAAACCCGGCAACAGCGCCTGCATAAGCACTTTGGATAGTTGTGTTAATATCGCTGATGTTGGCACCATATGCAGCAATGGTATTGCGGTTATAAGTAATAACCATTTGAGAGATGCCTGTTACTGTTTCTACATAAAGATCCTTTGCTCCTTTAATGCCTTGTATGACGTTGCCCAGCCTGCCGGCATAAAGCGCAAGCGTATCAAGGTCATCACCAAATATCTTACAAACAACATCCTGCCTTGCACCTGTCATTAACTCATTAAACCTCATTTGAACAGGAAACTGGAAACCTGTAGTTATGCCTGGTATTTCTTTTAAGGTATTGCTCATTTTATCTGCCAGTTCAGGAAAAGATGATGCGCTTTTCCATTCTTTTTTAGGTTTCAGAATTACCATCATATCAGCAGCCTCCATTGGCATCGGATCTGTAGGCACTTCGCCATTGCCAATCTTTGCAACAACCTTTTCAACTTCCGGAAAGCGCTGCTTTAAAAGCCCGGCTGTTTTCTGTGTAGTTTCCACCATCGTTGTTATAGATGTGCCTGTAAGCATTCTTGTATCTACTGCAAAATCTCCTTCTTCCAGTTGGGGAATAAACTCACCACCCAGCCTGCTCATTACTATTAATGCCATACCGAATAATATAAAAGCACCTGCTATAACAGCGACAGGAACTTTCAGTACTCTTTTTAATATCCACTCATATCTTTTTTGTAAAGCATGCAGAAGTTTTTCTGACAAGTTTTCCTTGTGGCTTATTTTCCTGCTTAGCAACAAGGCGCTCATCATGGGTATATAAGTAAATGATAAAATGAAAGAGCCAAGGATAGCGAAGGAAACTGTTTCTGCCATCGGCCTGAACATCTTACCTTCAATGCCTTGCAGGCTTAACACAGGCAGGTAAACAATCAGAATAATCATTTGCCCAAACACCGCGCTGTTCATCATCTTGCCGGATGAACCTAATACTTCTTTGTTCATTTGATTGCGGCTTAGTTCTATCACCTGCGCAAATGCAGGACTGTCTTTAAGCTTGTACATAACAGCCTCAACAATAATTACAGCGCCATCTACTAATAAACCGAAATCAAGTGCGCCAAGGCTCATAAGGTTACCGCTTACGTTAAAGGCGTTCATCATAATCACGGCAAACAGCATACTTAGCGGAATAACAGAAGCAACTATAAAACCTGCACGAAGGTTGCCGAGGAATATCACCAATACAAATACTACTATCAATGCACCTTCTGCAAGATTGCGTTCAACTGTACCGATGGCATTGTTCACCATTTTGGTACGGTCAAGAAAGGCTTCAATCATTATACCTTCGGGAAGATTCTTTTCAATTTCTTTAATCTTTGCCTTTATGTTCTTAATCACTTTATTGCTGTTCTCTCCCTTCAACATCATTACAACAGCACCAGAAGTTTCTCCTTCGTTGTTATAGCCCATCGCACCATATCGAATAGCATTGCCGAATTTTACTTCTGCAATATCTCTTATCAATACGGGCATACCTGTTGTAGTTTGTTTTACAACAATATTTTTGATGTCCTCAAAATTTTCTACCAGGCCTTCTGTGCGGATAAATAAGACGGAGGGCCCTTTTTCAATATAGGCGCCGCCGGTGTTCTGATTGTTTTGTTGAAGCGCTTTAAAAACATCAGCAATCGTAAGCCCAAGGCTTTTGAGTTTCTCCGGGCTTATGGATACCTCGTATTGCTTTTGCAGGCCGCCAAAACTGCTTACTTCTGCAACTCCTTCGGTACCTAACAGTTGTCTTCGCACAATCCAATCCTGTATGGTGCGCAAATCTGTTAAACTATACTTTTCCTTATAGCCTGGTTTCGCTTTAACCACATATTGAAACACTTCACCAAGACCGGTTGTAACAGGGCCAAGTTCCGGTTCTCCCATACCGGCAGGTATCTGCTGCTTAACCTGTATAAGCCGCTCATTTACCTGTTGTCTTGCCCAATAGACATCTGTTGATTCGTTAAATACAATCGTAACAATGCTTAGCCCAAAACGTGAAAAGCTTCTTTGTTCAATGATGCCCGGAATATTCCTTGTGTTTTGTTCAACAGGCACTGTTATAAATCGCTCAACGTCTGGTGCTCCAAGGTTTGGGGAAACAGTAATTACCTGTACCTGGTTATTGGTAATATCCGGCACCGCATCAATAGGCAGCTTTGTTATTTCATAAGAACCCCAACCCACAAGAGCCAGTATTAACAAGCCAATGACCAGTTTGTGATGAATAGAAAAACTTATAATCTTATTTAGCATGATACATTTTTAAAGATGAATTCTTTCATCTTGATGTGATGAATGAATAAACATTCGATAAACCCACAGCTTCGCCGGTTTTTGGCGGACGCCATGGTTTTATCCTGGGCTTGTACATTATACACTTATGAAGCAATTGATTGAAAAAAGGTATGCGGGAAGGCTGTTGTTGCATCTTACACTTTGCTAAAAGATATATGAATGTGCAGGTAATGCAAATACATAACTCTTGCATAAGCCAAATGCTGTAGAAATTTAAATCAACTGCTGATTAAAAGCGATTAGCTGTTCTTGGGAGGCTGAAAGATAGAGTGAGGTATAAGATAGGGTGGTACATCATCGTTAAGCACGGTGTACTCTGTTATCACAGGCTCCTCGACCTGGTGATTAATTACAATAGGTTGGGGCAGAATAGTGGCAGCAATAAGGCAGCATTCGCTTTCATGTGTTTTAAAAGGTAATTGCATGTCTTGCTTAAAATCTGCATCTATAACTATTTCGCCAGAGTAATGTTCTTTAATAAAAGCAGTGAGGGAAATACCCGGTTGCTCCTGACGGTGCTTGATGAAGTGTTTTACAAATAATGGCAGCTTGAGTAACTGGTATGCATCGGTAGCGCCAAATACATACACAGCAAAAAGAAAGATTGCTGCCCATTTTTTCATAACTGCAAAGATAAAAGCTATGAATTAGTTATACGAAAAATGATAATGGAAAATTGTTTTACAAACAAGAGCAATTATTTGACAAAATCTCTGAAAAGTTGACCAGTCAGCGATCCCTGCAATCAAAAATTAACGTAATCAACAAAGGCAGGCTTACCAAGAGAAGCCAATACCATGCAGCATTATGAACAAATGCCTGCTTTACTACAATACCATTAAGTAATGCAGCTAATGAAATATACACGCCTTTTCCCGCAACCGTTTTATGATTTTCAGCCATTGCAATAAAATTTGATTAATAAGAAATGAGAGGAAGAATCATGCTATGAAACAGGCTGTGTATTAAAATCTTTAAACGTTGAAAAATAATACAAGTGTTTGCAGAAGGGATAGAATTCAGTAAAGGAGCAGGTGTAAGAATCGCTCATGTCAAGAATAACATGTATGGCAACAGGTGCCTTCATATATGTGCCTGCAATCGTCATAACACAAACATAATAAAAGACAGGCTTACTTGCACGTTGAGCTGGGTAGCCCGGAGTTAATACATTTGTAATATTGAAATACATCCTGCATATTATTGCATTGATGTTGCAGGCATTGGTTTTTACTTTCTTATTGTTATTGATTTTAGTTCTTTCAAACAAAAAAAAGTTATGGAAAAATCTAATGAACAAATGAGCACAATCGCAATTCACGGAACTAAATCCCCGCATGCTTTACATGCACATCTTGCCCCGATTTATGCAACATCCACATACACGTTTGATAGCGCCGAACAAGGAATCAGGCGCTTCTCAGGAGAAGAGCCGGGCTTTACTTATTCACGGTTTGGAAATCCTACTACTGCTGAAGCCGCAGAGATTATTGCCGCACTGGAGACCTTTGGCATTGTAGATGATAAAGGCCTGCCTTTAGAAGCAAAAGCATTGTTGCATGCAAGTGGTCAATCGGCTATGGCAACTATGTTTTTGTCTAATCTTACTGCAGGAGATACAGTGCTATCATGCAGGGCCATTTATGGGGGCACTTTCGAATTTCTTCATAACTTTTTGCAAGGCTTTGGCGTAAAAGTATTGTTTGATGATATGAATGATAAAGAAGCGGTTAAAAAAATAGTTGAAAGCAATCCTTCGGTTAAATTGATTCATCTTGAAACACCTGCCAACCCAACCATGCGCTGTGTTGATATAGAGGCAATGTGCTCCATCGCGAAGCAGCATAATATAAAGGTTTCCATAGATAATACATTTGCTACACCTTATCTGCAGCAACCGTTTAAGTATGGCGTTGATTTCATCTTTCATTCCACCACCAAATTCCTTAATGGCCATGGCACCTCAATAGGTGGTGTGCTTATTGGAAAAGATGCAGCTTTTATGAGTGGCAAAGCCTATCAAACCTGTAAGCTGCTTGGAGGCAACAGTAATCCGTTTGACGCTTATCTGTTGATGCTTGGTATTAAAACACTTGCGTTGAGAATGGAGAAACATTGCGACAATGCAGAAACAGTCGCCCATTTTTTGAATAACCACCCTGCTATCGAAAATGTTTATTATAACGGCTTGACTGATCATCCTGACTTTGAAATCTCCTCCCGGCAAATGCGCAGGCATGGTGCCGTTTTGAGTTTTGAAATAAAAGGCGGTTTCGAAAAAGCAAAACAATTTATTAACCGCCTTGGTCTTTGCCTGCGGGCTGTATCACTTGGAACAGTTGATACGCTTATTTCTCATCCTGCATCTATGTCGCATTCGGGCATGTCAAAAGAGGAAAGAATTGCGGGCGGTATTACTGATGGCCTTATAAGAATGAGTGTTGGCCTTGAATTTATTGATGATATTTTGAAAGATTTGGACCAGGCATTATAGTACATGCAAAGATTATACACGACTCCTTTAACAGCGGGAATTTGCCCGGATGAATGACTTGCATTGCGATAGGGAAAAGTGGTTACAATGAATTTCTCATAACAAGCATAAAGGGTACTTCTATGTGCTGTTTTGATCCACTTAAAATAGACATGGCAGCCATTCTGCCCATCTTTCTGAAATCAGTTGATATGGTTGTAATACCATTAAGGATAACATTCTTTACAGGTGTTTCATTATAGGAGATAATGCCAACATCTTTACCAACTTTAAGTTTTGTCTGAAGAATCTGTTCTATCAATGTTACGAGGTCGTCTTCCATCACCGAAATGTATGCTTCACCTCTTCTTATTTCTTCGGCAGTAACATTGTTGATGACTTTATAATTAAAAGCGAAGTCCTGGCAAAAACTGCAAAATCCTTCAACTATTTCTCTTGGGTAATAACTGTTTTTTGGAAAAAGTATTTTCAACGTTTTATAATTAACCAATCTTTCTCTTGCACTGCTTAATGCATTGTAAATATCCTTTGAGAAATTTTCATATACCGCGGCAAATTTGCCTTCAACACCGGAAACTTTTTTATCAAGCAATAACAACTTTTCTTTCGGTAATGTATTAATTATTTCGTACGCTTTTTCGCCGCCTTCAATAAAGTGAGGAATGATAACATAATGTGTATAGTCATCCATCTTGCTGCATAATATATTCTTGAACAGAGAAAAATCATTGTTATAAATGTAAAAGTCAATCACGGCCTTATTACCGATGGCTTCAACGAATGAGTCATAAATTATTTTCTTGTGGGCACTTAGCTTATTGAATAGTAAACAGATGTTGGGCATTTGCTCAAACTCTGTGTCTTTTATGTAATATCCTTTGCCGGGAACAGAGCCAAGAATGCCTGTTTTTTTCAGGTAACGATAACCTCTTTCAGCGGTATCTCTTGAAATATCCAGCTCATAACTAAGGTCATTAATAGAAGGTAAATCATCATCCGGTTGCAATCTGCCCGATTCAATTGCTTTAAGAATTGAATTGATTATTTGCCGGTACTTTGGTGTTGAAGAGTATACATCAACCCGTATAATGTCGTATATGCCGTTAGGTCTCATATAGGAGTTAATTAAAGGTGAAGTATAGACGATTAAAGACGTTTGCTGACTTATTATTGTACCAGTTAAAGCCACTACCAGTTAAGCATTAACCCGCAATAGCAACAGTAATTCTAGTGAAAGAAATTACGTTGCTATGCGGGCTTTGCTCCGGCATGACTTTAATGTTTTTAATTAAGCTGCCGGTAACTCCCTTAATTATTTTATCAGTAACCCGGAAGCTGGATCAGCATATCGTTTTTATTTGTTTCACCCCTGGTAATCGGAAAGAAATATGCTTTATTATCCCATTTACCTGTTCGTATAACAATAGGCGTAACGGTTGGAACAGTAGATGTTGAATGATCTGCTTTCATTTCATAGACAATCTGAACACCGTGTACATCATGATACGCTTCAGCGCCTATCATCCACCTGCGAACATCAAAAAAGCGTTGTCCTTCAAATGCCATTTCAATGCGTCTTTCATTACGGTAATCTGAAGCAAGTTCGATACCGGCAGATGTAATGTCCGGCATGTAAGCTCTCTTGCGAATCATGTTGATATATTGTTTAGCCTCATCTTCCTGTCCCAACTGTATACATGCCTCTGCATAATTCAACAGCACTTCACCATACCTGATAGGCCGGTAGGTGAGATCCTGGTATGACTTCTGAATATCTGTTGATTTGTTCAAAAATTTTAACATGGTCGCGCCGCATTCATTTCCGTTCCAGGGATTGGCGATGCTGTTCCTGGTATCAAGACCATATACGAGGTACATCTGATTGGTACTGTTATTCCATTTCTGCCAAACACCAAACTGACCTACTCCATTTGGATCGTATGCTGTTAAATCTGCAGGCCGTGTTCTGTACTTGTTTCCCTCAAAGAGCACTGATGCGTATAAGCGCGGATCACGATTCTTGTAAGGCTCTGCTGCCTGCGCCGGATTGCTCCTGCTGAACTTTGAGCCATCCGCCATGTTATAAGCATCTACCAATTCATTAATAGCACCAACACCACCGTTGCCATACCAGCCATTAGGGGCGATAACCCAACCATTATAGCCGCCGCCGGTGGAAGCCGCAGTATATTTCACAAAGATGTCTTCAACACTTTTGGATGATGTGAACAGGTCACTGTAGTTCTGTGTGGCTTCATCAGCAGAAGCAGGATTGGGCTTATAAAGGCTATAGATGCCTAAGTCTATCACTGCCTTAGCTGCGTCTTTAGCTGCCTGCCACCTGGTTTTTGCATCACCATCTGTATATCCCAGTAATTCCGGATGTGCATAGCTGCCTGTAACACTGCCGTTCTTTTGGGGGTTATGCAAATCGCTTGCAGCATACAACAACACACGTGATTTTAACGCCAGCGCAGCGCCTTTTGTAGCACGCCCATCGTTATCTCCACTTTGAATAAGAGGCAACAGGTTTGCAGCCGAATCTAAATCACCAACAACAAATTTTATACAGTCTGCGTAGGAACTTTGTGCTATTTTAAAAGAATCAGTTAAGCCGTAGACATTTGTAACAATGGGCACACCACCATAGAAACATGTTAGTCTGAAGTATGAATAGGCTCTTAAGAAGTGAACCTCACCTAACATTCTGTTCTTTATCGTTACCCCGTCAACTTTTGTGGAATCAAAGGATGCCTGCACGATGTTTTGCAATGCGATATTGCAATGCCTTATTGTGCTGTAAGCGCCGGTCCAGTTGCCGTACTCTCCATCGTCCTGGGTGATGATCATGTTATTGAAATTAATCCCGTCTGCATCTCTTGATCTCGATTCATCTACACTCGATGCATTCATTGCAATGTCAATCGGAATTTCATTGTAGATACCATTAATAAACGTTGCGGTTAATGCAGGATCACTCCATTCGTCGTCGCTGGAGAACTCTGTTAAAGATTTTTTATTAAGAAAATCTTTGTTACATGCAACCATGAGAATGACTAAAAAAAGAGGGATGCTTTTATTGATTAAATTTTTCATTTTGCTGATTTTAGAAGGTTACGACTAAGCCGAAAGAAAGTGTTTTATTTAACGGATAAACCTCGCTGTTAACCCATATAGAGCCAGGTGCAGTGTTTGGTGATTCAGGATCAAAATCTTTCAATCCGGTTATAGTAAACAGGTTATAGGCGTTGGCATATATTCTTAGTGCATCAATACCCCATTTCTTAATCATCTTTTGTGGAAGCTGGTAACCAAGCTCAATATTTTTCAGCCTTATGTAGTTACTGTTTCTTACCCAATAAGTATTGTTAGGCCATCCGTCTGCCATCCAGTATTGGGAAGTACGGTTCCATGCACGTGGTTTTTTGGCATCAACATTATCCGGTGTCCAGCGGCCTGTCACATTATCCATTCTAAAGTTTCCGGCTTCGCCTGAGAATTCAGTGTAAGCCCTGTCAGCACCGGCGGCGCCTTGTATCAGCACTGATAAATCAAAGCCTTTGTACTCGAGATTCATGTTAAAGCCACCAGTGAAAGTGGGCACATCCGTCTTATTATCGCGAACCCTGTCAAGGCCGTCAATATTTCCGTCTCCATTTACATCTTTGAAAATAATATCACCCGGTTGTGCACCGGCCCAATGAGGATATTTATCAACTGCAGCCTGGTCCCTGAATATGCCAATTGCCTGGTAATACAAGCTTGCATTCATTGGGTGTCCTGTGGTTTTTTGATAATCCGGGATACCAGGTGTTTCGTCCCAGTCTAAAATTTTGTTTTGTGCATATGAACCATTTACAGAGAGATTATATATAAGATTTCCGATTTTATTATGATAAGTAACCTGGTATTCAAAACCTTTGTTGGCAACCTTTGCAAAATTTTGCTGAGGTAAGCTCAAGCCGGCTGTTGCCGGTACTGATGCATTTTTCCACCATAAGATATTTGAACGGGTGTTATAAAAGTAGTCGACTGATACATCAAGTTTTTTATTCAGCAATTGCGCGTCGAAACCTATGTTTGATTGATTGGCAACTTCCCATGTAATATTAGGATTAGGCGTACGCACCTGGCTTGTGGTATTGAATACAACATTCTGGTTAAACGTGTATGTTCCATTATAGCCATAATTTGCTGCAAACTGGTATGGCGCAATTCGGTCGTTACCTGTTTGGCCCCATGAACCCCTGATTTTAAAATCATTTATAAAGTTGATATGATCCTTCCAAAAGCTTTCTTCTGATATTCTCCAACCGAGAGAGATGCCAGGAAAGAAACCATATTGAGAACCAGGAGGAAAAACATATGATCCATCTTCCCTGAAAACAAACTCTGCAAGGTATTTGCCTTCATAGTCATAATTAAATCTTCCAAAATAACTTAACCGCGCATCAGCAGAGGCAGAGCCGCTATTGTCTTTTAACAGGTTACCACCCGCAAACATTTGGTCAATAGCAGTGGAAGTAAAATACCGGCGATATGCATTGAAGTTCATTGATGCGCCAGAAATTCTTTCTGTACCCAACAACAATTTAAACTTGTGGCTTTCACCTATGTTTTTTTGGTAATTAATAAGAGCACGTAATGTGGAGCTGTTGCCATCTGACATAGCCTGCCATAATCTTGCGTCAGTTACACCGCGCTGGCCTTTTACCAACACTGGTACATCATTCTGATCACGTGTCACTCCATCCCACGTGTACACATACCAGGGCTTTTCAAACTGCTTATGATTCAGTATGGACTTATCATAGCTAACTGTACCGCTAACAGATAATCCCTCTACCCACGGAATATTAATATCAAGCTTTACATTAGATTGCAGTAAATATGTTTTATCCAGTAAATACCCTGTTGCACTTGTGGTTGTGAGTACTGGGTTTTGGCCATATTCTACATCCGGCCCAGGTAAACCATTGGGCCAGTATGCAGGCAAATAAGGATATTGCCTGTTAAGTGCCCACCATGTGTTTAAAGCGTCTCCGCCAACACCTGTACCAGGGAAATGCGCATTCATTTGACCACCGGAAAAATCTACATTCAGGTGAATGCTTTTTGAAATAGCGGCGTCGAGATTACTCCTGAAATTAACCTGTGAATAATGGTTGGCGCTGTTATAAAAAATACCATCCTGGTAGTTGCCGCCACCAGAAACGAAATATTTTATTTTATCAGATCCGCCAGAGAGCGATAAACTGCCATAGCTTTGACTGGACCATGGTTTGATGACTGCTTTAAACCAATCGGTATTAGGATGCCCCCATGGATCTGAACCATCTTTAAATTTCTGAATATCCTCATCTGTATACCTGGCAGGCTGTCCCTGGTACATCTTTATCTCATTAATCATTTGTGCGTAACTGGCTGCATCAGCCATTTTAGGAAGTACAACAGGCTTGTTCCATCCTTGCCTTAGGCTTATTTCAATTTGAGGTTTACCTGTTTTGCCGCGCTTGGTTGTAACAAGTATTACACCATTCGCAGCTTCTGAACCATAGATGGCTGCTGAAGCATCTTTTAAAACAGTAATGGATTCTATGTTGGAAGGATCGATACGATCAAGTCCACGATTTTGAATGCCATCAACTATAATAAGCGGAGAATTATCGCCTAGTGTATTTACTCCTCTTATACGCAGTAATGATGCGTCGTTGCCGGGTTCACCGGTTCTTGAAACCACCACAAGACCGGGCAGTCGTCCAACCAAAGAGTTTGAAACGTTGGGAGCAGGTGACTTCTTAACAACGTCACCACTGACTGTTGCAACAGAACCGGTAAGCGTGGTTTTTTTCTGTGTACCGTATCCTACCACAAC
>Ga0105239_10003527_pt1 | contig 19155 bp, 15 predicted proteins | sample KBSC44metaG_FD_92761 | JGI IMG/M metagenome (GOLD analysis project Ga0105239, IMG submission 92761) | Corn rhizosphere microbial communities from Kellogg Biological Station, Michigan, USA - KBS C4-4 metaG | ecosystem: Host-associated > Plants > Roots > Rhizosphere > Soil | place: Michigan, USA...
TTGTCGGCAGCAAACTTGTAGAAAAGGCTTCAACACGGGGAAGAGCTGAGGCATATTTCCAAACTAATCGGGCGAGTGCCCCGCAAAGTTATTTAAAAGCAAACTACCAATATCTCGGCTGTGGTAATGCACTAATGCACCTATTGGTGCGTCAAGGCTAGGTCTAAGCGCCACACCGGTTGCCTTTTGGATTCAGTGTGGGGGAGAAGATATAAGTGTGGTCCATGTTTCACATACTGTCGGCCGGGGAGAGAACCACGTTCAACGAAAACTTGCCAGCGTTGTCGGTGCTTGGAATGGCTGACCTTCTGTCGCAATCTGCCATTGATCGTCGCGGCCAGGATAGACAGTTACTTTCAAACCCTTTGATACCTCAGAAATGGGGCTACCACCTTGCATCTCAGCCTCGCGAAGCGACACTGTACTTGGACTACTACGACGCGAAGATTGACGTTTTAGATCTAGGCAGAGCGACTTGATCTTGAGGACTCAAAAGCACCCCAGAACGTCCTATTTCGACATGCCTCCTTCCTTAGCAGCCAAAATCAGGTTGGGAATACAGGTAAGCAGGACACAAACTCCGTCTGCAAAGACATGCTAAAAGGTGCGAAGAAATTTTCCCTGCTCGGTTCCTGATCGAGACTGCGGAAACAATCGCACTGCTATTTCCATTCGCCGAGACGAATCGGAAACGCTGGCACAAGCGCATTCGGCGAAAAGCCGATCTGGACGTTGAGGCCGCCATCTCATGCAACACGCCCCGGAATCTTGACCACTACCACGTTTGGCACGATCGTTTGGCACTCATTCAGCAGGCTTTCGATCGATCCAAGCCAGCTAGCATGAAACAATGGCTGTATGACAAGCGGGATAGCGACAAGTTCTATACCTTTTGGTTGGCGGTCCTAGCGATCTGCTTAACATTGATGTTTGGGCTTGTTCAGAGCGTGACGGGGGTAATTCAGGTGTTGAGAAGTTGAAGAGTCAGACGCAGCACAAGGCAGTGACTGCGGCATCGTGAATCAAACGATGGCAATGAAGTAGAAAAGGAAAAGTTTGACTAATGGCAATGGAGGAATTTGCAACAAGCGCGTAAATCGGTGGGAAACCGAATTTTCTTCCTTCTCAGCAACGGCCTCCCAACTGGACCGACTCAACGTCACTCTACAATGGAAGCTGAGCAGCTATTGACTGGCGCCGTGCTATCTTGACGCATCAAATTCCCACTTTTTGAGTATCCGAACACTCGTTCAGTTCACTATCAAGAAAGTGATGGTGGCAAAGGTGTAGCGAGTGCACAGGAAGCGCTCGGTGATGCGTATATGCCAATGCTTCAGTCAAAGCTCACGGTAAAAACAGCCTTCGTTCATCCTCTAGGATTAAACCGGAAACGGGAATTGGTTTTTGCTTCTCGAGTAATCTAGGTAGTTGACAGGATATGGTCGGGCAATATAGGAGCCAACTCGACCTATGCAAGCAAGCAGGGCGCATGCGGGTCTAAGATAAACCAAGGAGTGGCGTTGGGCATCTGCCTACCCGGGTGTGGCTTAGTCCAAACGAAGCGAAAAGGGGCACTGAGTACGATTGGTCTTAAAAGGCGCCGCAATTCTTGGGCTGGCGTTCAGCCGAACCGATGAGATGGCTGTGGTTGACTCTTGAGAGGTACAACTGGCATTGGCAGGACCTCCGCGAGAGGACTACACCTTATATTAAAAATGGAAGATCGATTACAGGTGAGTATTGTGCTAGTACATTATTGAATTGCTTCGAGATCGAGATTGTCTGGAGTATGAAACGAATATTCAACCAATCCTCCTTGGACTAAAAGTACATCTCAGAAGGTTGCTCAGGTAGCGGATCCAGCCAGTCTGGATTGAAGATGTCTTCAATATCCATGATTGGATAGTCAAAATCAAAAGTCGGCTCGAAACTTGGACTTAAAAGAACTGGCTCTGTAGCAAAATTGTGGTCTCCTGCCGAATGGAATGGACCGCTTACATTCTTGTGGGCGGAGGAAGACTCCGTCGCACCGGCACCAGGGTCTGGGAATGGGAGAGTAGCGCCGGGGATCGCTCCTTCAAAAGTAAATTCCGGCGTGGCATCATGGCGGCGCGGACTCGAAAGGTCTGTTCCATGTTCGGGCGGTTCAAGCCGTCGTGTGGTGACGTTCGAGTTCGCATGATGACGCTGGAGTAGCCTCATGGCCGCCAAATGACCAGCTTTTGTTGCATATTGCAGTGAGTTTTTGTATTGTTGTTCGCCTTCACCATGGACTGCTGCGCCGGCGTCCAACAGGAGCTGAATCGTGGCTATTCGGCCATACTCCGCTGCCCCTTCAAGCGCTGTTCGCCCATTATGCCGAGCGCCCGAGGCGTTGACATTTGCACCTTTCTTCAGGAGGAGTGATACAATTGCAGTGTAGCCTCCGATCGAAGCGGCCTGCAACGCCGTTACACCGCCGTCTTCGGCAGGCTCTTCATCTACCTGCGCACCGTGTTCAAAGAGCATCCTCACAATGGACAAACGACCACTCCACGCTGCTGCTTGCAGAGCAGTCTGTCCGCTTGTTCCTGTAGCGGGGGTTGATACGTTGGCCCCAGCGTCTAATAGCTTTTGTAGCAGATTTGTCTTTCCACCTTCTATAGTTGCAACAAGAGCAGTCTTCACCGAATGTATATATCTCGGCGGAGTTGTCCCCAGCACAGGCCCACTCGGATTTGCGCCGTAGCTGAGCAGCTTCATGAAGAACTTAGACATGTTTTCGTCTTCCCAGAGTCTGATTGCGGTTCCAAGAGCTGTCTCACCCGGCACAAGACTGTAGTCTGGATAGTCATCCCGGAAAGGTTGGTGGTAGCTCTGCTGAGAGACGCTGTCAGCGGGAATACCAGCGTCCAACAAAGCCTCGAGGATAGGCATATTCTTCATCAGAACTGCCATTTGTAGGGCGGTTCCCCCAAATCCTTTTTTCATTTGACCATAAATGAACTTGTGCCTCTCCAGAAGAGCCTTGATTGTCCCAATATCAAGCAACTTTTTAACCGCCATGAGAAGCGCTTGAGGATCAAAAGGGTCTGCGCCTATAGATAGAAGGCGTCGGAAAAGAAACGAATTACCAGCTGCTGCAGCGGCTTCGAGCGCTGTTCGACCATATAAGCGGGCAGACGGATTGTTGATATCGGCGCCAGCATCGATGAGACGATGGACCAACTCATAGTTGTTGGCCTCTATTGCCTGTGTTAGTGGCGTTTCGCATTCATGCCACTCGTCGATGTTCGCACCTGCTGATAGAAGTTTGTTGACTGTTTCCCTATCGTTCAGGCGTATGGCGGCCTGTAGTGCCGTAGGTGCTCCAAGCCCACCACCTTCAAGCCTAGCGCCACACGACAGTAGCCGTTCTACAATACCCTTCATACCCTTGTCGATTGCGGATGTCAAAGCAGTCGACCCACAACTGGTTGGCTGTGTATTGACATCCGCACCTGCGTCCAAGAGCATGCAGACAACATCGTATTGACCATTTTCAATTGCGGCAGAAAGAGCGGTATGATCTAGATTATGGTCATTAAGATCATGGGATGCTCTCGCATTCACATCTGCACCACGATGTAGTAGGATCGCCACAAGCTCTGAATCACCATGCCGACATGCTGCTTGGAGCGGCGTATGAAGCCTAAAGCGACTTCCGAACAATTGGACGACAGGTTCTACATCTGCTCCGTGCTCAACCAGTGTCCTCGCAATCCCAGAGTGGCCTCCCCGTATAGCGGCCAGCAGGGGGTATTCAAGGTTTTCCAAACTGGAATTAGGATCGAATCCTTGATCGAGCAGGAAATGCACTAGGTCTTCATTGCCTCCATGCGCAGCATAGTATATGCAATGATTTGTCAATCTCGCTCCTTGACCAAGAAGATATCGGAAGGTCGCTTCAAGCCCAAGATCCGCTGCCCTTTCCAAGGCAGTTCTAGGATATCCGGTGGCTGAAAGAAGTTGGCAGTCAAGCGAAGCTCCAGCTTCAACCAACAGGCGACAAACATCTAAAATCTCCATTTGATACCTTTCATACCTTTCATCCACTCCATCGGTTTCATCCATTTCATGTGGGCCATACCAGTCATCCCAGTCACCTTGAGAAATTAGTGCATTTATGAGGCAGTTCCCCCCTTCTTCATCCACGAAATCGACTCTTGCCTTATTGTCGAGTAGAAGCCTCACGATGTCTGCGCCTGGAGTGGGCCTGGCTACCGCCTTCATGAGGGCCGAATTCTGATGTTTTTGTTCGAATTCTGATTCGGAAGAAGCCCCGTTGTCTATGAGAAGCTTTACTAGATCATAGTTAGCGGCCTCAATGGCTTCCCCTAAAGGCCATGGTCGGTTCTGGCAGGTTAGGATCTTGTGGTGACCATTTGGGTCCGCTCCACATTTGAGCAAGAGTTGCACCACCTCAAACTCCAACTCTTCTATGGCATAGCATAGAGGAGTGGTGACAGAATCTGAATCATCTTGTGGGAAGATTTGTGAATTGAGATCGAGTCCAGAATCCAAGAGCACGCGAATCAGGCGAAGATTTCCGAGAGCAATGGCATCTTTTAGTAACTTCTCCCCCAATGCTTCCATTGATGGACCTGGGACGGATAGGATCTTGCCGATTAAGTGTTCAGAATTTGTTGCTGCAATAAGGCGAACCATGAACTTGGTGACTTGGAGTTTGTAAGAATCGAAGGAGTTTGATGCCAAGAACGTGAGTAGGGCCAGGAGATCAGGAGCAGTTTCTACAGAACCCCAATCCTCAACCTGACGTGCCCGAGCTTCCACGAAGCTAAGATTTCTGTGGTTCGAATTTGTCAGAGCTTGGTCACCATCATGCCAGGAGATGCCTTCCAAGAATTGCAAGAATCCTGGGAGACTCTTGATAGGAATTTCATCCCAAAAGGCATCTGGGATTTGAAGGCCGAAACTTGCGTCGCCAGCGATATTGGGCAATATGGATTGATTGATATGGCTACGAGACGATGCTGGGAATATGGGATCTGCGCTGAAATCAGAATGTCTGAGGGCTGTGGTGACTGTGGTTGTTAGGTTACAGGGCCAAAGGGGTCATTGAACAAAACTAACTTTCGCGTTTTGGTTGTCGGTGTGATGGGACCAACGGCAAAGTGGTGAATGTGGTGCTGGAGCCATGTCTCGATCTCAACGTACTCGGTACTGGTGAGGGTGTTCGTAGGACGACGTTTCGGGGAAGAGGAGGAGTCGGTGCTGATACCGTCATGAGCCCACTGCATAGCCACAGCGGGTTTTGAACTTACCTCGCGCAGGCCGTTGGGCATTGTTTGATGGGCAATATCTGGATAGGGCTTTGCGAATCGCTTTCTCTGAAAGTTTGCGGCCGCCAGATAGATAGATGTCGCTCCGTTTCTTTAAGCGCTCCCGTTTCTTGATGTGAATGTCCACAATCTGCCATTCATCCTGCTTCAAGTTCCTTCTCAGGCCCCATTCTTTTAGGTGTCGTTCATATTGAGACTTCCTGTACTGCGTCAACTGAAATCAGTGGTAGGAATAATGGGTTGTATACGTTGCATGAAAACCGTATTTAGTTCGCATTTCTCTCATGATATTGTCGAGAGACTCGTCCCCCCTAATATATCGACGTGTGATCTCCGACCGATGATTCGACCATTCCGGCGCTGAAGGGCCTTGGTTCAGACGGGTGGGCCCAGCGGCTGCAACAAGCATCTCCTGAGTATCTTGCCGAAAAGCCATGATGTCAAATATGGCGGGGTTATCAACATCATGCATCGATGGAACAAAATTAGAGATGGAGTACGGAGAACTGGGTTATGATATAAGGCTGATCCCGCCGTGAGGTGAGGCTGGTCCGCTACTTCTGGCCAAAATCTTGATCCACAAGATTTTGGACGTGGTGGCGCCTGGGTTGTTCCTAGCGGTGTGGGAAATGATTGGGTGTCTCTTGCTCGAGGCAACCGCCAGAGGTGGCAGTGCCAAAACCTGAGGGCTAAGGAGGCTGTATTTGGATACTTACATCTTTACCACCAAAACCGGGCACCTCACGTAGATTTCGTTTGCACTGGCAGGTAACGCGTGTCTTTTGAATGAATGCCCATCGTTGCGCACCAAGTATCTTTCAATCTGACCATCTGATCGTCTCCCTGGCACTTCCAAAACATGGATCCCACTTTTGTACCACAAGCCGTCCCAATCGGATCACACGCTGCTTCTCTTGCGATTTCTCCACGTCTCTCCGCTGTGAGGATAGAAGGCAAGTATGTACTGTTCTTCCAGATTTTGGAATCGCCGCCATAATCTGGACGGTTTTGTCATTCATCAAGGAAAAGAAGCTCACACATCCTGATGCGTATAATTGTTAAGTTGTGAGCCCTGCCTCTTCATCATGGAGTTGTCAGCCTTTTTCAAGAGACACACGTTTGTCTTTCCTCAAATGTCTTTACCGCGCGATGGTATCCCTGGAAGCAATTATTGCTCTCATTGCCTTACTGGTTGCCTGCATCCCTCTGTGCTCTGCCTTGTTAAGGTACCTCCACTCGCGTTCGACGAACACACATCGGATCTCGCAGTCTCAAGTTCCTCAGCTTCGCCAACTAATGGCTCGATCCGTGCCCGGGCCTCTACTTCCATTTCATACAAGAACAAGCGCTTCTATCTCCATTCCATTACACTGGCAACAGCAAGTATCCGTTGCCAGCTTTACCCACAACACCACCTATGTTCCTAGTGACAATAACACAGTATGACACATCAGAAAGTGTGATGAGCTTGAGCTAAGATTGTGCAGCAGGACTTTCGACTGTATCAGCAGATGACAACCTTCTCACTCAACTGCTCGGTTACCAGCTCTTCAATGTCGGCCCTCCCCAGAAACGTTCACATTCGAGATCCATAGGATAGATGTGAGGTCGCCGGGATGAAGCGTTTCGGCCCTTAATTATAATGGTGTGCCTTTGATACATCCAATTCCACATTACCTAACTCCCCAACTTCAATATGGCGAAATGTCGTCGATCCGTCCGCGAGGAACTCAGACAAATACAAACATATAACGCATAGAAGTCGAAATTTTGCTGTTGGTACTGAGGATGGAGCGGGTACCAGGCTACCACCTGAGCAGGGTCAGCAAGCTACCCAATCAGCCAAACTGCCAGCTGGGAAATATGACCATTGGTGCTTCACACGATTGAGGGCCACCTGGCGGTCGTCTTTGACTCGTGCCGCCATTCGACGATATGTAAGCAGCAAGAGAGATGTTGCAACGCGTAGCGGACAATGGCCTTAGTTCGAAGGAATCCAGGCCATTTCTTCTTCCGCCTGAAGTGACCCTTCAAAGTAAGAACCGTTTTAAAATTGTGCATTCCGCTCAGCCCTCAGCTCGATCCACTAAGGATCGCGATCCGGTCGTGCCACAATAACTCGGTCGTCAAGCTGTAACAAGGGGAAGGAAGCTCTGCACTTGATTGGGGTCTTGTAACAGGTCAAGCAGGCTCCCACCAAGGGCACGGTCAAGTTGTCGCGACGAAAGTCATTTCTCAATGTCCACCGCATTCAATAGTCCATGGGATGCGGAAGTCGACATGCCTTAATCGAACCAGATAGTGTGGATGACAGTCCATCGAGGCTCCAGCAGTCACAGGGCGGTAGCACTTAAATGCTGCCCAGCACCAACACTCCGTATTCCCCAACAGCCTAGCCACGACTAATATGTACCAGAGAAGACCATATCTTCGTTTCCTACTCGGTCCTTCACTGATGGGTGCCTCGTTCTTACGTGTACTATGTCATTTGTTTTGGGATTCCTCAACCGCTGAAAAGGCTTATGTAATCCAGAAAGGGGGAGTGCCAAGACCAAACTCTCCCAATCGCCGCCTGCAAGTTGGTCTCCCAGGGAATTGCTCAACTTCCAGTTCACGCCTACTCGAGTCCCATCAAGTCCTTCCAGCAGGACCGCAACCATGTTGGTTGCTTGATAATCTAATATTGACCTACCGTTTCACGTGCGGATGACTACCTAGATATCATCAAGAACCTCATCAACTCTACCCCCATCGCGAAGCAAGGATGACGGACAAGCTCCCTCCCCAGCTGCTCGCCCTATTTCAGCCACGGCCACCCCTTCGCTACATTCCTCCCCAAGACTCAGCTCCAGATGAGAAGGCTGTCTCAAAGTCACAGCTCTCTGGGATAGCTGCATTTTTACCACAACTCAAAGAATACAAGGACACCGATGACTACAAGCCGAGCGAGTCGTGGCTTCAAAAGCGCGACAGACTAAGACTGGAGAAGAAGCAGTATCAGTTGGAAATTCAAAAGGATAACTTCCCCCTGTACAAACCGAGTAATGATCCCAAAATCAAGGGTGATGCTATGAAAACCCTGTTTATTGGACGACTCAGTTATGATACCAAAGAATCGGATCTTGAGAGGGAACTTGGCAGGTTTGGCCCGATTGAACGGATCAGGATAGTGAAAGACGAAACCCAGCCTCAAAAAGGCAAAAAGGCTCACAGGGGATACGCTTTTATTGTTTACGAGCGCGAAAAGGACATGAGAGGTAATACTTTCTTTGATTTTCTGTGCAAAACCCCTACCCCCTTGATCTCCCTGACCTCCTCTCCCCGCGCATTTCACATGGTAAGATTGAGAGAACTAACCCATATTTGGTGATTACCTATAGCTGCATACAAAGAAACAGAGGGTTTGCGCATCAAAGATCGAAGAGTCGTTGTTGACGTAGAACGAGGCCGCATGGTACCTGGATGGAGACCAAGGCGATTTGGAGGCGGTTTGGGGGGCCGTGGCTACACAAAGCAAGCTCCTGCAAAGCCCATATTCGGTGCTCCAGGATTCCAAGGCAACTTTCGAGGTGGCTTTGGTGGACGAGGTGGCTTTCGTGGCGGTGGCTTCCGCGGTGATAGAGGCGGCTTCGGGGGACGCGGTGGCATCGGCTACCAAGGTGGTGGTGGTTTTGGTGGTCGACAAGGTGGCTACCAAAGCGGACCACCGCCCCCTAATGCCCCCAGCGGACCTGGGGGAAGAGGTGGGTATGGTGGTGGTTACGAGGACCGAAGGAATGGTGGTTATGGTGGAGGTGGAAACCGAGACAACCGCGGTGGAACAGGAAGTAACCGAGATCCGATCGGTGGACGAGATCGTGGGTATGATAATCGAGACCGTGACAGAGACAGGGATCGAGATCGAGACCGCGACCGCGACCGAGACCGAGATAGGGACCGCGACAGGGACCGATTCGGGAGAGGTGGAGATGGAGATCGACGGAACGATGACTATGGTTCTCGCAAGCGATACCACGAGAACGACGCGCAGGACGACCCAAGAAAGCGACGGTATTGATATCCATCCTTCCTTCCCAACATTGTATTATTCGACGATACTTTGCATCAGTGGTATCACTTGCATCACTTGCATTACGGTTGGCTGGCTGGCTGGTGGGTATTTCATCATGACTGTATTTCCATTACCTTTTTGGGGGACTTGCGACCACCTTCCGTTTCTCTTCAGATGTCATGGTAAGGACTTCTTCATCCTCCCATGTTATAAGTGGGAGTTCTATTGAAAAGATGTTCCAACCGTATCTCATTCTCGGGGCTTCACGATCCTGCCACACAACGACGATCCACCTTAGCTCATCATCAGTAAAGTCTCTGGGCTGTCTTTAGACTGAGATCTGATTCTGACCATCGGCCGCTACATACCATGCAGGTCCTCTGGGCCGCAATCCAGGACCAGGGTTTGACCGGTTGAGATGTATCACCAACCTTGATCCCAACCATCCATGATCCAAGCCCCTGGGCCTTGCTGTCAGGTGAGCTGCATCGAGTTGCTTGGGACCTTGGTATGCAAGGGCCGCAACGGAGGTCCGAAGCCTCTTGAGCTGGAATGAGAAATAAAAGTGTAAGATAGTTTGGGAGCTTCACAGCTGAGCTTTGCCATTATTGAGGTAGGATGTTCTAGTACTTTCTTTCCAACAGCTTTAATTTAATTTGGGAATTGCGATGGTCAGAACTCATTGAGTTCGACACTGGTCGGCATTGTGCCCGTAGAGTGACGCGGACATTACTGTGGTGGTTATCACGCGGTCATGATCACGTGAATCTGTCGCGTACTCGTAAATCCAATTCATCAGATGCTATTTCGAGAAATGCCTCAGCTCGATCGTCATTGTCCCTAAGCTTATGTAAAATGACACGGCTGGACACGGGCTCACACGGTTAACAGCCAACTTCTCTGGGACAGGATCAATCTCCTCATCGCAGCCAAGACCTCCTTCAGAGTCCTCCACGCCCTCTCACTGGCCCACTCGACCTTGCCGTTGGAGGTATTAGTTAAGCAGAATTTTCATCTGGGTGGATGCTGAAGAATCAGGAAAATTTTGCAACATGGTTGGCTATGACACACGACAACCGCTAACAGAAGGTTCACACGCGCCCTTGACAAACACCATCCTCTAACGACAAGCATACACGCCCTGGGAGAACGTGCGGTCCTCAACAGACACGTTGATTGGTGGTTTCGTGGCTCAATTACTCAGACGGAGCACGTTGCCCACCAGCGCCCCTGGTGAGCATGACCGTGGCATCATCATGACAAGCAATGGTTCAATGCAACAGGGCGTGATGTTGGGAATTGTTGACATGCGGGACTTGGAATTGTATCATGGACCAATATAACATTTGAGAAATTTTTCAGTCAAGGTGAGGAGTATATAAGTGTGGTGAGATGTGCCCCTAATTCACAGAGCCTCATTCTATTCCCCATCAACATCAAAAGAACAATACAAGCAAAAGCAACAACCTTCCTCAAACTACATCACACTTCACACATCAACTCCATCCAATCAAACAACAAACCTCAAGTCAACATGCTCTACGCAGGATTCTATAACCTCAAGGAGGCCGACAACCAGGCCCAGAAGTCGGCACAGTCATCTCGCCGCACTTCGCAAGAGTCCACATCCAGCCAGGACTCCGGTGCATCACACAAGGTCAAGAAGTTCCTGAAGAACGCCCTCGACCAACTCAAGCCTCTTCCAGAAGACCAACGGGTTCAACCCGTGGGCTTCTTCCAGCCCATCATCGAACGCGGCCCACTCTTCCACAGCCGCAGGTCCTCGGTCAAGAGCAACAACTAGATCTCTGAAATCTGAGATCTGAGATCAGCACTGCATACATGCGAAAACGAATTCCTTTTGAAGCGCGCTTAGCAACAGCCTCGTATCATTACATCCATCAGCAGTTTTGTTTCGACTTCACCAAACCCCCGTACAGCACGGAGTACCTTTTTTCTTGAATCTTATTTTGGCATTGGAACTGGCAGCGGAATAGACCTCGCCAAGTAGGCTTGAGAGTGTGGGATACCCAATAGATCTGGATAAGATGGATATATCTCCATCGACTTAGCCTAATTAATCAATATTGATTTTTACTGAACAATGTTTTTCCCTTGCTTTGCATTTTCTTGGGTACTGGCTGAGGGATTGGTGGTGGCAAAACAAACGTATAGAAGGGAAGCAAGTGTAGGAAATGTTCTCCGAGGAAACGCGTAGCCCGTAAGTGGTGGATGACGTTGTTGCATGTGAAAATCATCCCACATTAGCCAGCAGTCAGCAGCCTTGTCTTGGACTCTTGGGAGCCTTGCGGTCTTGAAGAATTCTACAAGGCCTGAAGGGGGGGAATGTCAAGGACTCGGATTTCTCTCCTTGAATACTGAGAACCAGTGCACGTATTCCTTGCGCATGACCACGTTTGAGGCATGACTTTGAATTAGAAGATATCCCTCTGTGGTGGTGGTGAGGATGCTGATCTCCCCACGTCGATACGAGAATGTGCGTACCTATTTTCTTTTCTGTGTGGGCGCGTCGGGACTCGGGAGGAGAAGCAATGACAAAACAATGCTCCCATTCGGTCTTGGCCGCTCGGTTGCCGCCTACGCATGCCTGTAAGGACTCAGGTGTCAAGTGGTGGCTTTGGGCCTGTGACCGACTCCTCTGGGTATGGAGGGGTGATTGTTAGCTTGGGCGAGCTACCCCCGAGCAAGCGCGCGTAGGGGCTTGCTGCACGGTCATCTGTTCCAGTTGGCTCCTAGGCTGCCTTGTAGCCTAAACAATTGAGTTTAGGGGCGGCACCCTCAGCACCCTCAGCCTGGGCCTGGGCCTGGAGCCACACCTATGCGGCCATGCCCATGCCCATACCCACAGCGCGTACCCCCCGCCAGAACCGGGTTTGAATCCAAGAGGGCCCTCATGACCAACGTCTTGCCATGTTATATCTTCGATGATGAGGCTATCATCTGCCACCTGTCATCTGTGACTAGTCGCTACAAAGAGTGCATGTGTTTGGCCTCTACAAGCGAATTGCCCCGATCTCAGGCTCAGCGATGGGCATTTGAATATCGAAGGATCGGTTGCCTAGGCACTAAGCAGTACGGAGGACCTTAGGTACCATTGTCCCTAACGACTTACCTAAGCGGGTGTGCACAGTCTATTGGTCGGTATTATTCCTGCTGTTTGCCTGTTCGCCAGTTGTTGCTCCCTGCGGCGGGTGCACACTGGAACTGCATCATCAACAACCGACTGACTGAACTTCAATTATTGAACTGAACGACTTGGGATCCTGTCAAGTTCAAGTTGGTCGTTGGTTCGTCCTTGCAGCAGATCGACGGCAGCATACACACTGCCACTGGCAGTTGGACCAAGCTGTCCCATTGTCCCTTCCCTCCCCATCCACCAGGCGACCGCCCTCTCCAAAGCTCTCATCCTCCGATTTCCAACTCGAAGCATCAACCCACCCACAACCACAATCAATCAACGCATCACACCGCCTTCATACCATTCACATACTCGTACCATCCTCCATCCATCTTGCCCTAGGGTCCCTAGGGGCGCCTGCTCCTAGCAATGGGCAATATTATATCTTCATGCTCGTGCTGCAGAGGTACACCGAACTCCAGATGGACTGTGGGTCTTTTGGACACGCTGCTGATGATATGTCATGATGATGCAGGGCAACCCAAGGAGAATCTCTATGAGCCTACTCTCGCCGACAGTGAGCGTGAAGCTGTTGCAGACCTCTTACAATACCTGGAACATGTATGATGGTCTTTCCCACTCACACCTCTATCTTCTAACCCCGACCGACAGCGTGCCGAGACCGATTTCTTTTCCGGCGAACCTCTACGAGCATTGAGCACTTTAGTCTATTCCGACAATGTCGACCTTCAGAGAAGTGCCAGTCTCACATTTGCCGAAATCACCGAGCGCGGTAAGCTATATAGTCCCTGGACCACATCGTGTGAAGAAGGCGTGCTAACGTTCTAATGTTCCGCCCAGACGTACGAGAAGTTGATCGGGAAACACTTGAACCTATCATGTTCTTGCTCCAGAGTCCAGACATCGAAGTACAGCGAGCCGCAAGTGCCGCACTCGGCAATCTGGCAGTCAACAGTATGTGTGAGCCTTGAATAGATGACAAACCTCCGCAACTGACATATACCCCCACCCTGTATCTAGCCGAGAACAAGGTTTCCATTGTCCAGCTTGGCGGACTTCCTCCTTTAATTCGCCAAATGATGTCGCCAAACGTCGAAGTTCAATGCAATGCAGTCGGCTGTATCACAAATTTGGCAACTCACGAGGATAACAAAGCCAAAATTGCCCGGTCAGGCGCGCTAGGTCCATTGACCCGACTGGCAAAATCAAAGGACATGCGGGTGCAGCGGAATGCTACTGGCGCATTACTCAACATGACACATTCAGGTGAGAGGAGATGAATTCAACTGCCACACTTCTTGGGGCTAACACCTTTTCCCTTTCCTAGACGACAACAGACTACAGCTTGTCAATGCCGGCGCAATCCCAGTCCTCGTGCAACTACTCTCCTCATCTGACATGGATGTCCAATACTACTGCACAACCGCCCTGAGCAACATCGCAGTAGACTCGACAAATCGCAAGAAGCTTGCCCAGACCGAGTCTCGCCTGGTTCAGTCCTTGGTACAGCTCATGGATTCTGGAACCCCGAAAGTCCAATGTCAAGCCGCTCTTGCCCTTCGAAACCTTGCTTCCGACGAGAAATATCAGCTGGAGATCGTCCGAGCTAGAGGCTTACACCCACTTCTACGCCTGCTTCAATCGTCATATCTGCCTCTAATTCTATCCGCCGTTGCATGCATTCGAAATATTTCCATTCACCCTTTGAACGAATCTCCTATTATCGATGCTGGCTTCTTGACTCCTTTGGTAGACCTGCTTGGATCGACTGACAATGAAGAAATTCAGTGTCACGCCATCTCAACTCTGCGAAACTTGGCCGCAAGCTCGGACCGCAACAAACAGCTAGTCCTCGAAGCTGGTGCTGTTCAAAAGTGCAAGGAATTAGTCCTCTCTGCCCCACTGAGTGTTCAGTCGGAAATGACTGCTGCCATTGCTGTTCTAGCTTTGAGTGATGAGCTCAAATCCCACCTGTTGAATCTGGGAGTATTTGAGGTTCTTATTCCATTGACCGGCTCGGAAAGTGTCGAAGTTCAGGGAAACAGCGCCGCCGCGCTGGGCAATTTGTCTTCCAAGGTCGATGACTATTCCACCTTCATTCGCGACTGGTCCGAGCCAAATGGTGGTATCCACGGCTACTTACATCGATTTTTGGCTAGCGGAGATCCCACCTTTCAACATATTGCAACCTGGACACTTCTGCAACTTCTAGAGTCGAAGGACAAGAAGTTGGTTAGCCTGGCCGCCAAGGCTGAGGACATTATTCAGATGGTAAAGGTCATTTCTGAAAGACTAGTCGAGTCTGATGATGAGGATGGTGAAGAAGGTGAAGGCGAAGTAATAGCTTTGGCACAAAGGTCCTTAGAATTGCTTGGAAAGGGACCAAAGCAGACCCTTGTGGAAGGTTGAACTTCATAAGCGACTGATTGTTGTTCGAAAATTGATATTATTATATACCCCTATGGAGATTGAGCACGGGCTGCTGCATATTCCGCATTGCATATGGAGTATGCGCATTGGAACAAGCAGTGTCAGAGCAAGGCGTTCGAGGGGAGTTGTTCAGAAGATCTGAAGTGTACCGGGTTTGCATGGAAGCAGAGAGCCATGAAATGGAAATGGAATCGGCCCTGGGATTGGGACACCGGCTGTGATTGGCGACCGAAAAGGCAAAGGAATTGCCGATCCTAATTCAGGGAACTTGTTCACTGTTGTTTTTAGTTCACATACATGATTGTGATTGCAAAGTCACCCTTACAAGCAATATGGACTTTGCTCATACAGGCCCCGGGTACATAAGCCATACGAGTACGTGTCAGATGCTGTTGGCATATATCATGACCGAACGGTGAGGTTTGCTGGTTGACTAATATATCACCGACGAACCAGAGAGGTGGTACAATTTATAATAGTATTATTATTGCCTAGGTAGGTGCATAGATCATATCTTGCATGGGCCCATCTGGATTCGGACGCAGGGCTGTATCAGTTGCCAATTCGTATTAGAGAAGCTGATGTTCAAGACAGAACGAGCCAGGTTCGCTTGGCAGAGGCTGAATCCGAACCCCTATGTCAACTACGAGCAGGAATCAGGGAACTGAAGGACGTTTACCCAAGTATCAATACATTCCAGCCCTCAAGGACTTTCACTCTGCATGAATTCAAGGCCAACAGGCTCCAAGAAAGGCCGCCTTGGAGCCGTGAAATCCAGCAATGGATGCATTACCTGCAAGATTAGAAAAGTGAAATGCGATGAAGAGAGACCCTCCTGCCACAGGTGTCTTCGCACCGGGAGAAGATGTGACGGCTACCAGTCTGATTCAACCCATTCAACTAGCCCAAGATCTATTGTTCCACCTGGTTTGACCCAAACAGGTCAATTGAGCGCGTTTCCTGTTTGCGGCTCTGAGAGTCGACAAGAAATCCAATCCTTCGAATACTTTGTGTCGCGAATCCTCCCTGGCTTTACCCGCATCGTTGATGACAGGTTCTGGCATCGGACAATACCCCAGCTCAGTCACGCCGAACCTTTGATATGGCATGCCCTCATTGCAATGTCATGTCTCATTCAGTACCCTCAATACTCTACAGCCCCTGTTACTCCTGCTCACCGCAGAACTTCACGTGCCATCTCCGACGAGAATCATCGCCGGGCTTTGACCTGGTATGGGCGCTCAATCGCGTGCCTGAGAGACCGCCTAGAAAAGGAGACCGAAAACACACGTCCTGCAGTTGCACCCATTGCGTGTATGCTTTATGTGTGCATTGAATGCCTACAAGACCACGTAGTTGAAGCGGCCGCTTTATATCGACATGCGGTGAGCATGGTTGGGCTCGACACCCCAGACAGTCAAGAACCATCGACCTCGTGCACCGCAAGATTTGAAGGCGGCCTCGACTCCGAGGTGCGCGCGATCCTACGCCACGAGACCATGTCGCACGGCCTCCCGGTGCCCAGATCGAAACCAACGCTCGACTCAAGCTCAGGCTCGTTCCAGGCATTTTCCGCCGCTCGGGAGGAGCTGTACGCGCTGGTCACGGAATGTCAGACCTTCATCCAGAACGTCGGGAGAATCAAGAACGCGCACGGCAAAGACTGGCTCCCGAGCTCCGACCTGATCCAGCAACAAGAAGCCCACCAGGCCGACCTCGTGCGGTGGTACGTCGCGTTCTCCAACACGAGCAGCAGCAGCAGCAGGCCCGACGCGGCACACGGCGCCGACGAGCTGGAGCTGCGCTCGGTCCTCTCCATCGTCTACGCGCAGCACTTCGTCTGGTTGGCCGTGTGCCTGAGCACGTTCGAGACCGCGTACGACAGCTTCCTGCCGTACTTTGCGTCCATCGTCGAGCACGCCGAGCGGGTCATCGCCGCGACCAACGCGCCGCCCCACCCCCGCCCGGTCTTCCTGCTCGAAAGCCGCGTCATCCCGTCCCTCTACTTCGTCGCCATCAAGTGCCGCCACCCCGCGATCCGCAGGAAGGCCCTGCGCCTCCTCCGCGCCGGCCCGCAGCTCGAGAATATCTGGAAGGCGGAGCCCATGGCCCTCGTCGCGGAGAAGTCGCTTGACGTCGAGGAGTCGGGCCTTCTACATGCTGCTGGTGCTGGTGCTGGTGCTAGTGCTGCTCCGGATTTTCGTCAGGCACAGGCGCAAATCCCGCCCACAGACTCTGACTCAGATTCGAATCTTCCGCCCGAATGTAACAGAGTATACCTACAAGAGGTGCTTGACGGCCAACTAGACGCCGAGGGTCGAAGTACCAACAGCCTCGTCCTCGTCCTTTGCGGCTGGCGGCAGGACGAAGACCTCCAGTGGTCGCGGACGAGCCTCTCGTTGGCGTTACCAAATACTATATAACCTCTTCAGAACACGGGAGTTAGGATCTACTGAATGAGGATGGTCGGTCAGTACCAGGCAGGGGCCATTCCATCGAAGCGAGGACGCTTGTGGCTATTGGCACTCTAGTCGGTTCTACAGAAGGGCCAATTTACGCGTTGTACAACCAGCATGTTAAGATACTTCAGGAATTATATCCCTTGGTTAGGATGGATAAATTTGCCTGGCGCCACGTAAGGAAGCAGCAGCTAAAGCAGCCTATGTAACTAACCTATGTGAAAAAGATCACCTTTTCTTCGACTCGGCGCCCTCCTCGACTTCCTCAGCGTGGGCAGAGGAGACATCCTTCAGCTTGGTCTCCTCGCTCTTCATCAGCACGTCGTTGGCGGCGTCCTGGCGCAGCGCACACTCGTACTTGCGGAACTTGCGGACCGAGACACGGTTCAAGAACATCTCGTCCAGCTCCTCGAGCGACCGGCCTTTCATCTCCGGCATGAAGAAGTAGAAGAAGATGATGCACGCGAAGTTGGACCCGAACCACACGTAGCCGTACTTGGCGCCCTGTGCGGAGGTGAGGTTACATGCGTCAGCTTTTTGGAAATCGCAGTTGTCATAATGAGGGAGACTTTGGGAGGGAATGTACGTACCAGGCCGAGTTCGGCAGGGTTGATGAAGTAAGGCGAGCAGAAGCTCACGAGCCACGCGAGAAGGTAGCCGATCGCAGTGGCACTGCCGACCGTCCACGCTCGCAGCCTGGTGCTCACGACCTCGGTCGCGACGGGATAGCTGGCCGCGCCGACACAGCCGTTGTAGAAGAACTTGAACAGCGCGATGAACGCGGTCAGCAGGTTCGCGCGCATCGCAAGGTTGTTGCTGGTGCTGGCTGCAATCGCGGGTGCCAGTTGGCAGATTCCACACGCTGTCGCCCCGATGATCAGGATCGCGCGGCGACCCACCAGGTGCCGGATGCAATACATCCCGACGTTGACGCCGATGAACCCGACGCACGACGTCATGATCGTGTATTCGAAGGCTTTGGTCACACCGCCCTGTTGGAGGAAGTAGGTTTGGTACGCGATCAGGAACCAAATGCCTGACGCACTTTGGCAGCCGATCATGCCGTAGCAGAGAAGCGTTCGACGCAAGTCCGTGCCTGGTTGGGGAGAAAGTTAGTTGCAATGTTTCGACGAAGCTTGAGAAATATCAAGTTTCTAGAATTGAATGATGGGAGAAATATCCCGCACCTCTGAACATGTCAACCCAGCCGACGCTTTTGGCATTTCTCTTCTCCTCCTCCATTCCGCGGACCATCTCTGCCCATTCGAATTCCAGCTCGTCCTTGGTCAGAGCAGAGCCACGAAGCTGGATCAGTGCCCTTTTCGCCTCGGCTTCCTTTCCTTTGTGGAGCAGAAAGCGAGGGCTTTCTGGCACGAAGAACAAACCGATTGAGAGGATCGTAGGCACGATGTAAAGGCAGCCGAGCGGAATCTGATATGAAGTCTTATCCATACGTCTCTTTGTGAAGTTGTTGACCGTTCCACCCAAGATGGAGCCGATGTTGACCCAATAAGCAAACAGAGCAACAAGAACGCCGCGAAGATGTGCGGGCGAAGCCTCGGAAGTGTAGACATTGGAGAACGTGACGAGGAAGCCATTGGCGATGCCGAGCAAGAGGCGTCCGACATATACGGCACCCCAGTTGGTGGTCGCAATCAGGATCGCAGCCGCGATACCATTAAGCACACAAGCCAGCCAGATGGCTTGCTTTCGTCCGAAATATGCCGCAAAAAA
>Ga0105239_10003528_pt1 | contig 19153 bp, 23 predicted proteins | sample KBSC44metaG_FD_92761 | JGI IMG/M metagenome (GOLD analysis project Ga0105239, IMG submission 92761) | Corn rhizosphere microbial communities from Kellogg Biological Station, Michigan, USA - KBS C4-4 metaG | ecosystem: Host-associated > Plants > Roots > Rhizosphere > Soil | place: Michigan, USA...
CTGCGCTCGATTCCGGTTATCGCGGCCACATCGCCCACTCCGACATCCAGCACGAGGAGATCGTCGCCGCGATTCTGTCCGGTCAGCCTGACCGAGCTCGCATCGCGATGGAGGAGCACGTTGACGGCACGGCCGCATTGCTGCGTGGATTTCTGCGCTGACCTTCCCGCGCGAGGCAGCGGAAGGTACGTTCAGCAGACCTTCTGATCGAGAGGTGATGGGCGTGGACAGAGCGAGGCTTAGCGTTTCCGGGCTACGCGACCTCGTCGGCCAAGGCGAGGTCGACACGGTCATCGTCGCGATCGTCGACATGCAGGGTCGGCTTCAAGGCAAACGGCTCGACGCCGCGTTCTTCCTCGCCGACGCCCTTGAGCACGGCACGGAGGGTTGCAACTATCTGCTCGCCGTCGACGTCGAGATGAATACCGTCGACGGCTACCAGATCTCATCCTGGGAGCGTGGCTACGGCGATTTCGTCATGACGCCGGACCTCGACACGATTCGGATGATCCCGTGGCTGCCCGGGACCGCGATGGTGCTCGCGGACGTCAACTGGCTCGACGGCACGCCGGTGGCCGAATCGCCGCGCCAGGTGCTGCGCCGCCAGCTCGATCGGCTGGCGGAGCGGGGTTGGACCGCCTGCGTCGGCACCGAGCTCGAGTTCATGTTGTTCGACAACACCTATGAGGACGCCTATGCGCGGGCCTACCGAGATCTGACGCCGTCGAACCAGTTCAACGTCGACTACTCCATCCTCGGCACCAGCCGGGTCGAGCCGATCCTGCGGGCGATCCGGCTTGGCATGCGTGGCGCCGGAATGAACGTCGAGTCCGCAAAGGGCGAATGCAACTTCGGCCAGCACGAGATCGCGTTCCGCTACGCCGATGCGCTGACGACCTGCGACAACCATTCGATCTACAAGAACGGCGCCAAGGAGATAGCCGCGCAGGCTGGCGCCGCATTGACGTTCATGGCCAAGTACGACCAGCGTGAAGGTAACTCCTGCCACGTCCACCTGTCGTTGCGCGACCAAGACGGCGCGCCCGTGTTCGCCGGGGACGGCGATTACGGAACGTCGGCGATCTTCCGGCACTTTCTCGCCGGCCAGCTGGCGGGCTTGCGCGAGCTGAGCCTGATGTTCGCCCCGAACATCAACTCCTACAAGCGCTACCAGCCGGGGACCTTCGCCCCGACCGCCGTCCTGTGGGGCATCGACAACCGCACGTGCGCGCTCCGCGCGGTCGGACACGGAGCGAGCCTGCGCTTCGAGAACCGGGTTCCGGGCGGCGACGTCAACCCCTATCTGGCGGTGGCGGCCATGATCGCGGCCGGCCTGCACGGCGTTGACAACGAACTGCCGCTCGAGCCGGCGTTCGCCGGAAACGCCTATGCGGCCGAGGCGCCGCGGGTGCCCGCGACCCTGCGCTCGGCGGCCGAACAGTTCGAGGCCAGTGAACTTGCCCGAGCCACGCTCGGTGACGCTGTCGTCGATCACTACACCAACAACGCGCGCGTCGAACTGGCTGCCTTCGAGGCCGCGGTGACCGACTGGGAGCGCGTACGCAGTTTCGAGCGGATGTGATGGCATGACTACTGCTCACGAGGTGCGCAACCCGGCCACCGAGGAGGTCGTCGCCACCGTCGAAGCGCTCGATCAAGCTGAGACCGATGCCGCGATAGGCCGATCGCGAAAGGCGTTCGCCGCCTGGCGGACGGTCTCGCCTGGTGACCGCGCTCGCTTGCTGCGACGCTTCGCCGAGGCCGTCGACGGCGACCTCGAGCACCTCTCTCGTCTCGAGGTGATGAACGCCGGGCACACGATCGGCAACGCGCGCTGGGAGGCCGGCAACGCCCGAGACGTGATCGCCTACTACTCAGGCGCGCCGGAGCGGCTCATCGGTCAGCAGATCCCGGTGGCCGGCGGGTTGGATGTCACGTTTCACGAGCCGCTCGGCGTGGTCGGCGTGATCGTCCCGTGGAACTTTCCCATGCCGATCGCGTCCTGGGGTTTCGCGCCGGCTTTGGCCGCGGGAAACACCGTCGTGCTCAAGCCGGCCGAACTGACGCCTTTGACGGCGCTGCGGCTCGCCGAGCTCGCCCTTGAAGCTGGACTACCTCAGGACGTGTTCCAGGTGTTGCCAGGCAAGGGCTCGGTCGTCGGTCAGAGATTTGTCGACCATCGAGACGTCGCCAAGGTGGTGTTCACGGGATCGACGGACGTCGGACGCAAGGTCATGGCCGGCTGCGCGCAATCGATCAAGCCGGTGACGCTCGAGCTCGGTGGCAAGAGCGCGAACGTCGTGTTCGCTGACGCCGACATCGAACGCGCGGCGGCCACTGCCCCCTACGCCGTGTTCGACAACGCCGGCCAGGACTGCTGCGCGCGGTCACGGATTCTCGTCGAGCGCCGCGCCTACGAGGAGTTCATGGCGCTTTTCGAGGTCGCGGTTCGGGGGGTCGTGGTCACCGATCCGGCCGATGACCGGGCTGAGATGGGGCCGTTGATCAGTGCTGAGCAGCGGGAACGCGTCGCTTCGTACGTCCCCGACGACAGCATCGTCGCCTTCCGGGGGAGTGCGCCAACCGGCAAGGGCTTCTGGTATCCGCCGACCGTGCTGGCGCCGAGTGATCCTTCTGATCGGGTGTTGCGTGAGGAGATCTTCGGCCCGGTCGTCGCCGTGGTGCCGTTCGACGACGAGGCGGACGCCATAGAGATCGCGAACGATTCGGAGTTCGGACTGTCGGGGTCGATCTGGACGAGCGACGTTGGTCGGGCGATCCGGGTGAGCCGAGGCATCGAGTCGGGCAATCTGTCGGTGAACTCGCACTCCTCGGTGCGTTACTGGACTCCCTTCGGCGGCTACAAGTCCTCCGGGCTCGGCCGGGAGCTGGGGCCGGACGCCCCGCTCGCCTTCACCGAGACCAAGAACGTCTTTATTTCCAGCGATAGCTAAGGAGCTGCCGGCAATGTCAGATCGCCTCGCGAACAAGGTCGCCGTCGTCACCGGCGCGGGCAGCGGCATCGGGCTGGCCACCGTGCGGCGCTTCGCCGCCGAGGGAGCCGCGGTGGTGTGCGCGGACATAGATCCGGTGGCCGGAGAGGCGGCGGCCGACGAGGTCGGTGGCCTGTTCGTGGCCGTCGACGTCACCAACGAGGCCGAGGTCGAGAACCTGTTCCGGCGCGCGGTCGAGGAGTTCGGCCGCCTCGACGTCGCGTTCAACAACGCCGGCATCTCGCCTCCCGAGGACGACTCGATCTTGACGACCGGTTCCGAGGCCTGGCAGCGCGTGCAGACGGTGAATCTGACGTCGGTGTACCTGTGCTGCAAGTACGCGATCGAGCAGATGCGCGCCCACGGCGGGGGATCGATCATCAACACGGCGTCTTTCGTCGCGGTCATGGGCTCGGCGACGTCGCAGATCTCCTACACGGCGAGCAAGGGCGGTGTGCTCGCCATGAGCCGTGAGCTCGGAGTGCAGTTCGCCCGCGAGGGAATCCGGGTCAACGCCCTGTGCCCGGGCCCGGTCAACACGCCGCTGCTGCAGGAGTTGTTCGCCAAGGATCCGGAGCGCGCGGCACGCCGGCTCGTCCACATACCGATGGGCCGCTTCGCCGAGGCTGAGGAGATTGCCGCCGCAGTCGCCTTCCTGGCCAGCGACGACTCGTCGTTCATCACCGGCTCGACGTTCCTCGTCGACGGTGGCATCAGCGGGGCGTACGTCACTCCGCTGTAGCTCGTCCGCGCTGGTTCATCCGCTCTCGATAGGGTCGTCGGATGCGGCTATTGGTGACCGGCGGGGCCGGCTACGTCGGCAGTGTGGTGGCGACAGTCCTCGTCGAGCGGGGTCATGACGTGACCGTGGTCGACGATTTGTCGACCGGGCACGCGGACGCCGTTCCCGAACAAGCCCGTTTCATCGAGGCGTCGATCTTCGACGCCGCCTCCTTCATCGACCCGGAGTGCGACGGCGTGCTGCATTTCGCGGCGAAGTCGCTGGTCGGGGAGTCGACGAAACGCCCTGAGCTGTACTGGCACAACAACGTCAGCGGCACGCTCGCTCTGCTCGAGGCGATGCGCGCGGCCGCGACCCCACGTCTGGTGTTCTCGTCGACGGCCGCGGTATACGGCGAACCCGAGTCGGTGCCGATCGCCATCGACGCGGCGGCGCGCCCGACTAATCCGTACGGGGCCAGCAAACTGGCCGTCGACATGATGCTGACCTCCTACGCCGCGGCCTACGGATTGGCCGCGGTCAGCTTGCGCTATTTCAACGTGGCCGGCGCGCATGGGCGAGTGGGGGAGCGGCACGTCGTCGAGACCCACCTCATTCCGAACGTCCTTCGCTCAGTCACCGGCGGCTCGCCGTTGCAGATCTTCGGCAGCGACTATCCGACGCCCGACGGCTCGGCCGTGCGCGACTACATCCACGTCACCGATCTGGCTGACGCGCATGTCAGGGCGCTCGAAGCTGCTACCGCCGGACGCCACGCGATCTACAACCTGGGCAATGGTGTGGGGACGAGCGTCTTCGAGGTGATCGCGGCGGCTGAGCAAGTGACGGGGCGAGCGGTCCCGCGCGAGGTTCGTGAACGGCGGGCCGGCGATCCGGCGGTTCTGATTGCCGACGGCGAGCAGGCCCGCCGCGAGCTTGGATGGGCGCCGGCAAAATCTCTGGAGCAGATGGTGGCTGACGCCTGGGCGTTGCCGACGCACGGATCGGACCTCTAGCGAGCCGAGCCGCCCGCGACGACGTAAGACCAGAGTTCGCTGTGTACGCCGACCGGCTTCGGCGCGTCGCCCCCGGCGCGCTCGGCCTCGGACCGGTGACCGTGCCCAAATGCCGGCGAGTTCACCCACGCCTGAAAGCAATCCTCGTCGCGCCAGCGGGTGACGACCAGCCAGGTCAGGCGATCATCGTTGGGCTGCAGCAACTCGAAACCCTCGAAGCCGTCCTGGTTGTCGACGGCGCCGGCCCGCGCGGCGAACCTCTTGGCCAGTTCGTCGCCGCTGCCCGATTCCACGGTGATGGCATTGATCTTGATGACGGTCACACCTCGATGTTAGCCAGTGCCCGCACGGCCGACGTTACGAATGCTCACGCCGTAGCATGCGGTTGCTGGAACGGGGGACTTCCATGATCCGTGCCGTCTACTTCGACATCGGCGAGACCATCCTCGACCGAACCCGTGAATATCAGGCCTGGGCGAAATGGCTGCAGGTCCCGGCGCATACCTTCTCAGCCGTGTTCGGAGCGATGATCGTCGAGGGCCATCCGGTTCGGGACGTCATCGCGCGCTTCCGGCCCGGCGCCGACTTCTTCGCCGAGCACGAGGCAATGGCAGCTTCGGGAGTCCTGCCAGAACTTGCCGAAGAGGACTTGTATCCGGACGCCCGAGCCACGCTTGCCGAACTGCGTGGCGCCGGCTTGCGGATCGGGATCGTCGGAAACCAACCCGCGGTCGTCAGCGCCCAGCTGCGTGCCCTCGATCTGCCGGCCGACCTGATCGCGAGTTCGCAGGAGTGGGGGTTGGCCAAGCCGAGCCCGGCATTCTTCGAGCGGATCGTCGCCGACGCCGGCGCGCCGGCTGCGTCGGTGGCCTACGTCGGAGATCAACTCGGAAATGACGTGATCGCGCCCCTCGACTCCGGGCTTCGTTCCATCCGGGTGCGCACCGGTCCCTGGGGGCAGCTGCTCACCGATCCAGCCCTGGAAGCCAGGTGCTTCGCCGTGGTCGACCATCTGGCCGAGATCGTGCCGCTACTGAAGCCCTGAGAAACAGGCTGGTGCGCGACGACAGTCAGATTCTGACCCGCGTCCAGGAAGCATCAGCACCGTCCACGCGTTCTACCCAGTGGGGCGCTGAGCGGCGTCCGGGAAGAGGGTCGAAGATGCGGGCAACCATTGACGGGGCAGTCGTCGCCGACGCTCCCGACAGCGAACTGATCTCGATCGAGGGCAACTTCTACTTTCCGCCCTCGTCATTGGCGGCTGGAGCGTTGAGCGACAGCGCCACGCCCTACACCTGTCCCTGGAAGGGCGTCGCTCAATACCACGACGTGACGGCTGAGGGCGGCACGCATCACGACGCGGCCTGGAGCTACCCGAGGCCGTATCCGGACTCGTTCGCCAAGGTCGGGCGGGACTACAGCGGATACGTCGCGTTCGACAAGAAGCAGGTCAAGATCGGCGACTAGGTCGTCCCGGTCGCGGCGCGGACCACGATTCGGTCCCGCCTCGTGCCCTTGGCCTCGAGGAGCGCCAGATCGGCGCGCGCGAGCGCGGCGCGTAGGCCTTCTTGTGGCCCGGCCTCGACAACTCCGAAACTCGCGGTGAACCTTGGTAGGCCGGCGACGGTGATGGCGGCGTCGAGGCGGATGCCGACCGCTTGCAGTATCTCCTCGGCGCGGTCGCCGCTACACCCGGGCAGAGCGAGCACGAACTCCTTGCGACCGTGGCGACAGACGAGATCGTTGTCACGGACCGATTCCCGCAGGACTTGAGCGAAGAGGCGAAGCACCCGATCGCCGATCTCCTGGCCGTACGTGTCGTTGAGATCTGTCAAATGATCGAGATCGGCCATCGCGATCGCGACGGTCGCCACCTGCTGGAGCATCGTCGATGCCTTGTGCTCGAACGAGCCCCGATTCATCAATCCCGTGAGAGCGTCGGTGACCGCGGGCGGTTGCGTGTCAGTCGTGGGGCGAAGCTGTCCGATCCGTGCTCCGGCGAGTTTCGCCAACGTCTCCAGTTGACGGACGACGGCCTCAGCCGGCAGTGCCTGGGGGCGACTCGTCGTGTGGATGACTCCGGCGGCGCCGCCCATGATGGGGACGGGAACGCAGAGCGCCGACACCGCGCCGTTGGCGCGTCCACGAGACTTCGGGCAGGCGTCGAAGTCCTCGCTGTCCGGGAACTGTTGCGTCTGAGCTCTGCGGGCGGCCGGGCAGTGCTCCGCAGAGTCGACCGGGCATCCCGGAACGTCACGGCCGGCGCCAGAGGCCAACCGCAAGAAGGGGGCCTGGCCGTTTTCCGCTAGCAGCAGCTCCGCCGGGGCGCCCGGGATGGCGGCGGCGAAGCAGCGTTCGATCACGTCGATCACTTCCGGCTCGCTGTCGGCCATGTCCAGGGCGTTGGCCAGGCGTAGTTCGAACTGCGGGCCCCGGTGCTGCCGCTCGTCCTCTGCCATGATCCGGTCTTGCTCCGTCGCCATTGCCCGATCCGCCGATCATCGATTGAACTCGCCATCCGTTCTATCGACGGTCGGATCGGCCAGTTGAGCCGATGTGAGTAGCGGGTGGCCGCTTGGGCAGCGACGTCATACCCGCCGCGCGATCCCGAGCGCGCGAAGGTGATCGTCGGTCAGGCTCCATAGAGCCGATTCGTTATTCCGCTGCGGTGAATGGCTCACTGTCTATTTACTCCGATTAATCGGAGTATCCGGACCGGCTCCGCACTGTGGGTCTGCGCGCATACGTGTATGCCGGAATATGACGTTCCGACAAGTCGGTCATATCCAAATCGTGACGGCCAAAGTAAAATTTGTATATGGAAATGCTTGACATTACCTTCGCCATCCGAACAACATTGTTTGACATATGAAATGGCGCGATGCCGGGGGCTCGTAGTTTTCGGAAGGAAATCCCCGATGTCGGCAGATGACAACGACGAAGGCCCGGACGCGCGGCGGGCGGTTACCGGCTGGTCGTGGTCACGTCGGACACGCGTCGTCGCCGGAGTGGTGGGCGCGCTCATGGCGTGCGGGATCGCGCTGGCTGCCTCCAACTGGACGGTCGGCCTCGCGCCTGGCTCCAGTGGCGAGGCCAAGTCCGGTTCCGTCACTAACATCACGATCGTGGCCGTCGGAACGCCGAGCCCGACCAACAGCCTTTTCCCGGGCGCGTCGGGTGACGTGGTGGCATTGATCAGCAACCCGAACAACTTCGCCGTGACGATCACGGGTGTCAACCTTCCGACCAACACCACGTATGCGGGTGGCTTCACCGATGCTGCGCTGACCACTCCGCAGACGGGATGCACCACCAGCACAAGCCTGGTGGCCTGGGCGTTCGCCACTGCCACGAGCGGGACCGCCCACACCCTGACCACGCCGATTGTCGTCGCAGCCGGAGACAGCCTGACGATCACCTTCACCAACGACGCGACCATGGGAGCCGCCTCGCCTGCGGCTTGCGAAGCGACTTACTTTTCGATGCCGTCGCTGACTTCGGTGGCGGCGACGGCGGGTAGCGGCACCACCTCGGTGATGACCACCGACAGCTGGACAAGCTGAGTCACCCGGCACGGTTGGCGTCGAACGGCGGGATCATGTCGGCCCGGCTGCGAACCGCTGGTGCGATTATCGCGCTCGTCGCGCTGCTTGGTTTTGATCTCCAGCCGGTATCGGGCGCTGCCGCCGCCTGGCCGGTCGGCGTCGGGGCCGTCAACGCCGGCGAGGCGCGCTCGGCGGTAGCGCCGGCAACGCCGACGTCGGTCGCCGCCGCCTGCACGAACCCTCTGATCTCGAGCACTGTCACGGTGAGTTGGACCTTGGTCGCGGGTGTGACCTCCTACGTGATCCTGCAAGCCACGGCCGCTTCGACCGGCCCTTACGTGATGGTCGGCAGCAGTTCCACCGCGTCGTGGACCTCCGGCGCGCTCGGGACGGGCAGCTACTGGTACGAGGTGCGCAGCGTAGTCGGAAGCCTGTGGCTGAGTGCGCCGTCGGCGCCGACGGCTAAGCGGACGGTCGCTATCTCTCTGTTGTGCGCCTGATCGTCGAACCGCTCCATTCGCTTATAGACGGCTCTTGTGGCCGCCCGCGTTGAGCCAAGCCAATGCGTCACGTTACGGCTTTTGCCTTGACGGGGGAGAGGCGGCGCAGACGTTAAAGGCGCTTCCTAAAAACCGCGCTTTGCAGAAATGTTCGATCAAGTCTCTGGACGGGCGAATCCTCTTGGCCGGGCGGCCGAGAAAGCCGGCCAAGACGGACGGTTATTGGAGTCAATCTAACGGCTGCCGATTAGGACGGGCGCGGTGTGCTCCAGTCCGTTCGCGCGGCCAGCGGACACCGTCGTCACGTCGCTCGCCAAGTGCTCGCCTGCGCCGCGGCGGATCTTGAGCCTGAGCGCGTCGAGCGCCGGTTGTCGGAGGATTACCAGTTGGTGCGCCGTCAGGGACTTGAACCCCGAACCCGCTGATTAAGAGTCAGCTGCTCTGCCAATTGAGCTAACGGCGCGTTCACCGGCCGAGACTGGTGAGCAAATCCGGGCCCGTAGGCCGTCCAAAACCTTAGCACGGACAACTCTCCCGATCGGCCAATCGGTTCTGCCAGCCGGACGGCCGCCGGCATGCTCGCCCGCGCGGCCTTGTCCTTGTCGGCTTCTTGTCACCACGAGTCCTCAGCGACGCCAGGGCCGCGCGAACACAGGCATGCTGAGCGGCCCCGGCGCGCCGGGAGGCGGTGGGGTGAGCGACGGGGCTCGAACCCGCGACACCTGGGATCACAACCCAGTGCTCTACCAGCTGAGCTACGCCCACCATGATCGACGCCAGTGACTGACCGGCGCCGAGCGCGATAAGTCTAGCCGTCCTCCAGGATGGATTTTGCCGCCGCCTGGGCTTCCTCGCTCGTCGGGCCCGGTTCGGCGACGAACAGGGTCCGACGGTAATAGGCGAGCTCTTGGATGCTTTCGCGAATATCGGCGAGCGCGCGGTGCGCGAGCCCCTTCGCAGGCTGGGCGAAATACACCCGCGGAAACCAGCGCCGCGCCAGTTCCTTCACCGACGAGACGTCGATCATCCGATAGTGCAGGTAGGCGTCGAGATCCGGCATATCGCGAGCCAGGAAGCCACGGTCAGTGGCAATGGAGTTGCCGCACAACGGAGCTGTGCGCGGTTCGGGAACGTGCGATCGGACGTAGTCCAGCACGAGCCGTTCAGCCTCGCCGAGTGTCGTCGACGATTGGCGCACCGACTCGGTCAGGCCCGAACTCGCATGCATCTCCTGCACCACGGGGAGCATCTCGCTGAGCACGTCGTCGGCCGCGTGGATGACGATGTCGAGGCCGTTGTCGACCGGAGCGAGGTCGGCGTCGGTGACGATGACGGCCACCTCGATCAGCGCGTCGCGCTGTAGGTCCAGGCCGGTCATCTCGCAGTCGATCCACACCAGACGGTCATTCACAATCGGCAGCCTATCCGGGTTACATTCGCACCAGAACGGAAGTCGTCGGGAGGGTGTCATGGCAGGTCAAATACTGAGCGAAAGCGACGTCGCCGCCGGGATCGCCGGCCTCAGTCCGGAGTGGTCGGGCAGCGCGCGATCACTGACGCGCTCGATCGAGTTCGCGGACGGCGCCGCCGCAGCCGAGTTCGTCAACGAGTTGTCGCCGATCAGCGACAGTCTTGATCATCACGCTGACCTTGAGGTTCGCCAGGGATCGGTCGACATCGTCCTCACGACGCACAGCGCCGGAGGCGTCACCGCCCTGGACATGCAGCTGGCGGGGAAGATCGACGAACTCGCGGCGTCTCTGCGGCAGGCCGCGGGTGGAAAGCCCTAGTCGGCGGGGGAGGTCAACTCGGCGTAGAGACGGTCGACTTCGTCGGCGTCATACCGGCGGTGACCGCCCAGTGTGCGGACCGAGGTCAACTTGCCGGCTTTCGCCCAGCGGGAGACCGTCTTCGGGTCGACGCGGAAGAGCTGAGCGACCTCGGCAGGCGTCAGCAACGGGCGAGCTGGCGTGGGCGGTTGCGGCATCGGCTTCGACCCTCTTTTAGACGAAACAGGCCTTTCCTCGGACACCGTACGCGCCGGACGCCTCAGGCGGGAGGGGGTGGGACGGCCAATCCTCGCCAGTTGCCGATCTCGAAACGGAGAGATCGCCGCAATCCGGTCGTCCTCGATCGGTACGGTGGGGCCAAGATCCACTTCAGCAGGGATTGGAGCGCCGATGCCGGTTCCCCTCGTCGTAGGTATCGGAGGTTCGAACCGTCCGGGTTCGGTCACCGAGCGTCTCCTCGTCCACACGCTGGAGATCGTCTCGGAGCGCGGCCTGCGGACAAGCCTGTTCGACGGGGCCGCCCTGAACCACCTCGCGATCTACGGGTCGAGCTCCGAGCGCGACCCGGCCAGCCACGAGCTGCTTGAGGCGGTCGCGTCCGCCGACGCGGTGATCTTGGCCAGCCCCGGCTATCACGGCGGCCTGTCGGGACTGGTCAAGAACGCGATCGACCACTTCGAAGAGTTGCGCGACGACCCTCGGCCCTACCTCGATGGCCGCGCGGTCGGAACGATCATTTCGGCCGCTGGCTGGCAGGCGTGCGGAACCGCCCTCGTGTCGCTGCGGTCGACCATCCATTCGCTGCGCGGCTGGCCGACGCCATTCGGGGCAATGATCAACTCGGTGGAGCCCTACGAAGACGCGAACGGCGTCCTCACCGATCGCGCTGTGGGCGGTCTGCGGCTCGTCGCCGAACAGGTGGCCGGCTTCGTCGAACGCGGCAGGCCCTAGTCGCGCGGATCGGGATCCCGCGGCAGCCGGGCGAGACGGCCGAGTCGCTTGCCCGCTCGCGCCCGGCCGAAGCGCCCGGGTCGCCTTGATCGAAAAGGTCAGGTCGCTCGCCGGCTGACCGGTCAGCCGAGCGCGGCCAGAAACTGCTCGTGTAACAGGCCGTTGCTGGCGGCCGCGCTGCCCTGGTTGACGCCCGGCACGCCGTCTAGACCAGTGAACCGTCCGCCTGCCTCCGTGACGATCGGCGCGAGGGCCGCCATGTCCCACAGCGACAGCTCCGGTTCGGCGGCGACATCGACAGCCCCCTCCGCGACGAGCATGTACGACCAGAAGTCGCCGTAGGCGCGGCTGCGCCACACGCCGCGGGTGAGGGCGACGAACGCGTCGAGCCGCCCGCGGTCCGCCCAGGCGGACAGCGAAGCGTAGGAGAGGCTGGCGTCGCTCAGCCGCCCGACGCGCGAGGTGGCGATTCGGCGCGGGTCAGAGCCGAGCGACGTCGCCCAGGCGCCTCCGCCGCGGACCGCCCACCAACGGCGGCGCAGCGCCGGGGCGGACACGACGCCGACGACAGCCTCGTCGCCGTCGAGGAGGGCGATCAGGCTGGCCCAGACCGGGACGCCGCGGACGAAGTTTTTTGTACCGTCGATGGGATCGACGACCCAGCGCCGCGGGCCCGATCCAGTCGAGCCGAACTCCTCCCCGGAGATGGCGTCCTCGGGACGGTGATCGGCCAGACGGAGCCGGATCATCTCCTCGACGGCCCGGTCCGCGTCGCTCACCGGGGTGAAGTCCGGCTTGGCCTCGACGATCAGGTCGGAGGCTCCGAAGCGTCCCAAGGTGATTCGATCGGCAACCTCGGCCAGTTGGAGGGCCAACTGCAGGTCGTCGGCATAGTCCGGGGCGGCGGCGTCGGTCACGGCGGCAGGTTACCGTCGTCCGAGGTCGCACTGGTAACAGCAGGGGAGAAGACGACAGTGACGGACATCCGGTGACCGTCGACATTCCGCCGTTTCATGTGATGCGCGTGCTCGCGGCCGCCGCCAAGCGGCGGGAGTCCGGTCTTGCCGTGTTTGATCTCTCCGCGGGCCAACCTGGCACGCATGCTCCGGTCGCGGTCCGCAGGGCGGCCCACACCGCGCTCGACGCGGACAAGCTCGCGTATACCGGTGCTGCGGGACTTCCCCAACTGCGCGCCGCGATATCGGGGCACTATCGCGAGCGCTACGGCCTTGACGTCGACCCCGCGTCGGTCGTCGTGACCACGGGTTCCTCCGGAGGATTTCTGCTGTCGTTTCTCGCGGTCTTCTGCCCGGGCGACGCCGTGGCAATGGCGCGACCGGGCTATCCGGCCTACCGCAATATGTTGCAGGCGCTGGGCTGTCGAGTTCTCGAAATCGATACCCAGGACCGCTTCGCGCTACGCCTGTCCGATTTGCAGGCGCTTGATGAGCCGCCTGCCGGCCTCGTGATCGCGAGCCCGGCCAATCCGACCGGCACCGTTATCGCGCCGGCGGAGTTCGCTGACATCGTGACGTGGTGCGCAGCCAGCGGCGTGCGGCTGATCAGCGACGAGATCTACCACGGAATCACTTATGGTCAACGTGCCGCTTCGGCCTGGGAAACAGGGCGCGACGCGATCGTGGTGAACTCCTTCTCGAAGTATTTCTGCATGACCGGCTGGCGCCTGGGTTGGCTCCTCGTGCCTGACGCACTTGTCGAGACCATCGATCGACTAGCGGGAAACTTCGCGCTCTGCCCGCCGACCTTGTCGCAGGTGGCTGCCATACACGCGTTCGACGACTATGCGGTTCTGGACGCGAACGTCGCGCGATATCAAGCGAATCGCGATCTGATGATGGCGCGGCTGACGGCGCTCGGAATCGACAAGATCGCGCCGGCCGACGGCGCGTTCTATCTCTACGCCGATATTTCTCGCTGGAGCGAGGATTCCATGAACTGGAGCGAGCGACTTCTCGACGTCACGGGCGTGGCCTTGGCGCCCGGAGTCGACTTCGACACACAGCGTGGAAACCGTTTCGTGCGGATGTGCTTCGCCGGAGAGGAAGGCACGGTCAGTGGCGCGATGGACGCGCTAGCCGCTTGGCTCGAGGCCTGAAATCGCCTCGAGCCAAGCGATTCAGCTTGCGTGATACGCGTCCACGACGTGGCTGGCGATGCGACCGCGCTCGGACACGTTGTAACCGTTGGCGCGCGCCCAGGTCCGGATAGCGGCCAACTCGGCGGCCTTGCTGCTTCCGGTGGCCCGCTTCGACGCCGTGCGACGGGCGGCGACCTTACGGCTGCTGCCGATATAGGGCAGGAGCAGCTTTTCGAACGCGCTCGCGTTCTTCTTGCTGAGGTCGATCTCGTAGCTGGTTCCCTGCCAAGCAAATGACACCGTTTCAGTGGCTGCGGAGCCGTCCAGATCATCGACCAGCCGCGTGACTGTTTCTTTCGCCATCCAAAGGACCTTTCATTCGGACAAATCTCGTCGGAGTAACGCCCGTCAGGGTAAACGGTTGTCGTCAGTGTACTGATAGATTGGCGATTAGCGCCAAATGGGCTTTGCCGTTCCGTTGACGGCCGGGCGCGCCCAGGAATCTAGGAATACCGGAAAGGTCATCCGACCTCGGCGCCGCCGGTCCGGCTGCTCAGGAGCCGCCGAAAGGCCGCCAGCCTATCCGTCGTGGAATTCCCGGAGGCGACCCAATCGTCGAGCCGGCAACCGGCCGCGGCGGATTGGTGTTCACAACCAGGCGGGCAGGAAGTCGCGCCATCCTCGAGGTCCGGAAATGCCCACAAAATGTCGTCGGCACTGACGTGGGCCAGGCCGAACGAGCGAACTCCGGGCGTGTCGATTACCCAGCCCCCTTCGGGCAGGGCTATTGCGACGACAGACGTCGAGGTGTGCCGTCCCTTCCCGACCGCGCTTACGATTCCGGTGGCGCGATTGGTGTCGGGGACGAGCGAATTGATCAAGGTGGACTTTCCCACTCCGGAATGGCCGATGAAGACCGAGAAATGCCCGACGAGCCGTTCGCGAATCGGCGTCAGATCAGAGCCGCGGCCGATCACGAACGTCGGAACGGAGAGCGGCTCGTAACGGGCGAGGGCCGGCTCCGGCGACTCGACGAGATCGGCTTTGGTGAGCAACAGGATCGGCTCGATGTCGGCGCTGAGCGCGGCCACCAGGCACCGATCGATCAAGCCGAAGCTCGGCGCCGGGTCGGCCAACGCGCTCATGATCACCAGCTGCTCGGCGTTGGCGACGATCACCCGCTCGAACGGGTCGGTGTCATCGGCTGTTCGGCGCAACACAGTGTCTCGCTCGGCGACTCGCACGATCCGCGCCAGCGTGTCGGCGGCGCCGCTCAGATCCCCGACGACGTCGACTCGATCGCCGACGACTATTCCCTTGCGGCCGAGCTCCCGCGCCCGCATGGCGCTGACGGGCACACCGTCGATCAGCACCGAGTAGCGGCCCCGATCGACGGCGATCACCAATCCTGCGGACGCGTCGTCGTGATCAGGGCGTTGTTTGGACCGGGGCCGGCTTCCGGTACGCCCCGGCCGGACCCGAACATCGTCCTCGTCCAGACGACGCGTGTCGCGTGACGGCCGGGGCAAACTAAGAACCCAACATCCTCGACCACAGGCCGATGAAGTCTGGAATGGTCTTCGAAGTGGTGGCGATGTCGTCGATTTCGACGCCGTCCACGCCCAGGCCGAGCAGGGCGCCCGCCGTGGCCATGCGATGGTCGGCATAGGTCTGCCAGACGCAGCCATGCAACGGCCGGGGTCCGATGATCAGCCCGTCCTCTTCCTCGACGACGTCGGCCCCCGCGCGCGACAACTCTGCGGCCAGCGCCGCGATCCGGTCCGTCTCGTGCCCCCGAGTGTGGGCGAGCCCGGTGAGGCGTGACGGCGAATCCGCGAACGCGGCCAGAACGGCGACGGTGGTGGTGAGCTCGGTGACGTCGCGAAGGTTGACGTCGATGCCCTGCAGCGGACCGTCGGGTGTGACGGTCAGGCCGGCTTCATCGCGGCGCACCGCCGCGCCCATCCGGGCGAGAAGGCCGATCAGCTCGACGCCAGGTTGCGTCGAGGACCCGGGCCAGCCGGAGATGGTCACCGCGCCGCCCGCGATCAACGGCGCGGCCAGGAACGGGGCCGCGTTGGACAGATCGGGCTCGATCGTCACGTCCCGCGCGCTGATCGGGCCCGGCGACACCGCCCATGAGGTCGGTGACGGCTGCCTCACGCAAACGCCCGCGGCGCGCAGAACATCGAGGGTCATCTCGATGTGCGGCAACGACGGCACTGAGCGGTCGCCGAGGTGCGCCACGGTGACTCCCTCGTCGAAGCGCGCGGCGGCCAGCAGCAACCCGGACACGAACTGGGACGACGCCGACGCGTCGATCACAACCTTGCCGCCGCGGACCCGGCCGGCTCCGGTCACCGTGAACGGGAGCCGGTCCGTCGCGGACACGTTCACGCCGGCCTGTCGGAGCCCGTCGAGCAACGTGCCCATCGGCCGTTCGCGGGCCCGTTCGTCGCCGTCGAAGTGAACCTCTCCGTGGGCCAGGGCGGCCACCGGCGGCAGGAAACGCATCAGGGTCCCCGCCAAACCGGTGTCGATGGTCGCGCTGTGCATCGAGGCCGGCGTGACTTGCCAGTCGCCCTCGACATCGCGCACCCCGATGCCGAGGCCGCGCAGCGCGTCCGCCATCAGCAATGTGTCACGGGCGCGCAATGGCCGCCGCACGATCGACGGCCCGTCGGCCAGGGCGGCGAGGATGAGCAACCGATTGGTCAGCGACTTCGAACCCGGCAGTTCGAGCACCGCGGCGAGCGGCGAACCCGCGCGCGGGGCCGCCCAGTTCCCGAGTGCCGCTCCGGTCGAAGTCACTCCTCCAGTCTGCCGCACCGTACTTTGGGAGTATGTGCGGACGCTACGTTTCGGTGCAGGCCGACTCCGATCTGCTGAGCGAGTTCGACGCCGTCGACGCGACTGACGGCCAAAGTCCGCCGGCTGACTACAACGTCGCCCCGACCAAGCCGGTACGGGCCGTGGTAAACCGTCCCCTCCGCGACGCGGATGGCAGTCGACGGGGCGCTCCGGCGCGCCAGTTGCGAGTGATGCGCTGGGGCCTCATCCCGTCCTGGGCGAAGGATGAGTCGATCGGTTCGCGCATGATCAACGCCCGGGCCGAGACGGTCGCCAGTGCGAACGCGTTTCGGCGGGCCTACGCCAAACGCCGCTGCCTGATCCCGGCCGACGGCTGGTACGAGTGGCGTGCACGCGAGGGCGCGAGGGCCGGTAAAGAGGCGAAGGCCGGTAAAGAGCCGTACTTCATGACCCCGTCCGACGGCCACGGCCTGGCGTTCGCCGGGCTCTACGAGTTCTGGGGGTCCTCCGGCGCGACCATCACCAGCTGTGCGATCGTCACGGCCCCGGCCGCGGGCGAGTTGGCCGATATCCATGATCGGATGCCGCTGGTGTTGCCACCCCGATCGTGGTCGCGCTGGCTCGATCCGGACCTGGAGGATCCGAATGATCTGCTCTCGAGCTGGGACGAGGCCTGGGGCGAGCACCTGGAACTGCGACCAGTCGGCGCCTCGGTCGGCAACGTCGCCAACAACGGGCCCGAACTCGTCGAGGCGATCACAGAGGCGCCTGAGCCACAGAGGCTCTTCTGATGCGGCTCGAGATCGACACTCCGGCCGGTCAGGCTTGGGCGGATGTGGACGACAATGGCGGGGGGCGGCTGATCGTCCTCGGCCACGGCGCCGGGGGCTCAGTCGACTCGCCTGACTTGATCGCGATTCGAGACGCCGCTTTGGCGGCCGGCGTGTCGCTCGCCCGGGTGACGCAGCCTTATCGGGTCGCCGGCAAGCGCGCGCCCGCCGCCCCGCCCCGGCTGGACGCGGCCTGGCTCGCCGTGCTGGGCGAGTTGCGCGAGCGCTACCGGCCGGACCGCCTCCTGAGCGGCGGCCGGTCCAGTGGCGCGCGGGTCGCATGCCGAACGGCGGCGCAGGCAGGCGTGGACGCGGTGATCGCTCTCGCCTTCCCGCTCCATCCTCCCGGCCGACCCGACAAGAGCCGCCTGCCTGAACTGGAGCTGCCCGCCGTCCCTGTGCTCGTTGTCCAAGGCGACCGGGACGCCTTTGGCATGCCGGCGGCCGGGCCGGGCCGCGAGATCGCCGTCATCGCGGGCGCTGATCACTCTTTGAAGAAGGGGACCGCGGAGATCGCCGCGGCCGTGATCGACTTCAGCTTGCGCTGATCGGCGCTGTCACCGCGTCGGCCAGCCGGACGAGGTCGGTGGGGGCCAACTCCATCTGCAACCCGCGCTTGCCCGCCGACGCGAAGATCGTGGGGTACGCCAGCGCGCTCTGGTCGACGACGACGCGCAGCCGGGATTTCTGGCCGAGCGGCGAGATTCCGCCGACGACGTACCCGGTTGCCCGCGCCGCCGCGGCCGGCTCAGCCATCTCGGCTCGCTTGCCGCCCAATGCGGCTGCGAACGCCTTCAGATCGAGCCGGTCGGCGACCGGTACCACCGCGCACGCGAGCTTGCCGTCAACGGACGCGATCAGCGTTTTGAACAGCCGGGCCCGGTCGACGCCGAGCAGGGCAGCAGCCTCTTCGCCGTAGCCCTGGGCGCGTGGATCGTGCTCGTAGGAATGCAGGGTGTGCGGCACCGTGTGCTTCGCCAGCAGGGCGGTCGCCGGCGTTCCCGTGGCCATGCGCTGCAGCTTAGACAGCGCTGCCGGGGAATGCCGTGGGCCCGGCTCGCTGTTGGACTTGATCAGTTGTCGCCGGAAAGGACGCCAGATGGAACTGCTCGAGCGGGAGGCTGAGACCTCCGCGCCGCCGACGCGACGCCTCCTCGATTGGTCACCGGCCGTATCCTCGTCACTGCCGGTCGTGCGCCTGCCCGATCCGGTCGATGCAGCCGAAACTGAAGACGAGGATCTGATGCCAGCCGAAGAGACGGTCGAGGAGCGGCGCGCCCGATTCGAGCGTGACGCCCTTCCTTTCATCGACCAGCTCTACGCGGCGGCGATGCGGATGACCCGCAACCCGGCTGACGCGGAAGATCTCGTCCAAGAGACCTTCGTCAAGGCCTTCGCCGCCTTCCATCAGTTCACCGAGGGAACGAACCTCAAGGCTTGGCTCTACCGAATCTTGACCAACTCGTTCATCAACAACTATCGCAAGAAACAGCGGCAACCCTTAGAGTCCAACAGCGACGCGGTCGAAGATTGGCAGCTGGCCAGGGCGGAGTCGCACACGTCGACCGGTCTGCGGTCGGCGGAGGTCGAGGCCCTCGATCATCTGCCCGACTCAGACGTGAAGGACGCCTTGCAGCAGCTTCCGGAGGAGTTTCGGCTGGCCGTCTTTCTGGCTGACGTCGAAGGCTTCGCCTACAAGGAGATCGCCGAGATCATGGGCACGCCGATCGGCACGGTGATGTCGCGGTTGCATCGTGGCCGCCGCCAGCTGCAGGTCCTGTTGGCCGACTACGCGCGCGAGCGCGGTCTAATCGCTGCCAACGCTGGAGGCGACTCATGAGCTCCGTTCCTCCGCTGGGCTTCGGGCCCGGCAACATCGACTGCGAGGACGTCCTCAA
>Ga0105239_10003534_pt1 | contig 19130 bp, 8 predicted proteins | sample KBSC44metaG_FD_92761 | JGI IMG/M metagenome (GOLD analysis project Ga0105239, IMG submission 92761) | Corn rhizosphere microbial communities from Kellogg Biological Station, Michigan, USA - KBS C4-4 metaG | ecosystem: Host-associated > Plants > Roots > Rhizosphere > Soil | place: Michigan, USA...
AGGGTCAGCGCGGCGGCCAGCCCGCGGCCGTCGCCGATTCCACCGGCCGCCAGCACTGGCGTGTCATGCGCCAGGTCGACCACCGCCGGAACGAACGGCAGCGTCGACCGGCCGCCATGGTGGCCGCCGGCCTCCCGGCCCTGCGCGACAAGTGCGTGGACACCCGCGTCGAGGGCCTGCCTGGCCTCATCGAGGCTGTGCACCTGGGACATCAGCGGGATGCCGGCATCGTGGATGGCCTTGGCGAACGGGGCCGGGTCGCCGAACGACAGCATGATGGCGGCGGGCCGCTGAGCGATGACCCAGTCGACGATTTCCTTGTCAACCGCCCAGGTAAGTAAGCCGACACCCCAGGGCTTTTCGGTGCCCTGCTTGGCCAGTTGGCATTCGGCGGCGAGCATCGTCAGGTCACCGCGGCCGCCGCCGATCAGGCCCAGCCCGCCGCCCTCGGACACTGCGGCTGCCAGCCGGCCACCGGAGACGTCGCCCATCGGGGCCAGGACGATCGGGTGCTCGATGCCGAACAGTTCTGTCAGTGGGGTCTGCAGGGCCATGACTTCACTCTATGACTCGGTCGCGGCCGCTTCTGGTCGCCATAGGGCCGGGCATCGGTGTCAATGGGTCCAGCGGGCTGGGCATTTGACCTTGCCCCTGGTGGCAATGTTTAACCTCTGAACTGAGGACATTGACCATGCAAATTTCTGAGCTGGCCCGGCGAACGGGCGCTTCGACCAAGGCCGTGCGGTACTACGAGGAGCTCGGCCTCCTTGAGCCGTCGCGCCTGCGCAACGGCTATCGGGATTACTCCGACGAAGACGTCCAGATCGTGAGCGAGGTCCGAGCGCTCGCTGCCGTCGGCATCGCCCCGTCGAAGGCTGGGCCGTTCATCGACTGCCTTCGCCACGGGCACGAACACAGTGACGAGTGCCCCGAGTCGCTGGCAGCGTACCGGGACAGCATTGCGGTTCTCGACGAGACCATCGCGGCGTTGACGCAGCGGCGGCAGGACCTTACAGCGCGGCTCAATGCTGCCGCATGCCGCGAATTCGATAAGGAGTACGAGCAGGTGACGGACTACACAACACTTCCCGCGGGCCTGCCCGTTCCCGAAAATGACGGCGCGGCAGACCATCTGGTCGGACTGCGGATCCCGGACATCACGCTGAGGTCGAGCGGTGGCGGCCCCGTCGGGCTGGGCAGCCTGCCGACGGGACGGACGATTGTGTATCTGTACCCGCTCACCGGTCGTCCCGGTGCCGACCTCCCCGCGGGGTGGGACGCAATCCCAGGCGCGCGCGGGTGCTCGACCGAGGCATGCGATTTCCGTGACCACTTCGCCGAACTGAAAGACGCTGGTGTAGAGGAGGTCTGGGGTCTATCCAGCCAGGACGTCGACTATCAGGCGGAATTGGTGCGGCGGCTGCGGTTGCCATTCCACATGCTGTCCGACGAGACGTTCGCTCTGGCCGACGCGCTGCGGCTCCCGACGTTCGCCGCGGAAGGGCACCCTCGCCTCTACACCCGGCTCACGATGGTGATCCGCGACGGCCGCATCGAGCACGTCTTCTACCCGATCTTCCCGCCGAACACCCACGCGCAGCAGGTGCTGGACTGGCTGCGCCGAATGTGAAGTCGATCATCGACTTTCGCAAGTTTCGCGCGGCCAAGTTCACGTTCGACGTACGCTCGGCTCGACATCGAGCGGGAGACGGTTGATGACAGAAGCATATGTGCTTGGTGGTGTCCGCACTCCATTTGCGCGGTACGGCAGTTCGCTGTCGCATATCCGCACCGACGACCTCCTCGGCATGACGATGAAGGGTGCGTGCGAACGCGTCGGCATCGATCTCGGGGCCATCGAGGACATCGTCGCCGGCTGTGTGAATCCCGCGCATGAGGGGATGGGCGACGTCGCTCGCTGGGCGGCACTCGCCGCCGGATTCCCGGACACCGTGGCCGGGACAACCATCAACCGGTTCTGCGGGTCATCGCTGAGCGCCACGATCAACGTCGCGCACGCCATCAAAGCCGGTGACCTCGGCGTCGGTATGGCCTGCGGCGTCGAATCGATGTCGCGATCGGGCTGGGCCTACATGAAAGGCGACGCCCCGTTCGCGCCGCGCGGGCCGGTCATCCTGCTCGACACCATGTGGGCCGGCGCCGGCGGCCCGCCCAACCCGGCGCTGCTGGCGCGCAACGCCTACATCAGTATGATCGAGACCGCGCAGAAGGTGGCTGATCGCTACGGCCTCACGCGCGAGGAGATCGACGCCTTTGCGCTGCGAACGCAGCGAAATGCCAAGGCGGCCCGCGATTCCGGGCGTCTGGCCAAGGAGATCATGCCGGTCGAGATCGCCGCGACGAAGAAGTCGCCGACCAGGCTATTCGAACACGACGAGTTCATCCGCGACGAAACCACCGCCGAGCAACTGGCGGCTTTGCGTCCGCAGCCGGGCACCACCCAGATGACGGCGGCCAACTCGACACCGCTCACCGATGGTGCCAGCGCCCTGGTCCTGGCGTCGGGGGAGCGCGCGGCGGAACTCGGCGTCGAGCCCTTGGCGCGCGTCGTGTCCTCGGCGGTGTACGGGATCGATCCGCTGTTCATGGGTCTCGCGCCCGCCTGGGCGCTGCCGCTGGCGATCAAGCGCGCCGGGTTGACGCCGGAACAGATCGACGTCTGGGAAGTCCACGAGGCTTTCAGTGCGCAGGCCCTCGGCGTGCTGCGGGAGCTGCCGAATCAGCTCGGCGGGTTCGTCGTTCCCGATGAGAAGCTGACACCCAACGGCGGTGCCGTGGCGATCGGCCATCCGTTCGGCGCCACCGGTGCCAGGTACGTCCTGACGCTGGCCACCGAACTACGCGAGCGCAACGCCCGGTACGGGGCCATCGGGGTCTGTGTCGGCTCCGGCCAGGGCGTCGCCCTCGTGATCGAAAATCCGCAAAGACGGTCGGACGCTTTCTAGTCGTCGCAGGTCGGCAACGATGCCACCATGGCTTCCCAGGTTTTCCGGACGCGCTCGCACACGGCTCCGGTCTGCGTCAGAACTGTCACGCAGTGGCGGCTGTGGTCGTACAGCTCGATCGCCGACGTCGGCCCGGATATGCCATGCGCGCGGGTCACCCAGCATTCCGAAAGCTGCACGGGGTCAACGGCATATCGTGCTGCCCCGAATATCACCGCGAAATGTTGACTCGCCCCATCTGCCATTGACGCCTGGCCGCGGTGTAGCTGCACACACCCGCCGCCGCGCACAGCGACCGTGAAACCCAGCCCCTCGGATACCAGATACGCCAAGAGGTGAGGAATCACTGCAGGGACAATCCGCCGGGCGCCCTGAAATGGAAGCACCTGGTAGCGTGCCTGCGACAGATCGTCGAGATGGTCGAGTTGATCGGTGTCGTCCCAGTTGACAGCGCCCCAGTCGACCGGCGAGACAGGCTCCGATGCATCGGCCGGTGTAGTCGAGAGTGCCTCCACCACAAGCTGGTCCGTCAACGGTGTCAGATAGGCGCGGTGCGTGCCGAAGTCGTCGAGCAGTGTCAGTGCCCGCGAGGTCCGGTACCCGACCACACTGGGCGAGATCCGTAGTCCGATCCGATCCTCGTTGTACACGAGCGCTTCACCGGGGTGCGCGACCGCGCCATACTCGCCGGTCTGTGACAGTAGCGCAGCATCATTGGCGGTAACCGAGACTACCGTGCCCAGCGCGGGCAGCGCTTCGGCCAGTGCGCGGCTGCTGGCCCCAAGCCGTTGTGCAGGGCAGTTCGGGCATCGTCGACCGTCAGTACACATCGCGCACGTACCGTTTCTCGCGTTTGAGTTCGTTGACGTAATCAGTGGCGGCGTCATGATCCAGTCCGCCGTGTTCGGCGACCACATCGTGCAGTGCCTGGTCGACATCTTTGGCCATCCGTAACGCGTCGCCACAGACGTAGAAGTGGCCACCGTCCTGGAGCCAGCCGAACAGTTCTTTGCCGTTTTCGCGCATCCGGTGCTGCACATAGACCTTCTCGCGCTGATCGCGCGAGAATGCCAGGTCCAGCCGGTCCAGCAGGCCGGATGCCTGCCACGCCGTCAGTTCGTCTTCGTAGACGTAGTCGTCCGCGCGATGCTGGTCGCCGAAGAACAGCCAGTTGCGGCCGCTGGCACCGCGCTTTTCGCGTTCTTGTAGGAACGCCCGGAATGGTGCGATGCCGGTGCCTGGACCGACCATGATCATCGGCACGTCGTTATCGGCTGGTACCCGGAACGACTTGTTCGGTTGCAGAAAGATTTTCGCCGTCTCGCTGCGGTCGGCCAGGAACGTCGAGCACACGCCACCGCGCATGCGCCCACCCATTTCGTAGCGCACGCTGGCCACCGTCAGGTGGATACGATCAGGATGCGCGAGCGCACTCGATGAGATCGAATATGCCCGGTGCTGAAGGGGTTTGAGCAATCCGACGAATTCCTCGACGCTCAGGTCGTCGCCGGCGATACGCAGCACGTCGAGGATGTCCTTACCCCACAGCCAGCGGTCCAGTCTCTCCTTCACGCCGCCGCGCAGCACGTGCGACAGTTCTTCGTTTTCGGCGCGGCTTTCCACCTCTCCGAGCAAATCTTTTGATGGAGAACTGATTTCGTAGCGATTCCCAAGGAGCTCGCTCAGCGGCTCGCCGTCGACCATCGTGTCGACGGACACCCGGAAATGCTCGGCGATGGCCTGCACCAGAGCAGGATTGTTCTGCGGCAGCACGGCCAGCGCGTCACCGGCCTCGTATTCGATACCGCTGTCCGCCAAGGCGAATTCGTAATGCCGGATCTCCTTGTCCGAACCCGAGCCCGACAGCACGCGGTTGACCGCCAACCCTGCCACGAATGGGTTCTTCCGCGTCCATCCGGAGCGCGCGACCGTACTGGGCGGAGGCGCCGACGGCCGCCCACTGGCACCTGATGTCGGCACCAGCGCCATCAGTGCACTCTGAATCCAGTCGGCGGCCTGTGCCTCGTAGTCGACGTCGCAGTCGGTGCGCGGGACGACGCGGGACGCGCCGAGTTGCTCCAGGCGCATGTCGAACAGCTTGCCGGCCTGGCAGAAGCCGTCATAGCCGGTGTCGCCGAGGGCCAGCACACCGAACGAGACACCCTCCAGCCGCGGTGCCGTCGACGCCGACAGGGCCTCCCAGAACAATTCGGCATTGTCGGGCATCTCGCCCTCGCCATAGGTCGAGGTGACGATCAGCACGAACTTCAGGCCGGCGAACTCGCCCAGTTCGATCTCGTCGAGTCCGCTGACCTTGACGTCGAAGCCCTGCGACTTGGCCGCTGCCGCAGCATCATTCGCGACACCCTCGGCGTTGCCGGTCTGGGTTCCGTACAGGATACGCAGCTGCGGAAGCGAGGCCGGTTGGTCACCGACGACCACGGGCGGCGGGGCAGCGACATTGATCGCCAGACGGGAATGCAGACCGGCCAGGAAGCCGGCGATCCAGGCACGCTGGTCCCCGCTGAAGGGGGCGTCTTCGGGAATGTAGGCGATCTTCACTGTGCGCTCTCCAGGGAGTCGAACGAGGCGGCGACATCCGGGACAGATTGTGCGGCAAACAGTTCCTCGAAGGACGGCAGTCGGCCGATCTTCTCGACGTTCTTCGCATCTTGGTACAGGATCCAACCGTAGGTGCCGGGACTGTCCATGGACAGCACATTGCGTTGGGCCAGCGCCTCCTTGTAGTCGTCGATCCGCTTGTTGGCGACGAACACCGCGAGGTCCTCGTCGCTGAACCCGTCGATGGCCTCGCGGGCGTAGCGCTGCAGCTTCTGGATGAGGAAGAAATCCTCGGTGAGCACCAGGTTGCGCACAGTCTTTCCGATCCGTGGATCGGCCACGTCAGCCACCCCGGGAGTGCGAGACATGGCGAGTTGCTGAGCCATGTGCAGCACCGTGTAGGTATTCAGCAGCGCGTACATCTCCTCGGTGTCGGTATCGCCGTAACCGGGTACCGCACCGCCGAGCACTGTTTCGTTGTTGCGGTAGGACCGCTTGAATTTGGCCACCTGGTAGCCGGCGAGCGCAGTGGCCAGTTCGTCGAGCAGTTCCTTGCGGGTCTTGGCCGCCAGGATTGCGTCGGCGTCCTGGTACTGCAGCAGTGCCCGCGGCATGGCGTACACCACGTGCTGGCGGGTGACGTGCCAATCATCCAGCAGCTGCCGCGCTTTCGTCGAACCTGTGGCCTCAGCATGCCACTGCAGCAGAGTCAGTGCCGTCGCTTCGTGAAACGGAGCCTGCCATATCGGGGCGACGACCACCGAGTCGGCACTGACCTTCGAGGGCAGCTGACCGGCGGGGTCGAACTGGTAGAGGAATCCGCCGCTCATGCCATTGGCGACACCCTTGCCGAACTCGCCGATGTTGAACACCGCGCCGTTGGTCATGTACTCGCAGAGGAATTCGCCGACACCTTCGACCACTGCGGTGGCGCCGGAGTTACGCACGGCGAACCGGTCACCAGCCTCACCTGCGACGAACAGCCGGCCGCCCGATGCGCCGAACAGAACGAAGTTACCGATCAGCACGTTGCCGCCGGGCTCGTCCGATCCGCCGCCGGGGGACAGCACCGCAATGGTGCCGCCACAGGCGCTCTTGCCGACGCCGTCGTTGCAAGTTCCGGTGTGCGTCAACATCATTCCGTCGTTGCAGAACGCGCCGTAGCTCTGTCCGGCCGATCCGGACGTGGTGATGACGACGCTGTCCGGCTTCAGGAAGCGGCGGCCGCGGTCGTCGGTCGCCACCGCCGGACCATCGGCACCCTCGTGGTTGAGCATGCGCTCGATGTCGATCGCCAGCTGTCCGCCGACGCTCTTGTTCCGGTTGCTCAGCGTCACCGGTTCCATCGCGACACCGGCCAGGTCGAGTTGGGCCAGAAACGAGTCGTCGACGGAGTAGTCCCGTTCCATGTAGATCGGGTCTTCGGGGACGAAACCCTCTGCGGGGGCGAGCATTGCCCGCAGGTCGAGTTGGCCGATACTCGACGGGTGATCCAGTAGGTGCAGCAGGTCGCTGCGGCCGCGGGCATGCTGCAATGACGGCAGACCGAGCGTGGCGAGAATTTCGCGGACTTCATGGGAGATGTTGAGCAGGTACTGTGCCAAGGCACGAGGATCGCCCTCGAACGCCTCGGCGTTGGTGGTCAGGCCTGCCGGGCATTTGATATTGCAATTCTTCGCCATGACGCACTTGAGCATCATCAGGGCGGTGGTGCCGAACTCGTAGCTGTCCGCTCCGAGTAGCGCCGATTTGATCACGTCACTGGCGGTTTGGTGCGCGCCTGAACATCGCAGGACGACTTTCTGCCGAATCCCGTTGGCCACCAGGGCCTGATGCACTTCGGCGACGCCGATCTCCGCCGAGCGGCCCGCGTATTTGAGGCTCGTGACGGCGGCCGCGCCGGTGCCACCGGTGTTGCCGGCCACATTGATGACGTCTGCGCCGGCCTTGGCGACACCGGCGGCGATGATTCCGATGCCTTCACTCGACACCAGCTTGACGATCACCCGCACGCGTGCGGCCTTGCAGTCGTGGATCAGCTGTGCCAGGTCCTCGATCGAATACGTGTCGTGGTGCGGCGGTGGCGACACCAGCTCGACGCCGGGGGTGCCGCCGCGGGCGGCCGCGATCTGTACCGTCACCTTGGGGGCCGGAAGCTGGCCGCCCTCACCGGGTTTGGCGCCCTGCCCGATCTTGATCTCCAGCTCGCGGAGCATCGGATCGGCCAGATAGCCGGCCCACACGCCGAAGCGGCCCGAGGCGAACTGCTTGATGCGGGAGCCGCGGATGGTGCCGTAGCGGCTGATGTGCTCGCCGCCCTCACCGCAGTTCGACAGACCGCCCACCATGTTGGTGCCGTGCGCGACGGCCTCGTGGGCGTTCGCCACCAGCGCACCGTGACTCATGGCGCCGGAGGTGAGCGTGGCCGCGATCTCATCGGCCGGTTGGACCGAATCCAGCGGAATCGCTTCCGGCGCGGTCTGCGTCATTCCCAGGAAGTGCCGAGCTCTCGCACGAGCGACGAGCCACAGCTGGTCATCGGCGATCCGGTGGTCGATGATTTCCTCACCGAACCGCTGCACCAACGATTCCGCCAGTGCGTGCAGTCGCTCCGGTGAGTGGCTTAGTCGGATTGTGAACTCGTCTCCCGTCCGGTCTACCGTCAGACCCCGCACCAGGTAGGAGTTGTTGCCGAAGCGAGCGAACTTGCCCATCTCGGAACGGAATTCGTCCGCCGTGGTGGCGAAAGTGACGTCGGCGGGGAACGCCAGCACGTCGCGCAGAGCTGCAGGCCGGCGGGCACGTTCGTCGTTCATGGCGAACACGAAACTGCGGTAGCCGGGAGTGATGTCGAAGCTGTTGATGGCCCGCGGCGTCAGTTCCTCAAAGCTGTTGTTGCGGTAGGCCTCGTCGTTCAGACCGAACGCACCTTCGAGTTGGTTCAATGGCAGCGTTCGCAGGAACACCGGGTCGGCCATTTCGGCATTCTTGGGCCGCGCAGCGTCGTCGAACGCGATGGATTCCTCGGTCATGTCGACGAATCCCCGCACGGCCGTGGTGCCGTACGAGTGGCCGGCGCCTTCCGCCCGTTCCTTGAACAGGCCGAGCAGCGGCACGTCTTTTTCGGTGCTGACCTGCAGGGCGCGGTTATGCCACTCAGCCGAGGTGTCGGACAGCGTGCGGAAGCCGACGCCGCCGACGACCGCGGTGACGTTCGGAAAGTACTTGCGAAGCACCGGTCCTGCGGTGTCGAGGTAGTTGGGCTCGAAAAACTCACCGCCGATGTAGCTTTCGACGGTGCACAGGCCGACGCGGCCCATGGTCTTCATCAACGACTTCTCCGCGGCCTTGGCGAAACGCTTGTAGGCGGCGGCAACCGATTGCTCGTCGGGGCCGAACTTCTCCTCGGCGCGCATCTGAACCGTCAGCGGATACACCGCGGACGCGCCGAACCCGAGCACCGTCGCGATGTGATGCGACGACGCCAGTTGGCCGCTCTCGGCGATCAGCGACACCCGCAGCCGCAGGCCTTCTTCGATGAGCCGCTGGTTGATGGCCGAAACCACGATGGTGAGAGGCATTGGCGCCCGGGCGCCTTCGACGTGACGGTCGGAGATGACGGCGATGCCACCCGACTCGCGCGCGAACGCTTCGACCTCATCGCACAGCTTGTCGATCGCGTGCACCAGAACATCGGCGTTGTACTGCCCGCCATCGAGGGTTACTCGGTACCGCATGCCGAATACCCGCACCGGGGTGTGGCTCTGGTCGCGGATCATCAGCATGTCCAGGTGCGACAGGATCGGAGACGGGATGATGATCTGTGGCGCCGGTGTGCCGTCGCTACCCGGCTTGGCGCCGAGTGCCACCCGCAGCGTCATGCCGTCGGCTTCACGGATGCTGTCCAGCGGCGGATTGGTGACCTGAGCGAACCGCTGCGAGAAATACCGGGCAATGCCGCCTTCGTGATTGGACAGCGCGTTGATCGCGGCGCCGTAACCCATCGCGGAGATCTTCTCCTGCCCGGTGGCCAGCATCGGGTCCATCAGGAACTTGAAATCTTCCTGGCTCATGGAATAGGCGACATAGCGCTGATAGCGGTTCAGATCGCCGTTGTAGCGGGCGGGGGAGAGCTGGCTTTCCGGCGGCACAGCGGGCAGGTCGGCCAGGTTGATCCGGGCACGCGCCAGCATGTCGGGGTAATCATGTTGTGCAGCAAGCATTTCCAGGGCTTCGATAGAACCGTACGACCGCTGCTCTTTGTGGTCGTAATACAGCATTCCGCCGGCTTCGATGCGGCCCCGTTTGATCACTTCCTCCGGCGGGAAATACACCTGCCCGGCTTCGGACATGACGCCCAGATACTCGGTGGTCTCGACGGTGCGCAGCGGGCGCAGTCCCAAGCGGTCGAGGCGCGCGCCGATGAACCGGTCGTCGCCGAAGATCAGTGCGGCAGGACCGTCGTTCTTCTCCTCGTAGAGGCTGAAGTACTCGAGCATGGCGCGGACCTCAGGCGACAGTGTGGTGTCGTTCTCCCACGCCGGGGGCATCATGGCGACTACGGCCGTGACGAGGTCCAGCTCGTCCTCAAGCACCCGGTGCTGCAGCGTCTGGTCGAGCCGGCAGCTGTCCGATTGTCCGGCGGGACGGATGATGGCGCGGTTGTGGGCCCGTGCGATCGCGTTGTCGGAGAGCCGGTTTTTCTTGTCGGTGTTGAGCTCGCCGTTGTGGGCCATCAACCGGAACGGCTGGGCCATGGTGGCATTGGGCGCGGTGTTGGTGGAGAAGCGGGTGTGGAAGAACATGGAGTGCACCTCCATCCGCGGATCGGACAGATCGCCGAAGTAGGGCACCACTTCGTTCGAGTTGAGCCGGCCCTTGAGCACCTGCGTGCGCGCGCTCAACGAAAGCGGGTACAAGCCAAGCAACTCGGGGCGGGTGTAGGCGATCGCCTCGATGGCCATGAGGGCATCGTGGATCTTGCGATCCGAATCCGACAGGAAAACCCACTGCCGGATGGGAAGCTGATACTTCGTCGCGGCGGCCCTGATTGCGGAATTATCCACGGGGACATCGCGCTTGAGCAGAATTTCGAAACCTTGGTCAAGGAGTGCCTTCTCGATAACCGCCTCGGCCTCGTCATGGTGGGCGGGATCATTCGGCAGGAAGAAGTTGCCCACGCCGAACTGGCCGAGACGTAGGTCGGACCGACTGGTGAGTTCGGCGAAGAATCGCAGTGACAGATCGAGGTTGACGCCCGCGCCGTCGCCCACGCCTTCGGAGGACATGCCGCCGCGGTGCGGTACGGCGCATAACGCCTCGTGGAGTTTGCGGATGACGTCGTGCGTCTGGACGCCGTCCTTCCGGGTCAAGAAGCCGACACCGCAACTGCTCTTGTCTTGATCCGGGTCGTACAGTCCGGGCAATCGCGTCTCCTCAAACCCTTCATGCCGTATACCGGCGTGTCCCGTGGGTTCTCGTCGTTGAGCGACCCGCCATGGCCGACGCGGCCAGGCCGACAGCCGACGCAATCAACCAGCTTAGCCTAACCTAACTAGATGGCCGGCTGGCTGGTGGCGACGCTCGTCACATCGACCGGCGTGTGGAACGCCGGCCCTTGGTTTCCGAGCTCATCACATCGTAAGCAGTGGACCGGGAGCTTGCAGGATCTAGACAGATCCGTTTGGTTGCCTGCTGCCAGGGGGCAGCGGCCGGCGTCGCTGTGGTGCCCCAACTCGACCCACGGGATCAGCGCAGCCGCAGCCCCCGCGGCGTCCGGGAGAAACCGGCGTCGGCCAGTGCGGCGTGGACCTGGGCCTGCTCTGCGTCGGGGGTTGGCGCCAATACCGGCTCCCCGTTGACCTTCTCGATCAGCAGCCCCTGCAGCCGCCCCGCACTCACCAGGTCGGCCAGCGCACCGGCCGCCGCGCGTTGTTGTTCCGGGGTGGCGTCGAACGACAACAACGATTTGCCACCACGCTCGAGGAACCACACCAACTCGCCGTCGACCAATGCCACCAGTGCACCCGCCTTGCGGCCAGGCCGGTGGCCGGCGACCTCGGGCCAGGGGAGAGCGACACCGTAGGGATTGCCCGGGTCGGTGGCGGCCAGCACGATGGCGGTGTAATCCGGGCTGCTCTGGTCGACGTTGTCGAGATAATTGCGCAGCCGGTCCACCGTCGACGCCACTGCGAACTGTGCGCCACCAAGCGATTCGATGAAATAGCCGCGCTGACAACGGCCGGCTTCCTCGAAAGCCGTCAGGACTTTGTACAGCGTGGCGAACCCACCGGGTAGGCCGTCGGCCGCGCCGCGGGTGACGACGCCGTAGCGGTTCAACAGCAGTTCGGCCTGAAAGTGCGCCCGCATGGTGGATTCCGGCTCGGCCGGGGGCAGGGCCGACCACCGGCCGGCGACCGTCGGGTCGACGGCGCGGGATTGGGGCCGGGCGACGCTGTAGCGGCTCAGCCGGGGCGGGCGCTGCTGCCGTTGTCGGTGCGCGCCGCCAGGTTTGCGTCCCGCGTTGCCGAGGAGTGCCCGCACCGGGGCGAAGGTGTCGCCGGTGATCCAGCCGGCCCAGATCAGTTCCCACAGAGCCTGTTTCGCATCGGCACTGTCCTCGGAGGCCAGCTGTCGGAAGAAGTAGGCGCCGCCGTTGCTCAGGGTGTCGAGCAGCTCGCGGTGGGTATCGGTGAACTCGATCTCGGTGCCCGGCGCCAGCGACAGCGGCGCGGTATCGGCCCGATGGAAGACGACCCAGCCGTCGTTGGCGCCGATCTGGCCGGCTCCCGACCAGGTGACCTCCCCGGAGGCCAGCAGTTCGTCGAGCATCGCGGGTTGGTAGTCCGATACCCGCTGACCGAATACGAGGGGCTCGACCGCGGATGCCGGAATCGGCACGCCGGCCAGCTGTTCGATGACCGATGCCAGGCCGTCGATGCCGCGGGCGTCGCCGAACTGCTGCCAAGCCGGCAGGAACCGGGCGTAGGCGGCGGTGCTCACCGGTTCGATCTGGGCCCGCAGCGCGGCCAGTGACCGGCGCCGCAGAATCTTCAGTACCGTGGCGTCACACCACTGTTGGTCGACGCTGTCCGGCAGATCGGTGAATTCACCGCGAATGAGCTTGCCGTCCAACACCATCCGGTTCAGTGCATCGGCAGTCACCCGATGTCCCAGGCCGAACCTGGCGGCGGCCTGGGTCGTCGTGAACGGCCCGTTGGTCCTGGCGTAGCGGCCGAGCAGTTCACCCAGCGGGTCGGACACCGCAGTGGTGAAACTGGCCGGCACGCCGACCGGCACCGCGACTCCGAGGCCGTCGCGCAGCAGACCCATATCTTCGACCGCGGCCCACCAGCTCTGGCCGGCGAAGGTCACCGAGACGGCGCGCTTGGCGGTCTGCAGCGTGGCGCACCAGGCCTCGACATCGCTTGCGGTGCAACGCTGTCGGATTTCCTCGGTGCTGAGCGGCCCGAGCAGCCGCAGGAGGTCGGCGATGCCTTCGGCGTCGCGGGCCGCACGTTCTTCGGTCAGATGCTGCAGCTGCCGAATGGTCGACGCCACCACGTCCGGGTCGAGCAGTTCGCGCAGTTCGACGCGGCCCAGGAGCTCGGCCAACAGGCTGGCGTCCAATGACAGTGCGGCAGCACGACGTTCGGCGAGTGGACTGTCGCCCTCGTACATGAATGCGCCGACGTAGCCGAACAGCAGCGACGCCGCGAAGGGTGACGGCGTGGCGGTCTGCACGTCGAGCACCCGGATCCGGCGCTGCGCGACGCGGCGCATCAGCTCGATGAGCATCGGGACGTCGTAGACGTCCTGCAGGCATTCCCGCACCGTCTCCAGCACGATCGGGAAATCCGGGTACTTGCGGGCGATGTCCAGCAATTGGGCGGCCCGCTGCCGCTGGTGCCACAGCGGCGACCGCTTGCCGGGATGGCGCCGCGGCAGCAGCAGCGCCCGTGCCGCACATTCGCGGAAGCGGGAGGCGAATAGTGCGGACCCGCCGACCTCGGCGGTGACGATGGCCTCGATCTCGTCGGCCTCGAACACGAAAATGTCTGCGCCGGGCGGATTTTCTCCGGTGTCGGGCAGCCGCAGCACGATGCCGTCGTCGGATGCGGTGGGCTTCTCGTCGATGCCGTACCGCTCCATGATCCGTCTGCCCACAGCCAGCGCCAGCGGCCCGTGCACCCGCAGCCCGTACGGGGAGTGCAGGACGATGCGCCAGTCGCCGAGCTCGTCGCGGAACCGTTCCACCACGAAGGTGGTGTCGGTGGGCACGGTGCCGGTGGCGTGCCGCTGCTCGTCCAGCAGCTGCCACAGGTTGTCGGTGGCGTAGCCGTTGAAACCCATTGTGGCGCAGTACTCATCGAAGTCGGCTCGCGGTAGCCCGGACAGTTTGCCGGTGAAGGCGCCGATCGCCGCACCCAGCTCGGCCGGTCGGCCGACCGCGTCGCCGCGCCAGAACGGCAACCGCGCGGGCTGGCCGGGCGCAGGCAGGACCAGCACCCGGTCGTGGGTGATCTCGGTGATCCGCCAGCTGGTGGCGCCGAGGGAGATGACGTCGCCGGGCCGCGACTCGTAGACCATCTCCTCATCGAGTTCGCCCACCCGCGAGGGCTTTTCGTCACCGGTGGCCAGATAGACGGTGAACATGCCGCGGTCCGGGATCGCGCCGCCCGAAGTGACGGCCAGCCGCTGCGCGCCGGGCCGGGCGGTCAGGGTTCCGGTGTCGCGGTCGTAGACCAGCCGCGGCCGCAACTCGGCGAACTCGGTGGACGGGTACTTGCCGGCCAGCAGGTCGAGCGTCGCTTCGAACGCGCTGCGCGGCAGGGCGGCGAACGGCGCGCTGCGGCGGACGGCGTCGAACCAGCGGTCGGCGTCGAGTGGTTCCAGTGCGGCCGCGGCGACGGTGTGCTGGGCCAGCACGTCGAGTGGATTGGTCGGCACCTGCAGGGTTTCGATCTCGCCGGCGCGCATCCGCTGCACCGTGACGGCGCAATCGATCAGATCGGTCCGGTGCTTGGGCAGCAGCACGCCCTCGGAGATCTCACCGACCTGATGCCCGGCGCGGCCGATGCGCTGCAGACCACTGGCCACCGACGGCGGCGCCTCGACCTGAATCACCAGATCGACGGCGCCCATGTCGATGCCGAGTTCCAGGCTGGACGTGGCGACGACGGCTTTGAGCCGGCCACTCTTGAGGTCGTCTTCGACCTGCGCCCGGGCCTCCTTGCTGACCGAGCCATGGTGGGCCTTGGCCAGCAGGCTCGGCGCACCGAAGGTCTGGCCACTGCCCATCAGATTGGCCGGCGCGCCGCCACCGACCTGCGGATTGCGATCGTTGGGCAGCTCGATGCCGGACCGGGCGGCGTGAATCTCGTTGAGCCGCGCAGTGAGCCGTTCGGCGAGCCGCCGGGAGTTGGCGAAGACCAGCGACGAGTTGTGCGACTCGATCAGGTCGACGATGCGTTCCTCGACATCGGGCCAGATGGTGCCGCCGTCGAGGTTGGCCATGTCCGGCACCGGTACCTCGACGCTCAGGTCGAAGGTCTTGGCGGCCGGTGGTTTGACGATGGTGGTGGGTGCGGCTCCCGACAGGAAGCGGGCGACCTCCTCGGGTGGCTTGACGGTCGCGGACAGACCGATCCGCTGGGCCGGCTTGTTGAGCAGCTCGTCGAGACGTTCCAGCGAAAGCGCCAGGTGCGCACCGCGTTTGGTGGCGGCGACGGCGTGCACCTCATCGACGATGACGGTACGTACCGTCGCCAGCGTCTCGCGCGCCGCCGACGTCAGCATGAGGAACAGCGACTCGGGTGTGGTGATCAGGATGTCCGGCGGCGTCGCGATCAGTTGGCGGCGTTGCGCCGGGGACGTGTCGCCCGACCGCACGCCGACGGTGATCTTGGGCGCCGGTGTGCCCACGCGCTCGGCCGCCCTTGTGATGCCGGTGAGCGGTGTCGACAGGTTGCGCTCGACGTCGACCGCGAGGGCCTTCAGCGGCGAGACGTACAAGACCTTGGTGCCTTTTGCGGCCTCGGGCTCCTGCGCCAGCTGATCGATGGCCCAGAGGAACGCCGCGAGCGTCTTACCGGACCCGGTGGGGGCGATGACCAGCGTGTTGTGCCCGTCGGCGATGGCCTGCCACGCCTGCGACTGGGCCGGGGTGGGCGTGCTGAAGGCAGCCGCGAACCACTCCCGGGTCAGGTCGCTGAACCGGGCCATCGGGTTATCCGGAGCCACGGGTCCATACTGCCTGGTGGGTCCGACAAGTTATGCCGGGTCGACCTCAGCCGTTGAGCGTGCGCTGGTACCGCCGCATGCCGGCGATCCAGCGGTCGTAGTCGGCGCTCTTGTGCCGGTACATCTCCAAGACCTCGGGATGGGGGAGGACCAGAAATCCGCCGTCCTCGATGGCTTTCACGACGAGCGCCGCGACGTCATCAGGCCCGACGACGTTCCCGGCGTGGGTCACGGCATTGCCGGCGACCCGGGTCGCGGCGTCGGGGGAGTCGGTCATGCCGCGCAGCAACGGGGTATCCACGCCCATCGGGCAGACGCAGCTGACGCCGACGCCCTGGTCGCCATAGGTGATGGTCAGCCACTCCGCGAAGCCGACGGCCGCGTGTTTGGTGACGCTGTAGCCCGCCGCGCCGAGCTGGGTGAGCAGGCCCGCAGCCGAGGCCACGGCAACGAAATGTCCGCCGCCCCGCTCAACCCATTCGGGCACAACAGCTTTGGCGGCCCGGATGTGCGCCCGCAGGTTGATGTCGATGATGCGGTCCCAGGCGTCTTCGTCGTCGCCCAGCCCGGGCTCGCCGGTGATGCCCGCGTTGGCGACGTAGATGTCCACCGGCCCGTAGGCCTCGCGGGCGGTATCGAGCAGCGTCGCGATGCCGTCGACCGAGGACGCGTCGGCGCCGATGCCGACACCGCCGTAACCCGCAGCCGTCTCGGCGGCAGCGTCGGCATTGATGTCACCGGCCACGACCGACGCCCCCGCCGCGGCCAGTGCCGTCGCGATGGACCTGCCGATGCCCGAGCCCGCTCCGGTGACGACAGCCACCGCACCTTCGATCTTCACGGGCTCATGTCTACCTCAACCGAACTGGACTCCTTGAGCCAGCGGTAGATCGGACGAGTAGTTGACGGTGTTGGTGGCCCGGCGCATGTAGGCCTGCCAGGAATCGGAGCCAGATTCCCGCCCGCCGCCGGTCTCCTTCTCGCCACCGAACGCCCCGCCGATCTCCGCGCCAGAGGTGCCGATGTTGACGTTGGCGATGCCGCAGTCCGACCCGTCGGCGGCCATGAAACGTTCCGCTTCCCTGATGTCGGTGGTGAAGATGGCCGACGAAAGGCCTTGCGGTACCGCGTTGTTGAGGGCGATTGCTTCGTCGAGGGTGTCGTAGGTGAGGACGTACAGGATCGGCGCGAACGTCTCCTGGTGCACGATGGCCGTCTGCCCGGGCATTCGCACCACTGCCGGTGTGACGTAGTAGGAGCTGGGGTGCAGTTGCACGCGCTCGCCGCCGGTGACCTCGCCGCCTTCGGCTCGGGCCTGTTCCAGCGCGCCCACCATGTCGCGGTAGGACCGTTCGTGGATCAACGGGCCGATGAGCGTCCCCTCGGCGGCGGGATCGCCGACCGGCAGACTCTGATAGGCGGTGACGATCCGCTGCACCAACGTGTCGACGACACTGCGGTGCGCGATGACCCGGCGCAGCGTGGTGCACCGCTGCCCGGCGGTGCCGGCCGCGGCGAACACGATGCCGCGCACCGCCAGGTCGAGGTCGGCCGACGGCGTGACGATGGTGGCGTTGTTGCCGCCCAGTTCCAGCAGCACCTTCCCGAAGCGCTCGGCCACGCGCGGACCGATCTGCCGGCCCATCCGCACTGATCCGGTCGCACTCAGCAGGGCGACGCGGGGATCGTCGACCAGCTGCTCGCCGACCTCGCGGCCGCCCAGCACCAACCGGCCGACATGCGCCGGGGCGCCGACGTCGGCAGCGGCGCGCTCCAGCAGCGCCTGGCAGGCGGCAGCGGTCTGCGGGGTGAGCTCGGAGGGTTTCCACACCACGGTGTCGCCGCACACCAGCGCGATGGCGGTGTTCCAGGCCCAGACGGCGACGGGGAAGTTGAACGCGGTGATGACGCCGACGACCCCGAGCGGGTGCCAGTTCTCCATGAGCCGGTGCCCGGGCCGTTCCGAGGCGATGGTGCGGCCGTAGAGCTGGCGGGACAGGCCGACCGCGAACTGGCAGACGTCGATCATTTCCTGCACCTCGCCGAGCGCCTCGGAGGTGATCTTGCCGGCCTCGATGGTCACCAGGGTGCCCAGATCGGCCTTGTGCTCGACGAGCAGCTCACCCAGGCGCACGACGAGAGCACCGCGCACCGGCGCCGGCGTGGTGCGCCAGGTGACGAAGGCCTGCGCCGCTTCGGCGATCGCCGTTTCGGTTTCTTCGGCGGTGCTCTCGGGGAGCGTGAAAATCACCTCGCCCGTGATGGGCGTGCTGGCGGGCAAGCCGTGGGCGCCGGGTTCGCCCAGCGTGACGTGAGCACCGACGGCCTGCAGCGCGGTGCGCACGCGGTCGCGGAGTTGATCGGCGGTGGGCAACAGTGTCTGCACGGAAGTCATGATGCCGCTTTCTCGTAGAGGTCGTAAGGGTCGTGGATGGGATGGCCGATGGCGCCGGCCATCCAGTCCAGGCTGTAGTCGGCCGGATCGGCTTCGGCGTCGGATGCCCGCGCGTCCCTGTCGAGATTGGAGCGAAAGATGCCGGCCGCCGACGCCGGTAGGAAATCCTCGTAGACAACGGGTTTCGTGGGGTCGCTGCCGCGGTAGTAGGCCAGGCCTTGTGCCGCCATCTCGGCGTCGGTGGCGGGGAAGTACCGGTCCCAGTTTTCCCGATCGACCATCGCGGCGTCGTAACGCTCCCGGCCCGTGCGGGTCAACGCCACCCCGCGGGCCTCGACCTCGCCGAATCGCACCCGCAGGCTGCCGTCGAACACGGTGCCGTCCGGGTTCCGGAATGTGCGTGGCTCGGCCAGGGCCCGAAACGACGTCTGCCGCAGCAGAACCGGCGGACCGTCGGTCCGGGGTGGGCCTTGGATCGCGTCGATCATGGTGATGCCGAGGGCCGTCATCCGCCGGTACAGCTCGTCGATGTCGAGTACCCGCGGTGTCAGGTGATTGATGTGGGTGGTGCTGACGCCGGCGATGTCCGCTGCGACGGCGGAGACGTCGCTGAGCTCGTCGTACCAGGCCTTGTCGATCGGCGTGCGGGACAACGCGAACGCCGCGACGGCGCGCCGCACGAACTCGCCGGCATCGGCTTCGGGGCAGCCGTCGGCGGCGATCCGGCGGGCTTGGGCGATCAGTGCCGGGTCGAACAGCCGGCGCTGTCCGATGAAGCGCTGCACCCGGGTTCGCAGATCGGGGGAGAAGAACCGGGCGTCGTCGGTTGCCAGCATCGAGGTGAACACCCGAAATGGATTGCGGTCCAGCTCTTCTGCGCCGATGGGACGGAACGCGGTGGAGACCACGGGAACTGGTGAGGCAGCCTCGCGCAGGTCGTAGAACCCCACCGGGTACATGCCGAA
>Ga0105239_10003539_pt1 | contig 19105 bp, 15 predicted proteins | sample KBSC44metaG_FD_92761 | JGI IMG/M metagenome (GOLD analysis project Ga0105239, IMG submission 92761) | Corn rhizosphere microbial communities from Kellogg Biological Station, Michigan, USA - KBS C4-4 metaG | ecosystem: Host-associated > Plants > Roots > Rhizosphere > Soil | place: Michigan, USA...
GCAAACTGAAGGCGGAGGGCAACCGCAAAAATATATTTGAAAAGACGAAGGATGATGAGAAGGTCATTGAGATCTGGACGGAGCCGAAGGTGTGTATCATACCTCCCTGCGGAGATATGATGAAGACTGATATTTGGCGATCATCAACTAGTTCGGCATTGGACAGCGGGCATGCTTGATACAGACGCCTAAGGGAAATGTTCTCTGGGATCTGGTGGCATATCTGGATCAAGACACCGTAGACAAGGTAAGCTGGGGCTCACACTAGTCGTGTAAGAATATGCCGGTATTGGAAGAGTTGCAAATTTTGACGCTTTGTGTGCCTATGGAAAGATCAAGGAACTCGGAGGGTTGAAGTTTATCATAATTTCTCATCCTCATTTCTACACGTGAGTCTTCTCCAGTCCTCATCCTTGCCCGCCTTCCTTTCGAACTCGAAGGGAAATTGATCGTTTTGTTTCAGAACATGGGCGGACTGGTCCGCAACCTTTCAATGCCCTGTGTATATGACCGAGGTCGACTCGATTTGGGCCAACAGAAAAGTGGCTTCTTCGGCGACTTTGAAGTTGTTGAAGGAGCCCTACACCGAGCTCCTTCCCGGATTAACAGCTGCGATATGTGGAGGTCACTTCGACGGAAGTATGGTGTTGCATTCTGCAACTCCCAATACCAATATCCCAACACTCTTTGTGGCTGACACCATCTTTGCCGTTGCTTCGGCACAAAATCCTGACCCAGGCAAAAGGAAAGACACCATCTCGTACCAGTTCTTGTGGAGCATTCCGAATTTCATTCCGTTACCACCAGACAAAGTCCTCCAGATCTGGAGCCGGTTGAAGGTATTCGACTTCAAAGCAACGTACGGGGTGATGGCCAAATTTACCAATGTTTGTAAGTGCCTGTATCATCCGGCGTCCGAGTTTTTTGCTGATAATCCTGCCTGCACAGATGAGAGGCCTGGCCAGACTTTAAGTCTGAAAGCTAGGGTCTTGCAGAGTGCTAAGATCGCTGTCAAGGCCATGGGATACCATAATCATAGTATCCTGGCGGAGGAATTGTAAAGCGATTTCTTCGTGAGGGTGGCGATTGATGTGATTAGTATTGGTTTGGACTCAGAAACCATCCCCTTCGTTAAGAAAAACATCGGTTTAGTTGTTCAGACAATAAATTCACACCAACAGCACAGCATTCAGGCAACCATCTCGACTTGGATCATTCGTAACCTGCGCGTACTTGCCCCAGACAACCTTGCCACCAGTGGTGACCAATCCAAGCTCGGAAACATTGACTTCAATGACTGTGCCCTTGGTGAGAACTCCTAATTGGGTATAAAGCGGATTCTGTGGGTTCTTCTTCACACTAATAATCGGAAGTTGGACTGTGACACCCAACTCAGGGTGTGTGACATTGGCTTTCTTGTATCGCAGACCCATGGGACGAATAAAGCGTTCGTATTTGACCGGTCTCCTCGTGAAATCTGGGCCAACAAAGGTGGGTTGGGTGATCATCCTCTTCCAGCTCTTCTTCGCAGTTTTCTTGCCGGTCTTGACCACCTTGAACATTTCCTCTTCGCTGATTCCTTTCACCTTGGGCAATGGAACTGAAAATTTGGCGGCCTTCTCAGCTCTCTTATTCTTGATCGCGCTCGATAGAGCTTTGGCATTGTTGGCTTGAGATCGGTCAAGTAGATAACTGGGCAGTGGTTGGGATGAAGGTTCACTGGGAGCAGCGGATTTGACGTCTTTCTCCTCTTGCGCCTTGATGGCCTTTTTCATCTGAATTTTCTCGGCATGTCGCTTCTTCTGGTGCAGCTTAGCCCTCAGGCCGCGCAGCTTCTGTGCCTTTTCTGACTGGGCATGGCCTTCTCGTGCCTCTCGTTTCCGCACTCGCTCATCGTGGTCGAGACGCTTGCCATGTTGCTTCTGCCATCTTTCGATATACTCGTTTTGAGGCATGTTTAGGACTCCCTTTTGTTGGGTGCTAGTCGATGTGGTGGCCGAGGTGAATGCTGTCGGTGAGTCGGCAAGGCAGGATTTAGAAAAAAGTTTGGGTGTCAGTTGGAGCAGTATTTCTGCCCAGCGAATTTTTGGCTTCAACCACGTGACTGCCAAGGCATTCTCAATCTCCCCCACTTCCATTACTCAGGTTTGCGGCTGGTGCTCCGTACTCCGTACTCCATCCTCTGTATGCTACGGTGGAGTATTCTTGACGTGTAGTGCAGGTCGTTTTCTCCAATTTTCCTTCCCGAGGCGGCGAGGCCCCGGAAAAAAGAGGCTGGTGACTGATGAGCACTGCTGCCACCCAAAATAAATACTCCGTACATACTACTTCGATTGACTAGAACTTCACGAGCAAGTCCAAGGAGATACCTCGTACTCCCTGTGATAATTTATCATCCATTATCCATCAAATAACAACCCCACAACACTCCCGTACCACCGCGATGAATCCTCATGTCCGTCCTTTTCGACTATTGAGCGCAGCTCCTCAAGCACACCTGTTCACCAGCTCACGTAAATATCGCATTCGCCCCAGAACATTCGGCACAAGCGCCCATCTCAAAAACAGGGACGGTAGCAACAATTCCAAGACGTCTCCCTCACCGGGTAGTTCTTTCGGAGCGCTTGGATCTTTCGGAAGCGGTCCGGCTCCACCACGATTGCCCAAGGAGGACCAGGAGATCTTCGAGTCACTACAGCGGGCATCGACGGGTGCATTCTCGACGCCACGGACACCACCGCGGATAAATCAATCACCTCACTCATCACCGGAAGAGGCAAAGGACGCACAGGTTGTTGTGGAGACGAGGGCTGAGAAGATCGCGACCGAAGGCGATTCAACAGCCCAGGAAGAGGATCAGTCAATCTTCAAAGACAAGTATGATAAGATCATTGAAGCGAGAGGACAAGGAGAGGAGCTGCACCCTGATATGGTGCGACGCGCGCAGCCGGAGTTTGAGGGCGATGTCAATCCTAAGACGGGTGAGGTCGGTGGGCCGAAGAACGAGCCTTTGAGATGGGGTCCAACTAGCGAGTGGACTTATAACGGGCGAGCTACTGATTTCTAGTAGATCGACCTTGAAAGAAAAACTCGTTGGTTCAAGACTTGAATTCTATCATCGTCAATCAGGCTCAATGCCTGAGTTTGACCTCATCCTATGGACTGTCCCCGCGCGCCATTTCCCATGCAAATAAAAGCACTTGTCTAGTTTAATTGCCGCTGCGATTTGTCGCGGGTATAGAATCAAAGCTCATGAGATGAGATGCCATTTCTTCGTTCCAAATAAGATTCGCAGAGGATCAGAAAAGATTTCCGGTCGTGCTGCATATTGAAAGCTCGCCTTCTTCGCTTTACTGAGTCTTGACCTCCTGGTCCTGCTCAACGTGGATGTGCTCGTTGGTCTGTAGGACATCGACTTTGTCATCGGGAAACTCGACACTGTATAGCCGATGGACAGTCAGCTAAAATGTCTATCAAAATATCGGGGCAAGGGTAGTCCTTACGTGAATCCCTTGATCAGAGTGAACTCGTGCTTGATGTTGCCACCATCTGCTTTCGCCTTATCCTTGGCTTTATTGAGCTCCTCAGGCGAAGCATTCTCCTTGAGTGTGACCTGTACATAGATATTAGCTCTAATGAATCCTGGCGAGACGGGAAGTGCAATACGTTATAGAGAGGCATTCTGACTGGGGAGGTGGATGATAAAAATTGGTGCCTGGGCTTCGGTTTGCGGGGATAGTAATGAACTAAGAATCGATAAGTTCTAAGTTGCTGAAGAAGATTCGTTGGTCTGATGAAGGTGATTTTAATGGATGGCAGAAATGTGAAGGAGTAAAGTTGTAGAGTTAGAAGAAGAAATATATATCCGGCGGCAGAATAGGGATCTGAAGATGAATTACAGGATTGCCAACTTCATTGACACGAGCAGTGATGAATCCAACCCCACGGCTAGCACACGGACTTGTGGTTGGCACATGGAAGGAAGGCACGCACTCAGCACGCGCTACGAGGGGCAATGACGACATGCTTGGCACTAATCCTGCGGGGGCAGTCACCGCGGCTGCTGGTGCTCCCCATCATTTCATTAGTACTCTTAGGTATACTAAGTATGGTAGCATTCTGTAGTCGGTGCACCGTGGCCATTATCATTATTGCCACTATCCTGATACATATCTCTTGAGTCCTCCGTGTATTCTTCACACTCGTCTTCAGGCTGATGGTTGTGCTATAACCACAAATCAGCTCCAGCTGATGTCTTACCAAGTGTTCCCCTTTACATGAGCTTCGCGAGTGGCATGGTGGACCTCACTCCTCGCACAGTAAGAGTGTCGGCTTCTGGTCTGATGGTGTACCGAATTACTTGGCTTGTTCAAGCTCACTTGGCCTCAACCCTGATTGCCTCCAGGCTGCACACTGCATTTCTAGTCACTTGATCACACTTCGAGAACCGGGACCGGCAGAGCAGGGCTCTTCTCTAACACAGAAGGTAGCAGCTCACCCTCTTCTTCAGCCTCATCCGGATTCGGCTTCCGAGTCTTCCCTGCATACTTTGCGAGAATCCTGGTGAGCGCTTCTTGATAATCCCAAGATGCAATCATGATTTGCCGCCTCTGCAATGCCTCCTCCTTGTGCCTCGAGGTCGCCGCTGTGAAAGTCCAGTCCATACCTGTTGCAATACGTGGTCGTCGATGTAGCTTAAAGCGTCCTTCCCATTTATCATAGGACGTGATGTGCTCCTCAGCTTCTGCAAGCCAAGCCCTCCAAACATCGTTCATGGGTGCTATGGCAGTCGCTTCGTTCAACCACTGCGTTGTCCCAGTCAAGGCAATCGCTGTCCACAATGCTGCGGTGAAGTTCCTTGCCTCCGTTGGGACCATTGTCTTAGCCCGATCTTGTCTTTTGGAGAGTACCCACGCATTTTGAAAACGATGCCACGTATGTTTGATCTTCTTTTTCAATTCGGCTGCTCCGCTTAGTTTGTCGTGTTCTGTGCTGAGCTCCGTTGGTCGTTTGATTGGAAGAACATCGACTTTGTAAGCGTGTTGCCAATGGAATGTGAACGGGTTCAATGCAGACACCGCCCAGTACACTGCATTCAGTGTGAAATATGTGGCCACAAAGGCAACTTGGAGAATGTTCTGAGAGTTGGCGAGTGCTACCACTCCTCCCATAAGCATAATTGTTGAGAGCAAGGCTAACGTTCGATAAGGGGTATCTGGAAACTGTGAGCCTTTGAACTGCCATCTGAGATGAATTTGCCACTCACCGTCAATGATATATTCAGCATGTTCTGTTTGGAAATACAGTCGCGCCACCTTTTCAGATTCCGCCCGAATAACTCGGATGGACCCATTAGGATAATATATCAACACATCGCTTCTGGGCAACGTTTTGTCGCGTTTAGCATCAAGATTGGGTTCCTGAAACACCAAATCCCAATGGGTGCCGAACCCTGCAAATGAGCTCACCATTGCTAGCATGATGGTCGCCAACAAGGAAAACCCATCTTTGTAATATACAGACAAGGCTATCAAAGCGATGGCCATGGCAAATCCCAGCCACGAGACGAAGAATAACGGTCCGTATGGCTTGGGCCCAAAGGAACGCGCCTGTCTCTTGCGCCGCGTTACCTGGACAAGTTCGACCTCGTAGTCTGCGAGTTGCTTCGGATGTAGCAGTTGGGCAAAAAAGTTGATTTCTTTCTTGATTGTACCAGAATAAGCCCCTGCCACGACCCCAGTGGCGGTGGGTAGACGATATTTTCTTTCATGCTCCAGTAAGGCTTGTGGAGCTGGTAAAAGCCTTGGAATAGTCGACCACCATGTTAGGCCAGTGACTTGTGCATTTCTTGTCACAGAACCCTCTCCAAGCACTGCGATAATACCTACTATATCCAGGCGTAAGTCATCAAACTTCTCTATCCAGTGCATGACTGCAAAATGAGTGAGAGAGGCAACGAGGCCAGAAGAAGGGTGAGGTGTTCCCAGTCTGATTAATGGGGAGGATCCCTCACCTCAAGTCCGTCGGACTTATGTATTTGAACAACTCACCTGTGGCTGCATGTTGCTGCTTGTGCTAAACTCCTTTTTTCTGCCTTTGAAGATCAGACCCAATGAAACCTTAGGTCACCGAAGTAGTTAGGGCCACGATTGGAACCCTAACCTCTATCAGCGCCTCAGGGTTCGAGCTACGACGTACGGGGCGCTTAGCCTTTGTGGGCGTTGACTGATCTGATCTGATCCACATGTAATTTGTCCGGTTTTGCATCGAAAGAACAGCATTGCCATCCTCTGTAAACAGGCGAATAGGGTAAGCAAAGCACCCGAAAACCATGTTGACATGGGGCGCAAGGACGGCCAGGTGAAGGGCCGAAGCGCTCTTTTGCAATTTGCTAAAGCTGAATCGCTACCTACCTAGGGTTGGTCCTGGGTATTATTAGGTGGGTGGTTAGTCTCTCGATTTAAGGCTCGGTTCTTTCTCGCTAGCCGGAGGTGACCTGGAAGGATGGTGACATTCGGAGTTTCAAGCGAAGTGGCTGGTGGCCTCAACAGCCTCATGGTTGACGGACATCAGGGCTGAGGGTGATTTGGCCCCAATGTTCTTACAACGAGTAAGTATTGAATATCAACTCGTCACGGACTAGGCTCAGCCTTCTCAGTCGTCCAATGGCACTGACGGAGCATTTGGCTCTGGATCTGTTTCAACTTGGAAGAAAATGGAAAGAGTTTTCCCTTTCCGACCACTAGGGTTTCGAGGGGATTATGGCAGCTGGAGGATTGGCGATCTGGTGATTTCAACGCTCGCTGATTGAACGCGAGATGGAGAAGCAGTGAGGCAAACGCCTGATTCCTTTTGTCACACTGAGTCATCTCCAGGGAACACAAAAGGACCTGGATGCTCTCAAAGTCATCATGTGTGATCTGGTACAGAAGCCAGATTTTGTAGAAGGTGGTGCCGGGGCAATACCTGAATATTCCATACCACCACTCCTAGGGACTTTGTACCCGGATCTGATAACACAGTCAAGTTTGTCACTTCATCCAAAGCTTGACTTGGCATCCTCTCTCCTATCAGTACCCGTACCCGCATCCACGCCCGAGACACCCACACCAACGCCCGAACCAACGCCTGAGGAGCCTGGACACCTCCCTAAACGCCCCCCCGAGTCCCGCTCCCGTGCCCGTCCCACCGCCTGTAGCCCAACACCAGCACAGCCACTCGTCATTGTCAACAACTCCATCTCCACTACCGTTGACAACCGCAAGTGCCTCCCCACTCCAAATGCCCTCCTCGACACATGCATTTGTTTCCCTTGCATCTCCACGTGTAGGAGCTCCTCTCTTCCCTGAACTTGAGCGTTCTGTCCCCTGCTGATCACGACATGCACTCAGATGTCGACTACTAGACCTGCGGAGGGTTCGAATGCCTCGCTCATCAATCTGACCAAACGTATCAGACACCTTGGTCGCCTCCCCTCTAGTTGGGTCAAGGCCATCGTAAGCATCCATTCCCCTCCTCTACCCGGATACCACTAGATCATCTTCATATGGCTAATATATTTATGTCTCCTAGGATGGCCCGACTACGCCAGAAGAATCCTACCTCTGCGAAACGTGCCAGCGCCTAGATCTGAAGGTTGAATCATTCTATGTCCAACTGGGAGACAACGAATATGAAATAGCGAAGAAATTTAGGTATCTGGGCCGATTGTCCCAGATCCAACGAAAAACACACTGTCCATTTTGCAGACTGGTCTTAGAAATCGCAGACCGTCCACCCGATCAGAGAACTCCCAGTCTCATCGCAGATGAAGACCCTGCCTGTTACGCTCGATGGGTTGTTGATGGACTGGAAGACTTGGGGCCGGATCCATCTCGCCCTGGAGAACATCATTTCAAACCGCGAACACGGCGACTTTTGATCTATAGCGACCCCCAAACTTTCAAAGATGGTTATATTGTCCTTTTAGCAGAGGACGCCCCGAGACCAGAATGGTTTGGGAGGCGTATAACCTCTCCTGACCTACTGGACCCTCAGCAACTCCGAAGGTGGCTTCACGACTGTGAGACGACGCATGGATTAGAGTGTGAGGAATCCCTCGTGCACGCTGATTTGTTGGGGGCACCGAAAGATGTTTTTCGGGCAATTGACGTGAACACTATGAATATAGTCGAGCCACCCCGGAACGCGAGGTACGTTGCATTGAGTTACCTTTGGGGAAAGAACTTCAATCAGCTCTTCACCACTACCAAAAATCTTCCAACGTTATCAAAGCCTGGAGCATTAGAAAAGGAAAAGCTACCTCGGACGATAAAGGACACGATTCAACTGACACGAATGTTGGGCGAGCGGTATCTGTGGACCGACAGTCTGGCTCTCCTGCACGATGTCGGGTTCCAGTATCATGATGATTGGGTCTACGCACGCGCTGCCCTCACGGTGGTTGCTGGCTCTGGCAAAGACGCAAATGCGGGACTTCCTGGTGTGAGAAAAGAATCGCGGAAATTCCACCAAGAGATAGAAGAGATACGGCCAGGCTTAAGGTTGATGATGTCCCATCTCGCAGAAGGCATGTCTCTTTCTTCAATTGCTCGTATGGTTACTAATTTATGGCAGACTATATCTCAACCTCACAATGGGACTCCCGTGCCTGGACTTTTCAGGAGCGCATGCTCTCGAGGCGGTGCCTGTTATTTGTCAACGGCCGGATTTACTACCAATGTCGGAGAACCACTTTCTGTGAAGATATGGAGATGCCTCTAAATGGTGGATGGTCGCTGGACTCGATTGACATGCCGACCAGGATTTTCCGAGAAAAGCCATTTGTTCAATTTACGTCGGCCGTGGAGCTCTATACTCGAAGAGAGCTGACCAACCCAGCAGATATTCTAAATGCCTTTGAAGGAGTACAGCTCGTGCTTGAAAAACGTATCTCGGCCAAGATATTTTACGGTGTGTTGGAAACAATGGTGGATTCCTCACTGATGTGGGAATCCACAAAGAGGCTGTATCGCCGCGCAGGGTTCCCAAGCTGGTCCTGGTCAGGATGGGTTGGAGAGATTCAGTGGAAGTTCAGTGAGCCAGCACGATCATGGATCGAATGGCATGCCGATCAAAACATTGGCCTCCATGCATTCTCCCACCAGGAGTACGAAAGAATCCCACCACCGCTGGAACGACCAGAGAACCCAGCACCACTTTCACAGCATAACCTGAGCAAATCAATGCCATTACTGCACTTCCGAACTATTGCAGTTCATTTCACTCTTATTTCTCCGGCACTCATCCATAAATCGGTTATTTCACCATTGCGCAAAAGGCTTACCGGACCTAGCGCCTTGTCAACGGTACGACCAGCACCTGCAGACCCTGGCTTGATTCGAGCAGGAATTGCGGATGATAGAGGATGGTGGTGTGGGACAATCGATCTGGAAGCTGCCTGGATGTCTCGTGTAGGCATCCCACTGGAGTTCTTAGTGATGTCACGAGTCAACATGTTCACTGACGACGAGCTCGCTGTATGGGAGGGCACATTACCGGACGAAGTAGAGGAGTTGATGGCTCAACCGAATTACGGAGTCTACAATGTGATGTTGGTGTCCCGGCGAGACGGTATATACTATCGAGAAGGTTTAGGACGCATATTGACAGGAGCATTACATCGAGCTGTCCAGCCTGCTGGATGGAAGGACATTGTTCTTGGGTGAGCTGCCCTACTTGGTGAATGGATCGAATGGAACATCTAGGTGATGAATCTGGAGTTTGGAGTACAGATACCCCAGACATATACCTCGTAAAACTACCCTACAAGGTCAAATGAGAATCATGCAGCTAATAGCCCTGTGAAGCAATACGTCGGGTTCGACAGGATCTTACCCAATTGGCGCGTCGTCGTAGGCCATGGCTCCGGACTGGCCCTTGTATCCCAAGATTCCAGGCAGTTTGCGGCGTTTCGCCGTAAACGTAATTCAAACTGTGCTCGTCAATAAAGTCTGCAAGTTCCAAGCCTCGTATTCAGGCCCCTGTTGATGCAACCCCCAAGCAAGTCCAAGTGGGCCCTGGGGTCTCTGTGCCGTTCACTACGACATGCCGATCATGACCACCAGTACAGACTCCAGAGTAAAGGGCTGGTTGCTCTCCAGCCAACCAAGCAACCCACGGCCTGCCGATCAAATACCAGCAGCCTTAAAAAAGAACTACCATTCCAAACTCATCGCTTAACTTCCTGATTCCCATGCAGGTGGTGCTGGTTCCATATTATAACTGCACGTGTCTCATTTGGGGACTCATTGGTCATGCTTTGAGCACAATGTTAACATGCTATTAATTTCGAGAGTTGTCGCATTGTCCTCATAGACCAGCGGAATAGGCACCAGGATACCCTTACTCCGCGTGTTCAGATCGGCAACAAAAACCCGATAAGAAAGATATGCGTTGAGTATGTCAAACAACGCAATACCGAGTAATCCTAGCGATCCGGTTTCACAGATAAGCTGTGTCTTCGCCATTTCAGGGTCGTATGGGTTACTTCCTCGCCTGTTGTACTACGTCACACTCGTTTTGGCTATATTCGGCAGAAGTAAAGAATGGCTTATTATCGGCGCGCTCGTCAGCGCTTTGACTTACGCTGGAACCGCGGCGATTCATTTGATGGCACTCTGTACCAGTAAATCAGGGGTGTTTGACCTGGACGTTATGGCAGCCTGGGCCATTCTCAGTACAGGCGCGTTGGGTTATATCGGCATGTTCCATTGGAGTTCAACCTTGAGATATTCCAATGCCAAGTGGATAATGATCTGCTGGGGCATGTTGGTCGGTGTTGGCTTGATTTTCGGCCGAGCTGTTCTCTTCGACTCGCCGGCGCCCGACACTGAACCTGCCTGTTATTCGACGTCAGGCAAGCTTCTGGAATATCCCATCGAGCTCATCAGCCCAGAGTTCAAGTGCACATACCACTGCTTTTCGATCTCGAAACCAATGCGCCACAAGTCAGAGATTATCGCAGTACCCTCTCAGCTGCTAAACAATAAATATACGGGTTTGGCGCTTGTTCTCGTGGGGCCAATCCAATTCGCGGCATATGCGGCGCTGAGCCTTGACACCCAGCAGCACAATCCGTCACAATTGTGTCAAAGGGCTGTCATGAAATACCTCATACAACCTGGACAGAAGGAACGCCTCACCAAGACGATCTACAACGCGTCTGCAGAGGGCTGGTATGGAGGCTATTTTGCACTTCTGAGCTACGTCGGCAGAACAGAATGGACGCTGAAGAAGACTTTGATCTGTTCCTTCACCCTGCCGTGGCTTCTCCTGACGTTCTTGGTTGATGTTTTCTGTCTTCCTTTGATGGTGGCCAACATTGTCTTGAACGAAATCACCCTCTTGCAGGGTGACATTCCAGTGAATGAAACGAACAACAACGTTGGTCAGTGGAGTCCTATTGTCAACTCCCTGCTTGTTGTCATTGCTGCGTGCATGGGCAAAGCCATCGAGATGCGACAGAACTCTAAGAAGGTAAAAGTTCTACAGTTGGAAGGTTCTCACGGAACTGCGACAGAGGTGCTTTCGGATTTGGAGCAGGGATCCGTGGACGAGCAGGTGACGGGCGTGGTTAAGCCAAAGCTTGCGCACGTTCAGACCTTACAAGACATGGACCACTGGATGAAGAAGCAAAATGGCTGAGAATGATGAACATAAAATGCTTGGCTTCGGGAGCCGCGTTCGACAGAGTTCAATGTAATCCTCCAGGTGGGCAGTGGATATACGTCCTCTGCACGCAGCAATCCATTATGATATTCTCACCAAGATAACGCAACCTTCCAATTTGTGCGTGTCTTGATATAGACGTCCATATATGGCAGTTATTGTGAAGGCCGATGGCCACAACGCCAATATCAACCAACGGCTATATCAAGGGGTGATGGGACATTGCCTCGTCCCGTCAGATCTCGAAAGAATTATGACTCACATAGACCACCGGAGATGAGATGGCTTGCTTTATCATCGAAATATGATTGCGTGCGGGTCCTAACATGGTCCACGGACTGGGTGCATTAGCCGACGAGCCTGGATATATCGAGATCATATTGAGAAGAATTAAACGACATATCCACGAGTTCCTACAGGAAAAACTCGAGCTCAAAGATCAGGGAGTCTTATGTAATCAAAAGCGAGATAGCCCTACATGTCACTACGCTTGAACTTTCCCAGGTGGTGTTACTAGCGAGCCCGAGCCTTGAGCAGTCCGACTAGATGTTCATTGAACATAAGCGAGGCTCTGAGGTCGCGGCCCGCACTTCCCAGATCATTCGATGGCACGAGTCGGGGCTAAACTTAATCGGGAGTCGGTCGGGGAGTCGGGGAAACTGGCCTCGCATCTGCATGTGTCTCTGCAGTCTGTACCTGTTTCCCCCCACCATCAACCATTGAATTTATGCAGGGTTGCCCATTTAGCCACAAAATTACTCGATATCCCGTCGCCTGTCTAGAAATCTCGCCTCGTCAACTGTTTGGTGATTTATGAGTCAGGCTGGTGGCATATATTCTTGTCTCAACCATCATTCAAGCTCAGCCTTTCCTCTTCCCCTCTCATCAATCTGCACAACATGGCGGAACATATAAAAGCAACATTTGCCCAGGCCAAAAAGGAAGGCCGCCCTGCTCTTGTGGGTTACTTCACAGCTGGTTATCCTACACCTGAAGAGACCCCAGCTATTATGCTGGGGCTGCAGGCTGGTGGCGTTGGTACGACTGTCAATTTACCTGCCGTTGAATCTCTCAGCTAACAAGTGCTCCCCAGACATCATTGAGCTTGGTCTTCCCTTCACCGACCCTATCGCGGACGGCCCTACAATTCAACATTCAAATAACATCGCCCTCAAGAATGGCGTCACCGTCTCTAGCACCCTGCAGTTCGTTCGAGATGCTCGAAAGCAAGGATTGCGTGTCCCAGTCCTCTTCATGGGATACTACAATCCTCTTCTACGTTATGGCGAAGATCGCATGCTGAAGGATTGCAGAGAGGCTGGTGTCAATGGCTTCATCATGGTAGATTTACCTCCCGAGGAGGCAGTGAGATTCAGAAACAATTGCAAGAAGCAGGGTCTATCATACGTTCCTTTGATTGCCCCAGCGACCTCGGACAAGCGAATGCAGCTCCTGTGCAAGATTGCAGACTCATTCATCTATGTTGTCTCGAGAATGGGTGTTACGGGCGCAACAGGCACTCTGAACACAAAGCTCCCCGAGTTACTCGAGAGAGTCAAGCAATACTCGGGTGGCATTCCTGCAGCCGTTGGTTTTGGTGTCAGCACGAGAGAGCATTTCTTGAGTGTAGCACAAATCGCTGACGGTGTAGTCATTGGAAGTCAAATCGTCACGACATTAGGAAATGCCAAAGAGGGTGGAGGAGCAAAGGCTGTGGAGGAATATTGTTCCCAGATCAGCGGGCGGAAGGTTGGAGCATTCAACGACTCCAATGGACTAACACGTGAAGTTGGAATAGTTGAGACGATGAACGCTGCCAAGGAGCCCAACGCCAGCACTATCAACGGAATCGACGGCCAGCCAGTCCGAGTCGACCAGATCATCACAGACAATGACGTTCCTAACGAGCCAGGGCTTGCTGACCAACTGGATGCTCTCAATTCGGCTACGAATGGCACTGCACCGAACCCTGACGCAGTTCCTTCTCGGTTCGGTCAATTTGGCGGACAGTATGTACCGGAATCACTCATGGATTGCTTAGCGGAGCTTGAGGAAGGCTTCACGAAAGCTAAGAATGATCCTGAATTTTGGAGAGAGTTCAGATCGTACTATCCATACATGGGTCGACCGTCACATCTTCATGCTGCAGAACGGCTGACCGCAGCGGCTGGCGGCGCACAGATCTACCTGAAACGAGAGGATCTCAACCATACTGGCAGTCACAAGATCAACAATGCAATTGGACAGATTCTCATTGCGAGACGGTTAGGCAAGACCCGTATCATCGCTGAGACCGGTGCAGGACAACACGGTGTAGCAACCGCAACAGTCTGCGCCAAATTCGGCATGCAGTGTGTAGTTTACATGGGTGCCGAAGATGTACGAAGGCAGGCGTTGAACGTCTTCAGAATGAAGTTACTCGGAGCAAAGGTCGTGGCTGTGGAGGCAGGTTCACGTACCCTGAGGGATGCTGTCAACGAGGCGCTGCGAGCGTGGGTTGTTGAGCTCGACACTACGCACTACATCATTGGGTCCGCCATTGGACCCCACCCTTTCCCTACGATTGTGCGTACTTTCCAGAGCGTGATTGGAGAGGAGACGAAAGAGCAGTTCAAAGCACTCACGGGAGGTAAACTCCCGGATGCGGTTGTTGCGTGCGTCGGTGGTGGTTCTAATGCAGTCGGCATGTTCTACCCCTTTAGCTCGGAGCCATCTGTGAAATTGATTGGTGTTGAGGCTGGTGGTGAGGGTGTAGATACCGACAAACACTCGGCCACTCTGGGAGGTGGTTCAATTGGTGTGTTGCACGGTGTGAGGACATATGTCCTACAAAATGAACACGGCCAGATCAGTGACACCCATTCGATCTCTGCTGGACTTGATTATCCTGGTGTCGGACCCGAGTTGTCGAATTGGAAAGACAGCGACCGAGCAATGTTCATCAACGCGACTGACCCTGAGGCTCTGATAGGGTTCCGCACATTGAGTGAGACAGAGGGCATTATTCCAGCCCTGGAATCAAGCCACGCAATCTACGGAGCTATGGAGGTGGCGAAAAAGATGAAGAAGGAGGAAACAATCGTCATCTGTCTCAGTGGAAGAGGCGATAAGGACGTACAAAGCGTTGCAGATGAGCTGCCTAAGCTGGGGCCGCAAATCGGTTGGGACCTACGATTTTAGCTGAGATGGCTGGCTGATATATTGGCGCCATCGAGTGAATGGAAAACGGATGACATTGCACGTTGATTGAGGTACATAAGGTCAAGTCTTTATTTCTGATATATGGAGCATACGAATCGGTGCCTGTATAACAGTAATTGCAAGAGTGATTCCTGCGGAATCTAAACATGGCCCGACCCACGTTCGTATTCATCTATCAGTCGGGTGGAGGACCAATTTGGAACTCGGTCCAAGGTACACTCGCATCCTGCTCAGTTCCCATGTATGGAGCCTTGTGCCTCGTACGGAGTACGCTGGACACCTACGTAAACATGCAATGATTCCAACGGAAGATTTTGACAGTGATAGCTGATAAAAAGGTCCATTGGTACCATATCGAGCAGTGCAGCGTGTGCTCGGCCCCTAATCATTAGTCAGGTAGCCTCGTGGCGCTGGCGAGGCTTCGCTGGATTCTACGCGAGCCGAGCTTTTTCGGCAACCACGTGGAGCCGCATGCCGAATTCGGGTCAACTAATTTCCACCTTAGGCGACAAGCCAAAAAACAGCTCGCTTCCTAGATTGATGCCCCTGTCAGGAATAATCCATCTTTTGTTCGTCGAGTAGCCAGACCTTGCGCGAACGGTCTACTATCGCCATTGACGACAATGGCGACCCGGTTTTAGGAAAGTTCTTGGAGATCGACCTTGAAGTGCAACGCTACTCTGGCGCATTGAACGGTAGGTCTGGCTTCATCTCACATCTTAGATGCGCTCCGAGCCACCAATTCCCTCGTGCTGTGGTCCCCAAGCTCACGCGTGGGGCATGCGCACCTTGTGGGGACTGGCAATCGTGAATGAGGTGAAGTAAAGTGGCAAAGCTTAGTTTTTTATGGGCATTTTCAAGAATCGGGTGTTTTTGACATTGTGAGGCGTCTGTTCCAGCCAGCCTTATGTCACCTTTAGCCTCGGGGATGAACACTGGTACGATCAATAGTCCATGCCTCGTCCACAGCCACACTTCCACCAAAACACTCCACAATGCCATATCTCCCATAGCTCGGATGAGTTATGGATACTTTTCACGGTCAAGCCGAGCGCTGGTGCGCGACACATCAATCATCGCAATAACAACACGATGTCTTTAAACAGTGGCGGTCCCAGGCCGTCGACCGCTTGGAAAGTCTGTTTTTCTACCTCGTAGGTAGGGTGAGTTGAATTTCTTGCTTGTGATTGTTTTCTCGAGGTCAAGAGGGGCATCACGACGTCTTCACCCCAACAACCAGAATAATGGATCCGGCGGCGGGCGTCTCATCGAGTGGCACAACAGTAGCCGCAATACTGCAGCACTGGAGTCATCGAGCGTCACCCAGAATCGCAGGCGCCGTACCTTTGTCCGACGTACTGCCACAGGATGAGAATAAAAACAAGGATTTCACGATTGGCGTCACGGAAGTGCCTTCAAGTCGTGGTACCGATTCCACCTATATTCAACGATCACCCACAGAGCAACCGTTGAAGCGGTGGCCGCAAGAACCACAACCTATCACCAATGAACCCATCGTTGAACGGTTCCTCGACTTCTTCGATGCCATTTTATGTATCCTTCCTTGTGCCCTGCTCATCAAAGCGGGTCTCTGCGTGCTAGCATCACAGCTCGATGCTGGGAATAAAGGACCGTATATCGACAAGGCTAGTTCGCTCACGGTCAGACTCATCCAATTCAACGAGCAACTCACCACTATCTTCACCATCATATTCATCCTGATAGTTTCGACAACCGTCCGCAGATTTGCGCTGTGGAGGGCAGAAAAGGGAGCCACGATCGGCGAGCTCGAGCAGCTCCACGCCTCGATCAGTCTGCCGGCGACCCTCAAAGCCATCTGGTCCCTTCGAGCATTCACCTTTACCAGCCTCGGCTTGGTCTTCGTTTGGACCTGGTACTACGCCGGGTCCCAAGCCTCTTCGCGAGAATATAGCTATCAGGACTCGAGTCCACTCAGGCAAGTCGATGTCGCATTTCTAGGGCAGCAAGCGACATCTGCTTTCCAAGATGGCATAATCGATACATTATCTCCCGTTCGGAGAACAGACATGACTGCACGCTACCACATGTACAGCCAATTTACGGCGGGCACACAGAAAGCCAATTCCGAAGATGCAAAAACCATCAACGGTGCCGACATCTACGGAGCAACGCTCACGCCCTGGTACGGACCACCGCGCGGGGCCTCCTGGGCAGACTTGGAGTTTGATAAAGACGGATGGCTCGAGATCCGCGAGATGTCAACGCAGCCTGTAGTATCATCGATCGGGACGTCTCTGTATCGCCGGAACATGTCACAAAGCGTCGTAAACGCCTGGTACCCATCGAAGATGATCGGCTCCTACACATACAACACATCGCACTTCCAAGCAAACTGCACCGCCCCAGTCTTTTCCATCAACAGCACGCGCCCCGCAGGCCTCCTCCCCTCCCTCTCAACAGGAATGAACATGAGCGCGCCGTCCACCGACCCAACTGTCCCCAGAGAACTATCCTTCTGGCACTACGTGAACTCAACCTCCAGCCTCGAGGCAACCTGCACGATGAGCCGCATCAGCGTTGAGATCGAAGCACACTGCACAGCAGCAATCTGCAAGCCGACACGGATGCGCAAGCTCTCCACGGCGCTCCGCACACTCCTCGACGACGACGCCTTCGCCGCCTCGTTCTTCAACTCGATGATGGTCGCGTGTGGCATGCCGACCAAGCCCGGCGACTTCTCGACGTTCGACAACGACAACGGGCTCGTCGACCTCCGCAACAGCATCAACCTCGGCAAGCTCAACGACCCAGACGCCCTCGCAGCTGCCACCGCCGCAGCGCAGTTCCCCATGTCCATGGCGATCACCCGCTTCATGAACACATACTTTACCGCGTCGCAGGTCCTGCTTTACGAGCACGACTTCCAGGATGCCCTCGCCATCAACGGCTCCATTGCTTTGAGTAACAACCCGGACTTTTCATATCTGTCCATGGACGGCGCGAAATACGAGCCGCAGTACACCCTATCCTGGCCGTGGCTGGTCGTCGACTGCATCTCCAACGCTGTGCTTCTCGCCGCCGCGGTGTTCGCGTTCTGGCTGCGGAAGAAGACCCTTGCGCCTGATATCTTCGGGTTTGTCTCCAGCTTGACGAGGGATAATCCGAACCTGCAATTACCTGACGGTGGGAGCACCTTGTCGGGTATTGATCGGTCGAGGCGCATGAAGCATGTCAAGGTCAAGATTGGGGATGTCAGCTCCGCGGCTGGGGTCGGTAGGGTCGGCCTGACGGCTGTCGATGATGGGAATCCCATGAGAAGTCCTAGGGATCTGGAGAAGGGGCGCTGTTATCAGTAATTGTCAGCGTGACGATGCTATCCGATTTTGCCTGGGAAAGCATGGCCTTCCCTCCTGGGTTTTTCCCCTGGCGCCATATACAGAATCTACGGCCCTTTACGACTCTTTAATTGACAAATAAAGTTAATGTTTATTATTCATTCGTCTTCTGTATCTTCCTGGATTCTGATTATTCCATTTTTGGCTGTTCCGAGTTCGCTCGCTCGCTCTTTTCTGCCTCTCGGTTGCTTGCTTGTCGATGGTTTGCCCCACCAAATTTGTAAATTCGATCACTGCAGTACTCGGCATCATGATCGATGATGAACGTTGATCGAATTCGCATAAGCACGCTATGGTGATTCGTCGCTGCGATTGGAACGTGCCTGCACTGTCGGGACTTGCAAGGACCAAAGGGTCTACCACCCCAGGGGACTACTTAGGTCCCTAATTTCAGGAGTTAATTATTGTCGCAGAGGGACAATACTATCGAGCCGCTGGTAGAGGAGGCCCCTCGAGAATATCCCATACTTAGACTCCTCGAAGGTCTCTTTTATTCTTTATTTATACGGACCCCTACCTAGGAGACCTGGTTCACGGTGTCCAACGTCACCTACATCGGCAAAAAAAAGTTACTTATTAAGTGTAATATATTCTTAGGTTGAGCTCAAATTAGCACCGACTAGGCCGCACCTGCTTATCAGAGGTGAAATATGTAAGAAACTTATTGCTGGGTTAGTAGAGTTATGCAACCAAGTCTCAAAGGTTTCGATCGAGACTACCACTGACAATAAAATAGGGAACCCGCTCTCATACCAGTATCCCTTCCGCGGATAGTGGGTACTCTTTGGGTTTAGCGCCGTGACACTTCAAAAACGGAA